>SAMEA3663299__coassemble_32_pt1 | contig 105984 bp, 60 predicted proteins | sample SAMEA3663299__metabat2_low_PE_003 | metagenome-assembled genome bin SAMEA3663299 (sample SAMEA3663299) | pig gut metagenome | biome: pig gut; feature: pig-associated habitat; material: faeces | place: China | collected 2013 | reverse complement strand
AGTGCGGCAATACAGAAGCCGAAGGCTTCATTTGCCGCTTTCATTTAGCGACCGATAAGCGCGGTGATTGGAACGGATTTTCACGTGGTTTGCGGGGACGACGCTTCCAGCGTCGTCAAATTCAGATTTGGCAGATGGTTTTATTGACGACGCTGGAAGCGTCGTCCCCGCAGGAGTCCGTCGAACATCTGACAACGCTGGAAGCGTTGTCCCCGCAGGTGTCTGTTACACATCTGACGACGCTGGAAGCGTTGTCCCCAAATTTTACTCTTTGAGCATCTCGGCGAACGGGATCAGAAGCTCGTACTTGTGCTGCCAGGTCGTGTACATGATCCCCGTGCAGCCCTTCGTATGGCGGCAGGTCTCGAGCCATTCGCGCGAAGAGTCGAGCGTATCGACGTCATAGTAGGCGGCCGCCTGCGTCCGGAAACCGTGGCTTGAGAAGAACCCCATGCTTTCCTCGCGGATCTTGTGATACCAGCAGGAAATGATCAGCTCTTTCGGAATGAAATCCCAAACGCCGGTGAAATCGCCTTTGCACGCCATGTAATCCGCGTGGCAGTTATGCTTCGGGTCCAGCATGTCCGACCAGATGTAAACCTCGCAGCCGGGCGTCGCGGCGCGCAGCGTGTTGAACTGCTTCGTGATGCACTCGCCAAGCAGCTCGTTCAGCGGCAGACCGTGTTCCTCGCACGCCTTGCACGTGTTCGCAGCGCGGATCTCGTCCATGCTCAGGAACCACTTTTTCGGCTTGATGAGCTTCGTCATCGCCTGCGCAGACTCTTCGAAAAGCTCATAGAGCTGCGGCTCGGACATGCAGGTGGAAGTCTGGCCGTTTATGGTCAGCGACGGGACATAGAAATCGAGCGTCAGGCGCGTACCGTCCTTGATGCGGCTTCCTTCCGGGATCAGGATCGGCGAGGTGGTCATTCCACGTGAGAAATCCCAGATCCTCAGCGGCGGGAGCGTATAATCCCGGCCTTCTTTGTACACTTTGCCGGTCTCGGTGTTCTTGACCGTGACGGGGGTCCCGGGACGCTGTACCGGTGCGGTGAGGTCCTGGGAAATGATCTCGAAATCGTCAAACCAGATTTTGCCTTCTTTTCCGCCCCAAACGCCGGCATAGAGCGTGATTTCCGTGTTCTCGCCGGAGTTGAACGAAACGCTTCCTCGCGTCCAGTCCATCGTACCGGTCTCCTCGTCGATTGTCGGCGAAGAAGTCGAGATGGAACCGTTCGGGCCGTAGATCTGGAGGCGGAAATAGCCCTTCTGCCTGAAGTTTTCCGTCTTGTACCAGACCACGAGCGAGTAGTTCCGGTGCGGCGTGACGGTGAATTTCTGGCAGACGCGGCCGTGCCCATGCTGGTCGGCCGTGAAGTTTTCCAGACGGACGGAATACTCGCCGGAGTGTTTCACCTCGGAGTCGGCGAACGAGATCACGCCCGGCATGTCGATGAAATTGAAGCCTTTGAACCGGTTGTTCTCGTTTTCCTCGAAGCCGGGATTCTTCAAGACCGGCTGCTCGGTACTCGGGTCCAGAATGACTTTTCCGTCTTTCGCGACGACCTGCAGTCCGCTGATCGGGATCGACTCGACCAGGTTCGGGTTTTTGGCGAGCATCGTGCCGTAACCGACGGACCAGATGATCGGAATGATCTCAACGCCCGCGTCGTCGGCCGCTTTCTGGATCTTTTTGAACCGCGCGACGGCTTGCTCGGACCAGGAGTCGCAGCGCTCCAGCCCGCAGGCCCAGAGCATTCCGTTCAGGTCGTGTGCGCCGGCGTCCTGAATGAGCTGGATCAGCTCCTCGGCGTCTTCGTCAGACCTGAGGCCAAACGACGCGTAAAACCAGCGGTCCTGAAATTCGGCCGCGAAGGTGAAGGCGGCCCCGAAGACGACGGCGGCCAAAGTCAAAAGAAAATGGTGGAATTTCATAAAAAACTCCTCGAAAAAAGGGGGAAAGGGAATGAAAGAAAATCGATCAATGCGAGCCAAAAGGGCTTTTGGAAACCAGGCTTTTCACCAGGACGCTGAGTCCGTCTCGCTTCACGGCTTGATTTAAACACGGATTTTCACGGATTTAGGGGATTAAAAGGATTTTGAAAATCCGGGAATTGATCAACAGGAAATCCGTGGGAATCCTTCTAATCCGCGGAAATCCGTGTTTAAATCGCGGTTTGAAGTGGGCTGGGCTTTCGCCTTGGGTCGGATTTGAGGCTTTGGGCGGGACCCGATTTGAAGCTTTCAGCGCTTCCGTTAATTTTTCTCTTCCAGCTTGCGGATCTTCCGGTCCAGCGTCGTGCGCTCGATCCCGAGGATCTGGGCGGCGCGGCTTTTGTTTCCCTCCGTAAATTCTAACGTCCGGCGGATGTAATCCAGCTCGACCTCCTCCAGCGTTTTGGACTGGAAGGCCTTGGCCGAAATGATCGGCGGAGGTGTGACAGTTGCGCCCATGGATTCCGTCGCGATATTTGAAAGCAGAAGATCCGAGGCTTCGATAAATGTTCCTCGGGCCAGCACGACCGCACGCTCGATCACGTTTTTCAGCTCACGGATATTCCCCGGCCAGGCGTATTTTTGAAGCCGTTCGATCGCTTCAGGCGTGAATCCCTGCAATTTCCGGCCAGTTTCCGAACGAAAATACTGAAAGAAATGTTCGGCAAGGATCGGAATGTCCGTAACCCGCTGGCGAAGGGGCGGAACCAGAATTTCCACCACACGCAGCCGGAAGAAAAGGTCCTTGCGGAAACGTCCCGCCATGACTTCCTGCTCCAGGTCCCGGTTTGTGGCTGCGATGACGCGCACATCGACCGAAATCGGCTTGGTGCCGCCGACTCGCTCGAAGGGGTGGCCCTCCAGAACGCGCAGGAATTTCGCCTGAATGTTCAGCCCCATCTCGCCGATCTCGTCGAGCATCAGCGTGCCGCCGTTGGCCGCCTCGAATTTCCCGATTTTGCGCTCTGTGGCCCCGGTAAACGCGCCGCGTTCGTGGCCGAAAAGCTCGCTGGCGAGGAGGTCCTCGGAAAGGACGGCGCAGTTCAGGCAGATGAACGGCGCTTTTTTCCTCGGGCTGGAAAAGTGGACGGCCCGCGCGACGAGTTCTTTCCCCACGCCGCTTTCGCCGCGGATCAGGACGGTCGCCCGACTGTTCGCGGCCAGGGCGATTTGCTGGGCGATTTCCTGTACGGCCGGACTGATACCAATGATCTCGCTCCGCACTCCAAGCTGCTTGAGAAGGTCTGCGTTTTCGTTTCTCGCACGGCTCAGGCTTTCTGTGAGCTGGTTTTGCTCTCGGAGATTTTCGAAGAGATTCCCCAGAATTTCCGCCACACCGATCGTAATGTCGAGATCCTGAACATCAGGGACTTTGGCGGGGTCGGTGGAATAGACGTGCAGAAGCCCCCAACGGCGGGTTTCCGTGAAGATCGGCGCACAAATCACGCTCGTCGTTTCAATAACTCCATCGCTGTTTCTGCGCCCGAGGATGGAATCTCCGTGCACATGACGCGCGATGACCGCGTTACGCGAATCCAGAACGGTCTGGGCCAGATAGTCGGAAACTTTCTGGTAGCCGGGAGGAATGGAGTCAGAGGAATCTTTGCCCGATTCTTTAGCCGCGGCGACTTCCAATTCAGAAACCGGGAAATTCTTCTCGGAAGGAACTGGAAGCAATTCGACTGCGGCGAAATTGACCGGAAGTTCCCGAAGCAGATAATCAAGAGCAAGTTCCAGTTTCGCATTCTGCTCACCCGTGCGCATAATTTCGATCGCAAGACGGCAGAGATTGGCGATGGAACGACGCAGTCGCTTTCCCGTTACGTTCGAGCCGCTCGGACGGTCAAAATCGATGGTTTCCAAAAAACGGGCCTTGTCCCTCCGATAAGTGATCATCGTTTCCTCGGTGACTTCAGGAATACCGGAAAGAACATTTGAGCTTTCGGAAAGATTGGGGTCTGAATTTAACAATACGGCAGGAATTTCCTGCGTTGGAGAGACCTGAACTTCCTCATACGGGCCGTCCGACGGCAACTCGCGCAGCTCGTTGAGGAACATGAGATGCGACTTTCCAAACATTAAAATGTCGTTTGGAGAAAGGCGAAATTCGGTTCCTGACGCGATTTTACGGCCATTCACGAGGGTCCCGTTCCGGCTTTGCATATCTTTCAGAAACCAGGCGTCCTGTTCCTCGTCAAATCGGATTTCGGCCTGTGCACGGCTGCACCGGTCGTCCTTCAACACAATCGTGTTGGTCAAGGCACGGCCGATGGTCGTCACCCGTTCCGAAGTTAAACGGAAGATTTCATTCCAACGGGACTCATCACGAAAAACGAGATAGGCGGAAACGCTCACTTTTGCCTCTTGGGGGTTGGGTACGAAAACACTTTTTTCTTTATTATACGCTCTTTTGGGAAAACGTCAAGGAAAGAGGGGGAATTTTTTTGGAATTCTTTACGGGCGGGAATTTTCCACTCAGGCCCTAAAATCGGGTCCCGGGTACACGACACTCAACCCCTCCGAAAACGCCCAAGGCCGCAATAGGCCCCGCGGATGAGGCGGATTAAGGCGGATTCGATTTAAAAATTTAAAGAAGACTCCAAAACCAGTCCCTTTTAAATTTCCAGTCCTTTCCGCTTCAAACTTTTATTTAAACACGGATTTCCACGGATTTCATGGATTAAAAGGATTTCGATTTTTGATTGGGAAACGTGGGAAATATTTAAAACTCCTTTTAAATAATCTGCGGAAATCCATTTAATCCGTGGAAATCCGTGTTTAAATGAAGGGTTGAACTTGGGTGGACTTTCTCTTTGGAAACCGGCTTGAGGTTTTTAAGATTTTCTTTTAAAAATTCAAAAAATCCGCCCGAATCCGCCTCATCCGCCTGATCCGCGGGGCCTATAGTCGCTGGAGTTTGCAGTGAGCTGGACGTGAACTTCCGCCTGGTCCCTGAATCATTACGGTGGGGTCCCCCCTTGCAATTTTTCCCCAGACCAGGTATAATCGGCAGAAATTATTTTCGGACACATGGAGGTTTTGCAATGCTGGAAATTCCGGTTCTTATCGCGGCACTCATCGGACTGGCTCTCGGCCTTTTGCTCGGTTTTCTGGGTGGTTTTTTCTTTGCAAGCGGGAAAAACCGGATGCTCGAGGCAAAGGCCCGCGCCGAAGTTCAGACCGAGTACCAGGAACGGCTCATTTCTCTGGAAGCCGATGCCCGCAGCGCGAAGGAGGGCCAGCAGATACTCGAAAACCAAATCACCGGGATGAAGGAAGCCTTCGAGCAAGAGAAACAGCAAATCCTCGACCGATTCGGAAACGAAAAGACGGAAATGCTCCAGCGTTTTGACCAGGATCGCAAGGAACTGGCCAAGCAGATGGAAAAACGCCACGCCGACCAGACACGCGTGCTGGAGGAGAAATTCGCGTCCGAAAAGGAAATGGCCGTCGGTTTTAAGGACGAGCAGCTCCGGAGCCTGAAGATCCAGCTGAGCGAGGAGCGGGAAAACTTCAAAACCAGGTTTGAGGAAGCCTCGCGGATGATGAAGACCCAGCTTGACAATACGATCACCATGCTCCGGGCTGAGTTCAAAAACCAGACAAACGAAAACCTGAAGATCCAAAAAGAGGGGATGCTCTCGACTAATCTGGAAAGTCTCGCCACGATCCTGACCCCATTCGGCGAGCAGCTCAAGGGATTCAAGACCGAGTTCGTGGAAAACAAGGAAAAGCAGAAGCAGCTCGAAACGTCCATCCTCACGACCATCGCGCGGCTTCAGGACCAGACCACCCAGATCGGGGTCGAGGCGCAAAAACTCTCTACCGCGCTGACCGTCAAGCCTAAAATGCAGGGAAACTGGGGTGAAAACATCCTGGAAAACATTCTCATCGCCTCCGGCCTGAAAAAAGGGATCGACTATTTCGCGCAGGCCCGGGAAACGGGAAGCGAGGGTGAAACGTTTATCCCGGACGTTGAGGTTTTGCTCCCGAAGCAGACCGACGCGGAAAAGCAGGCGTGCGTGATCATCGACTCGAAGGTCTCGATCAAGGACTACCTCGCCTACATCTACGCGGAGGACGAAAAAGAAAAGGAGCAGGCGGCGAAAAACCACGTTCAGTCCGTCGCAAAACACGTGGAGGAACTGGCCAGCAAGAACTACGAGAAGGAAGTGAGCCACGCCGTCGGTTACGTTCTGATGTTTATTCCGCACGACGGCAGTTACATCCTCATGATGGATAAGCGCCCGGACCTGATCATGGAGGCGTACAAAAAAAGGATCGTCATCGTGAACCCGACGAACCTGATGATGTCGCTCAACATCATTAACCTGCTCTGGCAGAACCAGCGCCAGTCGGAAAACGTGAGCAGAATATTCACTTCGGCGCAAAAAATCTACGAGAAATTCGTGACGATCACCGAACGTTTCGCCAAGCTCGGTGAGGCGATCCAGGTTTCGTCCAAAGCGTACAACGATACGTGCAAACTGTTCTGCTCAGGGAACGGAAACCTCGTGCGCCAGTTCAACCAGTGGAAGGACCTGGGCCTCCAGACGACGAAGCAGATCAACCCCAAACTGCTGAAACTCAGCGAAGATTTCCCCGGCGAGGAAGAGGACCAGCCGCTTCTGATCGAGGAGTAACCTGATAAACTGCGGGGACGACGATTCCAGTGTCGTTCACTTATAACGCTCTGCACTGAAGGGGTGTTATCATTCCTCCTGCACAAGTTTCATGATCCGCCAGCTGAGCGTTATGATGGAAAGAACCAGAAGCAAAAGCCCAATCCAAATATTCAAACCGCAGAGGATCCAGAGCGAGCCGGAACAAACCAGCCAGAATGGAGTCGTACGTATTTCCTCCGAAATCACCGGGTAAAAGTATAAACCAAGTGAAATCATAAACGTGAAAAGGAGCGTATAAAGTACCGCCCACGTGTGCTTTGGGAATGTAAAACTGCTCGGATTTTTTTCCATCATGTAAAAACGCGAGCTGCTTCCCGTTTCAAAGGCGGCCAGCTGTTTCACCTCGTTGGGAAGATTCCTGATGAAAACCAGCCAGAGCGAATTCTGTCGGAATTCATTAATATTGTGGAGCAGCGTCCCCTCTTCCATCGACTCCGGCGGGAGTGATTCTGCAAAGAGCTGACCACCTTCCGTCTGAAGCTGACTGAAATTCCGTTGAATTTCCTCCGTCACGAATTCCGGGTGCTCCGACAGTGTCACTTCAACAAGGTTTTCCACTCCCAGCCAGAGCAAGTGCCAGTTTTCCAGCCAGGCAGTTCGTTCCCGTTGCGTTACCGAACCCGTCAAACGCGGCGAAAGAACCCGGGTGAGCAAATCACGCAGACGTTCCATACAGACGATTTGTACACGCCCCCATGAACGCTGCGCAAGCGGTGCCAGCCTTTGGGTCTGTCCGGAAATCGTCTCATTCTGTGTTACCGACCAAAGATTCAATCTGGAATCATTCGGCAAAAAGAAAAAAGCCGCGCCGCTGCGTGAATCAATCGGTACAATTTCGTTCATTCTCTGCTGAAGCAGGACAGGGAGGTCAAGCTGATACAAACGGTTCTCCCCCTGCGGTTCCGCTGAACTTCCGGGGAGCCTCCCCGTCTGCCAGTCGGAAACGTTGCCGTGATACAAAATTTCCAGATGCTGCGGAAGCTGAAACGAGCGAAGCGTCACGCGGAATGTACGGTATTCCTTCGCTGGTGGCTCGTGTCTCTGGGCACTGGAAACCGGCAAGAATTCCGATCGGCTTTCATCCCAGACCACTTCCTCGAGCTGAACCGGCCGCGAATCCAGATGGAGCTCCAGAAGTTTCATCTTTGCGGGAAGCCGAAGGACACAGGTTTGCGCTTTCTGGGGTATAACGTCCAGAGAAGTAACGCCGAGAAATTCCTTCTCCGAATTCCAGAAAATGGAGTGCGTCGTCAGTTCTACAGCAGGATTCAGCAGATCAAAACTCTGAACCTGAAGCTGGGCAAAACAGTGTTCCTCGATCACGTGGTAAACTCTGAAAAGGTTTCCTTCACTGCCAGAGGTTCCCGAAGTCGGGGCCTTCCACTCGAGCGTAAATGGATTTTCAAATTTCAAGCCGGTTTCTGTTTCCTGTGGATCCGTGCCGGAAACGGGAGCCGAACCGGAAGCCGACACAGGGACCCTCATACGTGAAACAGGAAGAGGGATCATTCCCTCAGTAAACCAGCGAAACTGTTCCTTGCGGCTTTCTGAACGCAGTGCGGGAAGCAAAACATCCTGGTTCTGGACGGTAATTCCCGGAAAACGCAGATTGGAAAGACGAACCAGTGAATTCTGTACCGCTGAATCAAGCGAAGTGTCCTGAATATCTGCCGTAAGGCGAAGCGCCAGGTTCCCAGAAACGGGTTTTCGGGGGTGAATGATCAGCCGAACCCACGCTTCAGAGTTCTTCGAAGCGGAGGAAATCCCCGATGTAAAACCTGAATCCCTTTTCGGTTTTTTATCACTCGAATTTTTCGCACCTCGCTTAACGGTTTTCTCATCGGAGGAAATTTCCTGTTCCGAAACAGGTTCCAGCTCGTAGGGCATAGGAGGCTCCAAAACGTACGGCTGGGAAATTGAGGCAGGCATTTCCAGAACGATTTCGTCCATCACCCCTTTTTCAACCGTCAAAAGCATTTCCATGGTCATTTGCCAGTGCGAGTTGCTGGAATAAACGGGCGACTCATTCAGGGACTCCTCCGGGAGCATCGCCGGTGAAATTCCTCTGCGCCGTCGATCAGGCGAAGAACCGGGAATCCCGTCTTCCAAATCTTTTTTCCCGGTTGAAAGAGCGGAATCCGCAGACTCGGCCAACTCCCTCCCGGAAATTTCCGTGGAAGAAGGAGCCAACGATGAGTCCGCGCCAGAATCCAAATCGTTCCCCTGAACCGGATTGGCAAGTTTCAACGAGCCGTCATCGGTCGGAAGGGTCAATTCTCGGGGGATTCGGAGGAACGTTCGTGTATTAATCAAAACCTTCGGCTGATTCGGCCGAATCTGAATAATGGTTTTAATCGGCTCTAAAGGCGGAGCCGAAAAAGCGGAAACGAGTCGAAGATTTTCAAAAGCGAAAAGCCCCGAAACGCGCGTGGAAACTGATTCTTCCATTTCCCGGCAGCCTGCAGGAATCGGACAATTCACCAACACACGCGAGGAACGGAAAAGATGAACCGTACGCAGGACCGAATGAAGAGACGGCTCCGAAACTCGAACGTCCGGGAAAGGAAACTGTGTTTCTTTTTTCGCACCAAAATCCAAAACGTCAAGTGTTCCAACGATTTCCACAGAACAGGCCGAGGATATTTCTGCCTCGGCAGAACGTTTCACGACGGGAGATGGGATCGACTCCGGAAGCATTGGGGGAAGCGAGGAATCAGACTCACGGGTTCCGGCTGTGGGTTCTTCGTTTCCCGTGGAATTACGTGATTCGGACGTATCAGGCGAAACTTTATCGTTAAAAATTCCAAGCCGATCGTTCTGGTTGCGCGAAAAACGCAGATTTTTCTGAGTCATTCCCTGATGAAGAATAACTTTTTGGATATTCAGTCCTTCCGGAATATGAACGTGAAAAAGCGATGGAATCGCTTCCGGACTGGCAAATTGCAAAAGGAACTGGACCGTGACCAGGTCTTTGTCAAACGCGCAGGAAAGATTTTCGTGAATGGTCGAAATGGCCGGGAGCGGTCCCGATTTGATCGTCCAGGTCTGAGACGGATTCACGGATTGACTGGCGTCAATGACCAGGGAGTTTTCGGAAAAAACCGTCATGTCCCCTGGATTCACAGATTCGGCTGATTCTGCGTAATAATCCGTTCCCAGGACTGAAACAGGGCTGAGCTCTTCCCAGACAGACCTGAATTCCTGCGGAGAAATCAATGGGATCGTCCCCGTTTGAGGGAGTTCCAGATGGAAATTAGGCGCGGAAATCACCTGAAACCAGCGGTGCGTGACTTTCGTTTTTTCGGTTCGAACCAACGGAAGCCGGTAGGAACCAATATTTCCTGCCGAAGTATTTTCAAGCGGGAAAATGACCAAAACCGGTTCACTCACGGGCTGGGCAAGCGTCAAAATGATTCGGCAAACATTCCCCTCAATACGAGTCTGAACCGTTTTCTCCCCCGTAAACGGAACTAATGAATACGTCAACGCTCGGGAAAAAGGCATATTAGGCATACTTCCCGCGGCATACTCTGTTCCTGAGGAAAAACCATCGTTCCGTTTTTCTGTCTGAACGAAAACCCTAAGGTTCTCAGACTTGAAAGCCAGCCTGGGATCCACGACCCATTCCATTCGTGAAAACGCTTCTTCCGAGGAATGAAATCTCGTGCGGTATTCCAGATGCTGGCTTCTTTCTTCCAGGCGCCATACACAAAGCTCTTCGACAGTCAGGATCCCGGGCGTACCAGTCCGTACTTTTTGCGTTTTCCACTGAACCGTCAACTGCTGAGCAGCCCCAAGACTTACGAGCCAGGTACGAGAATTTTCGTCGTACTCCTGACTTCCAAGGGCCGTCGGGAACTCGATCGAATTAATCCCCTGTGGAACCTGCAGCTCCAGGCGCGCGCTGGAAATCGCAGGGATCGAAAAACGGAAACCGCTCATCGACAATTCATTCCCCGAATTGGGAAGAGACTCCTCGGAAGAATCCGAAATTGGCTCAAGATTCAGCCCTTCCGATTCCAGTGAAGACGGCGAGGACTCCATCGGCTCCACGATTGGGATGAGCGTAAACTCAAGAGCATATCGGCCCGTTTTGGGGAAATTGACCACGGGCTTCCCGTCCTCCCAAACAATTTGAAAGGGTTCTCCGTTCAAAAGTGCGGAACCCGGAACAAGGTAAATCTGTGACTGGGTAAACGGAAGAGTAATTTTCGTTTCCGGGACGAAAACTTCCACTTCAAAAGAGGCTCGAAGTGAGTCAACGCTAAAATCTCGCGAGGTGAGATTTTGTGAAACCGTGCCGGAGTAAAGGGCCTTGCGGAAAAAATATCCCGGCTTCTGAGCGTTTTTCAGCGCTTTTGACTGCTGAAAATGGTTTTGAAGGATTTCCAGCGGAACATAAAAATCTTCCCCAGCCCGTTTTCCTTCAGAATCCAGCGGAATAAAAATCCATGGAATCTCCCTGGAGACCTCGGTCGACTGGTCTTTAGGCAATTCCGTCCCCTTTTCAGGAGCTAAAGGTGAAACAGTTCTCGCTGGAGGTTCAAGCTGTTCCGCACGTCCATGAGGATTCCAAATCAAAAGAACCATCAGGAGCGTAACCAAAAGCATTTGGCCCACGGAGAAAACCAGACGGGTAAAAGCCGATGCGGAAGAAACATTCATCTTCATGATTTTTCCTCCTTTTCCCGGGAATTTCCCGTGGAAGGGCCTAAACCTGATCCGGTTCCCTCGATCAAAAAGATGGCCGATTCCTCCAATACTTCCGTGGTTTTCGTCGCAAACGAATAATTCAAAGATTTCGAGGATTTCGAAGCTGGGGTTGGAGCCGGCGGGGATTTCACCGAAATGACCGGCTTCATATTTCCCGAGACATAACGAAAATGCCGGCGAAGGGAACTATTAATGAATGAAACCCCAAACCCAAGGAAGATCCCCGAGAAAATCGGAGTCCAGGCCATCGGCACAAGCATACAAAAAATACCCGAAAGACAACAAAGCCAAACCCGCAGGAGACGGTATGGAGCCAAAACCCGGCTCGCCAGGAAACCAACAAACAGAAGCAGAAACCAACGCAACGCTTCCACAATGTTTCCGTAAATGACGAAAATCGGCCGTTCCGTGCTCTGTGTAAAGGCATTCCAACCCACAACGGTGTGTGAAACCCTTTCCCGCGAAAGAATCGCCAGGTTCGACGAGTGACCTCCCGATTTCTCCTCCGGCCCGAAAGAACTCAGTTTTTCCAGCGAGCGCGGATCAAGCGGAATCGGCGATTCGATTTCCGTAAGAGTCAGATTTTCAGGTCTGGAAAAGATATTCTTTCCGAGTCTGAACGGACCAAAAAGGCGTACCAAAAGGGAATCCTTCTGAAAATCCCGCTTTTGAGAAACGTTTGGAGTATCCACCTTCGCTCCCGTGGTTTCCTCGTCCGAAGCAATGTCTTTGGAATCGATTTTCCAGGAAACATCATTTTTCCCGAAAGGCACAAAATTTTCAGGGATCCACGTTTCCCAGGACTTTTGAAGGACCAGCAGATTTGTGGAGATTTGCGGAGGATTCAGCGTCGCGAATACACTCCAGGCGGGTTGATGTTCCAGCCACTGAACGATCACTTCGTTTTCCCTCTGCCAAACCGGGAAAGGAATGACCAGATGAAATTCTCCATCTTTCACGGAGGAGGCCACGGCCCGAATCCCTTTCGACTTTGATTCCAGGGAAGAAAGAGCGTCCTCAGTATCCTCAGGAGCTTTGCCCTCTGGAACCTTGGAATCAGGTTTCACAAGTGTCTCAAATGGGATCTGAGCATCATTCACGAAGATTCCCAAAAATTCCACGGGGGTTTTGTACGGGCTGAGGATCGAAAGCTCCAGTTGCTGCGCGTCTATATTCTCGATTTTGAACGAAACTGAACGCAAAATGGTTCCGTTGGTAAAAAATTGGCTCTGGCAGAATTCTTTCCAGACCCAAGCCTTCTGTACACCAATATTCTGATTTCGCCACTGGAGTTTCAGCTGCGGCCGAGGCGTATTGGAGATCGCATGGGGTGAGTACCGGTACATTCCGCAATCCTCGGATGCCGTTTTAAACAAAATTCCTGATGTTTCTTTCTGGGAAAGAATTGATGGGATCATTTCCTGTGTCTCAACCAGAACCGCATCAGTTACATCATTTTGAAGCGTTATACTCCCCGTGCAATTTACCGCGTCCGTAACGTCTATCAACGGAAGATTCAAACCATTCGGGAAAAAATTACGCCACCAAACCTCACGCTCTGCGGAACTCTTGCCTGAAAAGTCAGCCATCAACCCCTGATTTAGCGGACCGTTCGTTTTCGGTTCCATCGTTGGTTCTGTTGAAACCATTTTCTCGTTATTGAGTGGATGGGAACTGGAAGGAAGTACCAAAAGGGCTAACTGAAACACAAACGGGTCATGAACCGGTTGAGGAAAAGTAATTTCCCACAGTTCATAAGTCATATTGAGGTCTTCCACTTCTTCCGGCGCAGATCGTTCGATACAGCGGGTTTCCGTCCCCCCAAGATTCCTTGGGAATTTCCAGTTAATTCCCGTAAGAATCCCCGGTCGGATCATCAGGTGAAGCCGGCTTACCTCCGTTCCCTGGGGGTCACACTTGATGGAAAAGACCGCGTTTGGCGTAGAAGTTATATCGTAAAAACCGTTTACTTCCGCACTAAACTCACGCGCCGAATGTTCGAGACGAAGCATCGGCACGTTCTTAAAATCCTGAACTCCCGTTTTAAATGACATTTGCTCGGGAAACTGTTTCCGCGCATCCGCAAGCGTAGGGAAAAGCACCGAAGAAAACGATTCCTGTTTTTTCGGCTCGGAACTCCGCGGAACTATAATGGGCTTTATCGGATCTTCCGGTTTTACCGAAGTCTCCTGTTTCGTTTCAGCCTCAGGTTTTCCCTCAGTCTCGGGTTTTAAACCTTCTTCCTCTTTAATTTCTGTTTCCGGTTTTACTTCAATCTCCGGCTTGGCCTCAGTATCCGGTTTTACCTCCGTTTCCGTTTTGGGTTCTGGCTCGCCTGGAAGTACCAGCGTTTCCTGATCCAAAAGTGGCAAACGAACCGGATCCGACTTTGGCGGAACGTCCAGCTGAATGTCGTGTTCCCGATACGGCTCCAGAAATTTGATATTCCACCCCGTTGAGGAGCCGCACAGGATCCAGGACTGACCAATCTGGTACGCCGGGAAGTAAATCGGGGCAAGCTGGATCCCGGTAAGCGAGTAGTTGTTCGAGTAGCCCAAACGTCTGGCCCGAATTTGAACGAAAACGGGATGTTTCGGGCGAATCGAATGGGTGAGCTGGATGTGAAGGATCCCGAAAGATTCCACGTCCCAGCCGTCAGCGACGAGTTTACCGGAAAGTTCTCCCGTTGGATCCAAATCGGAAAGAGTCTGACGCACCAGGTCGGGAGCAACATCCACATTCCAATCTTCCAGAAGATTCCCGGAAGCCTGTTTTCCCTGAGTTCCATCGGGGGAGATCTCCGTCACTTCCACCGAGTCGATCGTCCAGGAGCGGTCCACCAGACCCAATATGTCGAAACTTTCGCCCGTCTTAACGGAAACCTGCATTTCCGTGACCGCGGAAATTTCATGCTCCTGAAAGTCCATGGCCGTAGTCAGATCAATCATCAGCGGGTTCTTCTGACGCGCAAGCGCAAGCTGAAGTTTGGCCGGGGGTGAAGTCTCCATGAACTCCATTTGAACGTGCTGTGTGTTGGGAAGTTGACGGTTGGAAATCAGATACGCATTTTGAAGCGTAAAATCCCTGATTTCCAGCGGTGAAAAGAAAACGACCTGCGTTCTGCACTCGAGCCGGGGAACGTTCACGAGATGGATCCCCGGAAGATCGCGTAAAGAATTTCCACTCCAGGTTAACCACGGTTCCAGATTGGCGATCGCTGAAATTTCCAGTTGGTTCTCCGTTTCCGGAAAGGCTTCCGGAAGCTGAACGGTCAAAAACAGGCCATCATTTTCCTGACGGCTGTGCCACTCAAGCTCGGTTTCATTGAATCGGACGGAAATAGGCACAAGATTCCCCTCCAGCTGAACATTCAGCTCGTGAACCGGTTTAAGACTTTGGCGAAAACTCTTCAAAAGCGGCGTCAGATTCATCCTGGCGAAAACATCCACCCCATCTTTACGGAATTGATAGATATTTTTTTGCGTGCAGGAAATCGGCGTTTCCTGAAGACGCGGCTTCGTTCGGGAACGGAACGTCAGAGACGCTTTTCGCCGTCCGCCAAACGAAATTCGCCACACGTTTTCTTCTTTTTCGTCATTGACCTCCGTCTCCGCACCTGCCTCTGGGGTGGTTTCTGCCGAACGTTCCAAAACGACCAACCCATCAGGAGTTTCCGGGACCCACTCCGGCGGCAATTCAAAAATCCACTGTGTATCCGTGGCCGGAATCCATTCCAGATTCAGACGTAAGTCACCGTTTTCACCTTTGACAAAACGCTGGGACCATTCCATCTCCGCACTGCAAGCAGCTTCCTGTGAGTCTTTTGAGGAGAAATCCTCAGAAAACAGTACGGCTTCACCTCCGCCGCCTGGCAGGAAATTAAAGTCACGCCGGGTGAACATTTCGCTTTCAGTCTGACGAACCTTCAACTGTTCATTCAACGCAAAACTCACCGGAGGAAATGACCAGAGCAGAACATCAGGATTCCCGGGCGTTTTGGAAATCATAGCCTCCTCTGGAATTTTGCGGATTTGAAAAACTGCGGTTCCTGTGAAATATTTATTATCAGCAAGGCTGGCACGATAAACAGCTTTTTCCGCGTAAAGAGCTTTCGGAAGAAGAACTGCGCCCTTTTCAGAAACCGAGTTTTCGTTCAGCCAAACGTTAAATTCCTTTTCCGGTACAGGCCAGTAATTTTTGCCAAACGTAGGGATTTCCGGCAAAAGCTCCTGAGGAACATAAACCCGTCGAAAACGAAGTGGAACCGAATCCGTCCCGGAAACCGCCGGAGCTTGGTCCTTCTGTGCAGATACAGCGTGATGCCCTAACGTTTTTCCCTTAAAAACGGATGTTTTTTCCTGTGCCCGCAGAAAGTCCGGGTTGAAAACTCCCGTTAAGGTCCACACCGCGACCGCTATTCCCAGACTGAAACGAATCAAAGCCCCGGAACGACCGAAAAAGCGGGATTGAAAAAACGGGAAAAACATAAAATTTCCAGAAACTTTTCTGTTTCATCTATTGACGAATTACCGTCGAAGCCTCATCATCTGACGAAACGCCCTGATTCTGCTCATACGAAATTGTCTTGAAAGCATGCTGTGAACTCTCAGACGGCGCGACGACAGTCTGATGGACTTGTGTCTTGAACTGTGTTTTAGCTTCTGATGAACTGCGAACAAAAATCTGGTGTTTCATCTGCCGCCTCAGGCCGCACATCATGGAAATGAAGAAAAGGAAAAATCCAAGTGTCGCAGCCTGAACCCCCAGAAGTGCGTATTCCGGGAATCGAACAGCCAGACCCGCCATAACGACAAAAAACACCAGGCGAATCATTGGTTTCTGAAAAATTTCCAGGTAAATCATCAAAAATCCACCGAGGAAAACAACCAGCGCCAACACCGCGACCAGCGTGGTACGATTTATAAATCGGATGCGTATCGGCTGTTCCAGGACCTCATTTGCCCCCATTCCGGCCAAAATGTAACGATTCATCCGGCCCGGAATCGGTGTTCCTTTTACAGCTCCGGCCCAACGTTCCAGAGTTTCCTGTTCCCAGAGCGGTACACGGCCCCAGAAGCACTGGTTCCAGCCCCAGCGGTACTCAAGGGTAAATCCGTTCGGCATCTGGGCAATATGCAAATTTTCAGGCAGTATGATCTGCCAGTAAAGGCTCCTGATCCACGTGGAATCCTGTACATACGGGACTTCCATATCGCGTATTCCTTCCGAAAGATTGGGAACGCGGAACTGGTACCGGATTTCAACCGATTGCGCACTATGTTCAGCCGCAGCGGGAAGGACCACCTGGATTTTGTTGGGCGAAAGGCGCTTCACGTCCCTGCCCATTTGCGCAGGTTTCCTGTCGATCCAGACCTCAGCAGTATCCGCCAGCGCGTTTTTCGGGAGGCAAACCGTAAATTTCCTGATCGTCAAAAGGGATAGACTGGAACTACCGCCAAAGGGCGTTCTGTCACTTCGGGGGTTATTACCCTGCCCTGGAATTTCCACCGGCGGGAAAAGAAAAACCGCACGATCACGACGATTTTCACCCGAAATCCACGTCTGGATCCAGCATCGGTCAATAAGCGTAATTTCCTGCGGCAAGACAGATCGCAGGGAAACCCCAACGTGAATGAAATTCTGAACCCCTTCCGCTTTGCAAAGGAACTGAAGCGGAATATTGCGGGATTTCTCGCCAAATTCCTTCTCGCGCCTGAACTGGTTCTGAACCAGGAACGTCCCCATCTCTTCCCACGGGCTTTCCGCGTTCTGCTGCTTCGGCGAGTTCATTTCCAGGGATTCATCTGCCGCAAGCTCCAAAAGATTTTCCGTCGTATTCCCGTCCAGCGAGGAAGCAAGCGCAATCTCCACATTCTCCGGTGAATCTTCCGAAAGGCGCGGCATTGGCTTCGTGTACGCAATGGAAATCGTAAATCCTCCTAACATCTCTTCGGGAAGGAGTGCATCCACTTCCATGAATCCCGGTTTTTCCTCGGAGGGACGGAATTTCAGGATCGGTCTGCCGGGAGTTTCCCCTGGAACCAGTTCTGTCCCGGGAGAAAGTTCCGCTGTTTTACCCTGTCCCGTGTCTGAAGGCTGGGAGTCGTTTGTATTTTCAGGATTTTCTCCCGGTACCGTCTCCGCCGTTTCATTTGCGTCAGGAGCCACTGACATTCCTTCCACATCGGTTTCAGATGGGACCAAGGTCACCAAATGCGTTTTTTCCGTCGGGACTTTCATCGAAATGAAATTCATTTCCCTTCCCGATGGTACAGAAGCGGCGTCGAAACCTTTCCCCGAAGGATTTTCAGACCCGGTTCCCGCGCTGAACGTGAATTCCAGGTCCTCCATATTCATTTCAGGAACGAGGAAACGCAGTTGATTAATGCTTTTGTACGCCACCGTGTAACTGAAGGTCTGACGGACCCGATACTCCTGTCGGTAAAGCTCCACCTGAGAATACTGACGCACACCGGTCTGGCGTTCATGAACGAGCAGGTTGGCCGCGAAAACAGCCTCTTCGGACTCACACCGGTAAACGAGCGGAATGGAACCGCCTGATTCGGAACTCTTCGGTACAGTTAAACTCCCGGGCTGACGCACAAGACGGCGGCATTTCGCTGAATCAGGAGTCACTTCAAGCTGGGGAACCGAAACGATCCGAAGTTCCGCGGGAGTACTCGAGAAAACGAACTGCGGGACCTCACTCCCGGATTTCTGCGGAAGCCGGAACTCAAAATCCTTCGCGTCTGACGGAAGAGCACGTTCTGCCCGGAATGTTAAAAGCACATGACTGCCAACCGGCTGATTAAACGGGATGGAAATGTTCGCGCTGGTACTTCCACTCGGTGAAATGTCGTTGATTTGCTCGGAGGCGGTCAAACTTTCGGGACCGCAGGAAAGAAACGTCCAGCCGTTCAGATCAACGTCGATCCACGAGATTTTCCCGCCTCGGATGGTACAGTTCCACGTCGCTTCCAGGAAAAGTTTATCCTGTGTGACCGAAACCGTGTACTGCGGTTCAATATTAATACGTGTCGTTCGTTCCACCATTCGGGTCCAGAGCGGCGTTGGCTGCGAGTCGTACTCAAAAACCGCCTCCCAGACAGACTGAACATTTTCCACGGATTCCCATGTTTCATTCTCCCGGATTTCGTCGGTCCGCGAGTCATTCTCCCGATTGAACGGAATGTAGGGATCAGACTCTTCCTTTTCCGGCTCAGCCTCATCTTCCTGCGAAAGATCATTTAAAAGCTCATCGAGTGTTGTTTCCCCTGAATCTCCGTTTTCTTCAAGAGCCTTTTCATCGTTTAACGCTGGGCGATTCTCCGAAGCCTCATCGGATTCATCTTTAGCGGGTTTCTTTCCTTCAGTTGTCGATTTATAAACGATAGCGCCAACGGTATTTCCACCCACTTTACCGACATCCAGGTTTTTGACTGGTTCCCAAAGTTCCATTGGAACGGGAAGCTCTTCCAGACGGCGCATCCCCGTTCCCGGCGTCCAGTTCGCGTGTTTTCCAATCGTCGTTTTGATGGCATAGTATCCAGCCTGACGGACGGCTGAAACGACAGAAAACCCCGCCATGTCGAACCATTCTGAGGCAGCTTGAGGGCTGGAAATCGGAAGTTTCGCGTGAATATCGACCCGGACAGTCCCCGTGAATTTTTTCTTCAGAGACACTTCCACCAACGGCCCGCCGGAAGGTCGTTCTTTTTCAATCTTGCCCTTATCATTCAAAACGTAAGCAATGGAATAATCCGACGAATTCTGCGGTATCAGCTCCGCATTGACAGGAAGCTGGACTCTGAATGAATTCACGTCAGAATTCTTCCGCGTGACCTTTAGCCTCGCATCATAATGGACCGAATCCTGGCTTATAACCGCCAAAATGAGCCCCTCCGCTTCGAGAATATCCGGCGTGACGGCCTTTTCTTCCGGGGCTTCACTCCACGAAAGCCAGAATTCCCCACCCAGACGAATTGCCGAAAGCCTCGTTTTGCCCCGACTGTCCGGCTGATTGGAATCCGTGCCAGAATCCGGTTCAAAGTTCGGGCTGCGAAGCATCGTCCCGCCCGTCATGGAAACGGCCAAATGCTCCGATTCTTTGCGCGTCTGCGGGATCTCAAGGTTCATTTCCGACATCGTGGCGTACGGAATCTGAATTTTAAACTGGTTCTCGCCTGACTGCGACCGAGTGTAAGGAACCTGAAAGGTCAACTCGATTTTATGAACGCCTTTTCCAATGACCCACGCAGTAAAGCCATTTTCCTCGGAAAACTCCACCCAGACCTGACCTGAGCCGGTGTAGCGTTTTTCCACAGGAACCAGTTCATTCAGCCGACGCGCCGCTTCGGAGTAAATTTCCTCGGGTTTTTCTTCTGCTTTCTCTTCAGCTTTCTCTTCCGAGACGGTATCCGCAGTTGCAACACTGGGAGTTTCACCAGCGTCTGGTTTCGGTTCGTCAGCGGGTTTTGGCTTGGGAACTGTTTTTTCTTTGGTCTCTGTCTTGCCGGAGGATTTACCCGAATCGGCCTGGGAAGCTACAAGAATTCCCTCATCGAAACGCAGAGGCACACAGACCGCGCCCTGGCCAAAGGTTTCAATCTGAAATAGGACTTTAAGCGAAACAACGTCTTTACCAACCGTCCCATCCGCGAGAACTGAGTGAAAAATGTACTCGGGAAGCTGAACGTTATCCCCCGTCGGCGCGCCAACGATTTTCCGGAAAACGTCATCCATCGTTTCGAGGGAAATTCCCGGTACGGCAATCATCCGCCCGTTTCGGTTCAGCAGGAAAAGCGGGATCCCCTCGTTAGTGTTTCTTGGACTTATTCCTGTTCCGGTGATCGGCGAGTCTGTATTCTCCGAAAAAATCGCTGAATAAAAAGACGGGGATTCCTCCGATTTCCGTTCTGAAGTCTGCCCAACGGAAGAAGGGGGCGCGGGATTTTCCGTCGTGGGGGGGGCCATCTCAGGGGGGGCCGCCGTCAGGCAAATTGCGCAAAGGACCGCCGGAAGAAAAAAAACAATCGTTTTTCTTCCCAAACGGTACATGGCACTGATGCCAGTCTGCAACGCTCTGAAAACCTGGATTCCCATAAACATTTAACCTGGAGCCGGGGGATTCACACTTTTCCATCCCGGTATAAATTTAAACAGAGAGACCTACAGAGTCTCCACCTCTTTTATATATTATACCCCATTTTAACAAGAAATGGAAATAGGGGGGGATAGAAACTTTTTAAGTTTTAGAGAAAAAAATTACAAATATACAGATTTTAGTGATTATTCAGGCACTTTTTTGACGATAAAAAGATGGAAGTGATATAAATTCAGTGGATTTTGTCCCTCTGGAAACACTTTTATTTAAAATTACGATGTGCCGACCCTTGACAAAATCAGGTGAGGTGCTAAAATAAACCGGGAACTGAGAAGGGATTTTTTCAGTATTCCATTACGAAAAGTCATTTTTGAGCTTTTATCGTAGAGAGATTGGATTTTAGTATGGAAACTTTTGTACTTTCCTGGGTGTTGATGCTGGGAGCGTTGACCGGCGCCGGCAATTTCCCCGTCGATATGTTCGAGACGACTTCCCACCAGTTTGGCACGGTGGTCCGGGGAGCAAAAACTGAATACGAATTCGTGTTCACCAACAAATATATGGAGGATGTAATTGTTGAGTCTGTGCAATCATCCTGCCAGTGCACCACTCCAACTCTGCTAACGCCCGGCCGAATCAAAACCCACCAGCAGGGACGCATTAAGATCCATGTCAATACGGAACAATTCACCGGCAACAAAAACGCAACGATCACAGTCCGTTTTGCCGCTCCATACCGCGTTGAGATGCAGCTCCATTCCTATGTTTATATCCGAAGCGACGTTTCGGTAAACCCGGGAATCGTGTATTTCGGGTCCGTTGATCTGGCGAAAACACCCAATCCTGGGATTTCCGTCAACGTGAACAGTATTAATTATGGCTGGAAAATTCTCGACGTTCAGAGTGAATGTAAATTCCTCTCTGTTGAACTAAAACCGCTGCAATCATACCAGGGGACAACTTACAACATGGTCGTGCGTCTCCGCCCCAATGCTCCTCCGGGACCTTTCAGTCAGGTTCTCGAGCTGGTGACCAATGATGACGTCCGTTCCCAGCGTATCCCGGTTCGGGTCGAAGGACGAATCAAGCAGACACTCAGCGCAAGCCCTTCACCGCTTTCGTTCAATATGGTTGAACTGGGTAAAAAAGTTGAAAAAACGGTCGTAATTCAAGGTGCTGAACCTTTCAAAATTCTGGATATTACCTCGGAAGATCGTAACATCACGGCGTCAATCGACCGTACATCCAAAAAAGTTCAGCCGATCAAACTGACCTATACCGGCAATACCACCGGCGATTTCAACGGTTCCATTACGATTCTGACGGATTTGGAAGGCAGAATGGACACTTCCGTTCACTTCAACGGGAAAGTCGTCGAACCGACGAAACCTGTTGAGGAACCCGTTGAGGCTGAAGAACCGGTTAAGACAGAAGAACCTGAAGCAACAGTAAAGGAGATTGAAAACGATACGGAATCGCTGGAAACTCCTTCGGAAACAAAGGGAAAAAAAACAGAGGAAACCGCTCCCGAAGAAGAAAGCCCCAATGAGTCCGAAACAGCTGAAAGCGAAAAAGTCGAAGAATCCTTAGATTTGCTTGACCTTCCCGAAAAAGAAGAGGATTCCAGCAAAAAAACGGCCGCTCTTCCGTTGAATTTCGATGACGAGGAAGAAGAAACGGAAAAACCTGCTGACGAAAAAACTGGGGATGCCCAAAACGAAGAATTGCCTGGACTCGGTGATACCAAAGAGGAAGAGGCTGAAAAACCCGCTGACGAAAAAACTGGGGATTCCGAAAACGAAGAATTACCTGGACTCGGCGATACCAAAGAGGAAGAGGCTGGGAAACCCGCTGACGAAGAAGCAGGGGATGCCCAAAACGAGGAAGTCGAAAAACCTGCTGACCAAAATGCCGGCGAAAACGCTTCGGATAACGAGCTTCCAAGTCTGGATTCCAACGATAAAGAGGAGGTTCCAGAAAATGTGGAAAAAGCAGATTCCGCTTCCAAGCCGAAAGCCAAAATAAAGGGCCGTAACCTTTTGAAAAAGAAATAAATCGTTTCAGAACTGAAAACGGGCAATGGAGTTTCCTTTGCCCTTTCTTTCATTTTAAATAAGCACGACAGAATCTGGAGTTTTTATGTACGACCTGACCAACAGTAAAAAAGCATTCGCTGAAGCGGTAAACCTCCTCCCCGGTGGCGTGAACAGTCCGGCCAGAGCCTTTGGCGCCGTGGGCGGAAACCCGATTTTCATCGACCACGCTCAGGGCGCCTACCTCTTCGACGTGGACGGAAACCGCTACATCGATTTCGTTGGTTCCTGGGGGCCGATGATCCTCGGCCACGGCCATCCCGCCGTAACAGAAGCCCTTGAAAAAGTCATTCACACGGGTGTGAGTTTCGGCGCGCCGACCCTCCTCGAGTCGGAACTGGCCCGGCTCGTCATTGACGCGGTGGAGTCCGTGGAAATGGTCCGTTTCGTCAACTCCGGGACCGAAGCCACGATGAGCGCCATCCGCCTGGCCCGCGGCTACACCGGCCGGGACAAAATCGTGAAATTCTCCGGGAATTACCACGGCCACAGCGACTCGCTCCTCGTGGCTGCCGGGTCGGCCGCGGCCACGTTCGGCGTTCCGAATTCCCCCGGCGTGACGGCCGGCACGTCCCACGACACGATCGTCCTGCAATATAATGACCCGGAAGGATTACGGGAAATGTTCGCGAAATGCGGCGAGGAGATCGCCTGCGTCATTTTTGAGCCGGTCGTCGGAAACATGGGCTGCGTCCGCATGACGCCCGAATTCCGCGACGCGCTGACGTTCGTTCAGTCCGAGTACAAAACCGTCCTGATTTGCGACGAGGTCATGACCGGTTTCCGCGTTGCTTATGCCGGGGCGCAGTCGGTTTTGGGGATCAAGCCGGATTTGACGACGTTCGGGAAAATCATCGGCGGCGGTCTGCCGGTCGGCGCCTACGGCGGAAAACGTGAGATCATGCAAAACGTCCTCCCCGCCGGGAAAGTCTATCAGGCCGGGACCCTGAGCGGGAACCCGCTCGCGATGACCGCCGGGATCCAGACGCTTAAAACGCTAAAAGAACTGAATCCGTATGACTACCTGGAAAAACTCGGCAAGCAGTTCGTCGAAGGAGTCACCGACGTGGCAAAGAGGCACGGCGTTCCGATTTGCGCGAATCGTGAGGGGGCGATGCTCGCGTTCTTCTTCCAGGCCGGACCCGTCACCGACTGGCCGTCTGCCGCCAAGTCCGATACGAAACGTTTTGCCGACTGGTTCTGGAAGATGATCCACCAGGGGATCTACTTCCCGTGCAGCCAGTTTGAAGCGATGTTCCTCTCTGCGGTCCACACGGAAGACGACATTCAGCGGACGATCGAAGCAGCGGAAAACGCGCTTTAAAAAAACGAATAATGAATAACGAATAACGAATAATGTGGAGAAAGACTTCAACCTTTGGTTGGTATTTAGCAAACTTGAGCTCGAACACATTTTTCCATTATTCGTTATTCGTTATTCATTATTCGTTTAATCCTCAAAACCCTCCTTTTCCTCTTTTCCCCCCCAGATTTCTCAGAAAAAAAGGAAAAATTTTCTCTTTTTTCCTGCTTTCCACCTTTTCGGGTCAGGAAAATATGGTATAATACGGTGACTTTGATGATTTGCGCGAGTGTTCGTACATCATGTAAAGTTGATTTTTGAGTATCCCACGCAGCTTCGAGAGGTAACCAATCCCGTCCCTCAAACGCAGAGATACGCACCACTGGGAAGGATTTTTCATGGCTGAACGTAAAACCGGACTTTGGATTATTGGCGCCTGGGGAGGAGTCGCGACCACGGCGGTCGTTGGATTGCAAAACCTTCAGAAGAAACTGGTGAAACCCATCGGCCTGACGACGGAGCTTCCAGAATTTTCCAATGTTGACAAAATGCCCGCATGGGACCGTTTCGTCCCCGCCGGGTACGAGATCCGGAAATGCTCGTTTGGCGAAGCGGCTGACGATTTAATTAACCAGCGCGCCCTTGAAACGCAGGCCGTCGCGCCCGTTCGGGACGATTTGGCGGCCATTGACGAGCGGATCCTGCCCGGCTTTCTGGCCAACAGCGGGAAAGTCGTCGAAAAAATGGCCGACCGTTTCCGTTCGGAAAAACTCACACCTCGTGAAACCATTTCCGCCATTCAGACCGACCTGAAAGCGTTTGTGACCCAAAATCAGCTCGAACACCTCATCGTCGTGAATTTAATGTCCACCGAGCCAGTTTGCGAATACTTCAGAAACCCGGACGAGCATAAAACCGAGTGGGAAAACTGGGACGCTTTCCGCGCCTTGATCGATTCAAGTGAGGAACCGCCGGTCCCGGCCAGTACGCTTTACGCGGTCGCGGCTCTGGAAGCAGGGTTTGATTTCGTAAACTTTACGCCGTCGCTTGGGGCGACGCCTCCGGCTCTGGAACAGCTCGCGAAACAGACCGATACACGTTTCTTTGGAAACGACGGCAAAACCGGCGAAACGCTGATGAAAAGCGTTCTGGCGCCCATGTTCGCACACCGTAACTTGCACGTTATGAGCTGGGTGGGACATAATATTTTCGGGAATCGTGACGGCATCGTTCTGGACGACCCGCGCAATAAAGCGACCAAAGTCTCGAGCAAGAATCATCTGCTGGAGCAGATCCTGGGCTACGCGCCCCAAACGCTCGTTTCGATTGAGTACATTCAAAGTCTCGGCGACTGGAAAACGGCTTGGGACCATATTCATTTCCAGGGTTTTCTGGGGACGCCAATGACACTACAGTTTACGTGGCAGGGCTGCGATTCCCTATTGGCCGCACCGCTTGTACTTGACCTGGTGCGTCTGACGGAACTCGCCCGAGAGCGTAATTTTACTGGAAGAATGGATTTTCTCGCCTGCTTCTTCAAAAGCCCCATCCGGGAGGAAGAGCAGAGCTTTGTGCGCCAGTTCGAGAAACTGGAACAGTGGCTGGGTTAAAAGTAGTCAGTAGTCAGTAATTAGTAGTCAGCGCTTCGGCTGCGCCGAAATTAAATTTTCAGTTTCAAGTTTTGGGATTTTGCCCGAATATTGAATTGACTCAATATTTCGGCGAAGCCTAAACGTTGACTACTGACTACTTAAAAAACTGACGGCACAAACCCGGCGCAAGACCATCTTCCGCATACGAATCACATACAAAAATAAAATCACTAATGAGTAAAAAACGTTCTAATCGTCCCTTTCGTGGGCACGGATCTTTTGAAGAAGAATTTGAATTTGAAGAAGTCGCGATGAATGATGAGCCTCAAAAGGACACGCGCCGCGACGATCATAAAAAGGTTAAAAAGCCTGTTCCGGCTGAATCATTCAGGTCTGACCCGGAAATCCTGGGTGAAAAAGAAATTGACGCTTTCGTCGCCGAAATCAATAACGCCCAGCCGAAAATGAAGAAAAGCCGGAGGCGTGGAAGTCAGAAGGAACAACACATCGCGGCCAATCCGTCCGTTAATCCGACACAGACACGCACAAGTATCATCGACGGCATAAAAGTCGCCAACACTCGTCTGCGTGTTTCTGTCGAAGACGAGATGAAGTCTCACGGCATTAAAAAACTCCCGAACGGAATGAGTGCCGCGGATCTGGCGATTCCATCCTACGACTCTGTCGTGACGGCAGCCGAACGCCGCCCGCTTGATTGCGCTCTTTTCCACGAATTTGAAGAGGGGGAACTTTCACCGCTTGAGCAGATGATGCGCAAATCGGCCGAACGCTCTGAAAAGAGCAAAAAGAAAGAGCAAAAGGCCAAGAAAGAGACCGAAAAGAAACAGGAAAAAGAGAAAAAAGACGGCAAAAAAGCCGAAAAGCCCATCCAAGGCAAAGCCCCTGAAAAAATTGGTGAAAAAGCCCCAAAACAGCCTGAGAAAGAGCTGGCCAAACCCCAGAAACCCGAGAAAAAATCCCGTTCGAATCAACCGCAAGCTCCCAATCAGCCAGTTGCAGCTGCCGTAGCGGCGGGACCAACGATTCAGGTCCCAACCCAGCCAATCACCCAGGTTCAGCCTGCATTTTACCAGACTCAGGCGCAAGGGCTGGATTCGCATCGCGCGGAACTTCTGCGTCAGCAGGAAATGGTTCTGCAGATGATCCAGCAGTGTCACCAGACACTCGCGTCCATTCAGGCCCAGCTTCTTTCGGTTGTACCTCAGCCTATGGTTCCGCCTGTTGTAACACCCGTGATCGCCCCCGTGGGAATTCCTGTCACCGCTGCGGGAATCCCGGCCGTTCCAACTGTGCCAGTTCAGGCTTCCGTTTTGGAAAGTACCCCGTCTGATGCGGCATCGCCTACACCCAGTGCGCCCGTGGAAACCACTTCACCGACAACAACAAACTCCGGTGATGAAAAAGCCGAACGCAAACTTTCCCGACGTGAGCGCATTCGCCTGAAAAAGCAGCGTGAAGCTCAGGCGTCGAACGAGTCTGAAGCCTCTGAAAAAACGGAAGTTGAAGAAGCGGAACCCGTTTCCAAAGAGATAAAGACCGGGAAGAAACCAGAAAAAAAAGCGGAAAAAAGCCCTGTGAAACCGGCTGAAAATCAGGACGTGAAATCCGAAAACAAAAAACACGCCAAGTTCTCAAAGGAATCCAAAGATTCGAAAGACTCAAAGGATAAGGAACCCAAAGATTCCGGAAAAACTTCCCCGGAAACTTCCATTTCGGACGTGATTTCTGCTTACCCGGATGAGTTTATTGGGCCAGAGGATTTTGACGAGGAATTCAATTCCGAGTCGGCAAATCCTAAAAAAAAAATTTCCGGCATCGTTTCTTCCGTGGAAGAGGACGAAAAAACACTGAAAACTCCGGCCAAAGCGCCAGAAAATGAGCATAAACCCAAGGCTAAAAAATCCACGAAGCCTGAAAAATCTACGAAAAGCATAAAGAAAGACGAACATCTGCGCCAACTCCAGAACTCGGAGTTTGGCCGGATGGGTCTTTCCCGTGAGATCCTTCTGGCGCTCGATGATGCGCAGTACGAAACTCCTTCACCGATCCAGCAGGAATTCATTCCCAAGGCGCTGACCGGTGAAGACCTCATGGGTCAGGCGCAGACAGGAACCGGTAAAACCGCTGCTTTCGCCATTCCCATTTTACAGCTCATCAAGTTCGACGAAAACTCTTACGACCCGCAGGCGCTGATTCTTGTTCCGACCCGTGAATTGGCCGTTCAGGTGAAAGACGAAATCGAGAAACTGGCCAAATACACAGATTTGGAATGTCTTGCGCTTTACGGTGGAAAACTTCTCGCGCCTCAGGTGCAGGCGCTTCGGGCCGGGGTGGACGTGGTCATTGGGACACCGGGCCGTATTATGGATCACATCAGCCGACGTACTCTGACGCTCCGAAACCTCAAAATCGTGGTTTTGGATGAAGCGGACCGTATGCTCGACATTGGTTTCCGGCCCGACATCGAAAAAATCCTGCGCCAAGTCCCTCAGTCCCGGCAAACGCTTCTTTTGAGCGCGACCATTCCGCCTTCGGTCGAATCGATTGCCAGAAAGTATATGCGCGAGCCGGAAGTTCTTAACTGTTCACACGAAGAAATTTCAAGCGAAACGATCGAACAGTTTTATTTCACAGTGGACCCGGAACTGAAATACGACCTTCTTCTGAAACTTATAAATCGGGAAAAGCCCAGGCAGGCGATCATTTTCTGCCGCACCAAACGCGGAGTAGAAAAAATCGCGAATCGTCTCATTCGTGATGTGCAGGGCGTAGAAGCAATTCACGGTGACCTCCAGCAAAGACGGCGCGACCGTGTAATGGCATCCTTCCGGGCAGGCAAAACCCGTTACCTTGTCGCCACGGACGTAATCGGGCGAGGAATCGACGTTTCCGGGATTTCGCACATTATTAATTACGACATTCCAACCTTCTGCGACGATTACGTTCACCGTGTTGGGCGAACAGGCCGCATGGGGCAGGAGGGCGTGGCATTCACGTTCGTCGCCCCTGAAGAAGGAAACGAATTGACGCGCATTGAAATGCGGATCAACAAACTCCTCAAGCGCGACGAAATCGAGGGATTTTCCACCCTCCCAAAAATCAGGGCGGCTTCGCCCGAGGAACCCCCTGCGGGTACCGAGGCCAAAGCTCCTCCAACCCGACGTAAAAGAAGACTTTGATTTCAGCATAAGAAGATAAGCCTGAAAAACGAATAGTGAGTCGATAATTTTACGCTCTGATTTAAAACAAAAAAGAGCTGAAAGTCTTTGTCTCACTATTCGTTTTGTGTTTTTTCGGCTAAAATTTTAAAAATTTCCTTAAATCTTTCCTGTGGCCTCTTGCTTTTTCGGTTCTATGTGATACAATATATTTTATATATTTTTAAAATTGCGTACAATCCGTTTCGAATTTTCAGGAGTTTGGAATGCGTCAGAACTTTTTGATGCGCCTTTTTACCGCGTTGCTCGTTTTGGGACTCCTCTCGTGGGGCGAGAGTTTCCTTTTCGTTTCAGGTACTGATTTTTCTTTCATTTCCTCTGTTTCCGCCCAGGATGCCAATCAGGACGGTGCCGCCGATGAAGAAGAGATGGCGGGAGATGAGGAAGAATACGAAGAAGTCGAAGTGGAAGAAGAGGGCGAAGGTGAAGACGGAGCTGTGGTCGAAGGTGAAGAAAACGCCGAAGGGGAAGCGGAGCCTCTTCCAGAGCAGGCAGCTGTCGTTGTTCCTCCGGCTCCTCAAGGCCCAATCGCGCCTACTGAAGCGGAAAACAAAGCGGCCATCGAGAAACTGGACCATTTCGGAAGCTACGCGGCTCTCTGGAAAATCATCGCGGCCATTGTGGTTTATCTTATCTGGGTACGTTCGCTTGACTGGATCAGTACAGACTGCATTTATTACGGTTTCGAGATCAAAAAGTGGGTTCCGATCTCCTATGGAGCTTTTTGGGGTGGGATGCTTGTTTTCTGGCTGATTCCCTTTTTCTGGGTTAGCTATCTGTTCCTCCTGGCGGGGTGCATCGTTCCGCTCGTCCTTTACGTAAGAATGCACAATCAGGACCTTTCCAGCGGCGAGCAGGTTTTTACGCCTGAGCACCTTCGTTTCGTGGCGGCGCAGTGGCTTGGTAAAGTCGGAATCAAGATCTCCGCGAAAGCCAAAGACCGTCACGAAATCGGTTTCCCGGCAGTCCTGACGACCCACGGCAAAGATAAAGAAAAGACCGAGCCTTGGCGTATTCAGGCCCGCGCCCATGACGGTTTCCCGAACGCACGTGAGATCCTTTCCAAACTGATGCTTTTCCAGCCGGAAGGATTAATGCTTGATTTCCAGGCGAATGGCGTCGCAGCCCGATATATGCTCGACGGCGTCTGGAACGGAACGGATGGATTTACGCGTGAACTTGCGGACCCGGCTCTGCAGGCGCTGAAAATCCTCTGTGGAATGAAACCCGAAGACCGCAGAAACAAACAGGAAGGCTCTTTTGAAGTCGATTTTGAGTACGATTACACGTATCCGGAAGACCGTCTGGCCGTGAAGCAGGCCGAAGAGAAACTGAAGGAAACGCAGGCGACCGAAAACAAAGCAAAGATCCGCGAGTGTGAACGTGCGCTGGAACGAGCGAAAGAAGCTGTTCGTCCTGCGGAAAAGCGTCATCGGAAATCCGTAGTTCATCTCACGACCCAGGGAACTCAAAACGGCGAGCGTGCGCTCTTCATGTTCGAGCAGGGGAAAACGACGTTCAAGTCGTTGGAAGACCTTGGAATGTCCACCGAAATGGCCGCAGAACTCAAAAAACAGATGGGAACCCCACGTGGATTTTTACTCTTCGCCGCTCCTCCGGCGGGAGGTCTGCGCACGACCGTCAAAATGGCCATTTCCAAAACGGACCGTTATGTTCGTGAATTCTACGAAATTGACGATGGGATCCACGAATATGAAGAAATCGAAAACCTCACCAAGTGCCCGATCCACACAAAAGACATGAACGAGTGGCGTGGCGAGTTGCGTAATATCCTGCTGAAAGACCCGAACGTCGTAGTCTGCCGGGACATTCCATCGGCGGAAGTGATGGACGATATGCTGGAAGAACTCGATACGGAAGACCGCCTTTTCATTACGACCGTTCGCGCAAAAGACGCTGCGGAAGCCCTTTTGCGTATCCAGGCGATGAAATGTGATACACAGAAATGGGCCAATCAGATCAAAGCCGTTCTGTGTCAGCGACTGATTCGTAAACTCTGCAATCACTGCAAAGAGTCATATATGCCGCCAATCGAAACGCTCAAAGCAGTTGGAGCCACCGAAAAGATCCGCCTGTTCCGACAGCCGACACCAGTTCAGCCTCAGCCGGGCGAGGAACCGCCTCAGCCCTGCCCTGAGTGCCACGGTCTGGGTTATCGCGGAAGAACGGCCATTTTCGAATTGGTCATCGTTGGTAACGAAACCCGTAAAGCGCTGCTTCAAACGCCCAAACTTGAACTTGTTCGTGCCGCACTGAAGAAAGACGGAAACCAGTTCATGATGAAAGAGGGCCTGAAACTCGTACGAGAAGGCGAAACCTCACTGCAGGAACTGAAGCGCGCGCTTTCGTGACCACTTTTTCAGACGATGCTGGAAGCATCGTTCCCATGGAAATACTTAAAATCATCATCCTTTTTCAAACCGGATTTAAATTATGTTTTACGCCGTTTTATTTTTCATTTTCGCCGCTGTTTTGGGGACGGTTTTGCGTGAAAGTCTTTGGTGCAACACGCTGCGCCTTTTCAACGTGATTTTCGCGGGTCTTGCCGCGTCCTCGTTTGGCCCGGTACTCGCGCATACGCTCCGGACGCTTTGGGGATCAAGGGCGTTTTTCTTCAATTTCCTTGCGATCTGGTTCGTTTTCTGGGTCGTTTGCGGTCTTCTTCAGGCGGCAACGAAAAATCTGAGCCGTGTAAAGGTGAAGTTTAACCCCAAAGTTAATCTTTACGGTGGGTATATCGCCGCGTTTCTGCTTGCGTTCACGTTCCTTTCGTTCTCGATTTTCACGATGCACCAGGCTCCGCTGGCCGAGAAATTCATGTACAAAGGGTTTAATTCCAATGGAATGATGGCCGGCGCGTGGTACAATTTCTACGCGTATGTAGGGGGCGGAGCAATGGCTGGAAGTAATGAGGCAAAATCGTTTGACGAATACCGCCGTGGCTGCGATGAATTCCGCCGCACGCTCGAAAAGCAGGTCGAAGCGACCGGAACGACGGCTTCCAATATGACGTTTAAATAATTCACCGGAATTTAGCCTTTCCACTTCCCAAGGTTACACAATGGAACGCACCGAAAATCTGATCGAGGAAACCCGCGACGTAAACCTGACGGCGATTATTGGCGGCTGCATCGGTTTTTTATCCCCGCTAGCGCTTTTCTCCCAGAATCTCCTGTTCATCCCGATCATTGCCATGGCGCTGATCCTCCTGGCGGGGTTTTTGCGGCTGATCCACCGTGCGCCGATGATCGGGACGAAACTTGCGCTCATCAGTTTCTACGTGACGCTCTTTTGCGGTGTGACGGGCGGCGTTTCCGCTCGTGTTTATCGGCTGAACGAGATGAAGTCTGCCGAGTATTTCGCCTCGCAGTGGTTTGAACTCATGACGACCGGGCGCCATCTGGAAGCGATCCAGCTCCAGAAAAATAAAAATCAGCGTGCAAAAGGCGCCGGAATCCTGAAACGGTACACGACTGAAAAAGAATACATGGATGACTATAAAATGTTCATGGAAAACGACGCGGTCCGAACGATCCTGCGCGACTTTCAGGGCGCTAAAATGCAATTCAAACGGGTGGAACGAGTTGCATTCAGCCGACGTTTGACGTCGTTCTTTGTCGTGTTCGAGCTTTCCAGGGGGGAAGGCGATATGCGTACATCCCGGGACTTCCAGATACAGATTGCCGCCGCGAAAGACAATTCTGACAAAAATCCACATTACGACTGGACGGTACGGCTGATGGAGGTTTTGCCCTGAAGCAGCCCGGAAGTTTGGATCAGGGTGGGGTATCCTCTAAAATTCCCTCTCCCCCCCTTGTATTTTTTTTTCTTTGTGTTACAATTTACCCTGTTAACCCGATAGTGTAATGGCAACACAAGGGCTTTTGGTGCCCTATTTAGAGGTTCGAGTCCTCTTCGGGTTGCTTTTTGTTTGAAATTTTCCAGAAAAAGTCCCATGAAAACCACGCAGGTCATCAATCCGATCCTCATTATCGCCGGCGGGAAAGCCGCCGCCGCGATTACGGTCGCCTGTACCTGCCGGGAGTTTCAGGGGTAAATTTCCAAAAAAAACGACTCATTTCCCTAGAATCCCTTGGACCCGAGCAGGTTCAAGGGATTTTTGTTTAAGTAGTCAGTAGTCAGGTCACACAAAATGAAGCACATCGAACTTTACGACACAACGCTGCGCGACGGTTCCCAGGCGGAGGGGATTTCCTTCTCTCTGCGCGATAAATGCCAGTTGGCCGAGCACCTCGCGAAGCTGGGATTTGACTTCGTGGAGGGCGGCTACCCTGCCTCGAACGACAAAGATGCCGATTTTTTCCGACGGATGGCCTGTCATTCGTTCCCCGAGACCGGCACGAAGATCTGCGCGTTCGGCATGACCCGCCGCAAGGGCGTAAGCGCGTCGGAGGACTCCGGCCTGGCCGCCTTGCTCGGCTCGCAGGCCCAGGTCATCACGATGGTCGGGAAATCCTCCCGGTTCCAGGTCGAGGACATTTTGCGCTGCTCGCTGGACGAAAATCTCGCGATGATCGCCGAGAGCACGGCCTTTCTGCGCGGCGCGGGGCGTGAGGTGATTTTCGACGCGGAACACGCTTTTGACGGTTTCCGCTGCGACCCGAAATACTTCATCGAATGCCTGAAAGCGGCCGAGACCGCCGGGGCATCGCGCGTCGTTCTGTGCGATACGAACGGCGGCACCCTGCCGGGTGAGATCTACGAAATCGTCAAAAAAGTCGTTTCCGAGATGAATATTCCGGTCGGGATCCACTGCCACAACGACTGCGATCTGGCGGTCGCCAACTCGCTGGCGGCGGTCGATGCCGGCGCGACCCAGGTCCAGGGCTGCATCAACGGCTTCGGCGAGCGCTGCGGGAACGCCAACCTGATCTCCATCGCCGCCAATCTGGCTCTGAAAAAAGGCTTCGACGTTTTGGCTCCCGGCGCCGTGCAGTCGCTCACGGACCTTTCCCGCTACGTGTACGAAATGGTCAACATGCACGCGCCGGTGAACCAGCCGTTCGTCGGCAAGAGCGCCTTCGCCCACAAAGGCGGGATGCACGTCAGTGCCGTGAACCGGAACTCGTGCAGCTACGAGCACATCGACCCGGCCGCGGTGGGGAACGAGCGGCGGATCCTCGTCAGCGAGCTTTCCGGCCGGTCCAACATCGTGGCGATGGCGAAAAAACACCACATCGAAAACGACCCGAAGCTGCTGGAGCGCATTCTGGAAGACGTCGTGGCGCGCGAGAGCATGGGCTACTCGTACGAAGCGGCGGACGGCTCGTTCGACCTGCTCGTGAAGAAGTGTTCCGGCTCGATCCGCTCGCATTTTGACGTGATCAAGTACCACGTGAACATGACCGGCCGCAACAAGGGGGACGAGTCGCGGATCTATACCGAGGCGATCGTGAAGCTGGTCGTGAACGGAGAGACGCTTTACGAGGTCGCGGACGGCGACGGCCCGGTGAACGCGCTCGACTCGGCTCTGCGAAAAGCGCTCATTCATCGGTTTCCGTCGTTGAAGAAGCTTCAGCTCGTGGACTACAAAGTGCGCGTGATCAACTCGGAGGCCGGGACGGCGGCGGGCGTGCGCGTCATCATTGAGAGCAAGGACGAGACGGAGACGTGGGGGACGGTCGGCGTGAGCGAGAACGTGGTGGAGGCGAGCTGGATCGCGCTGACGGACTCGTTCGAGTATAAGCTCTTTAAAGATGAAGAGGAAAAGAAAAACGCGGGGTGAAACCACCTTAAACTAAATCCCGTGTACGCGAAAATCAGCCCCTTCAGGAAACGACCAGAGCCGCACCAGGCCCCGCGGATCAGGCGGATGGGGCGGATTAAGGCGGATTGGATTTAAGAATTTTAAAGGGAGTTTTCAAAACCTCAAACTCTTTCCCGGAGTGTGAGAACTTCCTGGTTCAAACATCAATTTAAACACGGATTTTCACGGATCAAAAGGATTTCCGCAGATTATTTAAAAGGGCGTTTTAAGCCATTTTCGTGATTTTCAATTAAAAAAACCAAATCCTTTTAATCCCCTAAATCCGTGAAAATCCGTGTTTAAATAAAAGGTTTGAAGTAGAACTGGTTTGGTGTTTACCAAATCTTTTTGGAAATTTCTTTTTTAAATCCAATCCGCCTTGATCCGCCCCTTCCGCCTGATCCGCGGGGCCTATAATCGCTGGAGAGTGCAGTGAGCTGGACGTGAACCTTGGGTTGGGCCCTTTTTCTCTCAATTCGTGAGTTGGCTCGGGACCCCCTCTTTCAAAAACTTTTTGATCTTTTATATTAGAATCATTAATGTTTCTTTTTCTCAATTTCCCCCTTTTTCCCCTTTCCAATCATGAAATCCTCCATTTTCTTCGCTTTCGTGTTTTGTTTCGCTGCCGTCTGTTCCGCCCAGCCCGCGGCATTCTGGGCCTCCTCGCCGGTCTCCTTTGGAGAAACCGCCCTGGTTTACGGCGGGAATTTCACCCCCGACGCCGTCGCGGTCGTAGAGTCCACCCCCTTCGGAGAAACCTGCGAAGTTAAACCCGTGTACGCAAGCGAGACGTGCGTCATGTTCCCCTGGCCCGAAGAGATCGGCGACGGGGAGGCCCTCGTCTCCATCCGCACGCCGGAAGGGGAAACGAAGCCGCTCGAGGTGAACCAGCTGCAAATCTGGTGGATCCAGGGGGACCAGGGTCGCACCGCCACGGCAGAGACCGGCTGGATCCGGCCCGTCAGTCCCGACGATTCAATGAGGCGGGTAAACGTCTCGCTGCGCCTCGCTTCCGACCCCAAAGCCCCTGAAATCAAGCCTCCTGAAACCTCTCCTTCAAAGGGGATCCCGCTCTCAGACGTGAAACAAAGCGGCGACTACACGGTTTTGGTGGGCGGCCGGCCGGTCGGAACGATCACGATCCGAAGCGAAAAAGAGCAGAATTTCATCCATGACGGGACCTTCCGCCTGACCGATTTCGGCGCGGTCCCGAACGATGGGATCGACGATACGCCCGCGTTTCTGGCGGCGGTCGAGGCTTTACGGGCGAACGGCGGTGGAACGCTCCTCATTCCGTCGGGCCGGTTCCAGATGAACGAAACGCTGGAACTCCCGCCGCACTCCGCGCTCGTGGGGGACGCCGACATTCTAAGCTTGTGGGACCCGTGGGAGTCTGGGAATCTCTGCGGCGCCCAGATTTACTGGCCGGACCGGTCGGAGCCGCTGGAATGCCTCGTTCACGGAACGCACGATTTCGCGGTGGAAAGCGTCACGCTCACGTGCGGGAATCACCGCGATGGAATTTCAAACCAGCTCACCCCGGAACAAAAAGCCACTCAGGAAGCCGGGCAGAAAATCGAGCCGCAGAAAAACGTCCGGATCCGGAACGTAACGCTCCGAATGATCTACTCCGAGTACGCGAACGCGGCGATGGATGAAACGGTACGGCGTTTGAACCCGATCCATTACGCCCGCGCCCTGCGGCTTTGCGGCGAGAACGTTCAGGTCTCGAAAAATGACGTTTACTGCCAGGCCGGCGGCGTGTTCGAGATCAAATGCCGCTGGAGTTCCTTCACCGAAAACCGGTTCTCACGCGGAAACATCGTGGGCTGGAACGGCTTCGGCGGCCAGCAAATCATCTTCGCCGAAAACCATCTCGGCGGCGCGAACTGCACGTCCTTTTACGGTCTGCCCGAAGGCTCGGAGAATATTCTCTGGCAGAAGAACGTCCACGAGCAGAATTTCGACGGAAACAATCGGGAGACCATCACGGGCGACCTGCGGATCCACGGCTACATCGACCGCGTGGAGTCCATCACGCCGACCGGGTTCAACCTCCTGAAAGAGATCCAGGCCGAGCGCGGCGGCGGAACGCTTCAGGGTGAAAAGGTCCTGGACCGCGGAATTTCCACGTGGTACAAACCGGAAAATGAGCCGCAACTCAATGGAATGGTCCAGCTCGCCGCCGGAACGGGAGCCGGCCAGATGCGCCGCATCCGCGAGATCAAAACGCTTGAAGACGGAACGATCCACGTGGAAGTCGATCGTCCGTGGGAGATCCTTCCCGACGAGGAAACGGTCGTGGTCATCGCGTCGTTCCGCCGTCATTTCATCCTCCGCGAGAACGAGTTCCACGACTCCACCGTCGCGTTCCAGTGCTACGGCTCGTTGCTGGAATCGGTCATTCAGGAAAACCATTCCTTCAGAACGGGCGGGATCAACGCCGACTCGATGAGCGGGGAACCGAGCTGGTTCAACCAGTACCTCGAAAACCAAATTAATGGCTCCGGCGTGCTGCGCGGCCCGAGGAATGAAGTCCCCCCCACGAACGCCCAGTTCGGCGTTTTGAACTACGGAAACGGCACGAAATCGTTCCAGTACCCGATGCTTCGCGGCTGCGTCGTGCGCGGAAATTGCCTCATACACAGTGCGAAGCTGAACGTCATGGGGCCGGTCTGCGAGGCGATCATCGAGAATAATTCAATCATTAACTCCCCGATCGGGATCACGGTGGACCCGGCTGCGCGCGGGATCTTCCTGCGTGAAAACGAAATGGATGAAGTGCAGCGCCCGTACGATTTTGCACCCGAGTCGGTCGTTTCGAACCCGGTCGAAATCTTCCGCGCGAACGCGCTGGCCGTTTCGCCCGAACTCTCCGAGACGCTTCCCGATACGATTTCCGCGGACTCGCTGGACTCTCTGCGCGCCCAGGTCATTCGCAATTTCGCGGCCCGTTGCGCCGAGGAAAAACGCGCGGTGACTCCCCTTGAGGCGGAGCTTTTGACCGGCGTGAAACTCGATTTTCCGAACTGGCAGACCACGTGGCACGTCCTCCAAAACGGCGAGGCGGGCACGAATCCGCTCTACATTCAGGTCCGGAACCCGCTCGTTGCCGCGACGCTCCAAATGCGGGTGAAGCCGGAAGACTTTCCGCTCGAGGGGTGGACGTTCGAGCTTCCCGAGTTCAGGCTGGAGCCGGGAAAAGCCGTGGCCGAAAACATGAAGATCACGAAGCCGGAGGGTTTTGGAGCGCTCGTCCCGATCCCGATCACGTGTACGCTCACGGCCGCGGACGGGAGCTGGACGCTGGAATTCACGACCCCCGCGATCAACCCATGGGCCGAGGCCACGCCGAAGGACTGGCTAGTTTCCGCGCCGATGGTGAACCCCAACCCGACGAAGCACCCGGCGGGGATCGGTTACATGAAGTACGAGGACCTTCCGAAAGTCGCGGCCGACCAGCTGACGGAACAGACCGCGCAGGACAAAAAACTGACGCTCATCCCGTCCGAGGCCGAGCCGACCGCGCAGGCCGCCGCGGACGGTCAGGTCGTGTACGCCGTCACGACGATCACCGCGAAAAACCCGGCCCGGATCGGCCTGAAAAACTGGGCTCAAGGCGCGCTGGTTTTCGTGAACGGCCGGCTGATCGGGACCAACCAGCAGCGCGGCCAGTGGGGTTTCGCGGAACTGAATGAGGGAGAAAACCGGATCGAGTGCTGGATCTACGTCTCGAAGCGGAACCAGTTCCAGTTCAAGGTCCCGAGCGTCACGTGGGCTTCCGGGCCGTTTTAAAAGCCCTCCTCACCGAGGGGGGTGGCACGAAGTGCCGGGGGGAGTCAAGCCGTGCGGTCACGGAACTCCCCCAGTCTCGCTCCGCGAGCCAGCCCCTTCAAAGAGGGGGCCTTTAAACGACGCTGGAAGCGTCGTCCCCGTAAATTTTCCCCGGCTCTTTACAAAAAATAAAAATCTGCTATAATTAGATTTGGCTCATTTTACGCCCAAAAAATAAAAAATCAATTCATAATTCATCATTCATAATTCATAATTAAATACGATGCCACGCCACACGCTTTTATCGTCTCAGTCAGACGACGATTTTGATTCCCGGTCCAGTTTCGATCCGGGGGCCAGTTTTTCGGAGGACGATATACCGACGCGGCTGACCATTCCTGCGGACGGGATCGCCGACGATGATGGTGCGCTGCGTCCGACGCGGATCCACGAAATGATCGGCCAGCGTGACGTTTACGAGCGGATCTTGATCGCCATCGACGCGACGAAAAAACGCCGTGAGCCGCTTGGTCATATTCTTTTCGACGGTCCTCCGGGACTCGGCAAAACGACGTTTTCGACGTGCATTCCGCGCGAGTTGGGCGTTTCGTGCCAGATCGCCAGCGGTGCGACGCTCAAGGCCCCGAAAGACTTGATCCCGTATTTGACGAACGCGGAGGAACGCTCGGTCCTGTTCATCGACGAGATCCACCGAATGCAGAAGGCGGTCGAGGAATTTCTTTACCCTGCGATGGAAGACTTCCGGATCGATCTGGTCATCGGCGAGGGGAGCGGCGCACGGACGATCAACATGCAGCTCCGCCCGTTCACGATCATCGGCGCCACGACCCGGGCGGGCCTGCTCTCCGCGCCGCTTCGTGACCGGTTCACGATGCGCGAGCATCTGGATTTCTACCCGGAATCCGATCTGGCGCGGATCATCGAGCGGAACGCCGCCAAACTGCACGTGGACATTTCGCCGGACGCTGCCGCGGAGATCGCCCGCCGAAGCCGCGGGACCCCGCGAATCGCGAACAATCGGCTCCGCTGGGTGCGGGACTACGCCGTCAGCCGGGCGGACGGGAAAGTCACGCTCGACGTCGCGTGCCGTGCGATGCAGATGCAGGAGATCGACGTTTTGGGTCTGGACCGTCAGGACCGCAAATATTTGGAAGTGATCCTTCGCGTTTTCAACGGCGGCCCGGTCGGCGTGGAGGCGGTCGCCCACACGATGAACGTCGCTCCGGACACGCTGGTGGACGAGGTGGAGCCGTTCCTCCTGCGCAGCGAACTGATCGTCCGCTCCCCCCGCGGAAGAATGCTCACCGAAAAGGCGATCCAGCATTTGAGATTGCATTAGAAATCAAAATCGAAATCAGGAACAGGAAATTGAAACCCGATTTTTTGTTCCTTAAATTTTATTCGTACCCCAAACATTTTAAAACATTAATATAAAGGAATCCAGCCATGCACATGGCAGACGCTCTCCTTTCTCCCGCCGTGGGTGGCGCGATGTGGGCCATTTCCGCGGGTTTGATCGGTTACTCCGTTCATAAAATCCGCCAGAACTTCGACGAAAGCCGTATCCCGCTGATGGGCGTGACCGGCGCGTTCGTTTTCGCGATGCAGATGATCAATTTTGCGATTCCCGGAACCGGTTCCAGCGGACACATCGCGGGCGCGGTCCTGCTTTCCGCGCTGCTCGGCTCCTGCCCGGCGTTCCTCGTGATGGCGAGCGTCATTTTGATCCAGGCGCTCTTTTTCGCCGACGGAGGAATATTGGCCTACGGAGGGAACCTCTTTAACATGGGGTTCTTCGGCTGCTTCCTCGCGTACCCGTACGTTTTCAAACCGATCCTGGGCAAATCCGGCTCGCCGTTCCGCCTGGCGCTGGCCTCGATCGCGTCGTGTATCGTTTCCATGACGCTCGGCGCGCTGAGCGTCACGATCATGACGCTCGTTTCCGGCGTGACGGAACTTCCGTTCAAAGTCTTTGCGGCGGCCATGATCCCGATCCACGTCGCGATCGGTTTCGGAGAAGGTCTCGCCACGATGGTGGTCCTCGAGTTCGTGCGGAAGAATCTCCCGGACTTCCAGGAATCCAAGCTGGAATCGCCCGGTTTCTCCTTCCGGAACCTTTGCTGGGTCTTCGCCCTGGCCTCGCTGGTCATCGGCGGCGGAATTTCGCTTCTCGCCTCCGGAGCCCCGGACGGGCTGGAATGGTCGATGGAAAAAGTGGCCCAAACCACCGAGCTGGACGCTCCCGCGAGTCCGCTTCATCAGCTCTCCGAAACGATCACGGAGCGCTGCTCGTTCCTCCCCGATTACGAGATTCCCGGAACGGACGGCGCGTGGTACGGGACCGTCGTTTCCGGGATCGTCGGCGTGCTGATCCTGATCGTTGGCGGGATGCTTTTTTACCGGAAAAAGAAGCCGGCGGAAGCGAAGTAGGCCTCCCGTTTTTTGAGGGTTTTCCTTTTCAGTGACCGGAAGATTTTATGAAACTCGACCAATGCATTTCGACGCTCCAGGCGCTGAACGAAGAGGAACGCGGCCCGTTCCGCCACTTCGCGCCCATTCCGAAAGTCGTGCTTCTGGTCGGGTTTCTCGTCCTGATCGTTTCTTTTGAACGTTACGACTGGCTCGGGACGTTCATCCTCGCGCTGGTTCCGTACGTTCTGGCGGTTTTGGGAGGGCTTTCTCCCTGGTTCATCCTCAAGCGGGCGTGCGTCGCGCTTCCGTTCGTTCTTTGTGCCGGGGCCGCCAACTTTTTTTTCGACTCGCCCACCGGCGCCGCGATTTCCCTCGGCGTTTTGACGGCTAAAACCTTCGGGACGGTCGGCGCGGTCCTCCTTCTGACGCTCACCACGTCCATGAGCGGGATCACCGGCGCGCTGGCCGCCCTGCACGTTCCGTGCCTGCTCATTCTTCAGATCCAGCTCATGTTTCGGTACCTGATCCTCGCGATGGAGGAGGCGCTGCACATCACGAACGCGTACCACCTCCGAAATCCCGAGTGCCGCATGATCCCCGTGCGCGACTGGGGCCAGCTGGCGGGTCAGCTTTTCATCCGGACGGTCCGCCGCGGGAACGGGGTTTACGCCGCGATGCAGTGCCGGCTTTTCTCGGCCCGAACGGTCATTTCCGAGGTCCGGCGGACACGGAAACGCGAGTGGCTGGTGGTTTTCGTCCTCCTTTTGGCCTTTGGCGCGGTGAGGTGGTTTTTATAAAAACGGCTTAAAAGGAAATGGGGCCTTAAAGCTCAAGCCCTTTTCCCAAGTGTGAGCGATGCTTGGTTCAGACCTCAATTTAAACACGGATTTTCACGGATTAAAATGATTTCCACGGATTATTTAAAGGGATTTTCAAGTGTTTTTTTGAGTTTCAATCCCTTAAAACGAAATCCTTTTAATCCATTAAATCCGTGCAAATCCGTGTTTAAATAAAAGGTTTAAAGTGCAACTGGTTTGGTGTTTGGAATGGGGCGAATGAACCCCACCAGTTCGACCAATTCTTTCCTTTTTTTATTCACTTCCCATGATCATCGAATTTCGTAACGTGACGATTTCCCGGGGCGGCGTGTCCGCGCTTGAGGACGTTTCCTGGACGTTTGACTCGGAAAAAACGCCCTCCGCGGCCATTCTCGGCGCGAATGGGGCCGGGAAGTCCACGCTTCTGGAGGCCGTGCTCGGCTTGCGGCCCCTCACCTCCGGGCAGATCCTCGTCGATGAAATGCAGGTCGGGAAGGGGCACCTCACCCAGATCCGCCGCCGGGTCGGGCTGGTTTTTCAGAATTCCGACGATCAGCTCTTTTCCCAGACCGTCCGCGAAGACGTTTCCTTCGGCCCGACGCACATGGAACTCGACGCCGAGGAAGTGAAACACCGCGTTGATGAGGCGCTGGAAAAAATGGGGATCGTGGCACTGGCCGAGCGAAGCGTTTCCACCCTCTCCGGTGGCGAAAAACGTCGGGCGGCGCTGGCCGGTGTGCTGGCGATGCACCCCGAGGCGGTGCTTCTGGACGAGCCGACGAGTATGCTCGACCCGCGCGGCTGCCGCGAGCTGGCGGAGTACCTGAACACGCTCGAAATGATGAAACTGGTGGCAACTCACGACCTTCTTTTTGCGGCGCGCGTCTGCCCGTTCTGCCTGATCCTGAAGGACGGCAGGATCCACGCCTCCGGCCTCACGGAGGAGCTTCTGAAGGACGAAACGCTCCTGATGGAGACCGGCCTGGCGTAGAATCCAATCCAAAGTTCACGTCCAGCCCGCTGCAAACTCCAGCGACTATAGGCCCCGCGGATCAGGCGGATTAGGCGGATTAAGGCGGATTGGATTTTAAAAATTTTAAAAGCTCAAACCCTTTTCCAGAGGCCAAGAACGACTTGGTTCAAACCTTCATTTAAACACGGACTTTCACGGATTAGAAGGATTTTCACGGATTTTTAAAGAGTTTCCAACTTTTTCTGGTTTTAAAAAATCTAAAACGAAATCCTTTTAATCCCTTTAATCCGTGAAAATCCGTGTTTAAATGAAAGGTTTGAAGCGGAACGGGTTTGGTGTTTACCAAGTCGTTTTGGAAGTTTCTTTTTTAAATCCAATCCGCCTTAATCCGCCTCATCCGCCTGATCCGCGGGGCCTGGTGCGGCCTTGGGCGTTTTTTGAGGGCCTGAGTGTCGCGTACACGGGATTTCTTTCGCGAGCTGGCCCCTCCCGGAAAAACTCCCAGAAAAAAAACCGGCCCCGCTTGAAACCCCTCCCGAAATGTGCTATACTATGCTTAATCGCTTAACCATTAAAATCAAAGGAGTTTTTTTATGCTTCACCCCACCCCGTTTTCGATGCTTCTGAGGACTGGATTTTTTCTCACGCTCGCCGTTTTTATGTCGATTTTGCGCCCCCAGCCGGTTTTCTCCGAGGACGCTAAAGCGGCCCTCCCGCCGGACGTTCTGTTTGCCATCGGCGAGAAAGATTTCTCCCCCGCCGAGTTCAGGTTTCTGCCGGAATGGGCGGATTTTGCCGCCAAAGTCCCGGACAAATCGCAGCCGGTCCCGTTTTTGAAATACGTGGTCGGGCAAAACACCGCGGCGGACTGGTCCCCGTGGCACTGGGGCACGGCCGAGGCGAAAGCGGGGTTCCGCCGGTTCACCTCCGAAATTGAATTTGACTCCCCTGCCGATCAGGGGAAAATGTACCTCGTCATCGGCGTTTGCCACGGGATTTCCGGTCTCGGCTCCGAAATGCGCGTCGAAACGAACGGGGTGGAATCGCCCGTCAAAAGAGTCCCAAATCCCGGAATGGTCCAAGGCCCGTGGCAGTCGTTCACCGTCTCTGGGGCGAGTGTTCCGTTCGTGGTTGAAATTCCTGCCGGCGCGATCCGCAAGGGCAAAAATACGCTGAAAATCACGCTCGACAAAGGCTCCTTCTTCTTCTACGACTACCTCTGCGTGCGCGAAAAGGCCGAGGAACTCCCCGCGCCGCCGCAGCCCTCCATGCTCGACTCGTTCCTCGAGGCGGGAATGCCAGAGGAGATCCTTTTCTGCACGCGTAAACCCGCGATCGAACACTGGTACGCCTCGTTCGGGTACTACGGCGATAATGTGTGCCGCCTCCCCTTCCCGATGAACTCCGGAGGCGCGATCTACATTTACAACGTGAAGACGAAAGAATGCCGCAAGATTTTCGAGGACAAAGGCGGGAACATCCGCGACCCGCAGATCCATTACGACTGCAAAAAGTTCATTTTCGCGTACCTGCCGAGCGGGAAAAAACACTACAGTCTTTACGAGATGAACCTCGACGGGACCGGCCTGAAACAGATCACCGGCGTGGGTGAGGACGCGCCGCTGAAACTCCCCGAAGGGGTCACGCCGCTGGAAACCGATGAGCACCGCACCAGTACCGCGCCGCTGAACGAGCGCCGCGACTTCGCGCCTCCGGGCTGGGACGACTACGAACCGACGTACTGCCCCGACGGGAGCATCATTTTCTGCTCGACCCGCGCCCAGCGGTGGGTGAACTGCTGGCTGACCCAGGTCGGCACGATCTACAAATGCGACGGGGACGGGAAGAACATCCGCCAGCTTTCGTGCAACGTCGAGCAGGACAATACGCCGTGGATGCTCCCGAACGGCCAGGTCATTTACATGCGCTGGGAGTACGTGGACCGCGAGCAGGTCACGTACCACCACCTTTGGACGATGAACCCGGACGGCACGCGCCAGATGGTCTTTTACGGAAACCAGAAGCCGTACATTTGTATGCTGGCGCCGAAACCGATCCCCAACTCGAGCAAGATCGTGTGCGTCTTCTCGCCGGGACACGGCCGGCCGGAACATTACGGCCCGGTCACGATCGTGGACCCGCGCAAAGGGCCGGACGCGGACGAAAGCGCCGTCCGGATCTCGAAGCACGTGAACCACTGTGACCCGTGGGCGTTTAGCGAGGATAAATTCCTAACCGCCACGGAAAACAAGCTGATCCTCCTGAACGGAAAAGGTCAGGAAGAGGTCATTTACGAGCTTCCCAAGGAACTCGCGGAGGCGAAGTACTGGATCTCCGAGCCGCGGCCCATCATGAAACGCCAGCGGGAGGAACTGATCGCCGACCAGACGAACCCGTCGCTGGAGTACGGCACGCTGGCGCTCGTCAATCTTTACAAAGGCCGCAAAATGAAGGACCTGAAGCCCGGAACGGTCAAGGAACTCCTGATTTACGAGACGCTTCCGAAGCCGATCCACTACTCCGGCGGGATGGAGCAGATCTCCACGTTCGGGACCTTCACGATCGAGCGTCTGTACGGGCGCGTCCCCGTGACGGAAGACGGCCGGGCGTACTTCAACCTCCCCGCGTGCCGCCCGTTCCTGTTCGTCGCGTTGGACGAAAAGGGCCACTGCGTGAAACGAATGCACTCGTTCACCTCGGTGATGCCGGGTGAAAACACGGTCTGCATCGGCTGCCACGAGGAACGTACCGAAACCCCCGGCGCGGACGAGCGTGAACGCATTTCCCAGATCCTGCGCAACCCGCCGGTGAATCCCGAAAAAGTCGCGGGCGTGCCGGATATTTTCAGCTTCCCGCGGGACATTCAGCCGATCCTCGACAAACACTGCGTCGAGTGCCACAATCCCGACCGTGAGGAGGGCGGTTTCAACTGCTCCGGGCACTGGAACCCGCTCTACACGTTCAGCTACATGCAAATGTCGTGGCGCAAAATGTTCGGCGACAATCGAAACCGGCCGATGAGCAATTTCGACCCGTACGAGATCGGAACGGGAAACAGTGAACTGCTCCGCCTCATCGAAAACCACCACGAGGGCGTCAACATGCCGGAGGACGAGCAGAAAATCATCCGGTGCTGGCTCGACGCGGGCGCAAACTACGCCGGGACGTACGCCGCCAACGCCTCGGGCGGTCTGGGCTACTACATGCAGAACCGGAACGTCCGGAACGACAAAGACTGGCCGGAAACCGCCGCGATGGAAGAAGCCATCACGCGCCGCTGCGACCCGTGCCACTGCCCGACCGAGAAGGACCGCGAGATCGGCCGGTACAATCTGTACACGGACTACAAAGTGGACCATTTCCCGCCGCACCAGCAGAACCTCTTCGTCGCGCACACGCTCACGGAGGATAATGGAAAGTTCAACCGCCATGTGATTTTTGACCTTTCGTACCCGGAACAGTCCAAAGCCGTGCGCGGCCCGCTTTCCAAGTCGGCGGGTGGGCTCGGAACGTGCGAGGCGAAATCGGGAAAAGTCATTTTCGCCGACACAAACGACCCGGACTACAAAACGATCCTGGCCTGCATCGAACGCGGCCGCCGCTACATCCTCGAGGAGGACAATCGATTCAGCATGATCACCCCCAGCCCGAACAATGGGCGCGACTGCCCGCAGAGATTCGTTCCTCGCTGGGCCTACTTGCGTGAAATGATCCGTTACGGCCTGCTCCCCATCGACGCTGATCCCAACGCGTCGTACGACCCATACGAACTGGACCGGAAGTACTTCGAGGCGCAGTGGTACAAACCCGTTAAGTAACGAATAATGAAGAACGAATAACGAATAATGGGGAACAGAGAATGAAAAAGTTTTTTTGCTGCCTCCTTTACGTTTTGCTTTTCCTCGTCCTCCTCATTGGCGGTCTGGGACTCTGGTTCTGGCACGCGGCCAAGCAGGTCCCGGAATTTTACAAAGAGCTTGAAATCTCGGAAGAGTCACGCCAGGACGCTGAAAAAGACAGTCAGGCGATGGAGCAGAAAGTCCAGTTACTCCGCCACAGGATGAAACTCGGAAGGATCTGGCTTCTGGAATTTTCGCAGGATGAACTGAACCACTGGCTCGCGATCGCGATCGGCGAGAAACGACCGGGGATGATCCCGCACCAGCTGAAAAATCCGCGCTGCGTGATCCTTTCCGACCGGATCCAGGCCGGCGTGACGGTCGATGCACCGGAATATAAAGGGGTGGTTTCTCTGGAATGTGTGCCGGTAATCAGTGAACCCAATGTTATAGAGGTGGAACTTTTGAGCGTTTCCGCCGGTTCCATCAAAATGCCGGGAAAACTTTTCCGGAAAATCATCCAACGTGGCGCGGCTTCCGCCTCGCTTCCCGTTGAGGTTTTGGACCGGGACGGGAAAATGGTCCTTCGTATGCCGCTGCGTAAAGGTGACCTGGCGTTTGAAAAGCATATTATTCAAGTGAACACGCTCACATTCAAGGACAAGAAAATCCTGATCACCGGGACGATCGTGGATGAAGTAAAGGATTAAAACGCGCCGAATTAAGTGCCGCCTAATACTCGATCCGGATTTTTCCGATGAGCTTCGCGGCAGGCAAAAGCGTCCCGGCAAGCGTCGCGGTGGAAAAACTCCCGGCGTTGATCCTCAGATGATTCACGCCGACGAAACCTTTCCCGATCGTCGCATCAAACGGGACCCAGCGGCCGTTCACGTACAACTCGTTCCAGACGTGCCACGCCATCTTGCCGGAATCCTTTTCGTAAATCAGTCCCTGCACGATCCTCGCGGGGATTTTTCGGTTTCGGGCCAGCGCCGCCAGGAGGACCGCGTGTTCCGTGCAGTCGCCCGACGGGTTCGTCGCCACCTCGAGCGCAGTCACAAACCCCCGTGAGTAATTTTTATTCACAATGAACTCAAAGACAAAACGTTCCAGCGCCGGAGCCAGTTTGGCCGGGTCGGTTTCTCCCGGAAGAACGTTTTGGGCCAGGGCAGCAATTTCGGGCGCGTCCGACTGGATCATCGGCCCCGCAGAGGTTTCGTCTGACGTGGGAGTCTGCGTCTCACCACTTCCCGGCGCGTCCTCAAAGCGCTCGCCGTCTGAATTTCTGACCGTGATTTTGAGGTGAAAATCGTCAAGAGCCTCCACCTCCTGAAAGTCGGAACTCTCAAAAAGCCCGCGAATCGATTCATTTCCCGTGGCCGAAACCGTGTACGTTCCCTCCACATCGTTCACGAAGTCGGCGGTCTTTCCCTCCGTCAGCTTCAGCGGAACGTTCAGGTTTTCCGCGAAATCAAACGATTTTTCCAATTCAGAGGCCGGTTTTCCCCCGGTTGGCGCGGGCGGGTACTGGCCGGTCTGCGTAAAACGCGCAAGTTCGGCCTTCGAAACACGCCACGACGCCAGATTCATCAATGGAGAAAAACGTTTCCAGACCAGGCCTTTTCCATCACACCAGAGCGTCTCGTTCTGGGTCTGACCCGGGTCCGGACTTCCATCGGCCTGAAGCATCTGGGAGTGGGTTTCCACCCGTAAAAGCGGGAATTCCGCGCCGCTGGGAAGTTTTGTGTTTTCCGCCGCTTCCGCGTGAAGATCGACCAGTTCCCACCGCAGCATCGTGGGATTGAAACGCACGAGCCGCCGGGTTTCACCGAGTTTCAGCGGCTGGAGCAACAGTCCGGTTTCTACGCCATACCCACCCGAGACGGATTCCCTCGGCAAGTCTTCCGGCAAAACCGTTTTCACGCTTTGCGCCTGGGTCATATTCTGGCTCTGGACCTTCACATCAAGCGAAAGATTCCGTCCATCGCTTTTCGGCTCGCCCGTCTCATAAACCATCGGAGCGCCGCCCATTTCGATTTGGGTCCTGGATCCCATAAACCTTCCGTTTTTTGCGAGGTTTTCGGAATGCGTGACGCTGGCCGTCACGTTTTTCCCGTAACGTTTGATCTCCAGTGAGGAATAATTCTCCACTTCAAGAGTCTCGCCAACGCGAAAAACCTGACGTTTCTCCGTTCCAACGTACACAGAATCGGCATAACACAGGAACGAAGCGTTTTCAAGCTCTTCTCTCTGGGGCGGAACAGAGACTGGGGTGGATTCCATTTTTTTCTCCTCCCGACAACCGGTTAAAAAAAGGAAAATCGTCAAAAGGCAGGCGGCAGTAAAACGGACTTTCATTTTGGATTTTCGGAAGATTTCTGAATTGATGGGCAATTTGATCGAGATGTAAAATCACCACTCCCAGGGCCATTACCATGGAAGCAGATTTTTCATCTTTTTCATGTAGGATTCCTTTTTCTCCGGTTCATCTTCATCTTCCGAATGGGCTGAATTCTTCTGGAAACTCGGAAGTTTCGGAGGCGAAGGAAGTTTCGGAAGAGGCGGCAGATTGGGACGCTGACCGAGGTGAGGAAGCTGAATACCTGATTTCTCCGGTACGGTTTCCACGACCGGCAGATTCTTCTCCGGATTTTTCACCGCGAGCGGATTCGTTTGAGGCGGAGTGTTCGCACCGATGTTTTCCCTAAGGAAACGCATCCAGTAACACTCCAGCGCACTGACACAAGGCGCTATTTCGTTCCTGGCAATACGATCCTCAACCCTCGAAAAAATAGCCTGAAGCTGATGAATTTCCTCAGTCGAAAAATGCACGGCCATGAGCTGAATATTATCGAGCCAAACACTTCCCGGGCCGTAAAGTTCAAACCCAAGGCTCAGCTGCGTCTCTTTCTCCAGCGGCAAATCGTTCATCTGAACGGTAATTTGTTCCCACTCACGGCCAGGTAAAGCCCCGCTGCCCGACAAATTGGCAGTTCGGGAAAAAGTTCCGTTTTTCGTTTTTCCTTCAAGGATCAAACGCAGAGGGGGGGAGGTCCCATTTCCCTGAGATTTCAGCCACAGAAGGATCGTCAGACGGCCGGTTGGATTCACTGCAAACGAGTGGCTCATAATTCGGACTGGTTTTCCGGAGCTGTACAAGTGGAGGGAATTTTCCCCAAATTGCGAATTTTCCGAAGCCTCCAGCTTCGCGCCAGAGGCAAGCCCCCCACCGGATTCTCCGTCCGAATAAGAAATGAACTGCCCACTGGACCTTTCATTTTGAGAGGAGACTGGCATATACTGCGCGGGGAAAGCAGGAAAAGTAACCGACCAAAATGGGATCGGCTCATCTTTCAACACCTGCGTTTCGAATCCCGGATTCTTCATCCCAAGATAAAAAGTTGGTTTTTTCAGGCATTCAATGAAGTATTGAAGACGCAAATACTCTTTCTGAAAAACGACCTGGGCTTCTGGTGAGACCTCTGTCTCCGGGTCGAGCATCATGAAGGGCGAGCCGGCAAACCGTACCGCCTCGATTTGGTACGGCACGAGCTGAACCCTCCAAAAAACGCCACGATCATCTTTTTCCAGCGGCGTATAGGTTCCGTTTTCCAGACGTTCGACCTGGTTGGGAAGTGTATTTGCAAGCTGATTTCCCGCACCAGCCTGTTGGTTCAGGGATGGCTGGAGATAAACCCGCGCTTTCACAGGGAACGGCGTCACGTTGACGGCGTAAGCATAATTCATACCCTGAAGTGAGCAAAAACGGAAAATGACCGGCTGCGATTTCATGACACTCATCCCGCTGGTCATCGCGGAACTGAAATGAACAGCCGGGAGCTGATTCAACATCCGGATCGTTCCGCGAAGCGCTTCTTCTTTTCCGAAAACAGGGTTCCATCCTCCCTCAATAATCGTAAACGCATCGAGCATCGCGAGGGTTTCCGCGTAGGGGTGGCGGGCTTCTGCGGTCGTTTGCGCATAAGTACTCGCCATCCAGGTGAAAGTCGGTGTAAAGGGGCTTGCTTTATCAAACGACTCCAAACGTAAAATTTCCGGCGCGTGATAAAAAACCGCCGAAGGTGAATTCTGATCCTGAAACAGCCGGAACGTCCCAGGAGTCTGCGCCCACTGCAGGTCACCCGCCTGTTCTGCGAGGGTTCGATTCGTTATAATTTTTTGAGGTCTGGAAAGAATCAGATTGGGGATCGTTTTGAGTTCTCGCGCATCCAGACCAAAACATAGCAGCGCGTCCTGAGCCGAGCAAATCCCATCCAAACGCGGAAGAAACTCAGGATACGCCTCAACAGAAAAAAGGTCTGTTCCGTTGAGGTAAAGTTTTGCGTCTTGAATATTGCTTAAAAGAGCGGCGGCACGGCGATAAAAATGCGTCATTCGACCCACGCGCCAGACAAGCCACTCACGAGCGCCGGGACCTGAACTTAAATACTGGATTTGGCCCGCAAAATCCTGAGGGAGTACTCGACCTGTTTCCTGCGCGAAAAGCGCAATGCTCTGCGGATCCATTCCCCATTGAGAGTTGGGCAGAACCAAAACACTATTCGCGTGAAGCTGGAGCGAAATCCCGCCAAACGATGGGTGATGACCGTAACGGCGAACGACTTCCGCGATGCTTTTCAGAATCGTTTCCTGTACAACAGGGTTTAAAATGTTGTAGTACTGCGCACCATTTTTCAACGAGGCTTTTTCTTCACAAAGCTCTTTTCCCGCGCTATTCAGCCATCGTTTGGGGATGGAATCAGCGCCCGAGCTGCCCGTTCCTGGGCCCGCAAAACGCGCCTGAATTTCCAGACTGGGAATTGGGGACGAAAAATCCATTGCGGGAATCAATGTCAGGTTCTTCTGGTCGAACTGCCGCAAAAGCATCTCCACGATGTCCTTCCTCACCGGGTCCTGACCCATAGGAAAGTACAATCCATTGTCGAAACGCGGCGTAGGTGTCAAAATTCGGCTTGGGTAAATCGTACTTCCATCGGTATAAATCGAAAGTACAAGCGCGTTGTAACCCACGTGTTCCATGTACTCGATCATCCGTTTTCCGCCTTCGTAAAACGTCAGCCAGTCCGAAATACACAAACCCGTCTGAGCATTGTTCATTTCAGCGGCAGAGAAAGCCTGCGAAAACATCGGTTTGTCGAGCAGAAGCGCGACCCGACGAAGTTTTACGTTTCCAATCGACTTCCCGTTGGGAGTCAAATTCCCCGCCTTCACAGGCATCAGATGCGCCCCGGCATCGTAAAGACGTATTTTCCCGATACAAACCGGCTTTTTCTCGTGACGATTTACAAGCAGGACAAGCGGCGATTTACTCTTCGGCCAAAACAGTATGTGATGCCGGTCCAGACGAAAAAAGGAATTATCTGAGGTTCCAAGGGGAGCAGGAACATTCACTCCTGAATCAATTCCCGGTGGCGCGATGGCACCAGCTGAATTCGGCTCGAAAATGCTCACGCTGAACTTTTGCTCCATGTTGGCCAAATACTCAATTTCCAAAATGTACGGCGAGCCCGGATTTTCAACGACGAGCGGAAATGCCTCCCAGTTCGGTGCCGTCTCGGGAGCTTGCGACTGCGGGATCTCCAGGAAATTCATATTTCCAACTGTCCTGGTCTGACGATGTGGATTCTGAAGTGATTGTGCATCGGGAAACCAGCTATTAAACTGGCGAAGAACCGAACGGTCGAAACCTTCCCACCACCGAGCCCGGGCAGAATCGATCTCCAGTTTCAGTGTGATCTTTTCAGAACCTGTGTTCCCCACGGTCCCGGAAGAAACATCGGGATTCCCAACATCTACAGCGGAATCCGCCAAAACGATGAACTGGATCTTCCTTTCCGCGAGCAGTAAATTATTCGCCCTGCCCCGAAACGGGATTTTCAGAGAATCGAGCCGATGAGCGTCTGAACGTCCATTTTCCGTGCGGCTTCGCTTCAAGGTAAGTGTAACGTCGTACACACCCTCCTGATCCGGTACAGGAAATTGTAGCTGGGCGGCTGAAAGGCCATTCAGGTCCACATTTGAAATGGTGCCGCGTGTCAGCTCGAACGTTTCACGTCCGCGAAAAACAATGTATTCCAATTCCCCCAGTTGATTCTGTGACGGATTTTCATCATTCCCGGAATCGCGCACTTCGGTCGGGATTTGTAAAAGATTCGGGGTAACCGTACATTGAAAGACATCATGCGGAGAGAAGACCAAATTATCTTTCCCAAGTTCAACACGCAGAGAATCACCAGGGACCCGGTTCACCGAACATTGAAAAGCCTTTTTTTCCTGTGAAACCGAAAAGGTTTTATTTCCATCGACCAATTCTTTGAGAGGAATTTCCACGCGGGAAGCACCTTCCCCATTCGGGTGGATTCCCAACTGAACCACAAGCAAACCTTCCGGCTTCCACGGAACCGTGACATCAAATCCGTTGTATTTTTTGGGAAGTCCCTGTGAAATCACGGCTTTGCCATTAACCAGCCAGGCCCCTCCCGGACATTCTGCGTCCATGGATATGGGGGTTAAATTCGTCAATGGGCCGGAATCGCAGCTAACTTCGCCATAGGCCTGGGTTTCTTCACCACCCCAACGTAAACGCAGGCGCATCGTCCCCGTACTTTCCGCGAAAATCACGGCAGTAAACGAGCAAAAAAACAAAATGAAAAACACCTGCTTCATAAATATGTACCAAAGACAAAGTTTAAACCAAATTATTATAAACACTTTAGAGATTTCTGGCTATAGCAAAATTAAAGATTTTACCTGAGAATCTTCTTTTTTTGAAAATGAGGATTATTTTTAAAATAAGAAATTTCCCAAATAAAGTGATGATTTTTGACGAAAAAACCGATACGTAAAACAAAATGGATTTTTCAAACTCAACTGGAGGTTGGAATGCGTAAACAAATCAAACTTTTTGTATTCACCGCTCTTGGAATTGCCGGGTTATTCCTGTTTATTTCACAGAGTATGTCGGAAATGCCCTATACGACGACCAAGTCCCAGGACTGCGGGCAGTATGTTGGAGCTCCCAAAGGACATGTTGGCCTGCATCGAATCGCGGATCCTGAAGGCGGCTGGCAGACCAAAGGTTTTATCATTGATTCTTTCGGTCCGATGCCGCAGACAGCTTATGACCCCAACTATGGCTGTTACCCCGGAAACGCCCGGACGATTCATCGTTACCCGGCTTTCCACGGTTACTACTACGACCGTCCGTACAATTACCGCCACTATTCCGAGTACCCGTGGAATGCCGAAATTACCGAGCCGCGGCCCTACCCGGACCGCTCGAGGCAAGTAGGCTCGCAGATCATTATGCCTTCCGTTGTTACGCCCGCCGAAAGCATTATGGATGCGGATCCCGTTTCCGAGATCGAGCCGGAACCCTCCAGTAATGTGGTTCCATCTCCGATGGAAGTTGAGACAACACTTCCTGTCACGCCAAAAAGTGATCCGCTTCTGGAAGATCTTATGTAGTCGTGTCAGAGGAAAACTTTAGCGGGGACGACGCTGGAAGCGTCGTCTCTAATTCATAATTCTAAATTCTTAATTAAAAGACGACGCTGGAAGCGTCGTCCCCGTAAGTTGACACGTATGTGCTAAAACTTCACGGAAAAAGATTTTACCCTGGGATTGAGTGGGACTCAAAACAACGATTTCCACTCAATTCCTGTTTTAAATTGCTTTGAGTCTGATTCCTGTTCAATTACCGAAAATCTCTGTCCTTCCTGAATTTCTGACAATCTTCGCACTTTTTGGCGAAATATTCTTAAAATTTCCTTCAAGAGCCTTGACTTCTTACGTGTTTCGGATAGAATGCAGATTAGAAAGGATAATTTGCATCATAGGTACTTCATGGACGAGTTGAACGGTCATTTAAGTGTTTTCTTCACAGAAGGTCCAACGGCTGAAAATCACGCCGGCGGGAATGTCGTGCCTGTGCTTCTTTCAATCGTCACGCCAGCTTACAACGAAGAGGCCAATATTGAAAATTTCTGCGAGAAAGTCTCGGCCGTTCTGGAAAGCATGAACATCACTTGGGAAATCGTCTTTGTAAACGATGGAAGTGAAGACCGTTCCGCTGAGATCATGCGTCAGATGCACGAACGTGACCCGCGGATCAAGTCGGTGATTTTCGCGAGGAATTTCGGGAACCAGATCGCCATTTCTGCCGGGCTTCGCGCCTCACAAGGAAAAGCGGTCATCGTGATGGACGCGGACCTCCAGCAGCCGCCTGAGATGATTCCGCAAATGGTCGAGCTTTGGAAGCAGGGGTATCACGTCGTCAACACCGTACGGCAAGGTTACGGCAAAAACGCAGGTTGGCTCAAGAAAAAAACTTCCTCCCTGTTCTACAGTTTCATGAATTTCGTCTCGGACGTGAAACTGGAACCGAATTCCTCTGAGTTTCGTCTCATGGACCGCGTCGTAGTGAATGTTCTGGCCCAAATGTCGGAGCAGACGCAGTTTTTACGCGGCCTGATCCGCTGGATGGGTTTCCGCCAGATTTCAATTCCATGCGAAATAAACGCACGTTTCGCCGGGGCACCTTCCTTTACACCGAAAAAACTCCTGAATCTCGCAATCGATGGAATCATCAGCTTTTCCACAAAACCTCTGCGTTGGGTGGCATATCTGGGAGTTTTTTGCCTCGCCCTTCTTCTGCCGTGGATCGTGTTTGATGTTTCACGCTGCGTGTTTATGGGGGGAAGCTGGAATCTCGCGTCGATTCTGGTGCCGATTAACCTTGTGATTGGCGGGGCGGTTCTTATTTCTCTCGGGATCATCGGCGAGTACGTGGGCCGCATTTACACCGAAGCGAAACGACGGCCGCTCTTTACTGTTCAGGAACAATATGGGCTGGACGGTGTTAACTTTGCGCCTCAATCCAAAATTGGCCACTCCTGGAAATCGGCCTCTCCGAAAGTTCCGGAAGATTCCCAGGCACAGGAACCTGCCTCTTCCGATGCTTCAGACGGTCCGAAGGTTTCCACGGATTCGTCTCAAAATTCCCGCTCGCAGGATGCCGCGTAATGAACAAAAAACTTTTGATGATCACGGCCGACGATTTCGGGATCTCCCCTTCCCTCAACGAGGCGGTACTGCTTGGCGCCGAAAAAGGCATTTTGACCTCCACGAGTCTGCTCTGCGCGATGCCGTTCGCTCGGGAAGCGTTGGAATCTTCCCGAACCCGCACGCCGCGGCTGGGGATCGGTCTCCATTTGACGCTTACGAGCGGTCCGTCTGTTCTTTCGCCGGAAAGGATACCGCTTTTGGTGGACGAAAAAGGCCGGTTTCGTCACAGTTTCGCATCGCTTTTTTCGGGTTTAAATTGGGGATCGGCTGAAAAACGCCGTGATTTTCAGCGTCAGGTCCATGAGGAATGGCTGGCGCAGTTTTACCTTTTCAAGGCTCTCCATCTTGAATACGGTTTTCGTGTGGATCATCTGGACTCGCACCAGCACATCCACCTGATCCCCGGTCTGGACGAAATTTTCTGGCAAATCGACCGGCTTGGGAAAGAAGAGGCGGGTTTCGACTGGGTTTCACGTCTGCCAATGGAAATTTACGGCTCGCCGGGCCGGTTTCTGCATCGGGTCGGTACATGGTTTCCGATGGGGCTGATGAAATGCTGGATCCTGTACTTCCTTGGGCTGCGTTCTTTGCGCAAAAACGGGCTGAAACGGACCGATTTCCCGCAGTATTTCGGTGTCCTCGATTCGGGCCGCATGGATTCGAAGGCCGGGATAGAAATTTTATCCATCTGGGACGGCAAGCGTCCATTCGAGATCAACCTTCACCCCTCCACGGACTGCAAACTGGCCCCGGAGTGTATTCTCTCGGAAGAGGATCGAAAGTTTCACACGTCCCCGTGGCGCCGCGAGGAGCTTGATTTTCTGTTGGCTCCAGAAGCCCGGCAAACTTTGCTTTTTAAAACCTCCGCTGAACTGGAAAGCGTTCCTCTGGACCAGAAGGGCTGAATGCCGGGCGACGCTTCCAGCGTTTTTTTGGAAGGCGGTAAATGGAGGCCGAAGGCCGGAATTACGCGTCGAAGGGATTTGCTCGGTGCATTCACAAAACTCCCCCAATCTCGCTTTTGAGCCAGCCGCCTCAGCGAGGGACCTTTAAAAGACGCTGGAAGCGTCGTCCCCGTAAATTACCCCAAGGAAACGTTTTAGCGGCTCACATTCACCTTTTTTCGGGATTTTCCCCACCCGCCTGATCATGAAAATAATCCTTCCCGTTTTTCTTCTGGCCTTTTTTGGCTCACTCGCCGTTTTCGCTGATTACATGACCCCCGAGGAGGCCGGTTTCCGAAACTGCGCTCTGATTTACCATTCGAACGCAAACCTCACGAACGCCGAGTACTTCAAGCGGCTGCTCGTGAAATATGAGGCCGACGCGCCGACTGACCAGGCCGGTTTCGACTCGTTCCTCTTCCTTTACTTCACGGTAAACGGGAAGCGCACGGAGTTTGAGGAAACGCTTCTGACCGACTGGAACACGATTCTGGACGCGTACTTCCACAGCGCCGAGATCAACGTTCCTCAGCTTGCGAAAGCGGTCCGGGAACTGAAAGCCGTGGGGAAACTCAACGCCGACGCGCCGATCAAGCTCTGGTTTGCGATCCCCTGGCTCAATCAGAAGGTCCTGGATTTCGGGGACGTGAACGGGGACGGAAAGTCAGAAGACCTTTCCACCGAAGCGGGACGCGACGCGGTTCTGCGCTGGTACATCAATACCGTAAAAACCGAGATGAAACGTTTCCCGGAGCTGAAACTCGAGGGCTTTTACATGATGACCGAAGGGATGGGAGAACGGAACCGCGAAGAGTTCATCCAGTACAATCGCGTGATCCACGACGAGGGGTTCCGCACGTTCTGGATCCCGTACTATAACGCGAGCGGTTTGGAATCCGCGTACGACGTCGGTTTCGACGTCGTGATCCTTCAGAGCAACTGGACGTTCAACACGCGCCCCGACGGTTCCGGCACGCGCCGAAATCGGCTCGTTAAGGCGGCCGAGTACGCCCGGGAGCATCACCTCGGGATCGAGCTGGAAATCAACACGGGACGCGAACCGGTCTGGTGGGACATCTACCGCCAGTCACTCGAAACCGGGACGCAGACCGGCTTCCAGAAGGCCGTAAGCGCGGTCTATTTCGGGACCGATTTCTACTGGCCGACGAGCGAAAACGCGGAGTGCCGCGAGCTGTACGCTCTCTGGATGGACTACGTGGCGGGGAAACCGGTAAGCCTTCCGAAGCCCGGAACGTGGAGCCGGAAGGAGCTGAAAAACGGTGCGACCCAATTCGTTTACACGCTGAACGAGCCGCAGGCGGTGCAGCTTTTCGACGCTTTTCTGGAAGAAGACCCGGAAAACGGTTTTGAAGGGCTGGTCCAGGCGGAGGGCCGCTCCGACGCCGCCGCGCCGTGGGAACCGCTCGCGTGGCTTTTGCATACGGGTCCCAATCCGATGAACGGGACGCACCAGAATATTACGCTGAACTTCCCCGGCACCCAAAAAACCCACGAAATCCGTCTGACCTTCACCCCGAAACCCGGCAAAAACCCGCTGGGGACCGTGACGGAACTCATGCCCGACCTGAAAGCGCCGGCGAAACTTTTCTCGAAGTGCTTCCGCAAACCGTACACGACCAACACGCGGACGGAAGACGCCATCACCTACCCCGACGAAACGGGCCGCCAGCTTCTGGACGGCGTGGTGAGTACCAAGTGGAGCGAAAACGTCGGCTGGTTCGGCACGTCCCCGGCGAGGATCGATTTCTCCTTCGGAGAAACGCTGGAATTCGATGAGATCCGGGTCTGCGCGATGGAAGGTCCCGATGCCGGAATTCACTGGCCCGCGACGGTTTCGGCCATTTACTCTCTGGAAGACGGGATCCCTCAAAAGGCCGGTTTCGGCCTGGCCCCCAAAGGAATTTCGACGCTGAACGGTTTTGAATTCAACCCGGAAAAGAAGCGGTTTGAGGCACACTTTGAAAAGATCTCCGCGCGGTCCCTCAGTCTGTTCGTCGTCCAGAACGGCTGGCTTTTCCTTTCAGAGATTCAGTTTCTGCGGGACGGAAAAATACTTCCGACCGAAAAAATACTCTACCGTCTCTCAACGCAGCAGCGCGGCGGAACGAAAGATCGCCCATACCAGGATGACGGGCAGATGCTGACTGATGGTCAGACCTCCACAAATTATGCGCGTCAATGCGTAGGAATGAGCGGAAAAGAAAACCTGAAAATCTGCATCGACCTGGAGCAAAACCAGCCGGTCAAAAAAGTCACGGCGATGATCCTGGACGGCGGCACGGCCGGGATCTGGCTCACGAGCGGGATGAGTGTCCGGTTTTCGGCGGACGGCGAAAACTGGTCGGACCCCATTGTGGCCCAACTCCCGGAAAGGCAAAAGCGTCCCGTTCTGGTGAACATTCCGGTTTCGGTTTCCGCTCCGGAAGGACAGATGGCCCGGTTCGTCGAGATTCAGGTGAAACCCTTTGGCTGGGCGTTCGTGACGGAGGTTTTGGTGGATTAAAACGCTCAAAAGCCTCCCCTGAAAGGGAGGGGAACCGCCGACGGCGGTGGAGGGGTTCAGGAAGTGGGGCGGTTTCTCACCAGTTTCGGAACCCCCCAGTCTCGCTTCGCGAGCCAGCCCCTCTTTCAGGGGCGGCTTTAATCCATAAAAAGCCGAAGGCTTTTCCCAACTCCACCCTCCACTATCCCTTCTGAAATTCCTCTTGCTTTTTCTTTTAAAAGATGTTATACTTCCCGCTGAATTGGATTTTCACCTTCATTTTACTCAGGAGTTTTTTATGTTCCGTTCCATTTTCTTCGCAGTTCTTTCCCTTGGACTCATCCTTTCCAGTTTCGTTCAGGCTCAAAACGCTCCTAGCGCAGCGCCGGGACGTACGGTTTTGCAGGTGCTGGCGAACGTAAACAATCAGGAGATCAGCCGTCAGAAGGTCATTGACGCCGCTCTGGAAGACCATGCGGAGCAGGTACTCGTTTCACTCGTGAACCGGATGGTCATTGAAAACGCCTGCACAGCCGCGAACGTTGTGGTCACTGAGGAAGAGATCCTTGCTGAAATCGACGCGACGGCAAAAAAATTCTCGATTCCGAAAGAGCAGTACCTCAAAATGATCGAGGAGGAACGTGGTATTACCCCCAAAATGTACGTTGATGAAATCATTCGTCCGCAGCTCGCCGTCAAAAAACTCGCCGGCAAAGCCGTGAATGTTACCGACGCTGATCTGCAAATCGAATACGACCGCACGTACGGCCCGGCGGTGAAAGTCCGTATGATCTCTGTCAAAACAAAAGAAGAAGCCGATAAAATCCGTGCCGAGATCGAAAAAGACCCGAGCCAGTTCGCGGCTCTGGCGCAGAAATATTCGACCGACAGTTACACCGCAGCCCTCGGAGGCGTGGTTCCCCCGCTCCGCCGTCACACAAACGACAAAGCCGTCGAAAATGTCATTTTCTCGATGAAACCCGGAGATTTAAGCCAGCCCGTTCCGATCGGGGATCAGTTCGTCATTCTGCTTTGTGAGCAGTTGATCCCCGCCAACGCGAAACTGGAAGACGTAAAAGATGAGCTGACCGCCCTCGTTTCCCAGAAGAAACAGCGCGACATTGGTCAGGAATACATGAAAAAACTCTTTGAAAAGGCCAAAATTGAAATCATCTACGGTGACAAAGCGAAGATGGACCGCCGTCCCGGTGTCGCTGCCGTGGTTGACGGTCGTGTAATCAGTACACAGGTCCTTGGAAATGAATGCCTCTCCCTGTTCGGTAAGGAAGTGTTGACCGGCGTGATCAACCGTACGCTCATCGAGCAGGAACTCAAAAAACGTAAAATCACCATCACAGACGCCGACCTGCAAGCCAAAATGGCCTCGGAAGCTGAAGTCAGTTTCCCCGTCGGAAAAGACGGCAAACCCAATGTGCAAGGCTGGCTCAAAACAGTCTGCCAAAAGTTCGGAGTCACCGAAGAACGCTACATTCGCGACGCGATTTGGCCTTCCGTCGCACTGGAAAAACTCGCTGCGGGCCGTTTTGAAGTCACGAATGAGGACCTCCAAAACAGCTACCAGGCCAACTACGGCAAGAAGGTCCGGGTGCGCGCCATCGTCCTGAACGATATGCGGACGGCTCAACGTGTTTGGGAAAAAGCCCGTAAAGCTGGCACGGAGGAAGAATTCGCCCAGCTCGCCCGTCAGTACTCTATCGAGGCCAGCAGCCGAGAAAATGGCGGTGAAGTCCCGCCCATCGCGAGATTCAGCGGCCAGCCCGAACTCGAAGAAGCCGCTTTCAACCTCAAAGAAGGCGAACTATCGGGCATTATCCAGGTCGAGAACGTCTGTATCATTCTGCTATGCACAGGTTTCACCGAGCCGATTGGTATCACGTTCGACGAAGCGAAAGAGTTGATCCGCAAAGACGTGGAATTCAAGAAAATGCAACTCGCCGTTGCGGAAGTATTCGAGGAAATTCAGGACCGCGCCTCGATCGAGAACTACCTCGAAGGAACCGTGAAAAGCTCCAAAGACGCCCAGAATGCCGCAAATCCGAAAACCTCCCTCCAGGAAGTCGCTCCCACCGGCCAGATAAAGAATTAAGGGAAAACCCAATTTCAATTCATTACCACCCATAACAGTAAGGAGGATGAATTATGCCGCAGTGTATCAAAGCACTCAAACGGGTAAATGTTGCGAACATGAAATCCTTCGTGGCTGGAGCCGTTTGGGGATTGAGTCTCCTTTTGACCGCTTCTGCTGCTCAGGCGCAGCGATTCACTACTCGCACGGTCCCTCAAGTGAATGCCGCTGCGAAACCAGCAGTGGTCACTCCTGCAGAAGACCCGGTCGTCAGCCAGATCCAATCCGTAAGTATGTTCAAAAACGGCGTTGCGCTGATCCGTGAAGAGTTCGTCGCCCCCCAAAGCGGACGGTACGCTCTTGACGCCGTCCCCTACGCGATCCACGGCACGTTTTTCATCCAGTCCACCGCCAACGTGGAAGCGGTTTTGACCCAGCGCCCGTGCGAGGAAACGGTCGGCTCGGTAAACGATTTGAACTACCAGAAAGACCTGACGGGCAAAAAAGTCCGTGTCTATTTCACCAACGCGAATCTGCCCCCTGTGGACGGAACGGTCGCCGCCGTGGATCCCTCGGTCTCTCACACGCTCCCGCCGCCGGCCGCGTCGGACGTCACTCCCGGCTACTATTCCCCGTACTCGTCGGCGTATTATTATTCCAGAAGGCTGGATCCATTTGAAACGCCCAACGCCTCCGGCCCGATTTTGGTCCTGAATACGGAAACCGGCCAGACGGTTTTGCAGCAATCCTCCATCGCCCGCATCGACGTGGAAGGCCAGATCGGGACGGTCACCCGGACGCGCCCGACGCTCCTTTTCAATGTCAAAACGGACAAACCGGTAAAAATCAGCGTCTCGTATCTGACCAAAGGGATCGCGTGGGCGCCGGCCTACAAAATCCAGCTTCCGGACGAAAAATCCAACCGCGGAACGATGACGATCGAGCAGACCGCGACGCTGGTCAACCAGTGGCGGGATTTTCGGGACGCGGAAGTCAGCCTGATCAGCGGCTACCCCAAAATCGGGTGCGAAAACGTCATTTCGCCGATCTCAAACAAAGCGAACCTTTCGGCGTTTTTCAACCAGATGCTCCGGCCGGAGTCGGGTGACCGCGGGAATATGATGTCCCAGATGGTCATGAACTCCCGGATGCCGGATGATGATTCAAACGACTTCCCCTCCGGCTCAGTCGCCGCGTCGGGTGACGGCCCGGACATTTACTACCACGCGATCGGCGTGCGCTCCATGAACAAAGAGGAGGTTTTGGCTCTTTCCAATGGCAAAAAGGAAGCCGAGTTTGAACGCATCGTCGAGTGGACGGTTTCCAACACGCGCGACGAAAACGGCCACCCCCGCGGCGATCAGCAAAATCTCAACACGCCGTGGGATTCCATTCAGTTCATCAATCCGTTCGACTTCCCCATGACGACCGGCCCGGCCGCGATCATGACCGAAAAGCAATTCCTCGGGCAAAGCACGAGTTACTGGACCTCCGCGGGAGAAAGGACCACGATCCCAATCACGAAATCGCTCAGCGTCAGTGTCAAGGCCGATGAAAAGGAAGTGGGCCGTACCGACGAGCTCCACTACATGGGCGTACGTTGCCGCCGTATCACCGTCGCGGTCGAGCTGACGATCACCAACCGCCGCGCGGAACCGATCAAAGCGGTGGTCAAAAAGCAGTTTTCGGGCGAGATGGAAAACCCGGTCGAAGGCGCCAAGGTCGCTCAGCTCGCCAACCAGAATCTCAACGCACTGAATCGCCAAAATGAAATTCGCTGGGAACTTCCGCTTCAGCCTGGCGAGAAGAAAACGCTCGAGTTCGAGTACTTTTATTACCTCGCCTACTGATTGGCGTGCCTCCAAACTCGCTCCGCCTCCGAATTTCATTTAAACACGGATTTCCACAGATTAGATGGATTAAAAAGATTTCCAAGGATTTTTAACCACTTTTCATCTCACATGGAGATGCGGAAAGAGGCGCTTCCGGTCTCTCTCAGCGAGGAATCCTTTTAATCCCTCTAATCCGTGGAAATCCGTGTTTAAATCCCGTGTTGAAGCGGGACGGATGTGGTGTTTACCCTCTCGAGTCTCTTTTTTCTGAAAAACTTGAAAAATCCGGAAAATTTTCTCTATTTTACCGTTCATTCTCTTGTAATACTTCGTAAAATATGGTAAAATCCGGCAGGAATTTTGTAAACACTCAATCATCAAATCAGGATCGAAATGTCAGCACAGCAGTCATTCACCCCCGATATGGTCGAGAAGACCAAACAGCATATTAAGGAACTGGTCGGCGAAATCACGGAGCTTTCTCGCAGTGATATGCCTGAGGCGGAGTTTTACGCCCAGTTTCTCCAGCGGGTCGTCGCGGCAGTGGCGGCCGTCGGTGGTGTAGTTTGGAAAGTCGGTGAAACGGGAACGCTCGCTCTTCAGTGTCAGGTCAATATTCGTGAGACCGGCCTGACTGAACTCGAAAAAGACAAAATGACCGAGCACTCCCGCCTCCTCTACAAATCTCTGAAGCATCCGGAAGGTCTTTCTACCGCGCCTTATACGTCGTCAGAAGAAGAAAACGGTATGACCGGAAACCCAACGGGGTGCATCGTTCTGCTCCAACCGCTCATTACGGAAGTCGAAACGGTCGGGCTGGTCGAAATCTTCCAACGCCCTGAGGTCACCGAAAACACGCTGGGCGGCTACAGACGTTTCCTGCGTCAGATGGGTGATCTGGCCGTCGAATTCCTGCGTACCGGTCAACTGAAAAATCTGGCCGACCGTCAGCTTCTCTGGAACCGGGTGGAAGAATTCGTCAAAACGATCCACGAGTCGCTCGACCCCTACCAGACCGCCTACACGATCGCCAATGAGGGCCGGCGCCTGATCGAGTGTGACCGCGTCAGTGTCGCCATTCGCCGCGGTTCCAAATGCAAAGTGGAAGCGGTCAGTGGCCAGGACCTTTTCGATAAACGCTCCAATATGATTCGGCTCCTGAACAAGCTGGCGACCTCCGTCGTTTCGGTTGAGGAACCGCTCTGGTACTCAGGCGACACGACGAACCTTGCGCCCCAGGTCGAGAAAATCGTGGACGCCTACGTCGATGAGTCTCACAGTAAGGCGGTGGTGGTGATCCCACTCATTGAACCACTTCGGGAAGAGGACAAAGAAGACTTCAAAAAGCGCCAGGACAACAAAAAGAAACCGATCGGTGCGCTGATCGTGGAGCAGATCGAGAACAGCGCTCTGCAAAGCACGCTCCGTCAGAGGGTCGATTTGGTGGAAAAGCACGCATGCGTCGCTTTGGCCAACTCGCTGGAACATAACAGTCTGTTCCTCATGCCCCTCTGGCGTGCGATCGGCCGCTGGTCTTGGGTCGTGAAAGCGCGTACTCTTCCCAAAACGATCCTGGTCGTGCTCCTGCTCGCGGCTCTTTTGGTCGGCTGCTTCGTTTTCCCATACAAGTTTGAAGTGGAATCGGACGGGAAACTCCTGCCGGTAAACCGCGCCGAGATTTTCGCCCAAATGGACGGTGACATCACCTCGGTCGAAGTCTCCCACGGCTCGATCGTTCAACCCGGTACACCGCTCGCGACCCTTCGGAACATCGATTTTGAGGCCCAGGTCACGAAACTCAAAGGCGACATGGTGCGAACCGCATCGGAACGCTCCAGCAAAACCGCGCTCCTGCGCAAGACTACGGACAAAATGGAGCAAAGCCGGCTGGCAGGCGAGATTCAGGAACTTTCGGTCCAGCTCGACTATTATGCCCGGGAAATGGCCCTCCTGCAGCAGAAACAGCAGGACCTGGTCGTAAAAAGTCAGATCGCCGGCATAGTCGTAACGTTTGACGTGAAAGAGAAACTCGAAAACCGCCCGGTCCAGCGCGGCCAGGTCCTCATGGAAGTCGCAGACCCGACAGGGGACTGGGAAGTGGAGCTCTATATGCCTGAAAACCGGATCGGACTGGTTCGGGAAGCGCAGAAAAACCTGGTCAAAGAATTCCCTGATGGCGATTTACGCGTTACATTCATTCTGGCCTCACAGCCCGATAAAAAAATCAAAGGGCGAATCGTCGAAATCCATAAAACCGCCGAAGTCCGAGAAGAGATGGGAAACACGGTCCTGGTCCGTGTCGCGTTCGACAAATCCCAGGTTCCCAACCCGAACATGGGGGCGAGCGTCACAGGCAAGATTTACTGCGGCGAACGTTCCATCGGCTACGTGTGGTTCTACGACCTGATCGCGTTCATCCAGCAGAAGATCCTGTTCCGGTGGTTCTGAACACGGATTTCGGGAATTTACAGGATTAGAAGGATTCAAAAAAGATTTTCAAGACGGACGTACTCATGAAACGCACATTCATCTCCCTTTTCATAATTTTGATGGTTTCCTCCGTGTTTGCCGCGGATGACTCATTGGACTTTTCCCTGGATTCGATAGAAGTTTCCAACACAGCTCCGGCCAAGGCTCCAGCGGCAGTTCCGGCCAGCACAGACTCAGCCCCCAAAACCACTCCGCGCCGGACGAAATTTCAGACGGTCAGCGAACTGCCGGGCGGTTCTCCGGTTCCTGCAAGCAACACGGCAGTGGATCCTTACACATCGCCGGCCGTTCCTGAAACTCCATCGCTTCCCGCCATTGGTCTTCCAACCCCGCCAACCCCTACGGCAGCCCCTGCCGCGGATCGGAATACCTCATCGGGAGTCGTGAAAGTCAATTCTATCTCACGTTCTGTTGAGAACGGCTTGATCATTCCGATTTATGAAGTGGACGTTCCCGCTGAGGAAGCCGGCGTTTTGATGAAACTTTACATCACGGACTTCCAGCAGATCAAAGCCGATGATTTGATCGTCCAGATCGACGACCGTCAGGCGAAAATGGCCGTGAATGTGGCCGAGGCGAAAAAAGAATCCGCCGAGATCCAGATGAAGAATAACGTAAACGTCCGATACGCGATGGCGGCCCGCGACGTTGCAAACGCGGAGGTTCTTCAGGCCGACGAGGCCAACCACAAGGTTCCGAACACGGTCCCGGTAGTCGAGTACAACCGCCTGATCCTCTCCCGCACACAGGCTGCTCTGCAGATCGAGCAGGCTGAGCAGGAAATCAAAGTCGCGGGGGAAAATTTCAAAGTGGCCAAAGCCGAGCTGGAAGCGGCTCAGCTCGACCAGACGAAATTCGAGATCCACTCTCCGCATGACGGCGTGGTCATGGAGCTTTACCGTAAAGAGGGAGAATGGCTCAAACCGGGCGACCCGATCCTTCATCTGGTCCAGATGAACCCGATCCGCTACAGTTTCCGAATCGAAAGCAAAACTCCACCCGAGTCGATTTTTAACCAGACCGTCACGATTTACGTCCCGACGCTGGACAAAACGTTCCAGGGAAAAGTAACCTACATCAAACCGTCGCACGACATTGGTGATATGTACCAGGTCTGGGTCGATATCGAAAACCAGTGGCAGGACTTCAAAAACCTCGACGGTACAGAAAAACAAAAAGGCTACTGGACCCTCCAGCCCGGAATGAGAGCAGAAGTACGAAATATTGGGAAATAATTAAGAATTAAGAATGATGAATTATGAATTAGAGTGAAGCGATTCCTTCCCTGATTCTTAATTTCTCATTCATAATTCACAATTCATAATTCATAATTAATTTATGGCCACTTTATCCGACAGTCTGGTTTCGAGCAGCGCACGCGCACTTCCGATTCGCGTCCGCCCCGACTTGAGCGCCAAAAAGCAGCGCTACCTGGGGAAGTCGTATTGGATCGTGAAAGACCCGGTCGGTCTGAAGTATTACCGTTTTCAGGAGGAAGAATACGCTATCCTGAACATGCTGGACGGAAGGCGGTCACTCGACGAGATCAAGGAGAAATTTCAGAAGGAATTCCCGCCCCAGAAAATCACGCTGGAGGAGCTTTCCCAGTTCATTGGCACGCTCCACCGCAGCGGTCTGATCCTCACGGGCGTTCATGATCAGGGGTATCAGCTTTACGAACGCTCCCTAAAACGTCGCCGGCAGGAACTGATCCAGGCCTTTTCGAACATTTTGTGCATTCGCTTCAAGGGGATCGACCCGGAACGGATCCTGAATTTCCTCTACCCGTTCGTCTCGTGGGTTTTCACGCCGTTCACGATGTTCATTTCCATCGTGATGATGATCTCCGCCGGTTTGCTGGTCCTGACGCATTTCGACACTTTTTACAGTAAACTCCCCAGCTTTTATCAGTTTTTCACGCCGGAAAACGGTTTATGGCTCGCCGTCATCCTCGGCTTGACGAAGATCCTGCACGAGTTCGGCCACGGCCTGACGTGCAAACATTTTGGCGGTGAGTGCCACGAAATGGGAGTCATGATCCTCGTTTTGACCCCGTGCCTGTACTGCAACGTTTCGGACTCGTGGATGCTTCCGAGCAAGTGGGCGCGCGCCGCTATCGGTTTCGCCGGAATCTTCGTCGAGGTTTGGCTAGCTGCCTTCTGTACGTTCCTTTGGTGGTATTCAAACCCCGGACTCCTGCACAATATTTGCCTGAATATCATGTTCATCTCGTCGGTAAGTACGATCATTTTCAACGCCAATCCGCTTCTGCGGTACGACGGTTACTACGTGCTGGCCGACCTGATGGAAATCCCGAATATGCGCCAGAAAGCGAGCAGCATTCTGAGCCGCAAGGCGGGTGAGTGGTGCCTGGGGCTCGAATACCCGGACGACCCGTTCCTTCCGCAGCGGAACCAGATCCTGTTCGCGCTCTATGCCATCGCATCGGCGTGCTACCGCTGGATCGTGACCCTTTCCATTACGATGTTCCTCCTGCGTGTTTTCAAGCCTTACGGCTTGCAGATCCTCGGCGAGGTGATCGTTTTGATGTCACTGTACGGCCTGCTTATCATGCCGCTCTGGAAAATCGGCAAGTTTTTTTATGTTCCTGGAAGACTTGAAAAAGTGAAAAAAGTACGTTTTTACATTTCGTTGGCCTGCTTCATCGGCCTGATCTGTTTCCTCCTATTCGTGAAACTTCCCTTCCGGATTTTCACGCCCGTGGAGATTCAGTACGACCAGGGTGATACCGTGTATGTTCTTCAGCCTGGAACGCTTTCAGAACTGTGCGCCCTGCCGGGTGAAACCGTGAAAAAGGGGCAAGTACTGGCCATTCTGACCAATCCGGACCTTGAGCTTCAGATCCGTGAACTGGAACGTGAGGTGCAGCGTCTTCGCGCCCAGCTCGCTTATTTGCCTTCCCTTTCCAAAGAAGACCCTTCGGCAGAAGCCCAGATCCCCATCGTTCAGAAGGCGCTTGACGCCGCGGTCCATGATCTGGCCCAACGCAGAGAAGATCAGGAAAGGCTGAATATCCGCGCTTCTCGAGATGGCGTGCTGGTCCCCGCAACGCTTCAGAAGAAAATCGAGCGCGACGGTCTCCTTCCAATGTGGTACGACACGCCGTTCGAACAGAAAAACCTCGGCGCGTTTTTGAATACGGGTGACGCATTCTGTCTGCTCGGTGACCCGAAACGGATGAAGGCGACGCTGGTCGTTACGCAATCGCAGAAAGATTTCATCAAGGAAGGTCAGGACGTGGACGTGAACCTGAACGAGTGCCCGTTCCGTGTCTTTTCAGGAAAAACCAAAGACGTGGCAACGGAGGAGTTAAAGTCGGTCTCTCCGCGCCTCTCGAACAAGAACAAGGGAGAAGTTTCGACCACGACCGAGCAGGACGGTACGGAAAAGCCGCAAACGCCATCGTATAAAGTCGATGTTCCTCTTGACAATTCAGAGGGGCTTCTTTCGGTAGGACTCACTGGCCAGGCCAAAATCCACGCAGAGCCGCAGACGATCGCGTTTCGTATCTGGCGAATCATCGCAGAAACGTTCAATTTCAAGATTTAAGAAAACACTTTACAAGATTTTATGGCATACACGCACCCAGATCTGCTCTTTCAGACCCGTTCCGGCATCACCCCGCACGTTTTGTGGGCCGTACCGTGGGCGGAGTCTTTTTTTGGTAAAGTTCTGGCCGGCTGGGAAAACCCCGTTCGGAAAATGATTTACGCCCTTTTCCAACTCACGACCCAGCCCGACACCCCATTTCCGCGTGAGATTTTGAACTCCGCAAATCTGCTCAGGATACTCGACTGGGCGATGAGGCCGGAATCCGTAAAAGTCGGCGCGTTCCCTCTCCTCGCCATCGCACGAAGTCTCAACGCTTTGACCGACGCAAAGATTTTCACGCAGGAAGAAGCCGAAAAATGTTTCTCGGATCTGGAGCGGGTTGCGACGGATGCACAGGCCATTTCACCGGACGCGGAGCCGCTTGCGCATCTGCTTCTGGCGGGTGAACTGCCACTTACGCTCGCTTGCGTGGGCCGGAAACTGGCAGCTTCCCGGAGAAATACCCTTTTAACGCAGGCCAAAAAAATCCTGGCCGAAACTCTGGACACGTTCCTCGACGGAGCAGGCACGCCTCGTGCGGACCTTCTGCCCATTTCTCGTCTGCTGGCCGCCTCGTGGATCCGCTCCCGCTGGCTTGACTTGATGCGGATCGAAGCCCTGCCTGATTCCAACGGGAACGAAGAAACGTCCACCGAGCCCAAAACAAGCAAAAACTCGAAATCCATTTTCACCGAAAATTCCCTTTCGGCTCTGGAATGGGCTATTCGCCTTTTGATGTACTTCACGCGGCCAGACGGGGCGATGGTTTTCACACGACCGTCTGAAAAAACCGCTTTCTGGTGCCCGGAGCTTTTTATTGCTGCGCTGAAAATCGATTCTGACCTCGACGACAAAAAACTCGCGGTTTCGATCCTTCCCGATCTGACCCCGAAACAGGCCAAGCGAACGTGGACACTTCCCAATGCCTCGAACGACTCGCCGTGGGGCCAGGTGAGCATCCTCCAGACGAACTGGCAAACACGCACCGGCGCAGTGGTCACGTGGGAGCGAATGTTGTTCCCCAAGCTGGAAATTCTGAGCCGAAAAGTCCCTTTGATCTCCGGCGAGTGGCGCTTCCGAGGAACGTGGAAGCGGAAAGAACTCACGCCCCAGAGCGCGTGGCGGGAGATTTTCTCGCACAGCACGGAGCAGGTCGATTACCTCGAGCTGGAGCTGGAACTTTCGGAAGGTTTCACCCTTCAACGCCATGCGCTTTTGGCCAAGGAGGAACATTTTCTGCTGCTCGGCGACGCGCTCTCCGGCGACGGTTTTCAGGGCGAAAAAGTCCATGACGGTGAACTGCGCTGGCAGACTGCGCTCCCCATTTTTCCGGCCTCGAAAGTTTACGCCACGGAAGACTCGCTGGAGCTTTTTGCCGGAAACTCGAATGGTCCATGCGCCGCTTTTATGCCGCTGGCTCTTCCGGAATGGCGCGAAAAACTGACCAAGGGGAACGATTTTCTGGTTGAGAATGGTTTCATCCGCGCCGACTACCGAACGGAAAAGAGCGCTTTGTACGCCCCGATCTTCATCGATCTGGACCCGCAAAGAATGGGAGCCGCGCTGACTTGGCGCCAGTTGAAAGTCGGTGAGAAACTCCAGAACGTCCCACCGTACCGCGCGGCCGGTTTTCGGGTCCAGGTCGCAGACGCGCAGTGGCTCTTCTTCCGCTCACTGGCCGAGTGCTGCAACCGCTCCGTTTTGGGGCATAATCTGAATTCCGAAACGTACGCCGGGATCTTCAAGCCCGACGGGAACACCAAGGCGATCCTGGAAGTGGAAAAGGGGTAAAGAGAGAGAAAAAAATCGAAACCCAACGCTCAAAGACGTTCAGAAACTTCACTTTTTAAACACTGAGTCCAGCACGCTCCAGACTTTTATTTAAACACGGATTTCCACGGATTAAAGGGATTAAAAGGATTTTTGATTCATTAAAGGAAACGCTTTAATTTGATTCAAATGTAATCCGTGAAAATCCTTCCAATCCGTGGAAATCCGTGTTTAAATCCCGGTTGGAAGTGGGTTGGACTCACCCCCCTGGAACCGGGTTAAGGCTTTAATCATGGTTTTTAACCGGGCCGTTTCTTAAAAGTCCGCGCATCCCGGCGTTCTTGGGAACGGGATCACGTCGCGCACGTTTTGCATTCCGGTGACGTACATGATGATGCGTTCCAGACCCAGCCCAAACCCACTGTGCGGCACGGTCCCGAAACGACGCAGATCCATGTACCACCAGTAATCCGCCGGGTTCAGGCCCATTTCGATCATGCGACGTTCCAGCACATCCGGGCGGTACTCACGTTCACTTCCGCCGATGATCTCGCCGACGCCGGGGACCAGCACGTCCATCGCGCGGACCGTCTTTTCGTCGTCGTTCAGGCGCATGTAGAACGCCTTGATCTCTTTCGGGTAGTTATAGACGATGACCGGCGCTTTGAAGTATTTTTCGGTCAGGAAACGCTCGTGCTCGCTCTGCAGGTCGATCCCCCACTTGACCGGGAACTCGAATTTCTGGCCCGATTTTTCCAGGATCTCGATCGCTTCCGTGTAGGAGCAGCGCTGGAACGTGCTGTTCAGCAGGCCGTTCAGACGCTCCAGAAGCTGGTGCGTTTCGTCGATCCGGTCGTTGAAGAACTGCATGTCCTCCGGGCAATCATCCAGTACGGTCTTGATCACGAATTTGAGGAACTTCTCGACCAGCTCCATATTATCTTCGAGGAGGTAAAACGCCATTTCCGGCTCGATCATCCAGAACTCGGCCAAATGGCGCGGCGTGTTCGAGTTTTCCGCCCGGAACGTCGGCCCGAAAGTGTAAACCTTCCCAAAAGCGTGCGCGAAGTTTTCCACGGCAAGCTGGCCCGAAACCGTCAGTGAGGTCTTTTTCCCAAAGAAATCCTGAGCGTAATCGATTTTTCCATCCGGGGTCTTCGGAAGGTTTTCCAGATCCATCGTCGTGACCTGGAACATTTCACCGGCCCCCTCGCAGTCCGAGGCCGTGATCAACGGCGTGTGAACGTAAATGAAGCCCTCTTTCTGGAAGAACTGGTGAATCGCGTAGCTGATGCGGCTGCGCACGCGGAACACCGCATTGTACGAGTTGGTACGCGGACGCAGGTGGGCGATCGTGCGAAGGAACTCAAACGACGCGCGCTTCTTCTGGATCGGATAGTCAGCTGCAGCGTATCCGTAGATTTCCACGGCCGTCGCCTGGATCTCGGTCGGCTGCTTGCTTCCGGGGGACTGCACGACTTTACCCGTCACGGCGATGCTGGAGCCGGAGGTGAGTTTCCGCACGTCATCGAAGTTCGGGATGGAATTCGGAACGACGACTTGCACGTTTCCGAAGCAGGAACCATCGTTCAACTCGACGAAACAAAACGTCTTCTGGTCGCGGCACGTACGCACCCAGCCCTGAAGAAAAACTTCCTTCCCGATTGCGTCGGCGAGACGCGCGGACTTCACACTCATTTTTTCCGGCATAAAGCACCTTTTCTAAATTTCTGTAAATTTTCAGAATCAAAGAAAGCCTGGCCCCCTACACGCGCCACGGCTTTTTAAAAACATTGCGTCAATTATATTTGAATTTCAGGAAAGCGCAAGGTCCCACGATGGAATTTTTGGGAAAAAGCCCCGAATATTCGGGAAAATCACCAGCTTCCCGAGGCTCCTCCTCCGCCGAAACTTCCCCCTCCGCCGGAATAGCCGCCTCCAGATGACCCACCGCTGGAAGAACCTCCGCCGCCTGAATAACCGCCTCCGCCAGAGCCACCGGAACCGCCGGACGGCAGTAAAGAATCCAGACTGGGCACAGGGAATGGGATCCTGAACAGACGCAAAACCAGCCAAAGGAGCAGCCAGATCGGAAAAATGATGAAGATTTTCATCAGAGGCCAAAAAACCATCCAGAGAAGAGGCACGAAGATGACGAGGAAAACGAGGATCCCGAGAATGATCTCCCAAACGGAAGCTTCGGAAGGGGCGAGTTTACGCGCTTCCGGCGTCATTTGGGAATCTTTCGCATCGACCGGTTTTCCCGTCACGAATTCCTGGACCTTTTCCACCGCGTAGATCGCACCATCGGCGTACTTTTCCGCCCTGAAAAACGGGACCAGAGCGCGGATCACGTCCCCCGCCCGCGCATCGTTCACCGGGCCTTCCCAGCCGCGGCCGATCTCAAGCCGCATTTTGCGCTCCGGAACGACGAAAAGCAGGATCGCCCCGTCGTCTTTTCCGGCGTGACCGATTTTCCAGGTGTCGCCCAGCTTGATCCCGGCCTCCTCGATCGGGATTCCATCGAGCGTGGGGAGCGTCGCGACGACCATCTGCCCGCCGGTTGCTTCCTCAAATTTCAGGATCGTCTGCTCGATGCGCAATTCATCCTCCGGAGTGAAAACTCCGCCAGCGTCCACCACCCGACCGGTGAGCGTCGGGACCTGGAACTCCGCAAGGACGGAAGAGCAAAGAATCATCCAAAGGCAAAAAAAGCAGCAAACGTTTTTCATGGCTTTTCCTGAAAATCAACTTCCGGGACTTTCTGAACCGCTTCACGTCCGGCGGGAACTTCATAAAATTCGGCCTTTTCAAGCCCCATCCTCCCCGCAAAAAGGAAGCCCGGGAACTGGCGGATCGCCGAATTATAGACCTTCACCGCCTCATTGTACCGGGTCCTCGCCACGGTGATGCGGTTTTCCGTCCCGGCCAGTTCGTCCTGCAGGCGCACAAAAGCATCGACCGCTTTCAGGTCCGGGTAGTTTTCCGCAACGGCGAGCAAACGCCCCAATGCCGAATTCATCTCGGCCTCCGCTTCGGCTTTTTCTCCGAGGGTTTCGGCTTTCAGGAGGTTTTCGCGGGATTTCGTGACTTCTTCAAAGATTTTCTCCTCGTGGGCCGCGTACCCTTTCACCGTCGCGACGAGATTAGGGATCAAATCTGCACGGCGCTGGAGCTGGGAGTCGATCTCACTCCACATTTCCTTGACCGTTTCGTCTTTGTGGATCAGTCCATTGTAGGTCGAAAAGCCCCACCCCACGAAAAGAATAAGAACGAGCAGAAGGAAAACGAAAAACTGTTTCATGAAAAACTCCTTTCCTGAAAAAACCGAAAAACCATCGTGCGGAATTCCGGCATTAAGCCAATCGTCGGGACGCGGAGGAACTCCAGTCTCAGGGACTCGGCCAGCGTCCGTGACTCCACGTCCAGATCGTAAACCACCTCCATGTTCTCGAACGGGAAGCCGAACGGGATGAGCAAAAGCCGCGTCCTGGAGCCGTATTTTGCCGCGATTTCGCGAATCATTTCGGTCGTTTTCGGCTCCAGCCACGGCTCCGGGCCCGGCGCCGCGCTCTGCCACGCCAGATACGAATCCACCGACGGAAAACGCGCTTTTACCTCTTCAAACGCCGTGCGGACCGCCGCCTCGTAGCCGCTCCGCTGGGCCAGAGAAACCGGGAGGGAATGGACCGAAAAAAGCAGGACCGTTTTTACGGGGACGACGCTTCCAGCGTCGTTTTTTACGGAGGGGAGACTTTCCTGAAACGACTCTGGAAGCGTCATCCCCGCAGAAATCACCTTCTCCTGCGCATTCAAAAAAAGCGGATCCTCCGAAAACGGCGGGATGAACGTCAGTTCCGGGCAAAAATCCATCCCGGCGCGAACGGCCGCGAGTTTTTCGTGGTAGGCGGCCTGGTAACCAACGAACGGCGCGGGGATCAGGACCAGCGTATTCCGCCGCCCGTCCGAAACCATCTGACAAAGCGTTTTTTCAAGCCCCGGCTCCGCGAAACAGGCGCCGAAATAGACCGGGACTTCCGGGTGTTCCACCCTCCAGAGACGCATAAATTCCCGGATAGCGCCGTTCATGGGGCTTACCCCGCCGAACATGGCGTAGTGTGTCTGAACCTCTGCCAGACGCTCCGCGGAAACCCGACCGCCCGTCACGCTGCGGATGAAATCGGGGACCTCGGCCATGGACTCCGGGCCGCCGTAAGCGTAAATCAAAAGGGAATCGTAAGGCATACACGCTGAAAAAGGTTAAATCTCGATCAGGTCGGAGCACGCGAAATGATGCGCCAAATCACACTGAAACTCTTTGCCGATAATTTTGCGATGCGTTTCCATAACCAGTTCTTCCGTGTTGTTCTCGTGGGAGATGTGGCCCAGCAAAACGCGCTCCAGCCGACTGCCATGTTCGGCCAGCAGATGGGCGGATTCCTCGTTGGAAAGATGGCCCGCCGGGGATTGGATCCGCTTCTTCGCCCACGGCGTGTAAAACCCGTTCCGAAGCATTTCCGGGTCGTAATTGCTTTCGAGGAGCACCCCATCCAACGAGTCGAGGACCTGCGGAAGCGCCGGGAAAACGCAGCCCAAATCGGTACAGATCCCAAACCTTTTCCGGCCGTCATCGACCACGAAGCACACGCCGTCGGCCGCATCATGGGCCGTGGAGATCGCCTCGATCCAGAGGTTTTTGAACTGGAACCGCGTATTGGAGCAGAAATGTTCGACGTTTCCCGGGACTTTCAACCCTTTCGCCCGCACCGCCTCGCACGTCCGGAGCGTCATCCAGACCGGGATCTTGAATTTCCGGTGGAAAGTGTTCACGCTGGACGTGTGGTCCGAGTGGTCGTGTGTCACGAAAAGCGCATCCGCTGACCGAATATCGATCCCGAAAGCTGAAAGGCGGTTTTGCGCACAGATCCCGCTGATTCCTGCGTCGAAAAGGAGACGTGTCCCGCCGCTTTCGACGTAAATACAGTTCCCGCTGCTCCCGGATTGAAGGGCTATGATTTTCATTGGAATCCCGGTTCCGAAAAGACTTTGCACACAAAAAAACCCGTCCAGCATATCCGAACGGGTTCGATGCGGAAAACAGGACTTGAACCTGCATGAAATCAGCTTTCACCAGGCCCTCAACCTGGCGCGTCTACCAATTCCGCCATTTCCGCAATTGATAGACTATACTATACCACAGAATAAAAAACCGTCAAGGGGGGCAGAGGGAAAAAAAGGAAAAATTTTCCCGGAGAATTTTGGAGTGTGGCAATACAGAAGCCGAAGGCTTCCTTTGCCGCTTTCACTTAGCGGCCGAAAAATTTAGCGGCGAATAACGGTTTTCTCGTGGGAAACGTCCAGAGTGCTTCAGCGGCAAATGCCTCTTCGAGGCTGTATTGCCGCAAGTGAAAGCGGTGAATGTCGTTTACGCGACTGTATCACCGCACTCCGAAAGACGACGCTTTCGCGTCGTCGCCGCCCCCGCTGGAAATTTTCTGAAAACGTGGTAAAATAAACGGGTCGTTTTGATTCTTTTCACTTTACACTGGAGAAACCCATGGAAAATCACAAGAAAATCGATCCGTTCCACGCTCGCGCCGCCTTTGAGACTGGCACGGGGTCCGCCGTCATGTACCGTCTTTCCGCGCTCGAATCCATCACGGATCTGGAGAAACTCCCCTACTCCATCCGGATTTTGCTCGAAGCCGCGCTTCGGAACTGCGATGATTTTGAGGTCACGGAACAGGACATTCGGAACATCGCGAACTGGACGCCGAACGGCCCGCGTATGGAGATCCCGTTCAAGCCCGCGCGTGTGATTTTGCAGGACTTCACCGGCGTACCGTGCGTCGTGGACCTGGCCGCCATGCGCGGAGCCATGGAGCGTCTGGGCGGCGACACGAAAAAAATCAACCCGCTCATCCCGGTCGATCTCGTGATCGATCACTCGGTCCAGACCGACTTTTTCGGGACTTGCGACGCCTTCGCGAAGAACCTCCAGCTTGAGTTCCACCGCAACTCGGAGCGTTACGCGCTGCTCCGCTGGGCGCAGAAATCGCTCGCGAATTTCCGGGCCGTCCCGCCGAGCATGGGGATCATTCACCAGATCAATCTCGAGTACCTCGCCAAATGCGTGTTCCTCCAGAAAGATGAAACCGGCGAAGACGTCGCGTTCCCCGACACGCTGGTCGGAACCGACTCGCACACGGTCATGATCAACGGCCTCGGCGTGCTCGGTTGGGGCGTCGGCGGGATCGAGGCCGAAGCCGTCATGCTGGGCCAGCCGCTCTACATGCTCCTGCCGGATGTCATCGGCGTGAACCTCACCGGGAAACTCCGCCCGGGAGTCACCGCGACCGATCTGGTCCTCACGATCACCGAAATGCTCCGGAAAGAGGGCGTGGTCGGAAAATTCGTCGAGTACTTTGGCGACGGCGTCCCGACCATGAAACTCGCGGACCGCGCCACCATCGCGAACATGGGGCCGGAATACGGCGCGACCATGGGATTTTTCCCCGTGGATGCGCAGACGATCGACTACCTGCGTCAGACCGGCCGCAGCGACGCGGAAGTCGCTCTGGTCGAAAACTACACGAAAGCGCAGAAACTTTTCCGCACGCCGGACGCGCCGACGCCGGAATACACGAAAGTGCTGACGCTCGACCTTTCGACCGTCGAGCCGTGCCTCGCGGGGCCGAAACGCCCGCAGGACCGCGTGCTTCTTTCCCAAATGAAGGCGAAATTCGCGGAATCCCTGGCCGCCCCTGTCGAAAAGCGTGGTTTTGCGCTCGACGCCGAAGCCGCCAAACGGACCGGAACGGTCGCGAACGCGGACGGATCTGAAAGCGTCATCGGGCACGGCGCCGTGGTGATCGCCTCGATCACGTCCTGCACGAACACGAGCAACCCGGGCGTCATGCTCGCCGCCGGCCTTCTGGCAAAACACGCGGTCGAAAAGGGCCTGAAATCGAAGCCGTGGGTGAAGACTTCGCTCGCTCCCGGAAGCCGCGTCGTGACCGACTACCTGGACAAAGCGGGCCTGAGCGACTCGCTCGACCAGCTCGGTTTCAACACGGTGGGCTACGGGTGCCTCACCTGCATCGGGAACAGCGGCCAAGTCATTGAAAACGTCGGAAAAGCCATCACGGAAAACGAACTCGTCGCCGCTGCCGTCGTGAGTGGAAACCGGAATTTTGAGGGGCGCGTGAACCCGCTCGTGAAGGCGAATTACCTCGCGAGCCCGCCGCTGGTCGTGGCGTACGCGCTGGCCGGGACGGTCGATTTCGACTTTGAGAAAGACCCGCTCGGAAAGGACGCGGACGGCCAGCCGGTCTTCCTGCGCGACATTTTCCCGACGAACGAGGAGATCGCCGCGGCCGAAAAAGCGTCGGTCCTGCCCGAAATGTTCACGGAGCGGTACTCGAGCGTTTTCGAGTGCGACGCCAGCACGACGGACGAAGGGATGAAGCGCTGGAACGCGATCCCGGCCGGGGATTCTGATCTTTTCCCGTGGGACCTGAAGAGCACGTACATTCAGGAGCCGCCGTTCATGACCGAAATGACGGCCGCTTACGACGCGGAGAAAGACTACTCGATCCGCTCGGCCCGCGTTTTGCTGGCGCTGGGCGACTCGATCACGACCGACCACATTTCCCCCGCCGGCGCGATCAAAAAGGACTCGCCCGCCGGTCTGTTCCTCCAGCAGAATGGCGTCGATCAGAAGGAGTTCAACAGTTACGGCTCCCGCCGCGGAAATGACCGCGTGATGACCCGCGGAACGTTCGCGAATATTCGCCTGCGCAACCTTCTGGCTCCCGGCACGGAAGGCGGCGTCACGCGCTTCATGCCCTCCGGCGAGCAAATGTCCGTTTACGATGCGGCCGTGAAATACCGCGCGGAAAACGTCCCGCTCATCGTTCTGGCCGGGGCGGAATACGGGACCGGCTCGAGCCGCGACTGGGCCGCCAAGGGCGCGTGCCTGCTCGGCGTGCGGGCGGTCATCGCGCAGAGTTACGAGCGCATCCACCGCAGCAATCTGGTCGGGATGGGCGTTTTGCCGCTCCAGTTCCAGAACGGCGAGTCGTGGCAGTCGCTGGGTCTGACGGGCGAGGAGGTCTTCGACATTCAGTTCGACATGAAGTCGCTGAAACCCGCGCAGACGCTCACCGTGACGGCGAAAAAGGCCGACGGGACGGAAATCACGTTCAACACGACGGTCCGGATCGACACGCCGGTGGAGATCGAGTACTACCGGAACGGCGGGATCCTTCAGACGGTCCTGAGGAAACTGCTCTGACGGAAAACCGGGTCCGCTTCCGGATTCCATTTAAACACGGATTTCCACGGATTAAAAAGATTCAAAGGATTTTTTCAGAAAAGATTTTCACCTCTTTCTTTAAAAATCCGTGAAAATCCTTCCAATCCGTGGAAATCCGTGTTTAAATCCCGCGTTGAGATGGGACGGGGCTGACGTTTCGCCCAAACTTTTTTCTCTCTTTTTTCTCTTCCGGTCCTCGATTTTTACGAAAAAATCCTTCAAAAGCCCCTCCACGCCCTTGAATTTCTGGTGGATTCTTCTATAATAAAAAAAAACGTCCTTTTCTCAAGTTGGAGCCCACCATGGAAAAAACATTCAAAATCCGCCTGGATGCCGCGTCGCAGACGTTTTCCGCAGCGCATTTCATCACTTACGATTCGAACCACTGCGAGCCACTGCACGGGCATGATTTTCACTGCACGGTCGAGCTGGAGCAGCCGCTGAACTCCGCCGGGTACGTCGTGGATTTTGTCCCGTTTTCTGAAAGTCTGCACGAGATCCTGAAAAAGTTGGACCACAAAACGCTCCTGCAGGGGGAAAACCCGAAATTCAGATTCACCATGACCGAAAAAGAGCCGGAGGAAACGCCCGGCACGATGGACTGGCTGAACCGCGTCGGCGGATGGCTCTCCTCGGTGAACGAATACAAAGACCCGGAAAAGGAACTGACCTCGGACGATTATTTCCAGAAAATGGCCCAGATGGTCAGCGCGAGCGTCAACCCGACCAAAGAAACGGCCCCGGAAGAAGAAACGGAAGCCACGAAAGCCGACGAGATATCCAACGGCATGGCCCCGATGGAGGTCGAGCTGGAAGTGCGTTTCGGGTCGCGCCGGTGGGTTTTTCCGCTCGAGGAATGCGTCATTCTGCCCATTTTTAACACGACCGCAGAACTTCTCGCCGGGTACATCGCCGAGCAGCTCATTCAGACCAACTGCCTGACGGACGGGAGATGGATACGCCTGACGGTCGAAGTGGAAGAGGCTCCGGGAATGAAAGGGGTGTGCGAGATTTTAAGTAGTCAGTAGTCATTGGAAGTTTGATGTGAAGATCACTCCCAAGAGGAGCAGACAGCGTTGTATTCTGGATATGTTTAGACTGTAATGAATAGGACCCTCAGGAGGAGGGTCCGTTTTTTTTCTGGAAATGTCAGTGACACGGTATTGACGAATTCCTTGCTTGTGGTATAATTCAAATGCGGACATGGTTCTACTCGTGTATATGGTTTGCTGTTTTTTACATTATACACTAAACCTGTTCGCGTTTTAATTATTTTTCCGGTACGCGGTTACCGGATGAACCTTTTTAGGTATTGGAAGCTACTTAAAAATGCCGATAATTAAGGCATATATAGTAGTGCGAAGATTTTTATATTTCATAATAGTATGTCTTTGCGGTTTATTCAAAGAGGAGATATCTATGTATTCTTTATCAGAAATAAATAATATGGCACGCTCTGGATTCAAGGGTACCTTCATTAACGGTGCCTACACAATTATTATTGAAGGAACAAAGGTTAGGATTATGAGTCCTTCTGCGTGGACCATCACGACTTTATGGGACCCTATCAGGATTCCACCTAGTGACGGGTGGAAACTTGTTAAATCCTCCGAGGAAGAGGATCGAGAACTTGAAAAGGCTCTCGAAGAGGACATGCGTAATCATTAGTATAAGTCCCGCTTTGTGCGGGCTTTTTTTTACCTATTAGAACTTTTGCCTTTCGATGGTATAATTCACCTATTGTCAGACGCACTACCATCCAAGGAGAGATTATGCCTGTAGTCAGACCAAACCCGGATAAAACACTTGCTTCAGTACCTGTGACGGTAGTCAGTAGTCAGTAGTCAGCGTTTCGGCTGCGCCGAAATAAGGGATTCGGTTCCTCGCTTGCATTCCCATTTTCTGCCGAAGGCAGAACGCTGACTACTGACTACTCATAAAACGAGCATCAGGATCCCCACCGGGATCAGGTAAACCGCGAACCAGCCGATGCACCTCGTGCGCAGAATACGCACCAAAAGCGCCAGCGCACAAAAGCTCACGACGAAACAGACCACGAACGAAATGGCGAGCGGGAGGAGCCCCACGTCCGATGGGGTACCATTTTTCAGAAGTTTCAAAACTTCTGCAGCGCCTGCCGCGCCAATCGCAGGAATGGCGAGCAGGAACGAAAACGCCCCCGCCTGCTGCCGGGTCAACCCCGCCTGAAGGCCAGCCGTGATCGTCGAGCCGCTTCTGGAAAGGCCCGGCAGGACCGCCAGCGCCTGCACGCAGCCGATTCCAAAGGCTCGCAGAGGCGAAAGCGTTTTCAAGTTCCGCCGCAGTTTTTTTTCGTGCATCACCTTCGGGTCCTGACGTGAAAGCCTTTGGGCGAGGATCAAAAGCCCCGCCGTGACGAGCATCATGACGCCCGTCACCTGCACGTTCTGGAGGATCGCGTCAAATTCTTCCTCAAAACAGACTTTTGCCAAAACACCAACGATTCCGACCGGGATGGTTCCGAAAATCAACAGTTTCACCAGTGGCCAGTCGTTTCCCATGAGCATCCGAAGTACCGGGCGCCAGTAGTAGCACAGAATCGCCATCAGTGAAGCGAGATGAAACAGAACTTCCAGCGTCACAGGCTCCTCAAGTGAGCCCCAGCCAACCCACTCAAAAATCTGATTCAAAAAAGCCATGTGGCCCGAGGAACTGACCGGCAAAAACTCGGTAATTCCCTGAAGGATCGCCATGATAATGGTTTGTAAATAAATCATCCTGAAAACCGCTCCTGAAATAATTCGGGCTTCTCATTACTCTTTATTTCTGAAGAATGCCCAAAACTGCCGGTGGGTACGCCCGAATATCCCACTCACCAAAGGATTCCAGAACAGTCCAGTCGAAAGTCGTATCCGACTCCACGACCAAAACACTTTGAGCTGGCGCCTGTTCATACAAATGGGTCAGAAGTTCCAGAAGGTCCTCCATCCTTTCCTGAAAGAAAAAATAGGGCGGCGAACAAAAAATGAGCCAAGGGTGATCTTTCGGAAGGGGCTGTTCCTTTTTGTAATGCAGAAAAACGTCCCCGGCAAAAACCTGAGCCTGCGATTCAAGCCCCAGCGAAGCGATGTTTTGCCTGATGATTCGGACGGTTGGAAAATGCTGCTCTGTAAAAACCGCTCCAACGGCTCCACGGCTGAGCGCTTCCAGACCAAGTGCGCCGGTTCCGCCGAAAAGGTCAAGAACGAACGAGTCTTTCACGTACGAATGGATCAGATTAAAAGCCGCCTCGCGAACACGATCCTTCATCGGGCGAAGACGCCGGTCTCCCAGGTAGCTCAGTTTGCTTCCGCGAAATTTTCCTCCGATGATGCGCAAACCAACCGGATCAACCTCCATCGAGTATGACCCGACATTTCGACCCGCTTTTCGGGAAGGATTATTTGAAGGGGTTGATTTTCCCCCGGATTTATACGGGACGATCTGAGATTTCCTGGGATTGGGTCTGGCCATGGCTGGTTCCTTCTGATTGACAAACAGATTCCTGTTTTTCTCATAATACACAATAATCCATTTTAAAGAAAGAGGAAGTCCCCGTTTTTTAGACAAAAAGCTCCAAAAGAGATCGTTTCCAAACAAAAAACGCGGCCAGAATCCTGACCGCGCCCGAAATTAATTCCTCATGGAATCATTTTTTGTTCATTTGCAGCGATAGAAACGCGGAACATAAACCGGACGAGCGACTTTCTGGCACGGAACGCAAGCATGTTTCGCATCGTCATCATCGTCGTCTTTTTCTTCAGCTGCCTTGGCTTTGGCTTCAGCTTCGGCCTTGGCTTTGGCTTCAGCTTCGGCTTTAGCCTTTGCTTCAGCTTCGGCTTTAGCCTTTGCTTCAGCTTCGGCCTTTGCTTTGGCTTCGGCTTCAGCTTTGGCTTTTTCTTCAGCAGCTTTCTTTTCGGCTTCGGCTTTGGCCTTTGCTTCAGCTTCGGCCTTGGCTTTGGCTTCAGCTTCTGCTTTGGCTTTTTCTTCAGCAGCTTTCTTTTCAGCTTCGGCCTTAGCTTTGGCTTCAGCTTCAGCTTTGGCTTTTGCTTCAGCTTCGGCTTTGGCTTTGGCTTCAGCTTCGGCTTTGGCTTTGGCTTCAGCTTCGGCCTTGGCTTTTTCTTCAGCAGCCTTGGCTTCTTCAGCGGCTTTTTCTGCAACTTCCTCAGCGGCTTCTTTAGCGTCCTCAGCAGCCTCTTTCACGGCTTCTTTCGCGTCCTCAGCAGCCTCTTTCACGGCTTCTTTCGCTTCCTCAGCAGCCTCTTTAGCTCCCTCAGCAGCTTCTTTCACCGCTTCTTTCGCTTCTTCGACGGCTTCTTTAGCGGCCGGTTCTGCGGCTTTTTCTTCGGCCACAACGGCAGGAGCGTCTTCAATAACGGACTCAGCCTCATCAGCCTGCGCTGCCGCAACAAAAGCGGAAATGCCCATAATGGACAGAACAACCATCAATTTTCGCATTTTTTTAATCCTTTCATAAAACAAAGTTGACACTTCCATCCAAGTGTTTTATCTATTATAATTAATTTTAAAGATTTTATCAAGTATCCCCATCTTAATTATTTGGAAAAATCCGCAAAATTTTCCAAAAAAATTAAGGGAAATTTTGTCGAAAATAACAATCCAAACCAAATAACCTTTTCGGCCTGCGAAATCCTTGAAATTAATTCTCAGGAAACGATTCTTAAAAATGATACAACCGGTAAAATTTTCAAAATTACTATTTACAAGACAAACAAACTTATTTATATTATATAACGTAATATAATAACCCATCGAGGAAATACGGATCAAATTTTATTTATGGGAAACTTCGGTCAAATCGATGACTGGGTTTCCAGGAACAGAGGTCTTTCATGGTTCAAACGATGCATACGGCTCCTGAAATTAACGAAAAACAAAAGCAGGCGATCCTCCAGGCCACAGGTCGCAAGGTGGCTTTGACAATTTGCAGATTCGAGAACAAGATTCTGAAGGAAGAATTGCTGGGAATCGGCGAAACTCCCATTTACGGAGCGTTTGTAAGTCTGAAACGTTTTCGTCAACTCCGTGCCTGCTGCGGAAGTCTCGGCGATTCGATCCCGCTCGCAGAAGCTCTGGACCAGGCAGCTTACCGTGCCGCCGTTGATGATATTCGGTTCCCACCGATCCAGAATCACGAGATCAACGACATGGAAATGGAGGTCTGGATCCTCCACTCACCTGAACTCATCGGGGCCAAAGGGGAAGATCGTGAGAAATACGTCGAAATCGGAAAGCACGGTTTAATGCTCATTCAGGGAGAACACCGCGGTCTGCTTCTGCCGGGAGTCGCAACGGAATTAAAGCTCGATGCGAAACAGTTTCTCGAGGAAACCTGCAAAAAAGCCAGTCTTCCGGAAGGCGCGTGGAAAAATGAAAAGGCGCTCCTTTTCCGTTTCCAGGGCATTTTGCTCAAAGCGCGTCTGCGTGACATGGTGCCTGAAAAACTCGCCGCCCAGATTTTGATTCCTCCGCAAGGCCCGACTCGGGGAGATTTGGCTAAACTCGCCGATCACTGCTACAAGAACATCGGGAAACTTTACGAAAACCAGATTCCTGATTTTTACCTTCCGGGAGCCTATGACGGGAACGTGAGCGGAGCGTGCCTCCGTGTTCGGCTTGATAAAATCAGCGCGGACTGCGCTCAGCTTTATATGACGAATCCGCAGCCCCTTCAATCCACGCTCCTCGGTCTCTCCCAAAACGCTACGATGGCGATGCGACAGAACGGGCTGAAACCCGCGAATCTCCAAAAAACCGCTCTTTGCGTTTTCTGGGATCCCAAGTCTTTGGGAAACGCGGGGACGGCAGACGTTTCTTCGATGGATTCCATGAAATCCGGGATCCTCGCCATCCGTTTCGGGAAATGGATCCTCGGCTACGCTCCGGGCAAAAAACCGGAAGCCATTCTGGAAGACGTCATGAAGAATTCCGGCTTCGAAAACGATGAATCCACAGAAATTATGAGCGTTCAGGTCGCCTGTACCGACATTGCGTTCATGACCTCCACCGTTCAAAAACCGCTGGTCCGTCAGGAACCTCGTAAAGCAGTCGTCGCGGGTCTTTTCTATCCGGCCCAGCCCGATGCTCTGGAAACGATGAGAGACGAGTTTTTCTCGAAGGAGCCAGTCGAAAAGAAACCTTATCCGGGCGTTCTGGTTCCGCACGCCGGATGGAAATTCTCCGGAAAACTCACCGCTCGAACACTTGAACAGGTCGATTTTTCCAATCGTATCCTCGTTTTTGCGCCGAAACATCACGCGGTAGGTGTGGACTGGGGCGTTTGCCCGACCCCGCGCTGGCTTGTGCCAGGCCGACCGATGGAAGGGGATGAAGGATTCAGCCGTGCGCTGGTGGAAGCCGTGCCGCGTTTTCAGCTGGATTCACTTTGCCATGACCGTGAGCACTCAATCGAAGTGATCCTTCCGTTCCTTGCCAAACTCACGCCAGGCTCACACGTCGTTGGAGCCGTGATGGCAGGTGGTGAGCGTGAACTGGCCAAATCCGCCAGGGAACTCGCTGATTGGATCCGCTCGTTACCGAAGCGTCCCACGTTGATCGCAAGCTCCGATATGAATCACTACGAATCTCAAGAAGAAACCCTCCGTAAGGATCAGCCGGTCATTGAGGCGATGCTGGCCCTCGACCCTGAAAAAATGCTGGCCATTTGCCGCGACGAACGTGTTTCCATGTGTGGGTGCTTGCCCTGCGCATTCATGATGATGACGTTGCGCGAGCTGGGGAAGCTGAACCGTGCCGTTCTGGTTGGACACACAACGAGCGGCGAAAACGGAGGTGATCAAAAGAGTGTTGTCGGTTACTGCGGCATGCTGTTTGAATGATTTTTTCGGGGATGTGTTTCCTGGAAACGTTTCCCTAAAATTTTTTTGGAAAATCCACATCCCCCCCCTTGCGAAAATTCCAAAATACGTTATACTGTAATCAATCATTCGGGGTTGTAGCGCAACTGGTTAGCGCGTCGGCCTGTCACGCCGAAGGTTGCGGGTTCAAGTCCCGTCAACCTCGCTGTTCACTCTCATTTCGGGAGGAGAGTGAATTTGATTTTTTCCCGAAAACGGGGTTGTAGCGCAACTGGTTAGCGCGTCGGCCTGTCACGCCGAAGGTTGCGGGTTCAAGTCCCGTCAACCTCGCTGAAACTCGTAATTCCGTCAGGGGGTCACGAGTTTTTTTATGCCCTTCTCTTTAAAATGGCCAATCTGCGCAAGATTTAACGATCCTTCCGATTTTTCTAATTTTAACGATTTTATTATTCGATAAAAATTTTGAAGTACATCGTCAGGAGTAAACACCAGGATTTTAAAACGTTTTCCGAAAGGAGACCGAGATGGAAATACACGGGAAAAATTTTCGCAGAAAACTTTACAGAACGTTATGCTTTGGACTGGAAATTTCACTTTGTCTGATTTTATGTGTTGGGTACTCGTTCGGCGAGACACTGGAACAGGCGTGGGAAATTGCCATTCGGGAAAACAATCAGTTGAAGGCGAAACAACAGATCGTTGCCGCTGCGGATGCAGGCGGAGACGCTGCCCGAGCCGCGCGTATGCCGAAAGTCACGAATGCGACCGCGTACACGGTCCTTTCGTCCCGACCAGAATATAACGCGGACCTTTCCCCTCTCGCTCCGGTAATGCAAGGGGCTGCGCAGGCGGTTCCGGCACTCGCTCCGGTCATCGCGTCAATGCCTTCCTCGGTCGCCCTCCCCGTTGCCAACCAGAATTTTTTGGCCTCGACGACGCAGGCTATCCTGCCGATCTACACGGGTGGAAAAATCACGAGCCTCATCGATCAGGCTCAGGCCCGTGCGGACCAGGCGCGATTCGATGCACATATTGATCTGCTCGACCTGAAAATGGGCGTCACTGAAAACTACCTTCTCGTTCTTCGGCTGAATCGAATCGTTCAGGTCCTTCACGATACCCAGAGTGAACTGGAAGAGCACGTCCAGCACACGGCCTCACTGGTTCAAAAGGGAATAGTTACCGAAAATATTCACCTCGCCGCGCAAGTTTCCAAGGCTGAAATCGACCAGCAGATCCTTCAGGCGGAACAGGGGTTCGATCTTTCCAAATCAGCGTATAACCGTTACCTCGCGCGGCCGCTCGACGCTCCGGTCAATCTGGAACCGATGGGCCTCAAACCTCTTTCGGGCGATTTGGAAATTCAAACTCAGCTCGCGCTGGAAAACCGGCCGGAGCTGAAAGCCCTGGCCTCCAAGGCGATCGAATCAGAAGCAAAATCCCGCGAATACCGTTCCGAGCGGCTTCCCAACATGGCCGTGGCCGGGGGTTACACGTACCTCGAAAACGATTCGTTGACGGAAAACAATTACGCCTCCGCATCGGTCTGTATGGTCTGGACGCCCATTGACGGCGGAGTCAGCCGATCCAAACAAAGAGCGGCCATGCATCAAATGACCGCTGTGAACCGGATGCGAGATGAAGCCCGGTCAGGAATTGAGCTTCAGGTACGTCAGGCGTGGCTGAATGAACGCGAGGCGCGCGGAAGACTGGACGTCGCGAGGCAGGCCGTCACACAAGCGACCCGAAACCTGGAAATCGTAAGAAAACAGTTCGAAGAAGGAGTTTCACCGCACTCTGACTACCTGCAGGCTGTTTCACTCAAGACTCAGGCCGAAGTAAATCTGGCAAACGCCCTGTGCGATGCGATCCTGGCCTCGTACAAAGTAAAAAGAGCGACGGGTACGATCTGATTTCATTCGTAAGACTGGAGCGCTCTGCCGTCATTCCGGATCCCCAGGTCGCGGTGCGTCTCGGCATCAATCGAGTAGGAGATCCGATGGACCGAGCCGTCGCACATCGTGATCCCAAACGTGCCGGCGTGCGTACTGCCGAAACGGCTTGACGAATTATCGTAATTAATACGGTCCTGCATCGGCGGATAACTCGTCGAGGTACTTCGTACCACGTCGTTGTCGTGCCCGATGTACATTCCAAAATCGTCCCCGTCATCCACGTCGGTCGTGCCGCTTGCGAAATAAGAATTAGGGCGCAGGTACCGCTCGCCGATGAGGTACGTATTTGAGGTTCCGTCTCGGATCTCACCAAACGAGACCTTGCTCACGGCATAGATCACGCCGTCGCCGGTCGGCTGCCACGAATTGTTATTGATGTACGTCATCCCGTTGGCCAAAGAGGTCGGGCTCGTGGAACGGAACGCGCTCCCGGAGCCGCAGCAGCCGGCGTAGTCGCTCTTCGCGATCTGATTCGGAAGCGAAGAATTGTAACGTGTGCGGTTATTCTGGCCGAAACTCAGAGATGCGGAACGCCGTGACGGGCAGTTCGCGATGGTGAGCGGGGTCTGGATCATCGTCGTCGCGCCGTCTTTCTGCTGCTGCGTGATCGTGTCGGGCTGGCCGTCGGACGGTAACTGATAAAGTGCGGACTGCTCCATAAACGGAAGCAGCGAGTAGAACCACCCTCCCGTCTGTTTTTGGCCGAAACCGCGGTCCGGGTCGCCGACCCACTCAAGATTCCAGCCGCCCGAAGGGAGGATCTTTGAGCTGGACTCGTGATTCATGGCAGCCAGCCCGAGGTTCTTGAGATTGTTCCCGCACTGCATCTGCCGTGCCGCCTCACGAGCCTGCTGCACAGCAGGCAAAAGAAGCCCGACCAGCATCCCAATGATGGCAATGACGACCAAAAGCTCAACGAGTGTAAAGGCGCGTTTCATATAGCTACCCGAAAGAAAAGGCAGAACGTTTTTACGTGAGGGAAAACGAGGGACCCTCCCCAAACGAGCCCCTCGCGGAAGAACAAATCAACGGCGACGTTTCAGACCGTACAAAACTCCAAGCCCCATCAGAAGCAGGGCCCAGGTGGCAGGTTCCGGAACGCCGGACGTCGCGAGACTGAGCGCATTTCCGGCGGCATTCAGGCCAAGACCGGCCAAATCCCCATGAACGGTCAGACTGGAGAAGGATCCCCACGAGTCCGTATTGAACAGTTTATAGCCGTTCAAAAGGTTCGCGTTACTCTCCCAATCCACATCTTCATCGAGGAAAAGTTCCAGTGCGGAGCCGTTAACGTTAAAGTTATTCGCCTGAATAGTCTGACCGAGGAGTTCATCATCTTTAACCGTCAGATTCACCTGGATCCTCGTATCCTCCGTGGCCGTAATCGTGCCGGCAGAAGTGACCATGCCCAAATTATCCACGGGCGTGGAAGTAAGGAGTTTCCACTCGTTTCCGGACGTCGTGATCGGGGAATCAAGCGCCGTCAAATCGAGCGCCACGTCTTTCAGGTCCATCGTTTGAGCAGACAGGAAGGTAAATTCCTGTTTGCGCTGTTCCTTTGTGTTTCCTTCGATTTGAATCTCGCGGGTCTGAATGATTGGACGGAACGTTCCGCCGCCGTCGATCGTCCAGTTCACGTTCATCGCGGAAACCCGGGAACAGATCTCCAGCACGGCATCGGGTTCGATCGTTAAAGAACTGTCACGGATCTGGAACATATAAGCGTCGATCGTGGACGTTTTGCCCTCTCCCTTCACTGTGATCGGTTTGGTCATAAGGTAGTTGCCGTAATCATTAGCCTGACGACCGATCGAGTACGAGGTAATTTTCCCGCCTTCCAGCACAACAGAGGCTGGCACGGTCACCTGAGCGGAGCCGTCATTACCCGATGTGCGCGTTATGGAGTTCGTCATGACCGCGCCGTCTCTCAGCGTGATCGTTGAGACGGAACTCGTATTGGCGTAACCGAGCGGGTCGTTGATCGCGAAGTCCACCAGTGCGCTGCTTCCCGTCGCGTTAATGGTTCCGCGGACGTTGCTGCTGTTGTTGCCCTGTCTGACAGAAGCAAGGCGAAGCGTACCGGCGACGTTATACGTGGCATTCGACGCGTGGTCGCTGTTCGAGGTTGAGTGGAAATACAGCGTAGCTCCTTCCGCGACCGTGACGGTGGAATTATTGAAAATCTTCGATTCCCCGGTGAGTTCGAGCGTTCCTTCCCGGACTTCCACTTTTCCGGCATTAATATCATTCGAATATTGACCAATGGCCCCTCTGGCGAGAGTCATGGTCCCTTTGCCGGTTTTATAGATCCCACTTGAAACGGAGCTGTCACCTTCACCCGTGCCATTATCGAAAGTAAGGTTGGCGTTGACGACCAGATTCGCCCCTTCCGCCACATCAAAACCGGACCACTTGCCGCGGAAACGGATCCCCTTGGAAGTCGCCAGCGTGTTGATGGTCGTCGTACCGCTTAATACATTGATCGCTTCATCCAGCCCGAAGCCGCCATTAATAAGGAAACTTCCATAAGTATCGTGACCGTTGGTCGTGGATTCGATCACGTTTGTGCCCGTGAACTGGAATTTGCTGTCCAGCGTCGTATAATACTCAGCGTTGATCGTGGAATTTGCGACGTTGGAAGTGCCTTTCTGATGGTAGATCCCGTCCTGCGCTTTTACGTTGACTTGCGCGTTCGTCAGCGTGAGCGAGACACCAGCCAGCGCTTGCCCCGCTTCAACATTCAGAATTGCGCCCTCTTTGACCGTCAGATTATTTTGGAGTTTTACCCCCTTCAGAGTAACCGTTCCCGCGCCGGTGAACGTGACGTTCGAGGACGCTTTGGCGGTGGACTCGATGTCGAACGTGGTCCCTTCCGCGAGATTGATCGTGGCACCGGTGTAAATGCTGCCCTGGTTGGCGAGCTGGACCTTGCCAGCCTGAACGATGAACGTGGACGCCGAGAATTCCGTGGCGCCGTTACTGTGGGAGGCCCCGATCATGCCGTTCTGTACGATGAGCGTACCCGCACCTTTCTTGGTCAGATTATGGCTTTGGTCCGCAGCGTTGTAAGTGTTGTAAAGGCCGCCGTTTACGGTCAGCGTGGCCCCTGTGCCGACTTCGATCGGGTATGCGTTATTCCGGAGGGAGCCATACGTGTAGGTTGTATTGTTGGTCCCATAAAAATTGATGGTCGCCGTGCCGGTAGTCGTTTTAAGAAATCCCCCGTTGAGAAGCAGTGCGCCGTAGCCGTTATTCCCTTTATTGTAAATATTGAGGACCGCGCCATCCTCGACCGTCAGGCCTTTATTGTTCGCGGTATAATAATCAAGCGTACCGACCGTTCCCGCACCGGTAAAGACCGCGCTGGTATTTCCGAGGACTTCCTTGGTCTGGTTGAAATAGAACGTGGAACCACCCTCGACCCTCAGCGGTTTGTCCGTAAGCGGGTAAGCCGCGCCGTTGTACGTCCAGTTAAGCGTCGAACCGTTCGAGACCGTAACGGAGTCCCCGGTCATGGCCGTGTTCACATTATGGGTCCCGCCGTCATTATACGTCTCGCCAAAGCCCCAGCCAGCCGTAAGTACCGCCGCGCAAAAAACCAAACCCGCGAAAATATTAAAATGCGGGGGGGGGGCAATATGTGAAAGTTTCATGGAATCTCCTTTCGAGAAAGAAGTTTGATCATTTGCTTATTCAACAAAGATTATACGCCGCTTTTCAGACTTTTCAAGAAAAAAAGGAAAAAATTTTCAAAAAAAGAAAAATTTTTGAAAAATCCACCCCAAATATTGCGGGGACGACGCTTCCAGCGTCGTCAAATATAAAAAAGGTTGAAGACGACGCTGGAAGCGTCGTCCCCGTAGAAGTGGCCGTCCTTTCGGATTGAACGACGCAGGAAGCGCCGTCTCCGCAGGACTACATATTCGCCAGCAATGACGTGAGCGCCAGAACGAAACCGATGGCCGTTTCGAGCGGAACGAGTTTGAGCCGTTCGCGGATCGGCATTTGCACCGAGCCGGCCGTTGCGTGGAAGAACGAGCCGTGGGGGAGCTGGTCCATCACGGTCGCGCCGGCGTTGATCATCGCAGCCCCGGCCACAGCCGAGACCCCTGCCGCCAGAATTGCCGCAGAGAAGGAATTTCCCGCCACGGTCGCCGCCGCGGTCGTACTACCCGTCGCGGCCGACATCAAAATGCCTGAAACCGGCGCGAGCGTCACCTCCGGGAGATGGGTCCACTTGAGAAAATCAAGTACCATGTCTTTCAGCGTCGAATTCTTCAAAATCCCGGCCAGCGCGCCCGTCCCGACGAGAAGGATCGCCACGCCCGACATTTTCGAGAGGCCGTAGTCCAGTGATTCGCGGAGTTTCGACCAGTTCAGAGTCACTACGATGCACGCCAGACCGCCCGCCGGAAGCGCGAGGAACGGATCGATCTTGATTCCGGCCAGAGGACGCAAGGCCAGAAGCGCCAGCGTTACGACCGGGCCGCAAAGCGCCGCCCAAAGGCGCGGGCTTTTATTCTGCTCATCGGTTGGATGTTCTATCATTTCTTCAGTAAGGATCAGCCCACGCCGGGAAATCAGCCACGCGAGAAAGACCGTAACAATCACTCCCACCACGGCCGGGATCCAGTTCGCGAGCATGACATCGGAAAGATCCGCCCGAAAACAGTCGGCGACCGCAATCGTGTTCGGGTTGGGCGAAACGACGTTCCCTGCCTTGCCGCCCCCCACAAGAGCCAGCAGGACACAGCCGCGTGAAAGCCCCGCTTTTGCGCCGACCGCCAGCCCGATCGGAGCTGCAGTGATAACAGCCACATCAACGAACACGCCTGAAACCGTGAGGAGAAAAACCGCTAAAACAAGGGCCAGAAGCACGTTCCGGGTTCCAAGTCCGCGAATGATGGAGTCGGCGATTTTCTGCGCACTTCCCGTCTTGACCAACGCACCGGAAAGCACACCCGCGGAGAGTATCCGGACGATTGCGGGCACCATGTCGCTCACACCCTCGAATATCTGCTTCACGATGGTATTCATATCCAGCCCGCCGATCACACCGCCGAGGACCGCCGCGAGGATCATGCTGTACGCAGGATTGAATTTCTTAATGATTAAAAAAATGCCGACCGCCAGGCCGATGAGTGCGCCGATTCCAGTCATAAAGAAGCCTTTTCAGATGTAAACGGACGAGGATCTACTTTTGATTAGGGAAAAACCAATCTTTCTAAAGAGAAAGTTTGATTTTTAGGGAAATAAGGATAAATTCAAACTCATAAAATGAAAAAATCACGGGTCTCCTCTTTTTTCTTTAAGTCTTGCAATAAAATAGCCGTAATATTTTGTGAAGGAGCCAAAATATGACTTGGAATGAAACCAATACAAATCCGGACTGGGATGAAAATGTTCCGCCTTTCGATCTGGAAGAGGAGGATCCCGGGCCTTATGATTTTTCGGACGTTGATTCGATGGAAAAGGAACCGCTCGTTCACGAGGAAGAGCCGGAATACGATGTTGCTCTCGCCGAGGAAGCCTCGCGTGAGTTCGTCGGGCAGTGGAACCGCCTCATCAGCCGAACCAACTGGGAAAAAGGGAAACTCATTTACGACTGGCGCGAGAGCATGATCACCACGGGCGTTCCGAATCAGCTGTACTCGGACGAAGCGTGGAGCCGCCGCGTGGGAAACGTCACGAGCCAGCACGTTGGGCGTCTGCGCCGTGTGTACGAACGATTCGGTAAAACGTTCGATCAGTACGATGGTTTATACTGGAGCCACTTTCAGGCCGCCCTGGACTGGGAGGACGCGGAAATTTGGCTTGAAGGCGCCGTCCAAAATCGCTGGAGCGTCTCGATCATGCGCAGGCAACGCTGGATCGCCATCGGCGCGCCCCCGGAACTGAAACCTCGCGAAGAGGACGTTGTACTCTCGGAACTCGATGAGGACGTCATTGCAGGGCTTGATTCCAACCAGCTTTCCGGTGTCACTGGCTCGGCGAATTTCCCGACCCCGGAACAGGCCGGAAGGGTTCAGGCTGATGGTATCGTTTCGAGCACCGCACGCGATTTGAACTCCTTCACCAAGGGGTTTGGCGACGACCCGGATGCCGGCTATGAAGATAGCGGTGAGCGTCCAAAGAAGTCGGGAAACGACGATTTCACCGACACGGATCGTTCTCCCAACGCGGTAAAACCGGCCGTTGAAGCTCCGATCACTTCGGATCGGACGGGAATCGAAAACGAAATGCGTGATTCCGTCACACCCCAGCGCCTGTTTGAAAACCTGCCCAAACTGCCGCACGACCTGGATGAGGCAACCGAAATGTTCAAGCTGGCGATCCTGAATCATAAACTGGATGGTTGGCAGCAGATTTCCAAAGAAGACGTGCTGCTCGTCATCGAAATGCTCCGCCAGTTGTGCGAATAAACATCACGCCAAATTCCAAAAGGATCACGCCAAATTCCAAAAAAGGATTTGGCGTTTTCTTTGAATCATACAAACGTCGGGAATTGGGTGTTGAAACGCACATCACCCGCGTTGAGCAGACGAATGTCCGGGATCCCGAATTTCATCATCGCCAAACGGGTCAAACCAACGCCGAACGCGAAGCCGCTGTACTCGTTCGGGTCCACACCGGCGTGTTCCAGAACGCGCGGATGGATCAGGCCGCAGGGGATCAGTTCGAGCCAGCCCGTTCCATGGCACGTGGAGCACCCCTCGCCGCGGCAAAGCTGGCACTGGAAATCCAGTTCAAACCCCGGCTCGACGAACGGGAAGAAACCCTGGCGCAGACGAACCGTCGCCTCGTAATGGAAAATCTGGCTCAAAAGCGTCTTCATGACCGCGATCAGGTTCGCGACGGAAATATCTTTATCGACCACCAGCCCTTCGCACTGGTAAAAAGTATTCTCGTGGCTCGGGTCCACCGCCTCATTACGGAAGCAGCGTCCGGGGAAAATCGCCCGAAGCGGAACACCCAGCTTCTGCATCGCGCGCACCTGATTCGCCGAGGTGTGCGTACGCATAAGCATCTGATTTTTGAGCCAGTACGTGTCCTGCATTTCGCGTGCCGGGTGGTCCGACGGAATGTTTACCGCGTCAAAATTATAAAATTCCAGTTCACATTCAGGCGACGGAACGACCGTGAAGCCCATCCCCTGGAAAATCGATTCCAGTTCCATCTGAATGAGCGTGATCGGATGCAGGGAGCCAAGCGTGCGGCCCGTTCCCGGAAGCGTGAGGTCCAGCCCAGTGGACTTCTTCACGGGCGCGGCATTCGCGGCGGCCTCTTTCGCGGCGGCGATGGCTTCTTCCGCAAAGTTTTTCAGTTCGTTCAGCTTGGAACCAAACGACTTCTTTTCCTCGATGGAGAGGGAGTGGAAGTCCGTGTTTTTGGCCAAATTGGTGATGGACCCTTTCTTGCCGAGATACTTGATTCGTACCTGCTCAATCGCGTCAGCCGTTTTGGCGGCGGCGAGGTCTGCCGTGAACTGTTCTTTAAGTGCCTGCATTGGTTAATCCTCTGAATTGCAAACGGGAAAGAATAAAATCTTCCCAATTATACCTCAAAAACGTAAAAAGGAAAGGCCCCCCACCGGGAAAAAGAGGAAATTATTGCAGAACGGCTTTTGCCTCTTTCCCCAGCTTTTTCTCTCCCGTTTTTCCGCATTTCGTTTTCTGACCGCGCAGATCCATCCGGACGAACCAGTCACCGTACCGGATCTCCATGAAATCCCCCCGCCCCGCGAATATATTATCCTTCCCAAGCTGGAAATCGGGCACGGAGTCCGGCATTTTCGCGACCGGAAGACGCTCACCCGCATGAACTGAATCGAAACGTTCCGGGTAATGCACACCCCAATCCGGCCGAAAACCGAACGTGGTCCAGTTCGGTCGTTCCCACGCCGTACCGCCCTCCATAGGCGTGAATCGGGTCTGATTGCGGATCGTCGCGAAATGCTCGAAACGCGGGGAAATGTAATGCACTTTGGAGAGGCCGTTGACGCCGAACCTCGCGCGCCAGTAGAGGGAGACGTACAAAATTTCATCCCCACGGCGCAGAACCGCCACGCCGTCCGTTTCGTCGGTGAACGTGACGTCCGGCTCGCCGGGACTCATCGGGAGCCGCGGGAGCTTGTGGGCGGTTTTGCGGAGTTTTTCCAGCTCCGCCGTCAGCCACGCGTACTGGGCCGGGACGTCCATCAGCGCGTTCGTCATGCGCAGCGACCGGTCCTTGAGGAGTTCCGCCAGCACGGGGAAAAACTGCCCGTCATCGAGCATCTGGCCGAACGCCGCGATACTTTCTTCAGTGCGAACGACCCACGGGAGCCAGCTTGCCGCGCCCTCTTTACCACTTCGCGTTCCGTACATCACGGGGCCGATCAGAGACGTGTCGCGCCACCCGATGCCGGTCTCAAGGCGCATGGCCCGAAAGCCTTCCTCATCCGGCGCGGGGTAACGGAAAAACGAGCGCGCGTGCGCGATTTTCGCGAGCTGATCACGAATTTCCGGGTCGCCACTGGTGGGGTCCAACGCTCCGTCTGCGTCAAATTTGCAGGTGGAGAGGTAAATCAGCGCGCCCCAGTCCATCACCTCGCCGTAAGAGCCGACGTAGCCCAATTCGCGCGTCAGGCCCTGCGGTGTCGTCTGGTAAAAATCGTCCCCCATCGGGCGGGCGTGTCCATCCGGCGTCTCCGGCCCAAGCCACGGTTTCAGGCCAACCGATTCGTAGAGGTACCGCCGAACTTGCGCCTCCGGCAAAGCCCGCGACGGCGCAATGAGCCGCAGGGCGCGGTTCATACGCTGAATATTCCAGTCGATGATCATACACTGATTGGTGAACTGGCGCCGATGCTCCGTTTCCCAGCGTACACCCTTTTCCAAAAGCGCGCCCCACGCCTCGCGCCGGGAAGGGGCCGTTCCGTCTGAAAATTCAAGCGTTTCATCAAGCCGATGCTGCAATTCCTGCGAATCCATCCGAAAAATGGCCTCGGCAAGCGGGCCCGTGCCGAACCAGTCCGAATTATACTGACGCGGGTCCGACCACGCCAGGGATTCCGTTTCCCGCTGGCATCGGCAGTACTCGTCCGCCGCAGCGATCACCGCCGGCAAAACTCCCGGATCGTGAAAAACCGGCGAGCCGGGCATACTCCACCCTTTTGCCAGAAGTTCGGCCTCCTGCTGGGTCAGCGGCCGCGTCCGGCTTCTTTCCAGAAGTTTGATGAGTTCCTGATTCGTACGGGCCTGGATCTGCTCCAGAATTTCCGTTCCCGGCGACGTGCGGACCGGCAGCGTCCCGATGTCCGGCGCTACGTTTTGCGTGTTTTCCAGAAACATTTCGTCGTAGGTCGGCTCGGTATGGGTCGCCGCCTCAAAAATGAGGGGTGAAGGGGTTTCGATGACTTTCTGGAACTGTTCAAAATTAACGCCGTAACCCCAAATTCGCCCGGTCATTCTGAGTTCCAGCTCGAGACTGGTCTGGCCGCGCGTGAGCGATTCCGGCAGGCACGTGGTGATGTAGCACGGTCTTTCACCGCCTGCGGAGGAGCCACCGTGATGCAGAATGTCGTAGTCGCCCAGATGCCGGTAACCGATTTGCTTCCCGCCGACGTAGAGGATCAGCAGACTCGACGAGTCCGTATTTCCGGGAAAGCAGAAGGTGAGGTAGTTGATCCCTTCCGGCCGGATTTTCAGCGTAAAGAACACGCCGTCGGTCGTCCAGTTTTCCGGCTCGGGTGGAAGGATCTGCCGGGCCGTTCTGCCAAAACGATTTGCAGGAAACGCTTGGGTTTTCGCGTCCGTGTGCCAGCCGTGAGCCGCTTCCGACTCGAAATTCCCGAAAAACAGACGGTCAAGGGTTTCCCCCTGAGCAAGCGGCGCGAAAAGCACAAAAAACAGGCACGCGGCCCCAAAAAAGAAACGACTCAAGGAACGGAAAGTCATAAAAAAACCTTTTCAGATCAGGAAAAAAACGTTTCAAATTCCGTGTACGCGATACTCAGCCCCTCTGGAAAGCCCCGAACCGCAATAGGCCCCGCGAATTGGGCGGATTTAAACGGATTGGATTTAAAAAATCTCACATTCCAAACGCCAGACCAGTTACATTTCAAACCTTTTATTTAAACACGGATTTTCACGGATTTAATGGATTAAAAGGATTTCGTTTTAAGGGATCGAAACTCAAAAAAACACTTGAAAATCCCTTTAAAAAATCCGTGGAAATCCTTTTAATCGGTGGAAATCCGTGTTTAAATTGAAGTTTGAACCAGGCTGCGCACACACTTGGGGAAAGGGCTTGAGTTTTTAAGAATTCCTTTTAAAATCTCTTTAAATCCGCCTGATCCGCGGGGCCTATAATCGCTGGGGTTTACGGTGGGCTGGACGTGAACTTTGGGTTAGTCCCGTTTTCGCCATTTCTCAGTTAGCAGGTTAATCCTGATGATGGCCACAGTCGCAATCGTGGCCGTGTTCATGCCCACAGCCGCAATCGTGTCCATGCTCGTCCTCCTCAGGTCCCTCTGTAACCGAGAAACCCGCGAACGGCACGGCTTCGTATTCCATGATTTCCAGATTCTCGACCCAGTAGCGCGTGATCTCTTTCAGTTCGTCCATCATCGCCGAACTCTGATCCATCGTCTGAATGTAAAGAAAGTACGTGAACGTTCCGAAACGGATCGTGCGGATCATCGCCATGCACGGGAGGTCCAGGTAGAAAAAATCGAGATTAAAACCATCCAGCCGACGTGTGGAATATTCCTCAAACGCGGTAGAAACTTCCACGTCCTTATACTCTTTGTTTAAAGCGTTGAGCGCTTCCTTGAGCAAAGCGTCCGGTTCAACGAAAGCCGGGCGCCGGGTCAGTGCCCAAAACGCGCCGTTCGGCGAGTGGAGCGTCAGTTCGTGAAGCGTTTCCTCGTCAAATTCGAGTTCCCACTCGGCGGGGAATTCCAGATTGTAACCGTGTTCTTTGAACGTCGTCATCATTAACCTCGGCGATTTTTCTGTCACATAAAAAAAGAAAGAATGAAAGCGTTTCCGCCTTCATTCTTCGTAATGGATTTATTTCCCCCCGCGAAAATTACTTCGCAAGAGCGGCTTTCGCCAGATTGACAACCTGCTCGAAACCGGCGGCGTCATTGACGGCCATCTCTGCCAGCATTTTACGGTCGAGCATAATATCAGCCTTGGCCAAGCCAGCGATCAGTTCACTGTAACGGATGCCCAGCATACGGCAAGCAGCGTTAATACGGATGATCCAGAGCGAACGCATACTGCGTTTGTAAGCTTTGCGATCGCGGAACGCAAACACGCCGCCGCGAATGAGGGTTTCCTGAACGGTACGGGACATATTACCGCGACCGCCGCGGAATCCCTTTGCTTTTTTCAGCAAGCGTTTCTTTGCTTTTGCGCGAGCTGCGCCATTTGTTGTACGCATCGAAATGTTCCTTTTTCAAAAAATTTTGTCACTTGAACGAACCTAAGGTCCCCCTTTGGCCTTTTAAGCCTCCAGAGCGTTTACTCCCACCCGATTCGTCAGAAAAGTTGGTCTGACTGTGCGCCAAACCGGTCTGCAATGGTCAGAATCAATAGCTGCCGCCGCTCAGGGCTTTGGTGATACGTTTCACTTCGGAAGCACCGATTTCGGTGGTGCCGCGAAGTTGACGGCTGCGTTTCTGGGACATGCGGGACGCCAGGTGGCTCGTGCCAGCGGAGCGGTGCATGGGTTTACCATTGGCAGAAAGACGGAAACGTTTTTTCGTTCCTTTGTGAGTTTTAAGTTTCGGCATTTTTAACTCCTTTCTACACGGTACATCAAAAAAATGTTCAAGTATTATAAACGTTTTCCGTTTTTTTACAAGGGGGGGGAAGAGGGGGGGAAGAAAAAAAATTGGAGACTCGACCCAAAAAATGAATAATGAATAACGAATAACGAATAATGAAGAGAAAGAATTTGACCTTGGACTGGTATTTTACCCGCTGGAGGTTGAACTCATTCTCCTCATTATTCGTTATTCGTTATTCATTATTCGTTCTCTATTGGTTTTACCGGTCGATCCAGTCGCACGCGCAGCAAATTGTCCGCAACGATCTGGTCTTCTTCGCTCAGGCCGGAGCGGATCACGCGCATATTGTCCGACTGGAGCGGGCCAAGTTCAACGTTCCGGATCTTCGGCATACCGGTCGCCGGGTCCCACAGGTACACGAAATGAATAGCCTGATTCATATTTAATGTTGCTTCAGGAATCAGGATCCCATCATACTTTTCCGTCGTGGAAATTCGGGCGTGGACCGTCATTCCCGGCTGAAACATACGTTCTCCGCTGGCCGTTTTCGGGTTTTCACAGACTGCCCGAACCAAACGTGTACCGGTGCTCTGCGAAAGAGTCGGTGTCACGTAGTCAATTTTGGCTTTATGGGTAAATTCCTTCTCATCGGAAAGCCGGAACTCGATCTCAAGGGTCAAATCTGCCTTCGCATTTTTTTCCTTGCGCTGGTCGGCCAAACGTTTCAAGAGCTGCGCCGTCTGTTCGTCAATATTAATATTAATGAAGATCGGATCAATTTTCACGATGTGGACGAGCGTTGTGGAGTTCGACGAGGAGTTCGCCTGCACGAGGTTCCCGACCGAAACCTCCGATTTGCACAGGTAACCGGAAATCGGCGCGTAAATTTTCGTGTAGCTCACATCCAAAGCAGCCTTTTGGATCTTGGCTTTCGTGGTGGCGATTTCCGCTTCGCACTCCTGAAGGCTAAAGACCGCCGCGTCGTACTCCTCGGCCGAAATGGCCCCGCTCGGGCGCAGTTTGTCGGCACGCTTTTTCTCGTTTTCCAGACGGCGCTTTCGGGCCTCGAGCACCTGAAGTTCCCCCTCTGCGCTGTGCAGCGTCGTGAGGTAAACGTCCTGGTCGATCTCAAACAGAAGCTCCCCCTCCTGAACCTCATCGCCTTCACGGAATTTCAGTTCCGGTTCCTTCTCGGCATTCAGTTTGCCGGTCTGGGGATCGACGCGCATTCTGGCCCCCTCCTTAAACGAACAGTAGAGCAGCGTCCCCGTGACCTGGGGCCGAACGTCCACCTCGTCGTAAGGCATGATTCGACCGGTAAATTCCTCGTAATCCACGACTTCACGCGTCGATGGATGAATAACGTGCGCCTCGATCGGCTTCACGACCTCGGAATGAGTTTCAAGGACTGCGGGCGACTCATCTTTTTCGCAGCCTGTTAAAATGAGGGTGACCAAAAGGAGGGAAAAAAGTATTTTCGTTGAATTCATCATTTTTACCTAAAAATTTACCTTATTCTTTGGCTTTGGTGGATGGGGTTGACGGTTCCGTTTTCTTTCGTCTCCCGAAAATCATCATGATCACCGAGTAAAACACCGGGGTGAGGAAAATCCCGAAGAGGGTCACGCCCAACATTCCGGAAAAGACCGCCACGCCGAGGGTGAAGCGCATTTCGTGCCCGGCCCCCTTCGCGAAAAGGAGCGGGACCACGCCGAGGATGAACGCCAGCGACGTCATCAGGATCGGGCGCAGACGCAGCCGGCACGCCTCCACGGCCGCCTCGAACCGGGTCAGCCCTTCGTCCTGCTTCACTTTTGCGAATTCCACGATCAGAATCGCGTTTTTGCAGGCCAGCCCCACCAGAACCAGGAAGCCGATCTGGGTGAAAATATTCATGTCGAGCCCCTCCATCCGCACGCCCGTCAGCGAGCTGAGCAGGCACATCGGTACGACCAGAATGATCGCCAGCGGCAGAACCAGTGACTCGTACTGCGCCGCCAGAACGAGGAACACAAACAAAACGGCAAAGAAAAAGACGTACATCGCAGAGTTCCCCGCCGTGCGTTCGAGCAGCGACATTTCGGACCACTCATACCACATGCCCTGCGGGAGGTTGCTCTCGCAGATCTTTTCCATCTCCTGAAGCGCCTCGCCCGAGCTGAATCCGGAATCCGCTTCGCCCGTAATGGCCGCGGCCGGGTACATGTTGTAGTGCGTCACTGTGATCGGGCCGGGAACGTCCTTCACCGAGCAGATGGAGCCCAGCGGAACCATTTCCCCCCGCGAGTTTTTCACGTGGATCCGGTTCAGGTTTTTGTCCTCGGCGCGGAACTGGGCGTCGGCCTGGACTTTCACCTGGAAGTTTCGCCCGAGGAACGTCATGTCGTTCACGTACCGGGACCCCAGAAAGACCTGAAGCGCGGTGAAGATCTCGTCCATTTCGACCCCCATGTCCTGCGCCTTTTCACGGTCCACGTCGATGTACTTCATCGGCGTGCTCGCGCGGAACTGCGTCTGGAGGTTTTTGCAGATCGGGCTGGCGTTTCCCAGCTCCACGATGTCCTCGGTGATCTTCTGAAGGGCCTCGAGCCCCAGGTTTCCACGGTCCTGGATCTGAAGTTTGAACCCGGAAGAGGAGCCTTTTCCCATGCCATCGACCGGAGCGGGTCGGTTCACGAGAATTCGGGCCTCGGGAATTTCTTTCTCGGCGCGCCGCATCAGCTCGTCACGGACCATCATGTCGGTAATGCCTGAAATCTTGCGCTCCTCGAACGGGTCGAGCAGAATCGTGACGGACCCCATGTTCGCCATGAAGCCCGAAACGAGGAACGAAACGCCGTCCACGCTCGAGCAGGAACGCACGCCCGGGATCGGTTTGCTGTTCGTGTCGTCCGGGTCACCGAAGCAGATGCGCTGGAATTTGCGGCAAACCTCGATCGTCCGGTTCAGGGAGGCCGAGTCGGGGAGCATCACGAAGCACTGCAGGTAGCCGCGGTCCATCGGAGTCACGAAACCGGTCGGCGTGGTCCTGAAAGTGTCGTACGTCAGGTACAGAAGCCCGCCGTAGAGGATCACCACGATAAAACTCAGCCGCAGGAAGATCCGGACGAACCGGATGTAAATGTTCGTCGCCAGGTCGAACGACCAGTTGAAGAGCTTGAAGAACCAGCCGACCGTCATGTCCATCAGCCACGTGAGCGGGTCGCGCTTGGCCGATTTTGGCTTGAGAAGCAGCGCCGCCAGCGCCGGGGAAAGGGTCAGCGAGTTGAAGGCTGAAATGATCGTCGAGACGGCGATCGTCAGGGCGAACTGCTTGAAGAACGCCCCAGTCACACCAGTCAGGAACGCGCACGGCACGAAGACGCAGCTCAAAACCAGAGCGATGGCGACCAGCGCGCCGGAAACTTCGTCCATGGCCTTGCGGGCGGCGTCACGCGGGGAAAGCCCCTCCTCAAGGTGACGCTCCACGTTTTCAACCACCACGATCGCATCGTCCACCACGATCCCGATAGCCAAAACCAGACCGAAAAGCGAGAGGTTATTCAGCGAGAAACCAAAGCCGGCCATGGCGATGAACGTCCCGATGAGCGAAACCGGAACGGCCAGAAGCGGGATCACCGCCGCTCGCCACGACTGAAGGAACAAAACCACGACCAGTGCGACGAGAAGAATCGCGTCACGCAGGGATTTCTGCACCTCGTGGACCGACTCGGAAATGAACGGCGTCACGTCGTAGCCGATCGTGTATTTAAGCCCCGGAGGGAAGGATTTTTCCAGCTCAAGGAGTTTCAAACGGACCGCTTTGGCCGTCTGGATCGCGTTCGCTCCCGGGAGCTGGGAGATCTGCAGCGTGCACATCTCCGTGTTGTGGTAGATCTCGCGGCGAAATGTACCGTCCGGTTGGATGTGCTCCTCGTCCTTGATTGCCAGGTCACCCTCCAGAAAGTCCACCACGTCGAGCATCTTGGAGTGAAGCTGAAGGCGCGCCACGTCTTTCAGGCGGATGATCTCGCCGTCCTCGGTCGTGCGGATGATGATCCGGCCGAATTCCTCCTCGTCGAACAGACGGCCATGCGCCTGCAAAATGTACTGAAAATCCAGAGGCCGCGGAACCGGCTGCTGACCGAGCTGACCCGCGGCGACCTGAATGTTCTGTTTCTGAATGGCCGTCACGACGTCTTTCGCGGAAACGTGGCGGATCATCATCGCGTCCGGGTCGAGCCAGATGCGCATGGAGTACTCGCGCTCGCCGTTGATCGACGCGTCGCCAACGCCCGGCACACGGGAAATCTCATCCCGGATATTCAGCCGCAGGTAGTTGCTCAGGTAGAGCATTTTATAGTACGGCTCGTTATCCTCGGGATTTTCAAACTCTTTTTCGTGGTAGTACTCCCCCTTTTCGTCCACGTCCTTCACGAGCTGGCAACCTTCCCTGACTGTTCCTTTTTTCAGGGAGTAAAGACTCATCACGACGATCGTCGTCGGGCTTTGCTTCTTGGTCGTGACGCCCTGCTCACGTACCTCGGCGGGGAGTTTCGGACTCGCGATGGAAACCCGGTTCTGAACGAGTACCTGCGCCATATCGAGATTGGTCCCCACCTTGAACGTGACAGCGATGGCGACCTGGCCGTTCGTGCAGTTCGTCGTCATGTAGAGCATATCCTCGACACCGTTGATCTGTTCTTCGAGCGGGACCGCAACCGTTTCCGCAACCGTTTCAGGCGAGGCGCCCGGGTAAGACGCCCGGACGTAAATCGTCGGCGGGGCGATGGTGGGGAAAAGTGTCATTGGGAGAGAAATATACGATAGAATTCCCAGAATGACGATCACGACCGAGATCACACACGCGAAAATCGGCCGATCTATAAAAAAACGCGCAAACATATAACAAAAACGACCAAATTTAGTGGGATCTTAATAACAAATCCCCGTTATTGTAAAGCAAACGGGGATTTTCTCAAGGGAGGGATATGGGGATGATACTTCCAACCTCATCGTGGATCAGGAAATTTCATTCCTCATCCAGTACCGAAACATCGATGTCATCGTCATTCACGGTGGCAGTTTGCTTTGGAGGTTCAGCATTTTTTGAGCTGTCTTTCATGACCGCCTTCGCTCCCTGATTCAACCGATTCAGGAAATTCAATCCCCTGGAAACCTTATCCTCTGCGCCATTCTGCTGGGTCAGCTCTTCCTCGCCCGGTTTGCGAAGGTTTTCATCCAGGAATTTTTCGACTTCCTGAACGATTTCACGCTGCGTCTTTGCCGCCATTCCATCTATCCGGGAACGCAAAATTCCCAATTCGCGGAAGTGAACCCGCACGTCCGAATCTGAAGTAAGCTCCAGAACCGTTTGACCTGAATTGGAAAGAAGACTCATAAACCCAAGATTGCCCCCGGTTGCGTCTTTAGCGGCGATTTTCAGCGCGAAAGTAAAGTTTTCAATGTCGGCGACCGTCTTCCCGAACTTTTTGATCTGACTCGGATCAAGCGAAACGACCTTCCCGCGGATTTTTAACGAGTTTGGTTCCGCTTCCAGATTGATTTGGATCCCCGCCTTAATGGGCCCAAGTTTTGGATGCTCAAACTCAATCTCGATTGGCTTGCCGAGAGAATAGTTCTTCGCCGCCTGCTTCATGTCGATTTTAGGGAAATGGCGATCTTCACTCTCCGGTTTGGGTTTAATATTCATCGCACGCTTGCAGACCACCGAAATCGGAGCGTCGATGACGAATTCCTTCTGCATCGAGTTCTGATATACAAAAGAGCCGGTACAAAACCAGGCAACAAAACCCGCCAAAAGAAGGATGAAAATAAAACACACGAAAAAAATAAATCGGATAATTCTCATGATTTTATACCTGATTCAAGCACAAAAGGAAACTTCTGTTTTCGTTAAAACGAGTAATCGTCATAATCATCTGACTCACGAGCCTTACGATGACGCTCAGTGTACTCATGATTCTTCTGTCTTCTGTCAATATCAGCCCGATATTTGACATACGTTTCCTGCTTGTCCAAAGCGATCGCGCGGTCAAGCAAATCCCGGGCCTCGTCGTAGCGGTAGCTGTTCACAGCAGTCACCGCCTGATTGTACAGACGTTCCGCCTGTTTCCTCGGCGAGTTGTAACCGATATTCCACAAAAGAAGCAGCAGGATCGCCACACCTGCCACGATCGCGATGATCAGCGGCGTGTTATCTTTTTTCTGCGCCTTGCTGTGGGAAGATGAAGAACCGGAATGACCACCCGAGGTCCGGGGCGGAGCCGGAGCGTAGGAATTCACCGGTGGAGCGGGCTGGGGGGCCGGAGCCGAACCAAACGCAAACGGGTCCATTGGCGCAGGGCCAGGAGCGGGCTGGGGGGCCGGAGCCGAACCAAACGCAAACGGGTCCATTGGCGCAG
>SAMEA3663299__coassemble_31_pt1 | contig 106805 bp, 68 predicted proteins | sample SAMEA3663299__metabat2_low_PE_003 | metagenome-assembled genome bin SAMEA3663299 (sample SAMEA3663299) | pig gut metagenome | biome: pig gut; feature: pig-associated habitat; material: faeces | place: China | collected 2013 | reverse complement strand
GCGTCGTCAGTTTTTTTTCTTTCTTAACGACGCTGGAAGCGTCGTCCCCACTATTTTGAAGGAGTCCCACCTTGGGGGAGACTCCTGCGGTCAATTAATTAATACGTCAGAACCAAACTTTGGTTCATTTTTTTTCAGCTCGACAGGTTCTGAATAAGAGCGATCAGCGGCAGGAACAGCGCGATAACGATGAAACCGACCATACTACCGAGCATGATAATGATCAACGGTTCCATCAAGCTCATCAAACTGTCGGTCAGAACGGCAACTTCTTCGTCGAACACGTCTGCTACTTTGTAGAGCATTTTATCCAGTTCACCGGTTTCCTCACCTACGTCGATCATATTGATCACCATGTCGTCGAGAACACGCTGTTTCATCTTGACCATGTACCAGAGTATCCCGACCGGGCCGCCAATGAAGAACGCCCACCAGAATACCGCCATAGGATGGAACGGCGGTGTACAGTTCTGACGCATCGGGATGGCGATCGATTCACCTTCCTTGATGGCGGCGAGGACTTTGTCGAACATATTCTCGAAGACTGCATTACCGGCCGTTTCACGCGTGATCGTGAACGCCTCGATGATCGGAACACCTGAGGAAACCAGTGTACCGAGCGTCCGCATCGTACGGGCAACAATGTTCTTTTCAACAAGCTGGCCGAAAATGGGCATCTTAAGCGTGAAAAGGTCCCAGCCGGTTTTGCCCGGTTTGAATTTGCAAACGGTTTTCACGAACATTACGAGTCCAAACGGAACGGCAGGGATCGCCCACCAATAGACTTTGATGCCGTCCGCCATCGCGATGAGGAGTTTCGTCATTGCCGGCAAATCCGTATCGAAGTCGGCGAAGATTTTCTGGAAGGCCGGCACGATCATGATCATGATGAAGATCAAAATCAGGATTGCGAAACCAATAACGGCAATAGGATACGTGAGCGCGCCCTTGATTTTCCGTTTCAGCCCCTCGCTTCGTTCCTGGAAGTCGGCAAGACGCTGAAGAATGACTTCCAATGCACCACCCGCTTCACCGGCCTTGATCATGTTCACGTACAGCCGGTTGAACGCCTTGGGAGATTTGGCCATTGCTTCGGAAAGGGTAAGACCGCCTTCAATTTCGTCACAGACGTCGATCAGGCAGTTCTTCATCGCCCCCGGTTTGGCTTGTTCCTGCAGAATTTTCAAACTGCGCAGAATCGGCAGACCGGCATCCTGCAGAATGGAAAGCTGACGGGTGAACGTGGTGAGGGTTTTGGAATTGACTTTCCCCAAAGCAAATGTCTTTCCTTTGCGTGAACCTCCCGAGGCCGCTTTCGCTTTACGGTCACGTTTGACGGCCAGCTTGGTCACAAAGTAACCCATTTGCTTGATAGTCGCCTGTGCTTCTTCCTCATTCAGCGCGTCGATGACGTCCTTGATTTCCTTGCCGGACGAATCCATCGCTTCGAATTGATAGGTTGGCATTTTACGTTCCTTGTGTTATGAAAATCACTTTATTGTTTTTTAGTCAAGCTCAAAAAAATGAATAAAGTATAACGAATAATGAGGAATTCCAGGGTCGCCCTCTTTCTGAAACGAACATTACGCGAAGCGTCATTATTCGTTATTCGTTTTTCATTATTCGTTTACTCAGCGACCGTTTCGCGTACGACTTCTTCCAGCGTCGTTTCACCGGCGAAAACCTTGCGCATACCCGAAACACGCAGCGGTGTCAGGCCACCCTGAAGGGCCGCGTCACGGAGTTTTTCCGTCGAGCACCCCTGGTTGATCAGGTCACGCAGACGGTCGTTCAGCAGGAGCAGCTCGTGAAGACCGGTACGGCCTTTCAGACCCGTATTGTTACACACAGGACAGCCTCGGCCGCGGTAGAATTTCTTCCCAAGCACATCGTCCGGTGTCATATCCATATCGGCCAGAAGCCCAGTGTTCGGCATCGTCTCCTCTTTGCACTCCGTACAGATCCGGCGCACGAGTCGCTGAGCCAGAACCGCCTCAAGTGTGGCCGTGATCAGGAAGGGCGGGATACCCATATCGCGCAAACGGGTGATCGTACTCGGCGCATCGTTCGTGTGCAGCGTGCTAAACACCATGTGCCCCGTCAGAGCCGCCTGAATGGCGATTTCGGCCGTTTCGAGGTCTCGAATCTCGCCCACCAGAATACGGTCGGGGTCCTGTCGCAGAATGGAACGAAGGCACTGGGCGAACGTGTTTCCAATGCTCGAGTCGATCGGGATCTGCACGATCCCATCAATGTCGTACTCTACCGGGTCTTCGGTGGTGATAAGCTTTTCCTCGATCGTGTTCATTTCGGAAAGCGCGGCGTACAACGTGGTCGTTTTCCCTGACCCGGTCGGGCCCGTTACAAGCACGATCCCATTTGGACGGCGCATAACCGAGCGGAAGTTCCCGAGAATTTCCTGGTCCATCCCGATTTTATCGAGATCGAGCATAACCACCGAACGGTCAAGCACTCGCATGACGACGCTTTCCCCGAACAGTGTCGGCAGGACCGAAACACGAAGGTCCACCGGGTGACCACCGACCGAAAGCTCAATACGACCGTCCTGCGGGAGACGTCGCTCGGCAATGTCCAGGTTAGCCATAACTTTGATTCGGGTCGTGATCGCGAACGCCAGGTGACGTGGAGGCGGAACCAGTTCGTAAAGTTGACCATCGGCGCGGATCCGGATTTTGAACTCGGTTTCAAATGGTTCGAGGTGAATGTCCGACGCACGGTCACGAATGGCCATCAGGATGACCATATTGAGCAGTTTTCGTACCGGCGCGGCATCTGCCATGGCTTCCAGACCCGTCAGATCGATCGCGTTTGAGTCCACATCCGCCTGATTCGCCAAATCATTGAGATTTTCGTCGGACTCCAGTTCCTCAAGGATCTTCTCGACAGATTCGGAGCCTTCCGTGTAATACTTTTCGAGGTATTTATTGATCTCAGCATCGGTCGCAACCATCGGGATGATCGTGTAGCCGAGGAAGTTTCTCAACTCGTCGCAGACGTAAAGGTTCTGCGGCTGGCTCATCGCGATGGTCAGTTCGTTTGTGTTTTTGTCGAGTTTGAGCGGGATTACCTTATAGTTATGGGCCATGTCCTCGGTCATAATCGACAGAACATTGGCGTCAAAAGGATAAGTGGCGAGTACCACGGTTTCCATACCCAGCTGCTTCCCCAAAGCCTGGGCGAGCTGATCGTCATTGATCAGCCCCATTTCTATGGCGATTTGCCCCAAAAGGTCCTCAGGCCGACGCTGTTTCGCTTCCCGAAGCGCTTCCAGCTGCTCAGGCGTTATGAACTTTAAATCGACGAGTACCTGCCCTAATCGACGTAATGCCATTAAATCTTTCCTTATGTTGAAGCCGTCTCTGCGGTTAAATCAAGCGATATTCAATGAATAATAAATAACGAATAATGACGCATCGCGTAATGTTCTTTTCCGAATGAGTGCAACCAATTCCTCATTATTCGTTATTCGTTATTCATTATTCGTTCCTTATTTTACTCCGTTTCCACCATCTTTCCGGACTTGTATTCCACGACGCGTTTCATCAGGTCGTCCTGACTGTTCGCTTTCCCCATCGCGTCTTCAAGTGTCACCTGGCCATCCCGCCAGAGTTTGAAAAGGTGGTCGTCCAGAAGCTGCATTCCGCGCTTGGCGCCGGTCTGAATCACGGACGTAATACGGAAAATCTTGTTTTCACGAATCAGGTTGGCCGTTGCGGAATCGACCACGAGCATTTCATACGCGGCAACTCGACCACCGCCAATTCGCGGAAGAAGCGTCTGGCAGAGCACCCCCAGGATGGACGTCGCAAGCTGGGTACGGATCTGGTCCTGCTGCGTATTCGGGAAAACGTCGATGATACGGTTGATCGTACCGGCAGCGGAACTGGTGTGCAGCGTACCAAACACGACGTGCCCTGTTTCTGCCGCGGTGATGGCCGTTTCGATAGTTTCAAGGTCTCGCATTTCTCCCACGAGGATGACGTCAGGGTCCTGACGCAGCGCTCGGCGGATGGCCTCGGCGAACGTTGGAACGTCCACCCCGATTTCACGCTGGTTGACCGTGCACTTGATATTCGGGTGGTAGAACTCGATCGGGTCCTCGATCGTGATGATGTGGTGGTCCACGTTCTCGTTCAGCCACTTGATCATGGCGGCCAGGGTCGTCGTTTTGCCGGAACCGGTCGGGCCCGTCACGAGCAGAAGACCACGCGGACGCTGGATCAGTTCGCGGCAGACCGGCGGCGTGTGGAGCTCGTCCATCGAAAGCATTTTGTTCGGGATCTGACGCAAAACCATCGCAACATTACCACGCTGACGGAAGACCGAAACACGGAATCGGGCCTGATCGCCAAAAGAGAAACCAAAGTCCGTACTCCCCATTTCCTGCAGTTCCTGCTGGCAACGGGACGGCGTAATACTTTTCATCAAGGCCACGGTATCGTCCGGCATGAGTTCATTCGTTTCAAGACGCACAAGACGCCCGTGAAGACGCACGACCGGCGGCTGACCCGTGGTAATGTGAAGGTCGGAAACACCCTGTTTCACAACCGTTTGGAGGAGTTTATCAATAAGTACTGCCATAGTTGATCAACCTTTATAATAAATGAATAATGAATAATGAATAATGAATAACGAATAATGAGAAAATTTTGGTTCACTCTTTCTGAAACGAACATTCCGCGAAGCGTCATTATTCGTTATTCGTTATTCATTATTCGTTCGATCTCACCCGTCTTCTTCGGACATCTTGGCGACGCGGAGGACTTCCTCGATTGTTGTAATCCCTTTACATACTTTATAAAGACCGTCCACATAAAGGGTTTTCATTCCTTCCATGATAGCGGCCTGACGGATTTGCGCAGTTGGGGCTTCCGCAAACGTCAATTCACGGATCTTGCTCGACATTTTCATCAGCTCGTAAATGCCCAAACGCCCCTTGTACCCTTTCATATTGCAGGTAGGACAACCACGGCCGTGCATAAAATGCGCGTTTTCCAGGGCGTGTTCCGGAAAACCTATCGAATCGATTACCGATTGCGGCGGCTGGAATGGCTCGCGGCACTTTTTGCAGACCGTTCGAACCAGACGCTGAGCCATGATCGCGATAACGGAACTGGCGATCAGGTACGACGGAACCCCCATATCGGCCAGTCGGGTCACAGCAGAAGGGGCGTCGTTCGTATGAAGCGTACTGAAGACAAGGTGCCCGGTAAGAGACGCCTGAATACCCATCTGGGCGGTTTCAAGGTCTCGCATTTCACCAACCAGAATGATGTTCGGAGCCTGACGCAGCATGGAACGAATAACGGTCGCAAAGTCCAAACCAATCGAGTGTTTGATCTCTACCTGGTTGATCCCCGCCAAATAATACTCGACCGGGTCTTCGGCCGTGATGATTTTCCGGTCGGGGGTATTTAGGGCGTTCAAAGCGGCGTAAAGAGAGGTCGTTTTGCCCGAGCCTGTAGGACCCGTGACCAGAATGATCCCATTCGGGCGGCGGATCAACGTATTAAATGTCGTATAATCATCTTCCGCGAAACCGAGCTGACGCAGACCGATCTTGATATTGTCTTTGTCAAGAATACGCATGACAACAGACTGACCGTGGTTTGTCGGGATGATACTCACACGAAGGTCGAGCTCTTTGTCACCGACAGTCACCTTGATTCGACCGTCCTGCGTACGACGCCGCTCCGCGATGTCCAGCTTTGACAAAATTTTAATACGGGACAGCAGTGCGCCCAACAGACGACGTGGCGGACTTTCACGTTCGACCAGAACACCATCAATACGGTAACGAATACGAATACGATCTTCAAACGGTTCAATGTGAATATCGGACGCTTTGAGCTGCACGGCCTCGGTGATGATGAGCTGCGTCAAACGAACGATCATGGCACTGGATTCATCGACGTTTTCGTCATCCCCGCCAGTTCCATAAAGGTCGGTTTCCGAGAAATCGATGTTCGTTTCTACCTGCTTGCCGTCAACTTCCTGCATAAGAGGAATCGCCTGCGCAAGTTCCTGATGACCGTATAGGGCGTTGATCGTCTTCTGAATGGCTTCTTTCGGCGACAGATTAATATTAATACGCCGATTGAGCATGAAGGTCAGTTTGTCAATGGCGTTGAAATCTTCAGGTTCACTTGTCGCGATGGTTAATTCACCGTCATCGGCGGCAATCGGCACAATGTTGAACTCCCGGGCAATGTGTTCAGGCACAAGAGCCACGACTTCCGGCGGAATCTCGACTGTTGAAAGTTTTACAAATTTCGTGCCGTATTCTTCCGCCATGGCACGCATGACATTATTCGCAGAAACGTAATTAAGCTGAACAAGCGCATCCCCCAGTTTGATGTGCTGTCTTTCAGCAAACGTTTTTGCTTCCTCAAGCTGGTCGTTCGTCAAGATCCCACACTTGACGAGGATCGCAGCAAAATTTCTTTTTTTGGCCATGAAGGTCCCCTTAAATTTTTTTGAATAGAGCCGCAGCCTCAGTGGATTCAAAAACTATCTCACTTTATATAGATTACTTCATTAGAGGTTTTTGTCAAGTATCACCGATTCAAAATTTGTCGAAATTTTAGAAAATTTTCAAATTTTTTTGAGACTGGGCGTGAAAGAGTTAGGAGTGTGGAGTGAGGAGTTGACGCTTCGCGTAACGAGGCTTTCAGAAAAAATTCGACCCATAAAAAGCCGACGGCTTTTCCAACTCCTAACTCCTAACTTCATTGCGCCTGTGATTTCTGCCCGTCTGGCGACCCGGCGATGGGGGTTCCTTCCGGGAGCGGTCTGGAAGCGACAGCAAAACCTTGACGGTAAGCCTCCGCCTTCAGCGGGTTAAAAGTTCCAAACCCGGTCGGGTAGATCCAAAACGTCAGCGTATCTTTTCCCGGAGTGAGTTTTTCCAGCGCACTGAGGAATTTTGAGCCGGGAAGCAGTGCCTGCTCAAGTGTCTCGCCTTCGACCTCGATGTCAGGCGGAATGACTTTCAGGTAAACGCCGACTTTGGAACCCTGAAGCCGTGTTTCTGTGTGAAGCCGGAATCCCTTGTAGGGGCCCAGGACTTCAGTTCGGACTCCTTTTACCATGAGAGTTCGCATTATCTCGGGAATTCTGCGTTCGTATTCCTTCATAAGTTCGTCAAGAGGGACGTGCAGGACGTAGCCATGATCAAGCATGAAGTGCATCTCCCGACTGTCCACGGAGTGAACGATCGGTGTCATTTTGTGCTCGATGGTTTTGGGGCCGCCGTTGGCCGCGCCGGGGGTTTGAAGAAACTGGATCTTGGCTTCCAGCGCTTTGATTTCGTTCTGCAACTGGATGGATTCCTGCGAAAGCGCAAGCAACTCGCGGTTCTGAAGGTCTTTCTCGCTTGTTTTCGTCGCCAGTTCCTTCTGGATCATGGAAAGGGCGGACGTCAATTGAACGATTTCCTCTGCAAAAGCCGTTTGTTCAGCTTCGAGTCGGGTATTCTGAAGCCGAAGCTCTTGAACATCTGAACCAAGCTGGCGCTGGATCTGAGCGGTTGTTTCAATGGTTTCCGCAGCCAGTTTCAATTCGTTCTGGAGTTTTTCCAGTTCGTCAGGCGTGAGAGGCGGTAATGGAGAGCGGAGCGCGGAATTACGCGTTGAGTCCTCCTCGGGAGGCGGAAGCGGAAGCGTCAGTTCATCCTCTGCCGTGGCGCTGGCCGACTGTTCTTTCTGCGCCAGTTCTTTCAGACGGCTCGACGTCAAACCGCTTTTCACCTGTGCGCCGACCACCACCACGAGGATGATAAGGATCCCCACGATATTCGACACGACGTCCAGAAACGAGTCCTGTCCGTTATCGAGGTCTTGATGGGGAATGGGGCGGCGCATGGCGAAACACAAAAAAACAAAAAAAGGAACGAACCAAAAACCGGGACGGCCCGGCGGTCGCCCATTCGTGGAATCATACCACAAAAAACGGAAAGATGCAAGACCGTTTTTTTTCTTTGCCCCCCCTTTACATTTCGTGGGGTTTGTTGTAGATTGAACGCATTGAGGATTTTTTTGTTCCTGCCCCACGTCTCCCCTTTTTTTGAAAAGGATTTCACCATGCGCATTTTACGCTCGTTTCTTCTGGTCTTTCTGTTTTTGTCCGCCGTGCCGCCTTTGCAGGCGGTGACGTTTGATCTTGCCGACCCGGGCTGGAAACTCTCGGGCGGTGAGGGCCGTCGTCTTGAAAACGTCGCGGGCGCACAGGGGACCGTTCTTGAACTGACCGGCGACGGAAAACACTCGACCGTCTGGGCCTTGAATGATATTCCAGTCGTGCCCGGAAAAATCGGCCTGGTCCGGTACAAGGTGCGCCGCGTCGCAGGTTCCGGCGGCGGCATGACCGGCATGAACTTCGCCAACTTCGACGTCTCCGTCCCGGAAAAATGGGAAACCAAAACCCTCATCTTCAAGGTTCCGGAAGGCGAACAGTCCGGGACCCTCCGTCTGGGGCAGTGGAACGCTGCCGCGACGCTCCAGTTCGCCGAGTGCGAATTCCTGTACCTGACGCCCGTGTTCAACGCCTCCGGCCTCGGTGACGATGAATCGGTCACGGAAGAACCGACCGGCAAGGTTTACCGCTTCACCTCGGCGTTTGGCGGCTCGCAGGGGAATTACTCCCGCACGCTCGACAGTACCCGCGTCTGGTTCAACTCGGACCGCTGGTGCTTCGGGACGAATACGGAACTGCTTTACCATTTCCGCGCCGCAGACGTTCAGGAAAACGGGCGCTTCTTCGGCGGGAAATTCGAGTTTACCGTGGGCTACTACGCCGGCGGCTCCCTTCTGGCGGAGTATTCGACGGACGGCGAGTCGTGGAGCGAACTGGCCGTTCAACCCTCGAGCGGCACGCAGATCATCGATCTTCCGGCCGTTGAGGGCGGCGCAGAAAACGTCTGGATCCGTTTCAGGGGGCTGGAAAAGTCTAACCTGCAGCTCAACTCGATGAAGGTCGAGCTTCCGCTTTCTCCGACCGGACCCACGGCCCAGGCGTCGAAAGAGAATACGCCGATCGGAACGCAGGCCGCCGGAACGCACGGCTTCACGTGCTTCTGGGAACTGGTGGACGGAGACGAGGGGTTTGAGGCCCTGCTTCCCCCGGTGGAGTCCCTCCCGAAAAAGGTTCCGGGCGAGCAGGTCTTCGAGAAGAAACTGACCTGGAAAGACGCTCAGGGGGCCGAAAAGACCGCCACGGTCCGCTGCCGGTACTACGTCGCCGAGTTTTACCGCGAGGATTACGGCCAGACGCTCGACGTCTCCTCCGATGCGCTGGGCGTCTGGACATGCGAAGCGCCTTGGAAGATTTACCGGAAACGCGCCCTTCCGACCGCCAAAGCCCCCCAAGGGACCGGCCTGAAAATCTCTGCCGCACGGAATGACTACGAGTCGGTCCAGCTCGTTCTGAAGCCGAAAGTCGACCGGGTGCTGAAAAACGTGACGATCTCCCCCCTCAAAAACCGGACTGGCGAGTTCATCGCGCCGGAAAACGTGACGGTCCGCGACGAGTTCTTCCACTTTGTGGACCATCCGACCGACGCCACGGCCGTGAAGGAATTTTACCCCGACGCGCTGCCGCCGCTGGTCTTCCCGAAGACGCTCGAAGCGGGTTTGAACGCACCGCTTTGGCTGACGGTTTACGTTCCGTTCGGGACGCAGGCCGGGGACTATGCCGCAACGGTGACGCTTACGCTGGATGATCAGACCGTTGAGGTTCCGCTGGCGCTGCACGTCTGGGACTTCGACGTTCCGAAGCGGAACCACTCGGAAAGCGGCTACGGCTTCTACGCGGGGACGGCGTACACCTACCACGGCGCGAAAACCGACGAAGACCGCCGGAAGATCCAGGACATGTATTTCGCGTTCATCGGGAAGTACCGCCTGAGCGTTTACAGTCCGGAGGGGATGGACTCGATCCGGTATAATTTTATCGTCGATGAGGAAAAACCCGAGAATTCGCGCTGCGAGGTGGATTTCAGCAAATTCGACCCGGCAATGGAAAAGGCGGTGAAAGAATACGGCTGCACCAACTTCACCCTGCACTTCCCCGGAATGGGCGGAGGAACGTTCCACGACCGGTACGAACCGGAAATCAAGGGCTTCGGCGAGAATACCGTCGAGTACCAGGCGATGTTCTCGTCGATGGTCCGTCAGGTCGAGGCCCACCTGAAGGAAAAGGGCTGGATCCGGATGGCCTACGTCTATTGGTTCGATGAACCGGACGTGAAGGACTACGAGTTCGTGAAGAACGGCATGAACCGGATCAAGAAATACGCTCCGGAGATCCAGACCATGCTGACCGAGGAGCCGTCGGAAGACGTGATCGCCGGCTCGAAACTCGGGAAGATCGACATCTGGTGCCCGGTCACACCGAATTTCAACGAGGAGCTGGCGAATAAATGCCGGGAAAAGGGCGAGCGGTTCTGGTGGTACGTCTGCTGCTGGCCGCACGCGCCGTACTGCACGGAGTTCACCGACCACCCCGCCGTTGAACTGCGCACGTGGTACTGGCAGACGTGGAAGTACGACGTCGTCGGAACTCTCATCTGGACGTTGAACTGGTGGACGTCCAACACGGCCTTCCCGAATGAGCAGCAGAACCCGTACCTCGATCCGATGAGCTACGTCAGCGGGTACGACACGCCGCCTGGAACGAAGCGTTTCTGGGGGAATGGCGACGGCCGGCTTTTCTACCCGCCGCTTTCCTGCGCCACTCCGAACACGGGAGAAACGCCCAATTTCGACGAACCGGTTGCGAGTATGCGTCTGGAAATGCTCCGTGAAGGGTGCGAGGACTTTGAGTTCCTCTGGCTCCTGCGGGAAAAACTCAAGACCGCCACGCCCGAGCAGCGCGCGAAGTACGAAAAACTCCTGACCGTTCCGGAAGAGATCACCGCTTCCATGACGGAGTTCAGCAAAGACCCCGCGCCGATCTACCGTCACCGGAAGGCCGTGGCTGAGGCGATCGAGGCGATGGAGTAGGAAGTTTTCAGTTCCCAGTTTTCAGTTTTCAGTTTTTTCTTTCTACTGAGAAATAGAAGCTGGGAGGCTCTGGGAGTTTTCTGGGAATTCTCTGGGAGCTTCTGGGAACTGAAAACTGAAAACTCCTCACCCCCCTTGACACGGCGGGAGATTAATGTATATTTGAGAGAAATCATTCCATTTACCACCATTTTTTTAAGGAGCAATTTGAAGATGATGAAAACCTTTTTTGTGTCCGTGTGCTGTTTCGCGGCTCTTGGGCTTTCCTCCCTCCTGAACGCTGCCGAGTGGCAGATCCAGGAAAACCCGATCCTCACGCCGTGGGCGGAGCAGGTCTCGCCCGAGAACGCGCACCCGGAATACCCGCGTCCGCAATTCGTCCGCGGTGAGTGGCAGAATCTCAACGGCCTCTGGGACTACGCCATCGTCCCGGCTGACCAGACCGCCAGCGCGTGGGACGGCCAGATCCTGGTTCCGTACCCGATCGAATCGGCGCTTTCCGGCGTGAAAAAGACCGTCGGGAAAGAAAACCTCCTCGTGTACCACCGCACGTTCACCGTCCCGGCCGGATGGAAGGATAAAGACGTGATCCTGAACTTCGAGGCGTGCGACTGGAAAACCGAAGTGAGCGTCAACGGGAAAGTCGTCGGGAATCACACCGGCGGCTACGCGCCGTTCAGCTTCAACATCACGGACGCCCTGAAAGCTGAAGGCGAGCAGGAAGTTACCGTTACAGTCTATGACCCCACCGACGAGAACTGGCAGCCGCGCGGCAAGCAGGTCCGTAAACCGGGAGGGATCTGGTACACTTCCGTCACGGGCCTTTGGGGTTCCGTCTGGATGGAACCAGTCGCCAAAGCTGGTAAAATCGTCAGCGCTGCTGGTTACGCCGCCAAAGTCGTGGACGGTAAACTCGTCCCGGCCATGGAAGGGAACGTCGTGATCCGCGGAAAAGCCTGCATCGCCGATGCGAACGCTACAGTGTTCGTGGAAGCACAGGTCCGCTGCCCCAAAACGGGTGAGATCCTTTACCGCGGCGGCGGAATGGTCAAAGACGGCAAATTCCAGATTGCCGGTCAGGTGAAAAACGTCAAGTACTGGTCACCGGAAAACCCGGTCCTGTACCCGGTCACGTACACGCTGAGCGTAAATCAGAAAACTGTCGATTCGGTCGAGAGTTACATCGGTCTGCGTACCTCGACGCTCGGCAAAGACGGCGACGAATTCGTCCGTATGCTGCTGAACGGGAAGTTCCTCTTCCAGTACGGTCCTCTGGATCAGGGCTGGTGGCCGGATGGGCTTTACACCGCTCCGACCGACGAAGCGTTGAAGTATGACCTGGAGATCACGAAGAAGATGGGCTTCAACATGCTCCGCAAACACGTGAAAGTCGAGCCGCGCCGGTTCTACTACTGGTGCGACAAACTGGGTATGATGGTCTGGCAGGATATGCCCAGCGGTGACAAATACATCCGTGGCGACCAGCCCGACTTTGATCGTTCTGACGAATCCACGGCAAACTACTACCACGAATGGGGCGAAATCATGGACACGCTTCAGAACTCGCCGTCCATCGTGATGTGGGTCCCGTTCAACGAGGGCTGGGGCCAGTTCGATACGGAAGAAGTCGTCGCGTGGACGATGGAAAAAGACCCGACACGTCTGTGTGACTGCGCCAGCGGCTGGACCGACCGCAACTGTGGAAGTGTCCACGACATGCACCGCTACCCCGGCCCGGGAATGCCTGAACCGGAAGAAAACCGCGCCGTCGTTCTGGGTGAATTCGGTGGTCTCGGTCTGCCCTGCCCCGGTAACGCATGGAAAACGGAAGGAAACTGGGGCTATGTCTCCTTTGCCGATCAGGATGGCCTCCGTGCCAGGTACAAGAACCTGATCGTGGCGCTGCGCTCCCTGATCGATAAAGGTCTCTCTGCGGCAGTGTACACACAGACGACCGATGTGGAAATCGAGGTCAACGGTCTGATGAGCTACGACCGCAAAATCAACAAGATGGGCGCGGAAAACGTGGCCGCCATCAACGCGCGCCTCTACAAACCGTTGCCGAAAGTGACGGAAGTCGTGCCGTTGGGTCAGGAATGGGCCTTCACGACCGAAACCCCGGCCGAGAACTGGTTCGCGGTCGATTTCAATGATTCGGCCTGGAAAACCGGCAAGAACCTCGGCGGCGGCAACGCACCGAACGTTACGGCCGATACGGAATGGAAGACCCCGGACGTCTGGGTCCGCCGGACGTTCGAGCTGGGTGACGTGGCCGGGAAAACCTTCGCTCTGAAAATGTACCACGACGAAGACGCTGAAGTCTATGTCAACGGCGTGAAAGTCCTGGAAACCAAGGGCTATGTGACCGATTTCACGGTGTTCGAACTGGACCCGAGCGTGATGAAAGCGTTCAAAGCCGGCAAAAACACCATCGCGATCCACTGCCGTCAGACGATGGGTGGTCAGTACATCGACTGCGGTGTCGTGACGATCGAGTGATTTATTTTAACGATCGAAAATGATGGATTTCTGCCTCCCCTGAAAGGGGAGGGGGACCACCGAAGGTGGTGGAGGGGTTCTAACAGTGGGATGGATTTTCCCCGGTTTCGGAACCCCCCCGGCACTACGTGCCACCTCCCCTTTTAGGGGAGGCTGTCTCTCTTTATGACCATCCGCTCGCCTTTTTAATGCTTCGCTCTGAAAATTTCTAAATTTTTTCTCTTTTTTTGAATAATTCTGAAAAAATTCGCTTGTAAATCTCTCTCCTCCGTATAAAATATTATTCATAAGTGAATATTGATAGTCAAATTATTGTTTTACATAAACATTCATAAGGTGCCCAGATGAGCATTTTCCGTTTTTCAAGTGCGTTTTGCGCGGTCCTTTTCATGGCGCTGAGTGTTTGCGCCTACACGGTCGATCCGGATACCAAAACCATCACAACCGACGCCAACGAAGAAGTCGCGTACTCGGACATTTCCAGCTACGGCACGGAATACACGATCAACCTCGCGGAAGGTTCTGTCCTCACCCATACCGCCTGGGTTTTTAATCCACTGACGGGAACGGGAACGTTTAATCTGGCGCCAACTGGCACTTACGACAATCCGCAGCAAAACATGCCGAACCTGACCGGATTCTCGGGAACCGTGCAGATGGGGACGACCACTCCGCAACTGCGTCTGCGCGGCAGCGGCTATAACACGTTCAGCCCGGACATGACGCTGGACATTACGGGGAACTCCCAGCTCTGGCTGAACAGCGATCTGAACTGCAAACTCTACCTGCACGACATGGGCGGTGCGTTCGACGGCCTGGGCCTCGTTCGTTTCGACACGAACGGCCGTAAGATTACCGGTCCGATCTCCATTTCCGGGAAGGCTGGCATCTCGGTGCGCCTTGACAGGAATACAGCCACGAACTACATTACAGGCTCCATCACCGGTGTACACGCGGCTGATGAAGAAGCAAAAGACAACATGGTTTTCAACGGTAACCCAAGTGCCCCTAACACCTACGCGACGCTCGTTCTGCAGGGCGATAACTTTTGGAACGGCACGACGCAAATCTCCTACATGAATGTGGAACTCACGCAAAACGGAACGCTCGGCAAAGGAACCATTTATCTTTCCAACTCGAAATCAGTCACCGAGGGCGAAGTCACGACAACCACCTACCCGGGCATGCTGACTTTGAATCGCACGGTTGATTTCGAGCTTCCCGCGATTGAGTCCAACACGGATCAACCCGGCGGCAAGATCATCAAGAAGAACGACAATACCGTGACGATCGCGAGCCTGAACAAATTCAACGGTACCGTGGACATTCAGGGTGGGACCGTTCAGACCTCGGCCGTCGCGGACGGTTCCGCGGCAGGCGGGATCAAGCTGACCGGAACGGGTACGCTCTACGCGACGAACACCGCTAACAACATCAACTTTAATATTAATCGTTTCGACCTCTCCCAATTTGAGGGGACTTTCAGCATTCAACAGGGCCGTACGTTTATGACCTACGCGAAGTACTTCGGTCCGGATGCGACGGTGAACGTGAATCCCGGCGCGTCCTTCATGTTCTACGACGGTTCGGCCATGGGCCCGTGCGGGGATTACCCGAGCAAATTCGTCCTCGCTGGCAATGGGCACAGTGAGGGGTTGGGTTCCGTTCGTTTCCATGTCACTTTAGACGAGGCTAATCAGGCCAAGCTGAATACCGCGGACGATGTTTCCCTCCCGAACATCACGGGGCCGGTGGAGCTTGCGTCAAATACCAAAATCATCAGCCGTGTCGGTAACGTCATTGGCTGGGGTGCCATCGCGGGCGATATTACCGGAACGTACACCGACGGCGACACGACCGGGGCTTACAATCTTACGCTGAATGACTCCTCGAACGGCTGGTTGCTCCTGACCGGAACGAACGACTACGGCGAAACGACGATCGGCGGCGGCACCGTTCAGCTCGGTTACGTCGGCTCGATCAACGGGAAGCAGTATGACGGCACGACCGGCACCCTTGGGAAGGGCAAAGTCACGGTGAACGCTAGCGCTGTGCTCGACTACCGCCGGGTCAACGAGTACAATTTCACCGCCGACATCGCGAACGCTGGAACGATCAAGGTGAACTCCGGAGCGCTTACGATCAACCAAAACCCGAGTGGTGACGGAACGATCGAAGTCGCGGAAGGCGCGGCGCTGAACGTGAACCTTGCCCTGAACACCTCGAACAAAATCATGGGGACCGGTACGGTGAACATGACCTGGACCAGTGACAGCGGCGTGCAGATCAATGGTTTTTCCGATTTTGAAGGAACTTTGAACATTAACTCCAACAATGGACGGTACAGGCTCGACGGAAAGACCGTCCAGTTCGGTCCCGGCCGGACCATCATCGGGAATACCGCGCAGCTCTACATGAACGGCTCGACCTTCTACGGAAACTTCGAGTTTGGCAACTCGAGCGCTTATGACGGCACTTACCCCGCGGCGATCCGTTCTGATGGAACGGGCACTTCCAGGATTTTCGGCACCGTGACGCTGACCGACGACGGCGCGACCATCTGCAACCGCGCGAACAACAACGGGAACGTAGAGAACGGCTCCAAGCTCGTCCTTTACGCTGACGTGACCGGTCCCGGCTCGCTGACGAAGCGTGAGGATTCCGCAGGATACGCGGGCGTTTTGACGTTCGGCGCCACGACTCAAGACGGCACGACCTACGGCGGAACGGTCGATTATGAAGGCAAAACCAACGTGAAAACCGGTATTCTTCGTGTGGCGGACGGCGTGACGATGTACGGCCAGGACGACATCACGGTGGACTCCGGTGCGGTCATGGACCTCCAGGAAGGCTCGACCCTTGCCGTGGGCGCCAGGGATGCCGCGACCGGGACGACGCTGAACGTTGGCGGCGCTGGTGAGCTCCGCTTTAATAGTGACATAGTGCTCGACATTTTCAGCGCAACGGAATTCGACCAGCTACTCTTTGGTGAAGGACTGACCGTTACGAGTGACCCGGAAGCCAACAAACTGATCACCGTCAGCGTCACGGACGGCGTGGATCTGGGCGATACGCTCATCCCGGTCATTCAGGGGTTGAATCCTGGCGCGCTGGCCGACTGGACTGTAAGCGTTTCCTCCGGTTTCACTTACCTCCTGCAGGCCGACGGTACGCTCGCGATCGGAAGTTCCACGGCCATTCCTGAACCCTCTACGGTGATCCTGCTGGTTCTGGGTTTCGGGTTGATCGCTGGCAAAATTGGCCGTAAAAGGTTCTGATTACGGATTTAAAAGGCCCCCTCACTGAGGGGGCTGGCTCGCAAAGCGAGACTGGGGGAGTTACGTGACGTGCCATTTAACTCCCCCCGGCACTACGTGCCACCCCCCTCAAAGAGGTGGGCTTTAAAATTTTTGGGGCTGGTGAGGAGCGAAATGGACCCTTCCCAGCCCTTTTAACATTAATCGAAAGGAAATCTTATGCCCTCCCGCCGTCATTTTCTCGCTTCGTCTCTGGCCCTTGCCGCAGGTTCTGCGGTCTGTTCGGCCCCAACTCCTGAAAAGCCCGGTTTCTTCACGGAGGCCGCCCGGGAAATCCCGTTGGTCGAGGACTGCGACGTCATCGTTTGCGGCGGTGGGCCGGCCGGGATCGCCGCGGCGTGGTCGGCTGCACGGGCTGGTGCGAGGGTCCGCCTTTTCGAGCTTCAGGGCTCACTGGGCGGGATCTGGACGAGCGGGCTTCTGACCTACATTTTCGACTTCGACAAATGTGAGACCGCGTGGGAGATCATCCACCGCCTCGACGCGCTCCACGCCCGCCGCTGCGCCTCAACAAAAGATTTCGTTTATGAGCCGGAGTACATGCGCTTCATCTGCGAGGAGATGATGCTTGAGGCGGGGGTCCAGTTCACGCTCCAGTGTCCCGTGACGGCCGTGTACCGCGACGCGTCGGGGAGGAACATCGAAACGATCGTCACCGAGTCGAAATCGGGCCGCCAGGCGTGGCGCGCGCCGGTCTTCATCGACGCCACCGGCGACGGCGATTTGGCCGCTCTGGCCGGCTGCGGGTTTGAAATGGGCGCGACCCCCGAAGGGTACGGCCAGCCCGCCACGCTCAACGCCCTGATCGTTGTCCGCGATTCCAAAGCCCTGGCGAAGTACATCTCGAACGACCCGCAAATGTGGGGGCCGGGTGGGCACGTCGATTCTTTCAAGGCGTTCCTCGCCGTGCTTCAGAGCATCGGGATCCAGCCGTCGTACTTCAACCCCACGCTGTTCAAGGTCCACGAGAATCTGCTCCTGATGATGGTCAATCACGAGTACAAACTGCTGGTGAACGACGCGCAGGCGATCTCCGACGCGACGGTCCGCGCCCGGCGGGAGATCATCCAAATGGCCGCCGCGCTCGATAAACTGGGCGGACCGTGGGAAGGGATCCGGGTCGCGGCGACTGCCGAGCAGATCGGCCACCGCGACGGACGCCGGATCCACGGCCGTTACACGATCACGCGCGATGATGTGGCGGCGGGCGCAAAATTCGAGGACGGTGTTACGACGTCACGCTTCGGGATCGACATTCACGCGATCGACTTCGAGAAAAACAAGAAAGAGACGATCAGCCACGGCACGTTCAAGCCGTTCCAGATCCCGTTGCGGGCGCTCGAGGCGAAAGACGCGGACAATTTGTACCTGGCCGGGCGGTGTATTTCGGGAGACTTCATCGCCCACGCCAGCTACCGCGTAACCGGCTCCGCCGTTGCGATGGGCGAGGCGGTCGGAAAGGCCGCAGCCGAAAGAATCAAGAAGTCTAATGGTTAAATAACGAGGACGACACAAAAAGCGTCGTCCCCACAAATACCTTAACCGTGCCTTGGGAAAACTCAGTTGGTCCGGCTGGCAAGGATGATCCCCAGGATCGTGAGGATCGTTCCGACCGTGAACACGGCGTAGATCGTTCCGTTCCAGCTCGCGGCCTCGCTGAAGATCAACATTCCGGCGCAAATATTCAGGAGGACCTGCAGCACGGACATCGCGGCAGCTTTCGACGCGGAAGCGTAACGATAGGAAAGATTCTTCAGGTAGAACGCGATGAACGTCAGGACGCCCGCCGCCAGAATGTTCAGCCAGCACGCCATCGGAACGACTGTGGCCAGGTCACCGAGATGAAGTGGTGTTTCCGCCGCACGCATCTTGCCCAACATCGCAATGAAGCCGAACAGCCCACCAAACCCGAAAACCATCGAAACAACGAAATACGCAGAAACCGGCTTCGGCGCTTCTTCGCCCTCCTTGAGTTCCGGCTTCTTCATGACGGCCCGCAGGATCAGCGTGTAAATCGCGTACCCCATGCCCGTGATGAAGGCGCAGATGAACCCGAACGTACGCGCATCGAACGGAACGGCGAGACCGGCGTACATGATCTGCTTTTCGGTCTCGGCCTCCGGTTTCACTTCTGTCTTGGCCTCCTGCGGAGACGACGTTTCCAGCGTCGTTAAATCCTGCGTCTGAGCGTCCTCAACCACGGTAACGGCGGGAACATCAGCGTTGGCCGCTTCCTTGGCTTTCCTTGCAAGCGAGTTGCTGTAGCCGAACATCGCAACGGCACAAATCAGGACCGCGATCATGGCCATTTTCAGGCCGGTGACTCTTTCCCGAAGAAGCAGAGCGCCAAAAATCGCGCAGCCAAGGATCGTAATGGTCCGAATGACCGGCAGACCGAGCGCCATCCCGATGTAGTCGTTCGCAAGCACGTGGTGGCCGATCCCGATGTACTCGCAGAAAAACGCGGCAATGATCAGGCCGACGATGACTTTCCAGCCCGGGATGGAGGTTTTGCCCGACCGCCAGAGGTAAATGAAAATCGGGAGCGCAAACATCGCCGCGATCCACTCTTTGAAGCAAAGGATCCAGTCGCCGCGCTACGATTGATTGAAGACAGAATCCGGATTGAACGTATTTTTATTGATGAACTGAACGAAAACGTACACGATACTGAACAGTGTATCAGACAAAATGCACAGCAGCGTGCCGTACGCTTTGTCACTCATCATCTGCTTTTTCACAGGGGTGGGATTTTCGGATTCGAGCGAAGAAGTGCTCATGGTGGATCTCCTGATTGAAAGGTAGTGGGTTGGATGATTCTTTTCTTTTATTTTACACCATTTACAAAATCGCGCAAGGCCCTCCAGGTCATTTCAGACTTTTTCAGGCTTGGCGCAATTAAAATCGTGAGATCTATTACAGGAGCGATACTTCCAGGACTGGCGATGTGTCCGTTTCACCTCCCATTTTACAGGGCGGATCGGAGCCATATCGCGTGCTGATCGGTGACAAGAAAAACTCTTTGCGCTCTTTGTGTCCTTTGCGGCTTAAAAACATCACTGGCGCATCTTTCAGATCTCACCCAGAGATAAAAGCAACATACACTGAACCTGTCGTCGTTTTAATTATTTTGCGGTATGCTGATACCGAATGAACCCAAAAAAAATCAGGAAAATTCCTCCCGCCCCTCTTGACTTTCTTGAGGGGTTGAAGCATAATAAACGAGAATCAGGAGCCGCGGGGACTTCCTTTCCCGACCTTCTGACTCTCGTTTTGATTTGTTTCCCCCAGACTCCTAACCCACCCATTTCGAAAATGACGAAATTCATCCCTCTCCTATTCCTCGCGTCTCTTATGGCTTTGGCCCCGTTTACCATGGCACAGGAAAAAAAATCTTTCTGGCATGTACCGACCCCGACGGACGCCCAGCACGTCAAGGCGGCGGCGCCGTTCACGCTGACCGACTACCACATTCACCTGCGGCTTGGCACAACGTGTGTCAAGGCGATCGAACGCCAAAAAGTCACCGGCATTCAGTCGGGAATCCTCGAAAACTCGGGCCGCGAATGGCCGCTCTTTGACGACGCGTCGCTACTGGCGTTCATCCGGTACAATCGGAAAATCATGGCCGAAAAGGGAGTGAAACTCCCCATCGGGATGCAGGTCAATGACCGCGACTGGTTCACCTACTTTAGCCCCGACGTGCTGAAGCAGCTTGATTACGTTTTGGCCGACACGATGATCATGAACGACGAAAACGGCCAGCCTGTGCGTCTGTGGCGCACGAATACGTACGTGATCGAAGACGAGGAAGCGTGGATGGAACGGTACTTCCAGCACACGATGCAGATCCTCGACGAGCCGATCACGATTCTGGGGAATCCGACGTACCTGCCGGCCCAGCTCGCGGATCGGTATGACCATTTCTGGACGGAGGAACGTATGAAGGCGGTGATCGACCGGGCGGTGAAGAATGGCGTCGCGCTGGAAATTCAGGCCAAATCGACTTTCCCGAGCGTGAAATTCATCAAAATGGCCAAAGCCGCCGGCGCGACGTTCTCGGTCGGCACGAACAACGGCGACGGCGAGATCATCCCTTACGACCGCTGGTTCCAGGTCATTCAGGAATGCGGCCTGGAAGAGAAAGACTTTTTGAAAATCAGTAAATGAGTTTAAAGGCTCCCCTGAAAGGGGGGCTGGCTCGCGAAGCGAGACTGGGGGGTTCCGAAACTGGTGAAAATCCGTCACGTTTTCTGAACTCTTCCACCGTCTGCGGCGGTCCCCCTCCCCTTTCAGAGGAGGCTAAAATCATATTCTCTCCCCCCTTAAATGAAAGGATTAAACGTGATTCGCAGATCATTCATGAAAACCAGCCTTGGATTTGGCACGGCGGCACTGCTCGGCGGTGCCCTGAAAGCGGATGAACCGAACGCTCCGGCAACGAATGAAGAACCGTTCAAAAAAATCAAGATCGCCCAGATCGGCGTGCGTCACGAACACGCGAGCGGGAAGATGAACACGATGAAGATGCTCCCGCAGTACTACGAGATCGTCGGCATTGCGGCCGAAAATCCCGAAGAGGAAAAACGCCACCGGAACGATGGGCTTTACAAAAACCTGAACTGGATGAGCCAGGAAGAACTCCTGAACATTCCGGGCCTGGAGGCCGTCGCGGTCGAAACGGAAATGACGGAGCTGCTCCCCACGGCCATGAAATGCGCGGCGCGCGGCCTGCACATGCACGTCGATAAACCGCTCGGGCAGGACCTGAACGAGCTGAAAACGCTGCTCGACCTCTGCCGCGAAAAGAACGTCCTGATCCAGCCGGGCTACATGTACCGCACGAATCAGGCGTTCCGGCTCCTTCTGCACGCTTACCGCAGCGGGTGGCTCGGCGAGTTGCACGACATTCAGCTCGACATGTGCCGGAACGACACGTCGGAGGGCTTCCGCAAGTGGCTCGCCACGTACCGCGGCGGCGGCCTTTACGACTTTGGCTCCCACCTGGTCGATTTTGTGGTGGAACTGCTCGGTGCGCCGGAAGAGATCCACGTGTTTGAAAAGCCGGACCCGAAAGACGGCCTGAACGATAATACGCTCTCGGTGCTGCTTTACGAGAAGGCGATCGCTGAGATCCGCGTCTCGCTGCGCAAGATCGACGGTTTCTCCCGCCGCCGGCTGGCCGCGCATGGGACGAAAGGCTCGTTCGTGCTCGACCCTCTGGAAAACTGGTCACGTGACGCTTCGGGGAAGATGGTCCCGCTGAACGTAACGCTCACTCTCGACCAGGACCAGGGCGAGTACCACAAAGGGGTGAACGCGCTCAAGCTGGAGCCGTACACGGACCGCTACATCGGCCAGCTGACCGAGTTCGCGCACTACATCCGCGGCTTGAAAGAAAACCCGTACTCGTACGATTTCGAGCTTCTGTCGCAGAAAGTGATCCTCGCCGCTTCCGGCTACACGAAGTGGGAGAAATGACGCTTCCTTGAACTACGTGGCGCAACTCTCAATACTGTTGACGTAATAAAAAACGATGCCTGGCCAATTCGACCGGGCATCGTTTTGTGTTTATGGAACCTTTGCTCCCGTGATTACTTCACCATCGCGTGGAATTCCTGGAGCGAGTGAATGACGATTTCGTCGTTCAGAATCGCTTCGATTCCCTGCGCAGCGGCTTCCGCGGCAGCGAGCGTCGTGATGTACGGGATTTTCAGCCGAATCGCGTCCTTACGGATGTACGAGTCGTCGAACTTGCTCGACGGTCCAGCCGGCGTATTGATGACCAGCTGGATCTCGCCATTTTTCAGTGCGTCGCAAATGTTCGGACGCCCTTCGTAGATTTTGTTCACGTGCTCACATAGAATTCCGGACGACTGCAGGAATTCGTACGTCCCACCCGTCGCAAGGATCTTAAACCCAAGACGTGCGAAATGAGCAGCGGCTTTGTGGACGGCAGGCCGATCGTTTTCGTTTACCGTGATCAGGACCGTACCCTTGCGCGGCAGGCAGGCGTTGGCGGCTTCCTGCGCTTTGTAGTACGCCAGACCAAACGAACTGCACATCCCAAGCACTTCGCCCGTGGAACGCATTTCCGGGCCGAGGATCGGGTCCACTTCCGGGAACATATTGAACGGGAAGACTGCTTCTTTCACACCGTAATGCATGATGGTACGGTGGTGAAGGTCAAGATCTTTGATCGTCTTGCCGAGCATGCACTGTGTCGCCAAAGCCGCCATCTGAATCGCGCAGACTTTGGAAACGAGCGGCACCGTACGGCTTGCGCGCGGGTTGGCTTCCAGAATGTACACCGTATCGCGGGCGATGGCGTACTGAATGTTCATCAGACCCACAACACCCATTTCGATCGCAATCCGTTTCGTGTATTCCACGATCGTGTCGATGTGCTTCGGCGGAATGCTCTTCGGCGGAATGACACAGGCCGAGTCACCCGAGTGAATACCAGCAAGTTCGATATGTTCCATAACGGCAGGGACAAACGCGTCCGTTCCATCACAAATGGCGTCCGCTTCGGTTTCCATCGCGTTTTCAAGGAATTTGTCGATCAAAATCGGGCGTTCCGGCGAAACGTCCACCGCAGCCGCGACGTAACGGCGAAGGTGATCTTCGTCGTAAACCACTTCCATCGCACGGCCGCCAAGGACGAACGACGGACGAACCATCAGCGGGTAACCGATACGATTGGCGATTTCAAGAGCTTCCTCAATCGTCGAGGCCATGCCCGATTCTGTCTGCGGGATTCCCAGCTTCGTCATCATTTTGCGGAACAGGTCACGGTCTTCGGCCAGCGCGATCGTATGCGGCTGGGTCCCGAGGATCTTTACACCTTCTTCAGCCAGTTCCGCAGCAATGTTCAGCGGGGTCTGACCACCGAACTGGCACACAACGCCGTCCGGCTTCTCGTAATCGTAAATGCTCAGCACATCTTCGACCGTCAGCGGCTCAAAGTACAGTTTGTTCGAAGTGTCGTAGTCAGTCGAAACGGTTTCCGGGTTGCAGTTCACCATGATGGTTTCGTACCCGGCCTTGCGCAGGGCAAACGAGGCGTGAACACAGCAGTAGTCGAACTCGATACCCTGGCCGATCCGGTTCGGGCCGCCGCCAAGTACCATGACTTTTTTATTCGGGGAGACCGGGCAGTTGCCTTTGCCCGCCGGGATGTTATAGCTGGAATAGTAGTAACTGGCGTTTTCCACACCGCTCACCGGAACGGCGTCCCACTGCTCGACGCAGCCGAGCTTCAGTCTGCGGTGACGCACGTCAGCTTCTTTCTGGCCGGTGATCTGGGCGATGTATTTGTCGGCGAAACCGTCTTTCTTGGCCTGGATCAGCTGCTCGTCCGTCATGGCGGCACCGGCGGCGATCAAGGCCTCTTCCTCATCGACCAGTTCCTTGATTTGGTTCAGGAACCATTTCTTGATCTTTGTCTTTTCAAAAATCTGGTCAACGGTAATTCCCTTGCGCAGGGCTTCGTAGATTTGGAAGTACCTTTCCGAGTTGGGTGTGCTGAGGCGGCGGAAAAGTTCCTCGCCGGAGAGTTTGTGGAAGTCTTTCACGAACCCCATACCCATGCGGCCTTTTTCCAGCGAGCGGACGGCCTTCTGCATCGCTTCCTTGAAGGTCTTGCCGATGCTCATCACTTCACCAACGGCACGCATCTGAGTACCGAGTTTATCTTCGACACCGTGGAATTTCTCGAAGGCCCAGCGCGCGAATTTGATCACAACGTAATCACCGGATGGCGTGTATTTTTCGAGCGTTCCGTCTCGCCAGTAAGGCATCTCGTCGAGCGTCATACCCGAGGCCAGACGAGCGGAAACCAGTGCGATCGGGAAACCGGTCGCTTTGGACGCGAGGGCTGAGCTTCGCGAAGTACGCGGGTTGATTTCGATGACAACCACGCGGTCAGAAATCGGATCGTGCGCAAACTGGACGTTGGTTCCTCCGATGACCTGAATCGCATCGACGATTTTGTAAGCGTAATCCTGAAGACGTTTTTGAAGTTCTTCAGAAATGGTAAGCATCGGCGCAGAGCAGAAAGAATCGCCGGTGTGAACGCCCATGGGGTCAATGTTCTCGATAAAGCAGACGGTGATCATCTGCCCCTTGGCGTCTCGAACCACTTCAAGTTCCAGCTCTTCCCAGCCGATGACACATTCTTCGATGAGGACCTGATGGACGAGCGAGGCGGCAAGCCCTCGATTCGCGATCGTCCGAAGCTCCTCGAGGTTATAAACGATTCCTCCGCCGGTTCCACCCATCGTGTAAGCGGGACGAACGACCACCGGATAGCCGAGTTCCTCGGCAATCTTTTCGCAGGTTGCAACATCATTGGCAATCTCGCTTCGGGGAGTGTCTATTCCGAGTTTTGCCATCGTGTCCTTGAACTCCTGACGGTCTTCGCCGCGTTCAATCGCGTCGAGCTGAACACCAATGACCTGTACATTATATTTATCGAGGACACCCGCTTTGGCAAGAGACTCGGAAAGGTTCAAACCTGACTGCCCGCCAAGGTTCGGGAGCAGTGCATCAGGACGTTCCTTCGCGATGATGCGCTCGAGTGATTCGACGGTTAGCGGCTCAATGTAGGTCGCGTCCGCCATTCCCGGGTCGGTCATGATCGTCGCCGGGTTGGAGTTGACCAGAACGATCTCATAGCCAAGAGCGCGTAGGGCTTTACACGCCTGAGTGCCAGAGTAGTCAAACTCGCAGGCCTGACCAATGACGATTGGGCCGGAGCCGATGATGAGAATCTTGTGGATGTCTTCACGTTTTGCCATTTTTTTTCCTCGCAGTGTGAAAAACAGGAAAGACTGCCTGAATACAGATAAGCACAGTCCATACAAATTAGATAGAGTATAAACCCGTGGGGGAATTTTTCAAGGGGGGGAAGCAGGGTTTTCGCAAAAAAAACGAAAAAAGTTTAAAAATTTTAAAAAAATCTGAGAATTTTACCCTCAATGGTTGACTTTAGAGGGGGTTTAAGGTATAATTCAAGCTTCAGAGATTACCCTGATAAAGTGAAAAGTTACGGCATTTTTGCCACATTTTTGCACCTTTTTTAACCTCAAACTCAAGGAGTAAACCATGAATTTAACCCGCCGTCAAATGCTTCAAAGAACAGTCGTTTGCGCTGCCGCCTGTGCCCTGCCGGTTTCGATGAAAGCCGCCGAATCGACCCCGTGCAAAGTCGGGATCTGGAGTTCCAACTTCGATCAGGCCAGACAACTGGGCCTCGACTGCCTCCAGATTTCCCTGCCGCTGCGCCCGACCGGGAACGATTTGCGTCTGAAAGAGAATCAGGAAAAAACACTCGAAAAATCGGCCGAGACCGGTATTGGGATCGACTGCCTCGCGATGGGCGAGTTCAACGGGAATCCGTTCTGGGAAATCCCTGACGCAGTGGAACAGGTCTCGACGTGCATCGACGTGCTGGCCGCGATGAAAGTCAAGAGCGTCCTGATCTCGTTCTTTGGAAAGGGCAATCTGAACACCGACGAAAAGTACGACGAAACGATCCGCCGCTTTCGTGAACTGGCTCCCAAAGCCGAGGACAAAGGGGTGGTTTTGGCCATTGAAGCGCCTCTCCGATACGACAATCACCTCCGTCTGCTTGAGGGAATCAAATCCCCAGCAGTGAAAATCTTCTACGATCCCGGAAATATCCGCAACCTGTACAATAACGACACCGATGCGGTCTGCGAGGATATTTTGAAGCTCAAGGGTGAAATCGTAGCCTGCCACGCCAAAGACGGCGGGCTTCTCGGAAAAACAAACCTCGATTACGCGAAAATCTTCAAGGCCTACTCCGCCGCAGGATTTACGGGTGCGCAGATCATTGAAGGATCCATCGACAAAAATCTCGGTTACGAGGAAAGTATCCGTCAGAATACCGCGTATTTGAAGAGTCTTCGTTATTAAATAAAGAGTGGGACGTTTCAGAAAACTCCAAAACGTCCCACTCATCTTTTGTGCTTTTTACTTTGATTTCCCGTTTTTGATTCGGAACGACCGCAGCGACATCGGCTCGAGCTTCACGGTCAATTTCCCGTTTTTCACGGGTCGCTGAACGTTCGCGCCGAGGTCCACAGCCTTCTGCGTTTTCATCGGGATCGTGACTTCCTGTGTTTTCCCGCTTGCGTTGACGGCATAGAACCACGTGTACTTTCCGTTCGAGTACGTACGAACCTTAACGTCTTCGGAGCAACACTCTTTCAAATCGTCAAAGGGCACAGCGGGAAGCGCTCTGTAAGCCGCCGCAAACTTTACGAGCTGTTTCTCCATTCCGTAAGTCCCGATGAGGAACCCGCCCTTCGTAAAGCCCAGAATGTCCTGGTATTTCAAAGGCAGAATGTAGTGTTTCATCGCGTAGAAACCAGTCGGGTTGAGCGTCGAAACACGCCAGCCGTGCTCGCGGAGCCAGTCGGCTTGCAGTTTTACTTTCTCGTCGGTCCCGATTGCCGATTCCCAGTAACGGTCATGGTGGTGGATCCAGGCGTTTCGGGAAGGTTTCAGCGAGGCATACTGCCCCGCAGTTTCCTCGGTATTGCGCAGACGTGCCCGGCTTGGTTCATCTTTGCGATTTTCGGTCCAACGGTAGTCCGCAGGGAAAAGCGTTTGGTCAATGAACATATTCGGAACGTCGGCGAAGTACTTCGCGTCGATCCCCATTTCCCGATTGACCAGACCCCAGAAATCACGCATTTCCTGAACGTCGTCGTACTCGCTCGTTTCGTAAATGATTGGCCGCATGCAGTTGATTCCAAGTTTCAGGTCGGGCCGCGCCTTGCGCAGATGCTCGGCCAGTGTTTTGTACCAGTCGGCTATTTTCCTGCACCGCCAATCGATCCAATCTTCACGGGCGTTTTTCATCAGCCACTCATACGCCAGCCGGCCTCGATCCGGGGCTTTGTGGTCAATTTCGATTTTAATGCCTGTCTCCTTTTCAAACGCGTCGATGAGGTAGTCATTATACCCGGCTGTAATATCACCCAACGAGTGAAGCGCATGACGCGGAAGGTGAAGAATGATCCCCTTAAAGGACGGATGTTTCGCCGCAAACGCCAGAATGTCGTCGAGCTGTTTGAGCGTCATTTTCTGAACATCCGGGTGCAGCGTGTTAAAGACGGGCGGAGAACCGTGCCAGCCGCCGGGATGAATCGTCCCAGCACTGTGGATCGTATAGGCCGAAGCATTCAGCCGACCGTTTGGAGCCACGTCGTCAAACGTGATACGTGGGACCGGGAACGTCACGTTGTTCTGGTTGAACGTCCCCATGAATTCCAGCCCTTCACGGTCAAAAACGGAAAGAATCCCATCGAAGAAACACTGCACGTGACTGCGCGGATTGTAAAGGTCGCCAATCGGTCCATGGTACCAGACCATCGGGTAAGCGAGCATGTTCTGACCACTATATTTCATATAGGAAACGATATTCGCGAGCATAACCGGGTAGTCTTCCAGGTTCGAGCCGTTCACGCCGAAATCACAGTTGATCGCCGGGTCCTCGAAGTAGATCCCGACCGGGCGTGTCCAACCGTCAACGGGGTGGGCGGGGTTGATTCGGGCGATTGGAAGTTCCGGGTTCAGAACCTCGTAAATACGGATCGTTCCGATGGCCGCACCGCCGCCAACGCATTCACCGTTCGGGCAGTTTGGATTCTTCGTCTCGACCGGTGTCACGGTCCGGTTCGTCGTAAAGACCAGTGCGTAATCATCAGCACGGGACCAGAGCAGATCACGCTGAACGATCCACTTCCCCGTGTTCGGGTACTCGTCACCGGTGCAGTAGCCGGTTTGAAGCTCGTACTCGGTTCCGGCGGTGAGTTTGGCGGATTGCGCGATAATGTCCACCGTCCGCATTTTATCATCTGGAATTTCCCACTCGAAGCAGTAGAGTTTTCCCTTCTGAATGGCCGGCAGATGAATTGCGAAGCGGAAGCCTTTTTCATTCTTCATTTCCAGATACTTACGCCCGTCAAGTTCTCCAACGGCCTTCTCGCCAAAACTGGTGATCCGATCCGCCGGGAGCGTCATCGGGTCGATCTCCTCAATGAGCTTCAGCTTCAGTTCGTCTGTCCAGAGGTTTTTCAGTGCGCTTTCTTTCCGTATCTTCTCTTCTTCGGCCTTCAAGGTTTCTTCCGAATGGAGGACCGGAAGGACCGGGATAATGCGCGAGTCGGCAAGGATTTCCCCGTTGCGGTCTTTCTGGAAAACGTGCAGACGCAGGAATTTAATCCTTTGCCCCTTTGGAGTGGTCTGCGGGTTTAACTTCACGTTGAAGTGGATCGGTGTGACTTTACTGGCCGGGAAATGGGCTTCAAGTTCCTCAACCGGTTCGGGCTGATTATCGACAAAGATTTTGACAGTCCCCTCCAAATCGTCTTTGGCCTGGTTCTGGACCGAGCCTGAGATTTGGACCTCCTTTTCAGCCAGGACACAGAGCGTGCCATCTCTTTTCAGGGAGATGGGCCTAAACTCGCGGTAAAGCCCCTGGATCTCTTCCGGGGTTAGTGGGGCCGAGAAGATTTTCAGCTCGTCCAGATTTCCTTCGAGGCATTGCCACCCCGGCAGACCGCCAACGCAGAAGACCTCCATTGGGAGACGCGAGAACAGATACGGCGTTGCCGGTTTTTGTGGCTGGTAACCGTCCGAAATGGATCCGAAACGTTTCCCGTTCATATAGATTTCCTTGCTCGCGGGCGTCCAGTTGAAGACCACATGGACCCATGCGTCCCCTTTTTGCATGGGGGTTTGAATGTACTGGTCGTTCATGTCGCTCGTATCGAGTCGGAGCCTGCCTTCATGGATCCAGCCTGCGATGGCGCCTGACCCGATGCGCGTGTTTCCTGGGTATGGTTCACTCACGATGGAACGCCAAGTGTGTTTGTTTTCCGGGTCGTTCCAGTCCGGCTTGACCCAGACCGAGATGGAGCCATATTCCTGCCGAATGTTCCCGGTGGTCAGGTACTCGAGGAGCGGATGCCCGTTCTCACGGAATTCAAGCGCCTGACCCGAGACGGAATCGTCTGTGAATTTCAGATTTTCAGCACGTTTTGGGGATTTTTGACCTTTGGCGGTTTGTGCGTCTGCGGTACCGTCAAAATTCGCGCTGAAAATAAGTTCTGCTTTTTTATCTTCCAGTTTCGCTTCAGGGAGCGATGCCATTGGAACGACTTTCGTCGCGTAGATACGAAATTCGCCTTTTCCGAAGAAGTCGTACCGAAGGCCAAGCTCTTTCAGGTCGTCGGCGATTGCTTTGCAGAAAATGAGTTTTTGGGGCCGACCGTTGAATCTGATTTTCTGTGCCTCGTAGTAGTGTTTCCCGCCAAGGGTGTGCCCTTCAAAATAGAAGTTCCCTGTCTGCCCCTGGGGGCCCTGAATGGTGTAACACAGCGCGTACGCATGGCCGCCCATTGTCTGATGATCCAGAATGTTCGAACGGACCTGGATGTTCCCGAACTCGGATTCCTCCATTCCGTTCGTGTTCATGACGACGCAGTCCTTTTCAAGGCGCACGTTGAGTTTTTCCGTCACGGCCTGATTCAGTGCGTAAATCACGAGCTGGGTTTTCCCGTCCGCTGACTTGAGCAGAACTTTCCCGGGAACGCGCTCAAGTGTCAGGGACTCCATTGCGGGCACCTCGAACGTGGGAGGCGCCGCCGGCTCTGCACCCGATACGAATACCGAAAAAACGAAACTAAAAATGAAAAAAAAGAACACTGTCTTCTTCATCGTAACCCCCTTTGTCTGACCGGTCAAAATTTTGAATATGATTATTTTACGGCAGAGTACCTTCCCCGTCAAGGGGGACTGGAAAAAGAGTGGAATGAGTTAGAGACTTTCTATTGTCAGGAGTTGGCCATCCTGTATAACAGAACCAGCACGAACACTCTTCCTTAAAAAGAGGCCTTTATGTTTTTTTCAGTTCCCTGATATTTGCCTCAGATATTTCCTTTTCGATTTCACATTCTTGTGGAAAAGAATACTGTTGCAAGTCGATTTAGGGGACGATGCTTCGACCTGCTACTTAAGGGGGCTGGCTCGCACAAGCGAGACTGGGGGGGGTGGTAAACGCGCCGACAGACTCCCCCCGGCAGTACGTACCCCCTCAGGGAGAGGCTTTAAAACGCTGCCCCTCTGGGTCAAATATCCACATCGGCGGGCATGTGCTGGATGGAGGTTCCACCGTCCACGACGAAGCGTTCGCCGGTGATCCCGCGCGAGGCGTCCGAGGCGAGGAAGAAAACCACGTCGGCCAAGCAGTCGGCGGTGGCTTCCTCTCCGAGCGGAACGTTCGCCCGGCGGCGGGCACGGGTCGCGTCATCGAGATGGTCCCAGCGTTCGGTGTAAATGTAGCCTGGCGTCACGGTATTGACGCGGATCTTGTACGGCGCCAGATCCAGCGCCATGGCCCGGGTCAGAGCGTCGATCCCGCCTTTGCTCGCGCAGTACGCCGCACGTTTGCGGATCGCCCGCGTCGAAGTGTTCGAGCTGAAATTCACGATCGTCCCGAAACCCTGGCGGATCATGATCCGAGCGGCCTTCTGCCCCATGTAAAACGTTCCCATGAGGTTCACCCGGAACACGCGCTCCATCTCGGAGTACTCCACGTCCTGAAACGCGGGCCCGATCCCCTGGTAGCACGCCACGTTCACGAGAATGTCGAGTTTCCCGCACTCCGATTCGACTTTGGCGTACATCGCGTCCACGTCGGCGGGGTTTGAAATGTCGCCGGGAATTTCGAGGATCTGCCCGTCAAACCCTTCAGCGCGCATGGCGTCGGCGCCCTTGCGGGTACTTTCAACGGTCGTGGCGTTCATGCAGACGAACGCACCCTCCTGAAGAAACTTTCGGGCGATTCCCAGCCCGGTGTTGCGGCTTGCGCCGGTGACGATGACGACTTTGTCCTTAAATTGATTCATTCTCTGGTTTCCTTGAAAAAAATCGAACGGGGCTTCTACCTTCCTTTTTTAATTATGGCTCAACACGCCAAAAAGTCAAGAGGCACAGACGGGATTTTGAGGAAATTTTTCTTGTGAGACAAAACAAATGTTGAAGATTCCATAAATTAGTGCATGGACATGGCTTGACGCTGGACTTGATTTCGTTTATAATACAGGCTTTATGGATACACAGAAAGGCCCAAATCATGAAAAAAAACACGTTTTTCCTTTTTGTTTTTTTGATCCTTGTTACGGCTCTGTTGATGGGCATTTTAACGGTTCCAACGCACGCGAAAGAACGGCTTGATCGGGGCACTGTCGCGATTCAGACTCACGAGGGTGTTTTCACGTCTTGGCGGATCATGCCCGGCGAGGAGGGCGCCGTCTTTACCCTTTTGCGGGACGGAAAACCGATCGCCCGGCTAGACGCTTCCACCGGGACGAACTACCTCGACCGGGACGGAAAGAGCGATTCAGTCTATTCGGTCCGGCTCGGGGAGGAGGGCAGCCCGGCGGTCAAGGTCTGGAAGGACGGCTTTCTGACACTGACGCTGGATATGCCCGCAGAGCAGACCATGCCGGACGGGAGCGTGTGCCAGTACCGCCCCAACGACATGAGCTGCGCCGATCTGGACGGCGACGGCCAGTTCGAGTTGATCGTCAAATGGGACCCGACCAATTCACACGACAATGCTCATAACGGTTACACGGGCACGACATTCCTTGACGCCTACACGCTCGACGGGACGAAACTCTGGCGCGTTGATCTGGGCGTGAACATTCGTTCCGGCGCGCACTATTCGCCGTTTCTGGTTTACGATTTCGACGGGGACGGCAAAGCGGAACTGATCTGCAAGACGGCCGACGGAACGGTGGACGGTCAGGGTCATGCTCTGGGCGATCCACGGGCGGACTACCGCGACAAAAACGGGCGCGTCCTCGACGGCCCCGAGTTCCTCACCGTTTTTGACGGTCGGACGGGTGCTGCGGTCTGCACGATCGACTACCCTGCTCCGCGAACGATCCGCCGGATGGACCGAAGCCGTGACGGCTGGGGGGATGACTACGGGAACCGGTGCGACCGGTTTCTCGCCTGCGCCGCCTGCCTCGACGGGAAGCGTACGTCGGTCGTTTTCTGCCGCGGGTACTACACGTCCGCGTACGTCATGGCGTTCGATTTCAACGGCAAAGACCTGAAACTCCGCTGGATCCATAAAAGCGAAACGCCCGGCGAGGGGCTTTACGGCGAAGGAAATCACTCGCTGGCGGTCGGTGATCTGGACGGTGACGGTCGGGACGAGATCGTTTACGGCGCTGCCGCCCTGGACGACGATGGGACCGTTTTATACCGTACCGGGCTGGGGCACGGCGACGCGCTGCACCTGTTCGCAAGCGGCGCCGACGAGAAACTCTACGTTTTCGATGTTCACGAAGACAAAAACGCCGACTACGGCATGGAGGTGCGCTCCGCCGACGGCGCGATCCTCTGGGGTGTCCATGCGGGTTTCGATGTCGGGCGCGGGCTGGCCGCCGACGTGGATCCCAACCATCCCGGTTACGAGGTCTGGTCCCATGCCGCCGACGGTTTGTGGACGCTGGACGGGAAGAAAATTTCTGACCGCCGACCATCCCAGAACTTCCGGATCTACTGGGACGGCGACCTTCAGGACGAGCTGCTCGACCGGGGAAATATCGATTCGTGGCAAACCGGCCGACTCGCGACGTTCTGGAAGCTGAACCATTCCACGACGATCAACGGGACCAAATCAAACCCCAACCTTCAGGCGGATATTCTGGGCGACTGGCGCGAAGAGGTCATTCTGTACAATGCCGAAAATCCGGCCCAGATCAACATTTTCCCGACGACGATCCCGACCCGGTACCGCGTCCCGTGCCTGATGACGGACCACGTGTACCGCATGTCGATCGTCTGGCAGAACGTCGGGTACAACCAACCCCCACATTTGGGAAGATATTTGCCGGAAATGGCGAAGAAATCACGATAAGTCTTTTCCTGGATCAGGAATAAGGAAATCCATCATCCTGATCCAGAACTCATAATGTACACATTACAGGTCAATAACCGACATGGAATGCGGCGCGTCATTTTTGTTGTCAAACGGCAAATCGATGTTGGAAATATAGAGCTTGTTGCCACGGCGGCAGACTTCCGAACAACGATCGAGCGCACCATTGGCACCGGTTCCAACGGGATTTTTGGCAAGCGTCGTCACCTTGCCTGTTGCGATGCAGACTTTATGAACGGCATTGCCGGCAAAGTCGGCGAAGTAAACGCAGCCGTCCGTGCTGTCAACGCGAATCCCGTCGATCGACATGAGCTTCTTGCGTTCCACAGGACACGGAATCACGTTACGAACTTTAACTACCTTTGATCCATCTGCGTCAAACGTCAGCTCATAAATCTGCTCGTCACCGAAGTTGGCAACGTAAACCTTGCCGTCCACGGAGGAACTGCAGCCGTTCGCACCAACCCGCCATTCCGGGTCATTGGTCTTGAACTGGAAAATGAAATGCGGGTCGCAGTCCGTTTCGCTGACGTAGGTCTTGGCCCGATACGGTTTGGAGGGATCCAGTTCCTTCAAATCGAAGCAGAACAAACCGGACGTCAGCGGGCTTGGCGTGTCCTCCGTGACGCGGGTTTCGCAGAAATAAACCTTTCCATTGGCCACGGTCAGGCCATTGGGTGCGACGAAATTCGTTGCCAGAACTTCACAGCGAACGGGTTTGCCATCCTCAAAAACGACTCGGAGCAAACGACCGTTATGATTGACGTGACCGCTGATTTCCTGTGAGTCCGCAACGTACAGATTCCCGTCGGGGCCGAAAGCGATCCCCAGCGTGCCGGCATGTCCGGTTTCGGGGCTGGCAGGGATGCGAAACACTTCCTCGATCGTATCGTCCGGCTTAATGACAAGCAGCGGAGCGTCGCCTTCTTCCACCGCGGCCGGAATGACGAGGTAAATATTGTTATCTGACGGATTGTACGCCATACCATCCGGCGTAACGTATTTGTCGCCCAGATCGATCATCCGGGGAGTTTTCAAAGCCGGTACCTGATCACAGGTTTCCGCTGCGAAAACAACCTCGGAACCCAAAACTGCCGCGGCGCTTAAAAGAAACAAAAGAGCAATTTTTCGTAACATAATTGGAGGTTCTCCTTGAAAAAGGAACTGAAATGGAGATCCCAGTTCCTCTTGTTTTAACCAATCAAATTATTTTCCAAGAAAGTGGTCGTTAATGCCCGGATCACTGTGACGGACGGCGCTGTTGGTGTGCAGATTGGCGACTTCGGTCAGGATGCAGCCTTCCGGGCCGGCCATCTGCCAGTGCTTCGTTTCGACTTTCGCGAGCTGAACATAATCACCGGGATTGGCCCACTGGCCGTGTTTGACCTCGACGGTCCCGCCATTGTGACACTCGGGGATCTTGATTTCCGGCGGGAGATTATCTTCACCGATGCCGACGATAAACGATTTGCCGTGACGGATGAACCAGCCCTCGTTCTTGACCGCCTGACCTTCGCCCTTGATGTGCCAGTGCTCCGGCAGCATCTGATTCGGCAGGAGGAAGAGGTCTTGCATCATGAACGTCAGGCCCTTTTTGTCCTGGTCGTTATTGACGATCCCGATGCACGCCAGCCCCAGCTCGGTGAACTTGCCCGTCCCGTAGTCCGAGACCCAGAGGCGTTCTTTCAGATCCGGGAAAACCGGGTAATTGAAGTAACGGCACAGGGCGATGATCGCGTCCTTGGCTTTGTCCTCGTTGAAGCTTCCATCCAGGTCGTAGAAGTCCGCGTTGTTGAACTTCAGGCCCTTTTCGGCTGGCGCGGCGGCTGCGGGTCTTGGAAAAGGCAAATTCGGAAAACGGCGGCGAATCTGCTGAGCCTGCGACTCCATGGCGGTCCCGGCGACCAAACCGGCCAGAGCGGCGCCCGTGGCCTTCAAAGCGGAACGACGATTGATTTTTTCCATCTCAAACTCCTTTCAAAACAGGGAAACGACTTGAAAAAAACGTGTTTATCCAGAAATTATACCAAATCCGTGGTTAATTTCAAGCGTTTCCATGCCCCAAACCGGAAAAAAGGGCAAAACTTTTCTTTTTCCTGCATGAAAAAACGCCCCCGGCCCTTGAAGTGGACCGGCCAAACCGATATAATACGGAGGTAAATCGGAAGTTTTCAGAACGATCAGATCACCCAAACGAAAGGAACCAAAAATGAAATACCTGAAAGCGCTGCTCGCAGTGATTTGCATCCTCTGCCCTCTCGCTGGCTGGGCGGATCCCTATTGCGATGTCAACGCGCTGCCCGACCTCATCAAGTGCCTGCCAGCACCGCCCACTCAGGGGACCCCGGATTTTGAGCGCGATGTCGCACGTTACGAATGGGGCAAGGAACAGCGCAAAGACCCGGCAAAAGCGGCCTTGGCCCAACATGACGCCGTATGGTCGTATGAAACCATCGCCGATGCGTATTCGGAGCCTTTCGGACTGGAGATCTCGGCAGAGAAAACCCCGGAAATCTGGAAACTCATCGTGGACAGTCTTTCCACGACCGACCAGATGCGTGTCGCGCCGAAGGCGTTCTTCCACCGTCAGCGGCCTTTCGCGTATTTTAACGAGGAGCCACTTTGCCCCCAGGAAGACGGGATCTGGCGCAACGAGGGGAGCTACCCGTCCGGCCATACACTTCGCTGCACAGTCTCCGCGCTGATCCTTGCCGAGATCAATCCGTCACGAGCCAACGAGATATTCGCCCGGGCCTGGCAATACAGTGAAAACCGCGTCATTGCAGGCGCACACTGGCAAAGTGACGTGGACCTGACTCGCGTCGCCGCAGGAATCGCCTATTCGAGCCTGCAATCGATCCCGGCATTCAGAGCACAGGTGGAAAACGCCAAACGCGAGTTCAACGAACTCCTCGGGAAGAGAGGGAATTGACCGGAATCGGCCTTCATTTCAAACGTAAACGTAGGGCGTAAATTCCCAATCGAACTCTTTCCCGATCAGGAATGCCCTACTTCCCCAGGAAGTGATCGTTAATACCTGGGTCGCTGTGACGGACTGCGCTGTTGGAGCGCAGGTTGGCAACTTCGGTCAGGTTGCAGCCTTCCGGGCAAATCGAATAATTACAAAATCTTTTCCTTTCTTCGTTCAAAATTCGTCTCCGGCCCTTGAATTAACTTTCCAACCTTGTATAATACGAGTGTAAAGTTTAAAATTTTCAGAACGATTAGTTTATCAACATTTCAAAATCATGTACTACCTTGGCATCGATAACGGTGGGTCCATGACAAAGGCCGCCCTGTTTGACGGCATCGGAACGCTGGTTTCCGTCTGTTCGGAGAAAGTCGAACTTCTTCACCCCGAGCCGGGCATGGAGGAGGTGGATGGCGCACAGCTTTGGCAGAGCAACGTCAAAGCGATCCGCTCTGCGATCACCCAGGCCGGGATCGACCCGAAAGAGATCGCCTGCGTCGCGTGCGCCGGGCACGGGAACGGCATGTACCTGGTGGACGGGGACGGGGTGCCGCTCGTGGGCGTGCGCTCGACGGACATCCGCGCCCGGGAGTACGTGGACCAGTGGGAACGGGCCGGATTGGTGGACGCCCTGATGGAGAAAACGACCCAGCGCACGTGGGCGGCCCAGCCGAACGCCCTGCTCCGGTGGTTTGAGGACCATCAGCCGGAAACGCTGCGGAAGGCGAAATGGCTTTTTATGGTCAAAGATTTCGTCCGGTTCAAATTGACCGGCGAGGCGTATATGGAACTCACCGACGCATCCGCCACGAGCCTGCTCAACAATCAGACGGGCCAGTGGGACGACGAACTTCTTCGGGCGTGGGGCGTGGAAAAGTTCCGGCATTTGCTTCCGCCGCTGGTTCAAACGACTCAGATCTGCGGGCACGTCACGCCGGAAGCCGCGCAGGAAACGGGTCTTGCGGCCGGGACGCCCGTCGCCGGCGGAATGTTCGACATTGACGCGGTCGGTCTGGGCGTCGGCATGACGGACGAGCAATCCCTCTGCCTCATTTCCGGGACGTGGGGGAACAATCAGTACATCGCCTCCGCGCCCGTGGTCAGCAAGGACATTTTCATGACCACCCTGTACTCCATCCCGGGCTACTACCTCATGCTCGAGGGGAGCGCGACCTCGACGAGTAATCTGGAATGGACGCTTTCGACGTTTTTCAAGGCGGATAAAGAACTGCTGGCTCTGAAGAACAGCGGGAAAACCATCTACGATGTGCTGAACGAAGAACTGGCGGCGACGGAGCCGGAAACGAGCGGCTCGGTGTTTCTCCCGTACCTGTACGCCTGCCCGGCCAATCCGGACGGCAAGGGGGTTTTGTTCGGGCTGGACGCCTGGCAAAACCGCGGGCACGTCATACGCGCCGTTTGTGAAGGGATCGTTTTCGCCCACTACTGGCACATCGAGCGGTTGCTCAAGTTCCGTTCCAAACCCGGCGAGATCCTTCTGGCGGGCGGTGCGGCCAAAAGCCCGATCTGGCGGCAGATGTTCGCCGACGTGTTCCAGACGCCCGTTCGTGTGCCGGACGGTTCGGAGCTGGGTGCGTTGGGAGCGGCCATTGCCGCCGCGGTCGCCGTTGGGACTTTTCTGGACTGCAAGACCGCGTGCAAAGCGTTCGTCAAGTTCTCGAACGTGAACCAGCCGGACGCCGCCAAAGCGGACGTGTACGCCAAAAAATACGCCCGATTCAAAAAGCTGCTGGAGGTTCTGGACCCGAACTGGAGCGAGCTGTTATGGAAGTGATCACCGCGCAAGAGGCCGTCAGAAAGTACATCAAAAGCGGCATGACGCTTGCGGTCGAAGGGTTCATCGGGCTGATGAAGCCGGAGGAACTGCTCATCGCCCTGCGGGAACGGTTTCTCGAAACCGGTGAACCGCGAGACCTGACGATCGTACACTGCGCCGGTCAGGGGGACGGGACCTCGCCCGGCTGCGGGATCAACCGGCTTGCGCTGGAAGGGCTCGTCAGCCGGATCATCGCCAGCCATTTCGCCATGGCCCCCGACATTCAGCGGCTCATTCTTGAAAACAAAATTGCCGGGTACAACCTCCCGCAAGGGGTGATCTCGCACCTGTACCGCGACATTGCGCAGGGCCTGCCAGGGAACATCACCCACGTCGGGCTGGATACGTTCGTCGATCCGTCGCTCGAAGGGGGAAAACTCAACGAAAAGGCCCGGCAGGCGGGCGATCTGGTCGAACGGATCGCTATTCACGGAAAGCCGTTTCTGCTTTACAGGGCGTTCCCGATCGACGTCGTTTTTCTGCGGGCGACGTCGTGCGACGCGAAGGGGAACTGCTCGCTCGAACGTGAGCCGGTGAGCCTGGAAGTCACGGCCATGGCGCAGGCCGCCAAAAACTCCGGCGGGAAAGTGATCGTTCAGGTGGAACGCATCTCGGACGCTCCGCTTGACCCCCATCAGGTCAAAATTCCCGCGTGCCTGGTGGACGCGGTGGTGGTCGCTCAGCCGGAAAACCACCGAATGACCAACGACTTCGACTTCAATCCCGCGTTCATTCAAGGGGGGCTGGCGAGCGTGAAATCTCAGGACGCGCAAACGCCGCTCACCATCCGCCAGTTCATCGCGCAGCGGGCCGCCAGAGAGCTGACGCCCGGAGCGATCGTCAATCTGGGCATCGGAATGCCGGAGGGGATCTCCGAGGCCGCGGCCGAAATGGGAATTTCCGGAATGGTTTTGACCACCGAGTCCGGCACGATCGGCGGCTCTCCCGCTTCGGGTGGTTCGTTCGGCGCGGCGGCTTATCCGGACTGCATTCTTACCCAGCCCGAGCAGTTCGACTTCTACGACGGTGGTGGCCTCGACATCGCGTTCCTCGGGTTGGCACAGGCGGACCGCTTCGGAAACGTTAACGTCAGCAAATTCGGCTCAAAACTCGCGGGCTGCGGCGGGTTCATCAACATCACCCAGAACGCGAAACGCGTCGTTTTTTGCGGGACGTTCACCTCGGGCGGGCTGCAAGCCGAATTCCACGACGGCCGGCTGCAGATCCTTCAGGAAGGTCGAGTCAAAAAATTCGTCCGGGACGTTGAGCAGATCACCTTCAGCGCGCGCCGTGCCGCCGAAACGGGTCAGGACGTTCTTTTCATCACAGAACGGGCGACGTTCCGCCTGATCGACGGCGTGATGACACTGACGGAACTCACCCCCGGTGTGGACCTCGAACGTGACGTTTTGGCCCACATGGAGTTTGAAATCAAGGTACAAGAGACAATCAATTGACCTTTCCCTGAAATAACTCTCATGTCATCTAAAGGGCGCAAAAGCCATACGTCTTCTTTGACGGATGAACCACAAATCGGATCTTAATGCCTATTTTTCTGGACATCCTTAACATCTGCCCATCTTTTCAGCGCTCTCTCGAACGCGCGGTACTTCGGCGAATCCTCAGGCTTTTCGTCGGCCCAACGGAAAAGACCCCAGGAGCCCCATTTGCTCCAGTTGCCCGTTGAGGAGAAGTGGCACATCAGGCCGCCGCCGACGTCTTCCCACGCCTGGAAGTACGCGTCGTACAGTTTCCCCATCCGCTCGGATGCGTTGGCCTCGAGGCAAATGGCGTTTAGCTCCTCGCGGTCGTTCGCCCCCCAAAGCCCCACCAGATGCTGGCCGGCTTCGTAGCAGACGAGGTCCAGGCCGTACTGGTCCGCCAGTTCTTTCTGCTTTTTCATCCACTCGATCGACTGGGGGAGCGCCTGCTTTTCGAGGTGATCCAACGCACCCTCAACACCGCCGCGGATGAATTCGTCCGCGTACTCTTTCGGGATGCAATTCATAAAATACGGAGCGATCGCCAGTGCGTCCGTCACTTCCGAGGCGTTTGAGTTTTTCAGAAGCTGCTCGGAAACATACGGGTTGGCCGCCTGTGTCGCGAGGACTCTCACCAGACGGTCCGTCCCGCCAAAGACCTCCTCGAAAATCTTGAAAATCTCCCGCGACCGTTGAGAAGTCCACGCCCAACCGCGGACCCACGGCTGCTCGTCGGGAAGAAGCGCTTTCCCTTGCTCCTGCGCGTAACGGCACTGCTCGAACTGACCGTTCCAGACCTCGTTCGAGTATTCGACGTAAACTTTCAGGTTCGGGTTCAGACACTTTTTGATTTTCTGGGCCATTTTGCGTACAAAATCATCGTCGGCCAGGTGTGGGACGCAAAACCACGGATTCGCGTCCAGCCGATTCGCCAGATCGCAGAGAAGTTCGAACGGCACGCCCTTTTCGGAGAAGGTCGCATCGCCCACGCGGGGACGGTCGGACCATTTTTCCAGTTTCGAACCGTTCGTGTGCTGAAGGTCCATGAACCTAATCGTGTGTACCCCACGCCAGCGGCCGAGAAATTCCGGGTTCCAGACGCCCGACGGCTGGGTTTGCGGCTGGTCCAGTCCCGGCATAAAGACCTGAATGTCCCGGATGTAATCGGCCGGATCAGTCTCGCGGATCTGTACCCAGAACGCGCCGTGCTGACTGTCCACCCGGATCTGAATTTCGCCGGGTTTCTCACTGACGGCCTGAGCATTCATGAACGTCAACTTCCCTTTTCCACGGTACCGGACCGTATAAATGCCGGACGGGTAGTGTCCGCCGTCGATGGTGCAAAGGGGCGTTTCGGCAAAGCATTCCGGCTCGAGGCGGCGCACCGAGCCGTACTCGTCCAGATCGAGTTCCGGCCCTTTCCCCCAGCCCTCGCCCTGACGCTGGCTGACCCATTTTCGGGATTCCATGAAGACGTTCGCGAAAGGCAGTTCCGTGCTCCAGTCCGCCGGCCCGCCGAAGTTGATCCCCATCGCGGGTTTCGCCTCCGCCCAATCGGACGTGGAAAAGACAAACGCCAGAAGCAGGAAAAACGAGTACATGAAAGGAATAGTTCTGTTCATGGTTTTCTCCAATCTTTTTTTCAGGAATAAATCATTCAGAGTACTTTTCTGACACAACATTCAGTTTAATCTGCCAGAACGGTTTTGTCAAGTGGGGAGAGTGGAATATTTTTCCCTGTTTGTTCTGATTCTCGCTGAAAGGGAGAAGATTTGTCTAAATGCAAGACTGCCGCCCTGCAAAATCACCCTGAAGAAACTTGGGTTTGGTCCGGGTGGCACTGCTGTGGAAATTATTTCGATAAACGCTTATTTTTTGGGGGTTATCGTTGCTAATGCAGTTTTCAAAACGGGAGCGAAAAGTCCCAAAACCATTATCGAAAATACAGTAACAAGGCTCCACTTGATGTAACTCAAAGTTTTCGCGACGTTTTTGGTAACTTCCGGGCCGTGTTTTTCAAGAGCAGTTTCCATTCCATCGCTCACTTTGTACGCGGAAGTGATGGCTGCTGCGGAAAGCCCAGTAGCAACAACTATTTTCCAGTCGATTTTACTGAGAAATTTCGCTCCATTTTTCGATTTTTGGTAAGTGTTCAAAAGAAGCTCTCGGGTTGCGGGGGAATCTGCGTTTTGGGCTCCGCAAACCAGCCTGGAAATATCATCCGCCGGAGCTTTTGTCAGGGCACGAACGCCATCGTCGCCGTAATGCTCTGCGATTTTCAGCGTCATGCCTGGTACACGAGCTTCAAGTTCCGCCACTTCCGGTCCGATTCTACGGGCAATCGGGAGAAGATCGTCCGCGTGGAGCGCCAGCGATCGGGCCGCTTGGGGCGAATGAGCGCACAAACGCCAAAAATCGTCGCCATGTTTGGCTCCCTGTTCGAGAGTTTCCAAGCCACCGATCCTCATAACGCTCAAAATGTCATCACCGTGTGAGGCAATGGCTTTCTTCATGGCTATTTCCGCGGCTTCTTTTGAAGCTGGGGTCAGGGTTTTCCCACTGACTTTTGCAGCCTGTTCCAAAACTTCCTGAATGACCTTGGAGGTAGGGCTGGCCTGAACTCCCGCGGTGAAAACCATAGCGGCTAAAACAAAAATCCCAAGAGTGAAGAACGTATGTTTCATTTTTTTCTCCTTGTGTTTAAGTTTTGGTTCTTATTTGACAAATCACTGTTCGATCAGAAAACCACTCAAAAAATTCCGTCCGAAACTTCATTCACTAATTCGCGTGTACTCGTCCTGTACTCGTTCAATAGTTTTTGAGCTTGATCCTTGGCATTTTGATTGATTTCTGATCTATAATTCGTGATGGAATCGTGAAGCTGACCGCTGAGTTTTTCAGGTATTACCTTTATTGCTTGACGAATATCCCAAGCAGTCCATGCAAAACCCACGACAGCGATTCCACCACCAATGACATCACCAATCGGAAGTGGTCCGTCGGCCGCTGCGCAGATGACTCCTGAGGTCCCACTTCCCGCCATCTTTGCCACCGTTTTAGCTAAAACCGAAGAGAGTACCTGGTAAGTAGAACGGATGAAGAGAAGTTCCAGCCCAACACCGACCTCAGCACTAATGGTACTTAGAATATTCCGATTTACGGTAGTTTGAATTTCCACCATATCCTCTGCGATTTTCTCAATAGCAGACATGTTGAGAACCTTAAATTCGGGCTTTTTCAGCTCAGCCGCGATGGAAGCACGAAACTCATTACTATTTTCAGCCAGTTTAATCTCATAGTTTTTCAACAGCTGGTCCACTTCCACTGTACCAGCGGCACAGTGGTCCAATACTTTGTTAAGGGATTGTTCGATGGCTTCCTGGGCATCTGAGCTGCCAGTGATTTTGTCTTTCGCCATTTTATAACAAAGCTTGTTGCAGGCTCCAAAACTCGAGAAGTCTTTAACGACCGAGGGGATCGCGTTCTCGGCTGCATCGAAATTCCTGTTGATGATTTCCCGCAGATCGAACTCAAAATCGTCAATGATCTCGTTGTTTCTATGCTGGAATTTCCTTTCCTCCTCGATAATTTTTTGACAGATTTTCTCTTCAAGATCGTGTTTCTTCGAAGAGTAATCTGTACTCGTGGAGGATTTTCCAGGTGGATTGAATCCCAACGTTTTTTCGATCTCTGGAATATGATTGGCCACATAGGAGATTCCAGCCAGGATCAATACCAGGACCATCGCCATGAGGTACAGCCAATTGGTTTTCTTCTGTTTCATTTCAGTCTTTTCAATGGATTCGTTCATTATCATTCCTTTCAGTTTTAAGCAGGTTCTTTTTTGACCCTCTATAGAATATAACGAATAAGTGAGATTATTTCTCAAAAATTCTTTAAGATTTCCAAATCAAACACAAACAGGAAGCAAATTTACCGATGATAAATTTTAATCAACTGTCTCATTATAGACTTACTAAAATTGGTTTAAAGAAGCAAAAGTCCCCGACTCGTGCCATAAATTTTGAGCTTAAACACGAAATGGGGGAATAACGATTATCTGGAAAACATCAACCTTCGATATACTGTTCAACGATTTCCTTCGCTGCAGCGATCGGGTTGGTCGTGTGAATACGGAAGAACGGTTTACCGCCTTTACTCGCCAAGGCTCCAAGTTCCTGAGAGTGTTTATGGCTCGAAAGCTGAATCAGAACCATAAAAGCGCAAACATGCGGATTACGCAGATACGGTTGGTATCTGTCCAGCGAGTCGCCATGGGAAGTCTCTTCCCACTCCACCTCACAGCCAAAAGCATCCTCAAAATTCTTCTTCTGTTCCGGTTTCGGAATCCCCCCGATCACCACCAGAGTCTGATCCTGAAAGTGTTTGCGAACGGTTTGCACGTTAGGATCGGAATGGTATTTGTTTTCCAATTGAGAAGGCGTGTATTTTGACATCTCATTGGCTGTTGACTTGTATTCGATCTCAGACCGAATTCTATAAAAATCGTCGTTGTACTCGGATTCTTCAGGAAATTTATTCAGGATAGGACGAAACAGGTTGCAGATGAAATCATCGTCAGGTTTGCAGCCGAAATAAGTAAACAGCTGATGAACATCATCCATGACAAGACCGAAAATTTCGGAGTAATTTTCAGGATGACGAGTCATTTTTTGGACATTGGATTCGAGACGTTTCTTCACTTGGCTTTCACTGATTCGGTCAGCGTAAACCCTGTTCAGGTTCTCAAGTTCATTCCCGATTCTTCCAATCTCACTGGAAGGCCAAGGATTTTTTCTCCGTGAGTTCATATCGAGCCGACTCTGATTACGCTTCGTTTTGACTTCACTATTGATGAATTCAAAACAGGAATTGTAAATTTCATCTCCTTGATTCCCAAGCAGACGGTAATACATTCCAAGCAGGCGCAAAACACAATTTCCACAAGAGATGATTGGAGTAGCAAGATTAGGGGCAATTGGAGTTTCCGAAAGTACCCGACCAAGCCAATCATAAGCGATTTTCAAATGACTGAAAATCTGGCTCATCAAATCCAAAGAGGAAAATTTTGTCTGGGCTGCAATCATCCTGAGCTGCACAGGGGTTTCGGCACTTTCCGGGTTTGCCAAATGCTCTTTCTGCAGGGCGCATTCTTCGATCGCGTCATTCAGTTTATTAACGATTCGGGTCGCTTTATCATAAATACGTACATCATAACTGGGCTCTGTGACTACGCGGATCGGGACTTTACGCTGTGCCTTGGTAATCACATTGGTTTTTGCTGGTTGACACCATGCCAGACGGGCTAAAACCTCATCTGTGGTAAGTTTCTCTTCAACCGTTTCTTCCTCGGCTTCAACCACTTCTTCTTCGGGTTCAGAATCCTTGACTTCTTCCGTTTCCGGAGCGTTAAGCGAAACATCGGTCTGGTTTTCTTCCGGCTTTTCAGTCCTGACAGCCTCAACGTTTTCTTCCAGGTCCACCGGCAATGTGGCTTCATCATCAGCTTTCTCGAGTTCTTCCGGGCTGGCCGAAATGTTTATCCAGTTCTCAACCAAAGATTCGAATCCAGCAGGCATCGGCTCATCGATCGCGATGACATTGACAATGACCCCGGTTTCCTTTAAACACTTCAGAAGTTCTGGAAAGTCACTTTCCCCACGTGAAATGAGGACTGATTTTCTGCCCCCGGGAGGTGTTGGTAGGTTCAGGATTTCCATCATCAAACGGAGCTCTTCGTCCTGGACGGGAATCACACTGAACCCGTTCCGAAGGACTTCCGGGGCAATCTCCGCCTTTTCCACAGGTAGAAGAAATTTCTTCTGCGCCAAAAGATTTTGAGGTTGGGAAAGAATTTCCTTCAAAACATTCCAAAGATACTGACTCCGCCAGGATTCCAGTCCTTTCTTGCAGGCTTCCGCAAAGAAATGAGACGTGGCGACACAAAGGTTGATTGGAAATTGGAAATGAATTTTAGCCATAGTTTTCTCCTTGTTTGAATGATTATGTTTTTTTGTCCTCTATAGACAATAACGATTAAACGTCACTTTTTTCCAAAAAAAACTGAAAATTTTCTGGATATACCCCTTTTTTGCGACACTTGTCATTCAGAAAAATACCGGATTGGCTCCAAAAAGAATTTCAATGTTTTAAAGGGAAAGATTTACTAAAGAATAACCGTTCATCCGGTAATTGTGTACCTGAAAGACAACCAGAGCAAGACATTCTCGATACCAGGTAACCGACCTGTCAAGAAAGAAAATACACAATTATTGATAAAGGGAATTGAAAGAACAATTCCCTCCATCGTGTGACTCAAAAAATGTTTCAAAACTGTCTGGTTTAATTTCTTCCTTACCGCAGTTTTTTTGTCTCGAAATGTTTTCCGGCTAAAGCCTGTTTGACGAATACACCCCAGAATTCTGTGGGCGTGTATTCCCAGTCCTTGATCACGTTCGGCCCGCAAGTCGGGTGAAAGCTGAACGCAGTCCAGTTAAGCCGGTAGTGCTGGATCACCCCTAACATATCCTCAGGCCAGGGGCTTCCAACGCCTACCACTTCTTTTTGAGCGCTTTTGGGAATGAAGCTGAAATCGTCCCATGAACGCAGATTTCCCACCTCGCCGATGAAGATCGGGTACTTTTCCGCTGCGTCAAGAAACGCCTTCTGCCAGCCAGTTTTCCAGGGGTAAATATGGGAGGAATAAATGACACCCCGTCCTGATTTCGTATCTTTCAGGACGAATTCACCGCTGGCCACGCCGGACAAGTCGTAGCTCCAATCCAAACCGCCCGCAATGACCGGATTGTTCGCCCCGGTTTGACGTACGACGTCGAGCAATTCCTGCATGGATGATCGCCATGCCTCCCAGCCGAGATCGTGCGGCTCATTGAAAAGCTCGAAAATCACGGCCGGATGATTTTTGTACCGAACTGCCGCATCAGCCCAAAACTTCTGATGTTCTTCTTTGGGCGTTCCGAACCGGTGCAGGTCGAGGACCAGATAAGCTTTCTTTTCGGCACAAAGCGCGACAATACGGTCCACGAGCTGACGATATTTTTCCCCGCCGTCGTTCTGCCATTTGTTCAGGCCGAACCAGAATTCCTCTTTGACGGGAAGCCTGACGACGTTCGCGTTCCAGTCGTTCAGAGCAACCTCGACACTTTGCTCTACGTGCTCACCGCCGGCACTCCATTCCAGAGAATCGACGCAAAGCCCCTGCAGCCAAACCTCTTTGCCTTTTCGGTTGACGATCCGGTTCCCCTTGACGCGAATCGGTTCCGACAAACCCGTCAGGTCTCCCGGCGTCTGGACGGTTGACGGCTTCGCCCTGGTTTTCGGTTTCACCTTCTTTTCCGGAGGAGCCTGATCGGTCTGTGTGACCTGAATCGCGGCGAAATCCATCGTTCCTGTCTGTGCCTGCAGGAAATACGGCATCAGCTCGACATACTGCGCCCCTTCGGGCACGGCAATGATATACTCAACGTTCTGCCAGCCGTCGGACGTTCCTTTGAACGTTGGAACGTGCGGAGTCGGCTGGAGGGTTTGCCCATCGGACGATTTGAAGTTCATAATCAATCGGCCGTCGTTCCAGTTCTGCGCTCCGGACTGCACATCCGTATAGCGGACTTTGAGCTGAACTTTCAGCGCTTTGGGCGGATTCTTCGGCAAGTACATGCGGCGATAGACCATCACATGTGATCGTGGTTCTTTCACGGTCAGGCGCAAAATCGGAACGTCTTTTCCATCAATCTTTTCGGTTAGAACCGAGGTCGTTTCATTGTTCACGCCCCAGTCCGAAGCGAGCTGTGACTGGGTTATTTGGGAAAAATCGCCGTGTGGCAATTCCGTCTCCGCGTACGAAACTGCCGTGAACAAAAAAATCATCAATACACAAACAAATCGATATTTCACCACGGTCATTACTCCTGTTTTATGGTCCATCTTTCCGGGATTTCGTTGCCGGATTGTTTGATGGTTTGTTCTCCCCGCGTTTTGACGAGCGTTGCAGACGTTCCTGTTCCGGCATCAGAAAAGACGTTGTCGTACAGGCCGCCCCCTTTGCCGTCGGACAGCTCGATCACCGGTGTGGAAAACGGCGTTTCGATCACGTTGTTTCTCATGATGATCGCGCCATCGTGTGCCGCACCGCCGTCTTTCCCGAAGTGAATACAACCGTGATTTCCCTGGCAACGGGCGTCTTTCTTGATCGAGCAGCGGAATATCTGTGCGTTGCTGCCGGAAACGTCGGTACAGTTTTTGCCGTCCACCAGATCGATCTCCCGGTTGGCCGCGTCATGGATCGAGCAGTTCGAGATCACGACCCGATGAACCCGACACTTGACGTTGTGTCCTGTTACTGCGCGGGCGATTTCGGAGTATTGAATCGTAACACTGTCCCCGCCCAAATACAGATTATGATTGTACCCTGGTTCTTCCGGTGCGCCGTTATCCGTGATCCGGCAATGGGTGATAAGCTGGTTTGCGCCCTGCGCTTCCACGCCCTTTTGTGCGGCGCGGCCGTCGCTCATAATTCCCATATCGCAACCGCAAATGTCACACCGGGAGATCGTCACATCGTTCGCCTGAGAGATCCGCACTCCCGCGGCATTATGGGTATCGTTGTGCGCGTTGCGAAGGACAAAGCCGTCGAGCGTACCGCCGGACCCTTCAGCGCAAAACTGAACGATCGCCCGGGGGGTGGAACCGGCGCCGGTGTAGTTGACCCCCGTTCCGTCGAGCGGGATCGGCTGATTCGGGTCGGCCGCCTGAATGGTCAAATTCGGCTTGGTCACCATCAGTTTAACCTCCTTGTATGCCTCGCCGTTGGGCAAAGGATGGACGAGTATCCGGGAATCGGGTTTTGCCGCCTCAAGAGCGTCTTCAATGCGGGAATAAGTTTGTCCGGGTCCAACGTGTAGTGTCTTGCCATACACGTTTGCCGCAAGCAGAATGGCCAACAAAAACAGGAAACGTTTCATGAGTTTTTTTCAAACAGGATAAAGTTTAAAATGATTGGTGATTCAAAAACTGGTTCTATTATAACATTAAGATTCTAACTGTCAACCCCTCGACTTACCGGGCAAGATATTTCTTCACCTCCCACTTTTCAAAGCAGTGATAATCTGCTATAATCAGAGAAATCAACGATCTGCCTGCCACACTCACTTTTATGACCGCATACCATCATGAAACTCAAAACCCGTTCATTCCTTCTTTTGTTCGTTTTGACTCTCGTGTCTTTTACGAGTTCGTTTCTCCAGGCGCAGGAACAGACTGAAAGGGCGCCGAAAGCGCGCCTGACTTTCCCGATTCTTTTCACGGCACGGCATAATTATCAAGGATTGCACATTTATGATACGTTTTACCAGTGGCGGCGCGGTGTCGAAAAACCGGGCATCGGAGGAATTTACCTCCTTGAAAACCCCGCAGACCCGCCTGAAAAATACCGGATCCGGCCTGTGATCGACCCGACGACCGACCCGACGCTGGGGGATGGGATCTATTCGGACCCGGCTCTTTCTTACGACGGCAAGACCATTCTGTTCTGTTACAAAGGGTCGCCCAACGGGAACTCCATCATCTACAAAATCAATCTGGACGGGACCGGCCTGAAACAACTCACCAACCTCGACGCCCAAGGGAATCCATACCTGGGTTCCGGTGGAGGCCATCACGACGTTCGCCCCGCTTGGCTGCCGGACGGACAGATCGTCTTCACGTCCACCCGATACAGCGGTCTGGTGCCGTGCGCGAATAACGGCGTGGCCATTTTGCACGTCATGAACGCCGACGGCTCCGACATTCACACGATCTCCGTGAATAACGTGACCGAATTTGACCCGGCCGTTCTGCCCGACGGCAGGATCCTCTTCGGCCGGTGGGAATACATCGACAAAAACGCGCTGACGATCCAAAGCCTCTGGTCTGTCTATCCCGATGGGACCAATGAAACGGCGTATTTCGCGAACAATATGGTCTTTCCCGAGGCGATCCTTCAGGCGAAGCCCGTACCCGGCGAACCGAATCTGGTGGTGGGGACGTTTGCCCCTCATAATGCGCCGCCGCGCGGGACCATCGCGTTCATCGACATTTCAGCGGGCGTTCAGAATTCCGTCTCGGGAAAGAACGACGAAAAGGCGATCACCAATCTGGAATACCCGAATCAGCCAACCTACGACCGCGGGCAGTCGTGCGATCCGTGGGCGCTGGATAAAACGTTGGTCCTGTATTCCGGGCAGATGGAAAATCCAACCAATGGCGGGAAGTTCAACTCGCTCCTCTTGATCGATGACCGGGGGAACAAAACCGAGCTGCTCTCCAGCCCGACGATCGACCTGCACAATCCGATCCCGATCGTCCCACGTCCTGTTCCGCCTGTTCTGGTTGACCGTACCGATCGCAGTAAAACGACCGGCAGTTTTTTCGTGACTGACGTTTACGAGGGGCTTCAGGGCGTAGAACGCGGCGCGGTGAAATGGCTCCGCGTGGTTGAGGAAACCTCCCGCGTTAGCGCCTCCCCCGGCAACAACGGGCTGAACCAGACGTTTTCCATTTCCGCCGCTTTGGCGTGGAGCCCCAAAATCTACCACGGCATCGTTCCGGTCTGCGAGGACGGAAGCGTTTGTTTCGAAGCGCCATCGGGACGCGCGATCTACTTCCAGCTGCTCGACGAAAATTACCGCCTGATCCGCTCGATGAGGACGTTCATCCAGGCGGCCCCCGGAACGGCCCGAAGCTGCACCGGCTGCCACGAATACGGCCCGCCGACGGGTAATGCTGGCCCTATGAAACTGGCGAGCAAACGGCCGCCGCTCGCGCTTCAGGACGAGTCGTGGGGGAGCGGCTACATCGATTACCCATCGATGATCCAGCCGATTTTTGACCGGAAGTGCGTCCGCTGCCACGGCGGTGACGAGGGGATCGCCGCGGGGCTGGATTTATCCTCCTCACCCACCCGCCTGTTCAATATCAGTTACGACAATTTAACCTCGCGCAGGGAAAAGCAGTACCACGTCGATTTGATTTCCGGCATTTGCTGCATGAACGGGACGGCTTACTGGTCCTGCCGGATCTTCCAGCCTTACGAACACGGCTCCGGAAACGCGCCGCTGGCGGAGAAGGTCCTCAACGACCCGACGCACAAAGAGTTCCTGACCAGGGACGAGCGCGAGCTTCTTTTCACCTGGATCGACAGCAACGGCCTGTATTTCGGCACGTGGAACTACACGTCATCTGGCCCAATTCTCCATCCGTGGGAACAGGCGGCAAAGCAGATCCGGGAAGTGATGAAGAACGCCAGCTGCGCCCGCTGCCACGCCGACGAACACGGCAACATCGCCCGATTTGAAAACGACTGGATCAACCTGGAGCGGCCGGAATACAGCCGGGTCCTTCGCGCTCCGATGGCCATCGGGACCGGGCTCGGCATCGGCGCGTGCCGGAACGCGAAATTCGACCCGAATTTCCGGCGGCTGGGCATCATGTCCGGAGGACGCTACGAACACGCCGTCCATCCGCTGGATTGGTTCCCGACGCAAACGTGGCACCCCGTTGCGGCCAGTGACCCGAATTCCGGCGAGGCCGTGATTTCGATCCCATCGGCCGATGACCCGGTTTACCGTCAGATCATGGCGATCATCCGGCGGGCGGCGCGCCAGGCATACTCCGCCCCGAGGATCGATATGCCGGGGGCGTTTGAACTGAACGGCGGCGCGATTGCCGGGCGGTCCCGTCAGATCCTCCCGCAGCCGCTGCCGGACGTCATGCCGAAAATCGGTTTGAGCCTGACCCAATCCGGAAAGCCGGAACTGGCGTGGCCGAACGACAAACGCGTGATCGGCCTGGTCGCGGAAATTCATCGAGGCGAACAACCGGACTTTGCTCTTTCGGACGAAACGCTTGCCGGCACGACCGAGATGAACCGGTTCATCGACGCCAACGCCGTGCCGGGGAAATGGTTTTACGCCGTCCGTTTCGTCTGTGATCCGGCCCAAACCTGCGGGACGTGCCGTGTTTCAGGTGACACGATCAGCGATCTTGCCGCGCTGGCCGAAGGGCTCGTTCCAGAGCGGAAGTCCATCGAAAACCGCTGCCCGCTCTCGATGTTCCAGCCGAAAAAGTCCGAACCGGTTTATGTTGGTTCTGTGGAAGTACCGGAGCAAAAGCCGAAGCCAGTTCCTCAAATTTGTCAGCTTCTCAATATGGAGACCGTTGATCTGAGAACAGAAGGGTGGCTTTCCATACCAACTGAAGAAAACCTCAACATACACGGATTTTTGGCGATTTCGGTCGATATAAAATTCACCGAGGCAGGGGTCATGCCTGTTCCCATCGGATACGGGGCGTGGAAGCGCAGCGGTTGGTTTATCCAGAAATTCCAGGGGAAATGGCGGTTTCATCTGTCAGGAACGGATTGTGACTCGACCGAGCCAGTTCCGCTGAACGAATGGCTTCACATGGATTTCATCATCGAGAACGGCCAGATGAGGATCCTGCAAAACGGTAAAACTGTCGCTCAGACTCCCGTTTCCCAACCGTTGATGGAGTGGTATGGAGATTTGTATCTGGGACAATATTCAGACACGCAGAAACCCGACTACCAGTTTCACGGTGAGATGAAAAACCTTCGTACTTGGGGAAATTAGTTCCCTTTACTTCACACTATATAAATGTGATTAATATACTCCTGCCAATGAACGGATGTTTTGCCCAGATACACTGCGCCGTTCTTCCATATCATACCCGATCGAAGTTTCCCACATCGCTAAAGATTCGAAGACTGATGCGCTTCGGCGAAATTTTTATGCCTGAATTTGACCGATTTTATCTTTTTTAATTTGTCATAAACAATAAATTTCATAATTTTTTAAAATTTTTTCTCTTTTTATCAATATTTTTATGAATCCGTATATAATATTATAAGATTGAGTTTAAATTTATATGCTTCTTTATATGAGGCTTAAATTTAGCACAATTCCAAGCCAATTATTATCACCTATTCATAGGTTTTGTTATGAAAAACGCATATCGTTTTATTGTTGGACTGCTGACTTTAACAATGGTGTCGTGGGCGAACGCTGATGTCGTCCCCGTGCAGGGCGATAGCGCGGCAACAATTGTCGCTCCTATGTCACCGGATACCACGGTTTGGGTCCAAAACACGTTCGGGAATGAAATTGAACTCTACAGTGGTACGACGTCACTCGTTCCTTCCGGCTCTCAGGGCCTGATGATCGGCGGAACGGAAAATACCGCCTCGATCAAGGCCATTGGCAACTGCCTGCAAAACCTGGGCCAGACGACCGTCATGAACAACGGCTCGCTGAGCCTTCCCGAACTGGACGGCACAGACAATTATTTGGATAACGATCTCACCGTCAGCGGCGGATATGTCCGGATTGACAAAAGTTACTATTCCATGAGAAACGGCGCGAATGTTACCGTTTCGGACGGCACATTGGAATTTTTCGGGCGTTTTCGCGTGGGTTACGATTCCGCGGCTACGGTGGATCAGACCGGCGGTAATGTTACGCTCAATACCATTGCTTCCGGCGATAACAAATTCCTGTCGATCGGTTACAAAAGCGGCGCCAACGGGCAATACAACCTTTCCAGCGGAACTTTAAATACGGTTCCGGACATTTATATTGGCGACAAGTCCGGGGCGCAGGGGACCCTCAACATGACCGGCGGTACGGTCAATTCCAGCGCTTCCCTGCGTGTTGCCTCGGAAGGCACGGGGACGTTCATCCTTTCCGCGGGTGAGTTCAATCAGACCGCGGGCTGGACGAATATCGCTTATGAAGCCAGCGGAAAAGGTCAAATGATCGTCAACGGCGGAACCTTCAATTACTCCTCCAACGATTTTCGCGTCGGCCGCAAGGGTGAAGGCGTTTTGAAGTTGGAGGCCGGAACGATCAACCTCGGCGAAAAAGCGCTCGTGTTGGGGTACTATGAAGGCGGAACCGGCGAGTTCACCATGACCGGCGGAACGCTGAACGCCAAAGCGCTTACGCTTGGTGAAAAAGTCGCGACCGAAACAAAACCCGGCGCGAAAGGCACGGCCACGTTCACCAACGGCGTAAACCAGACCTTCCCGGGAAATATCACCGTCGGGAATTACGGAACCGGAACGCTCACCGTGGATAATGCGGTCCTTAACACTGCTGGCTACGTGTACATTGGAAACAGCGCCGGAGGGACCGGAGAACTTATCCTGCAAAACGGCGGCAACCTGTCCCCGACCGCCCACTCCACGCGAGTCGGTGAAGCGGGAACCGGTACGTTCAGGGTCTTGGCTGGTTCTTCATATACCGGCAACGAGATCTACCTTGGCAGCACCGCCACAGGCGATGGAACTCTCATCGTGGACGGCGGAATGACCCAGTCCAAACGCATCATCGTTGGAAACGCCGGTACTGGAACGATGAATACGAGCAATAACGCCTCGATCACGATCACCAGCGGCGGTTTCTACGTCGGCGGCAATGAAGATACGACCAATAAACCAGCAGGAACCGGTGTCGCGACCCTGACCAATACGACGCTCACGGTCACCGATGACATCGCGGTTGGAAATTACGGAACGGGAACACTGACGCTGGACGGCACAACCACGGCCACCACAAACGGGTATCTGTACATCGCGAACCATACCGGATCGACGGGAACGGTCAACATTCAAAACGGCGCTTCTTTGTCAGCTCCTGAGCATACCGTTCGTATCGGGCAGTCCGGGAACGGCACGATGAACGTCGTGACCGGCGGAACGTTTGACAGCTCGGCCAAAGATATTCACATCGGTTACAACGCCGCGGGCAGCGGAACGCTTACCGTTGACGGCGGAACAGTCAACTCGCTCAAGGTTTACGTTGGCACCAGCGGCACCGGCGAACTCAACGTCAAAGCCGGCTCACTCAGTATGGGAACGAACCATATTTACGTGGGCTATAACGCCGGAGCCACTGGCACGTTCAACATGTCCGGCGGCGAAGTGACCATCGGCGACCTGCGCGTTGGTGAAAACGGAACGGGTACCGCCAACATTTCCGGCGGAACGCTCAATCTGAATTACATCATGTACGCTGGCCTCAACAATCAGGGGACCGTTAATATTTCCGATAACGCCAACGTTACCGTGACCGGCAATATCATCGCTGGTTACAATACGGTTCCCACAGAAGAAAATGACATTAAAGGTCAGCTTAACATTTCAGGCGGAAATGTTTCCACGAATGGCAGCATTCTCGTCGGCAATCAGGCCGGTGCCAAAGGCGAGCTGAACCTGTCCGGCGGGAACCTGACCGCGGCCAGCGAACTGCGCGTCGGTGACGCCGGCAACGGTACCTTGAACGTCACGGGCGGCGAGATGACGGTGGCGGGCCTCTCCAACATCGCCTACGCCGAAGGTTCGACCGGAAAACTTACCATTCAAAACGGCAAGGTCACGCTGACCAATTCCGGCGGTACGTTCCGCGTCGCCCGTTACGGCGAGGGAACGGTCGAAGTCCTCGAGGGCGGCCAGCTTATCGTGAAAAACAACGCCACGCAGCTGGGCTACTACAGTGGCGGTAAAGGAACGCTCACCATCGACGGCGGAAGCGCGGAGCTCCATACGCTCCAGGTCGGATTTGCCGCAGGGGCAACCGGCAATTTCAACATGCTCGACGGTACGCTGACGATCACCCAGACCGAGATCAACGTCGGTTACAACGGAACCGGCTACGCGACGATTTCCGGTGGTGAAGTCAACCTGACCAGTTTGCGCGTCGGCCGTGAAAATGGCTCCGTCGGTGAACTGACCATCGAAGGCGACGGCGTCATGAACCTTTCCAGTGCCGCGCGTATCAGCTACAACGCGGGCTCTCAGGGTAAAGTCTTCATCAAAGAGAACGGCCAGATGAACGTCACCAAGGAGCTGACGATCGGTAATTCGGACGTCGGTTACGTCGAGGTTTCGGGCGGTCAGCTCAACGCTAACCCGATCGTCATCAAAGAGAACGGCTCGAGCATGAAGATCACCGGCGGCACGGTCACGACCCCGGCCCTGACTACGGCCAACCGTCTGGAGTGGACCGGCGGTACGCTCGATGCGAAAGCCGTCACGGGCGACCTCACCCAGAACGGCGGCACCTACAACCCGGGCGTTTTGCAGATCGTGGACGCGACGATCGCCGGCAACTACACGCAGTCCGGCGACGGAACGATCGTCATCGACTTCAACGCGGACAATACCGACTGGGATACGATCACGGTCAATAACGGGAACATCAATCTCGGCGGGACCCTGTTCCTCAACATTACGAACGAGCTGAACACGGAGGATACGTACCCGATTTTCAGTGTCACCGGCGGAAACATGGACGTCGCAGGCGTTTCGGTGGCGTTCCCCGACTGGTACACCGGTAACCCCTGGATACTCAACTCCGCGGGGATCCTTGAACTCGGCGCGGTTCCGCCCGGTCCGATCGATCCGTCCGTTCCGGAACCAGCGACTTGGGCACTGATGCTCCTCGGCATTGCCGGCTTGCTGTATTCCCGTATAAGAAGCAGGAAATAGTCGTCACGTAAGATTTACACGTTAGCGAACAGAGCGGGAGGAAAGCGAAAGCCGACCTCCCGTTTTTTGGTGGAAGCAATGAATGGCTTTGCGCTTTCTGCGTCCCCCCATTCCCCCTTGACAAATGGCTTGGTTTTCGTTAAAATGAACGAAAAGGTTTGATTATGAACGAGAAAGATTTTGACGAATACATCCGTCAGGGAGAGCCGCACAAGCGCGAGAAGGGGTACGCGTGGCAGACGGCGATCGGCTTGCAGGCCGTGGATGGGTTGAAGCCATCCAAATACCTGTACGAGACCGCCTGCCAGCACATCGAAGGCGAGATTTCGATCGCCGAGGTCAAGCGGCTGGTGGATTCTTACTACGAGTCGAAAGACCACCGCACGCCCGACCCGAACCGGACCGAGGAAGCGGACAAAGTCTCGGCCAGGATCGCCGAAATCCTTTCAGAACAGACGTTCAGTTTCTCGCCGGTCGAGTACCTTAACATTCACCGCCGATTGTTCCAGAATATTTTCCCCCATGCCGGCCAGATCCGCGACTACAACATCACGAAAAAGGAGTGGGTCTTGCGCGGTGCGACCGTCCTCTATGCCAGCGCCGACACGATTTCGGCGGCTTTGGAGCACGATTTTTCGCGGGAAAAGGCCTTCAACTATCAGGGCCTTTCGCTCACGGAATCGATCCGGCACATCGCGCACTTCATCTCGGACATCTGGCAAATCCACGCTTTTGGCGAGGGGAACACACGCACGACGGCCGTCTTTACGATCAAGTACCTCCGAAAGTTCGGTTTTGACCTGAATAACGAGGTGTTCGCGGACCATTCGTGGTACTTCCGAAACGCGCTGGTCCGTGCGAACTACACGAATCTGAAACAGGGGATCACGGCCGATTCGGGTTTTCTCGAACGTTTCTTTCGCACGCTCCTTCTGAACGAGCCGAACGAACTGAAAAACCGCACGATGCTGATTGGCGAAACGCCGTTTCAGGAGGAAGTTTCAAAGTGCAAAATTTGCACTTTGGATTGCACTTTGGAGGAGATGGCGGTCCTGCAATTCCTCAAGGTCCACCCGAAAGCCACGCAGAAGGACCTCGCCGCCCACATCGGGAAGTCTGAACGGACCATCAAAAACCTCACCGTCTCACTCACCCAGCGAGGCTTTCTGGAGCGTAAAAACGGGAAGCGAAACGGTTCATGGGAAGTTAGGGGTTTGGACCCTACTTCAGAATGACCCGGAATCCGACGTCGTAAACCGGCTGGTTTTTCGGGTACGGGACGCGGGAGTCGAACGTGCTTTCGGACGGGCGGGAGTTGAACGAGCCGCCGGCCGCAAGAGCCGTGTCGCCGTCACTGGCGAGCCATTCCGCCGCGTTGCCGTGGACGTCGTACAGGCCCCAGACGTTAGGCTGGTACGTCGCGACGTTGGCTGTAGCGTGCGCCGAGTCGTCAAACCGGTCGTCGGCCGGGCGCCAGGCAGGTATGCTGCCGGAGGGCAGGCTCCAGGGCTCGTACGTCCAGATGTGGTAGTTGGTAAAGTCGGACAAATTGGCGAAGCGGCTGAAATCGTCGTCCGGCCCGCCGTAGAAGAATTTCGGATTTCCCGACCCGGCACGGGCGGCGTACGTCCATTCCAGGTCGGTCGGGAGGGCGCAGACCAGGCCGCTTTCGGCGCCGAGGTACTGCGTCAGCCACTGGCAGAACTGCTCGGCGTGCTCGCACGAAACGCGAATGACCGGCTGTGCGTCGCCGTCGGTCTGGAAGCCCCGGTCCTCCAGACTGAACAGAAGGAAGTCCGAAAACTCGTATCGGCTGTCGTGTTTCGGGTCGAAGGCGTGGAACTGCGCGTTGGTCACTTCCGTTTTGCTCATCCAGAACCCGCCGACCGGCTGACCGTTGAGCGTCCCGCGGGGGACGTAAACGAATTCGATCTTCTCGCCGTTCGGGAGCGCGACCGAGCGGGTTTTCTGACCGTCGAACGCTTCCAGAAGCGTGACCGCCGGCACCGGCCGATTCGGTTCGTGTGCCTTCAGTCCAGCGTCGATTTTCTCTTTTGGCGGAAGAACCGGTTTGATCTCCCCGGGAACGTAGGGGTTAAAAATCCCTTCCTGATTCTGAACCACGCCGCTGTACATCTCGCGGAGTTCTTCCCGAAGCCGTGCCAGACGGTCGGTGCGCTCGGGGCCGCTGATCTCGATCCACGTCCCGTGGAACGGCGTGTTCATATCGACCCAGGTCGTCAGCCGGTCCCAGTCCTCCGGCGAGAGCATTTCCGCCACGCCGTAATGCCCGGCCGGGTCGTTCCGCAGCGTCTGGAAAAGGCGCGTCGTCGAGACGTGGAACTCCCGCGGCGAAAGCAGATGGGCGTCCGACTCGATGGTATGGCCCCGAACGAACCGGCGCAGATTCATGTAGGAATTGGAGAAATGCGCGGCTTGCCCGTAGTATTCCGACCCGGTTTTGATGGGAAAATCGTCCGTGTTTTCGAGCGAAAACGTCTCTGGAACGGCTGCCAGGGCCGGGGCGTTGGGGTCGCGGCGCCCGGTGTGGCACGCCACGCAGTATTTATCCAGGACGGGCTGAACTTCCCGCCGGAACGAGAAACCACGCATCGGGCCGTAAAACGGCGTGATCTCCGAGGCCGGCCGGTTTCCCGCAAGCGTTCGTTGACGGACGGGCGCAAGGCTCGTGTTCTGGTGGCACCCGACGCACGAAACGACCTCGCCCGGCATGGCCGTGAACCACGACCGCATGAGCTGCAGCGCCGCACCGTTTTCGTCGAGCGGCTGAATGGCGATCGGGACGTTGGCGGGCACGGTGAAGTGCGCCGAGCCGTCCTCCTCGACCGGCACGGTCCCCAAAACCGCGCGAATGTCCCACGGCCCGTCCAGCCCGACGCGGTCCACTTGACCGCCCATGCCGTGGTACGAGTAATTGTAGGTGAAAAGCCTCAGCTGCTTGACCTCGCCGCGGCGGATCCCCTTCAGGCCGGGGCCGGAGTAAATGTCGGCCAGAAAAACCGTCGCGGTCGTGCTTTCCGGGTCGGTCCGGTCCGCGATCGCCGGCGGGATCGGCGTTTTCTGCACCGGGACCGGCTCCAGCATCGCAAATCCCGGCTGCTCGTACAGAAGGACGAAATTATCGAAAACGTCCACGAGGTAGATCCCCCATTTCGCGGACGGGGACGGTTTGCAGGCCGTGATGACGTATTTGTCCGAGAGCGGCGCCGGGTGCAGGAACTTGGGCCACGTGTCGCCCGTCAGGCCGTCTTTAAGGACCGCCTCGACTTTCTTCCCGCGCTGGCCGATCTTCTGGACCGCGCCGTCAGCCTCGAAATCGCTGATCGACGTGTCGAAAAGGACCAGCTCGCCGGCCCGGGCGACGTCGTGATGCCCCACCACGACCGCGTAGAACCGACTGGCGTTTCCCGGCGTGGGCTTCGCGTTGAACATGCAGTTGGGCCAGTACGAGTTGCTCCCGTAGTAGCTCACCTGGTTCGTCCCGTCCGGGTTCATCGTGAACAGAAGCCGGTAAAACGCGTGCGGCGTGTCGGTGTATTCCCAGCGCAAATACATGATCCGCCCGTTCGGCATGACCGTCGGGTTCCAGTTGTGCTCCTGGTCGAACGTCAGCTGGCAAATGCGCCCGTCCGGGTGGCGGACGTACGTATTCGTCACGTGCGACGACCCGCGGACGCACGGCACGCCGACCATCGGGGCCGTGGACGTGAAGATGATCCGGCCGTCGGGGAGGTAGCAGGCGTCGTAATTATCGACGTCGGAGTGCTCGATCGTCGGGATCTTGCGCGGCTGGGCGGTTTTCTTTCCGGCCAGGATCTCTTCCGTCAGCGGGATCTCAAAGAGCTGCCACCGCCCGTTCCCGCCGTCTTTTTCAAGGTCCGGCCTGGAAAACATCAGGCGGTCGGCGTTGAAATGGAGGTCCAGCTCGCCGACGTACTCGTCACTTTGCGGCCGGTACACAGTTTTCACGTCTTCCGGCCCGGGAACGGCCTGAGACGAAACCGGGATCGCGACGATCTCGTTCCCGTAGCCGGTGTGATGCAGGCTGGAATTGCTCGACCAGTTGGCGGGGAGGCCCAGATTCTTTTCGGAGCGGCGGATCGCAAGGATCGTCCGGACGTTTTTCAGCACGGGGTTTTCCAGCAGCGCCCGGCGTTTCAGCGAGTCCAGCTGGTCAAACCGGGCTTCCTGCTTTAAGGCCGCGGACGCTTTTTCCAGCTCCGTCAGTTCGTCGAGGTACTTCGGGCCGTTGACGTATTCCTGCGGGTACGACTCCATCAGGTCGCGGATCGCCAGCTTCAGCGACTCGGCCTCGTGCGCAAAATCCCGCTCCATTGCTGCGATCTGGCGGTCGTTCAGCTGAGCGTTCGGCTCGTAGGGCGTCAATTCCACCCATGCCGCCGGGGTCTGGAGGTAGTTCAGGGCGTTCGACGTGAATTGGACCAGATTCCTGAAAAAGACGTTTCTGGGGTCGGAGAAGCACGTCAGCCGCCAGCCGGACGTGACTATTCGGCCCTTTCCCAGCGCGTACTCCCAGATCGGCTTTTCGTCGCCCGTTGCGGACGCTGCTAACAGAGTCCCACCGCGGGGCTGGATCGCGTGGAAGTCGGAAAACGCGGAGTAGCCGCCGTCGGAGAAGTAAACCGCCGCCCGATTTTGCCCGTGCGGGTTTCCGCGCTGCAAACCACGAAAAACCGGATGGACGCCGTTTTTCATCGGCAGCGGAATGACTGCGGCCAGCGTATGGTCATGCCCCCCGGCCAACTGACGCGGCAAGACGGTTTCCAGCCCGAACTGGTTGAGCGCGGGCCACGACGCCCCGGTCAGAAAAAGCCCTCCGCCTTGCTCGACGAACGCTTTGATCTTCGAGGCGTCCGGGTCCGAAAGGGCGTACTTCTCCGAATCGCCAAGATGGATCCACAAAACGGAGACTTCCGCCAAACCGTCGGCCGTCACTTCCTGAAAATCCGGGCATAGCGTCTTCCCCAGTGTCAGGGCGGCCTGGTATTCCGGACCGTCCTGAGCCGTCCGAAGCAGTGCCGGGCTTTTCGCCCAGACTACGGTGGAACTTAAAAAGCAGGCAGTTAGTACTAACAGGAGGAACTTTTTCATGACGGTTACTACTATCTGGCCGCAGGCCGGAGAAGGTCGGCGACGAAATCGCGCGTGTACATATCCAAGCCCCACGACGGAGCGCAGTATGCGATATTGTCCACGATTTTGTCGAACGAATCCAGCGGCAGTTCCGCCTGCGTGAACGTGATCGGCGCGCCGATGCTTTCGTACCACTTTTCCAACCGGGTGATGCCTTGCTCGATGGCGGTCTCCTCGTCCCGGCACGTTACACCCATGACGTTGCGCGCGAACTGGACCAGCCGGCGTTTGCAGAAGCCTTTCATCTTACGCATCCAGCACGGCATGGCGACCGAAAGCGACGCGCCGTGCGCCGTGTCGTACAGGCACGACATGGAATGCCCGATCAGGTGCGCGGGATAGACGGCGTTCTCGACCCCCGCCAGAAGCAGACCGTTCCACGCCATCGTGGAGGCCCACATCATATTGGCGCGGGCGTCGTAGTCCGACCCGTCCGCGACACAGCGGGTAGTGTACTCCATGACCGTCCGCATCAGCCCCTCGGCGTAAACGTCCTGAACCGGCGTTTCCGGGTCCGAGTTGGTGATATACCCCTCGACGATGTGCGCGAAAATGTCCACGCCGGCGAACGCGGTGTACTTCGGCCCCAGCGAGTACGTAGCGGTTGGGTCCAGGATCGAAACCTTCGGCATGAGGCAGGGGACGATGAGACCAAGTTTCTGCTGGGTCTGCTCGTTGGTGATGACCGTGCCGCCGTTCATTTCAGTACCGGTAGCCGCAACGGTCAGAACGTCGCAAAGCGGGAGCGCCTTTTCGGGTGTCGCCTTACCGCTGTAGAAGTCCCACACGCTGCCGTCATAAATCGCGCCCATGGCGATCGCTTTGGATTCATCGATGACGCTCCCACCGCCCAACGCGACGATCAGGTCCACGTTTTCCTGTTTCGCCAGATCGGCCCCAGCCTGAGCGTGCGTCAGACGTGGGTTCGGGCTGACGCCGGGATACTCTACGATTTCCAGACCTGCCGCTTTGAGCGAGCCGACAACGGCATCGTAAAGGCCGTTCTTCTTTACGGACCCGTGCCCGTAAACTAGCAGGACCTTCTTGCCGTACGCTGCGGCTTCAGGACCGATCTGCTTGATGGTGTCGCGTCCAAAAACGATTTTGACTGTGTTCTGATACGTAAAATTCTGCATGGCTATTAAGTGAAAATGAACTTAAAGGAAAGGGAGACAGTGCTTTTGAGCTATTCCCAAAGTGCACTTCGATTCACGAATTCTTTGATTATACCAGAATACTTCATTTTAGAAAGAGGGGGGGAAACAGATTTGTGCAAAATGAGATTCCTGTTGTGGTCTGGCTGTTGTTCACCGCGAGGTTTTCATTGGGAATTATCTACGAGAAGGGTAAGACCCGAAAGAAACCTTAATTATATTGCCTCAATTCTCCACTCCAAAACACCCTCTTTTGCATCCCCCTCCTTTTTTTCTGAAAATCCCCCCGGGGGGGCTGGACGTTTAGGGGATTTCGGTGTAAAATGGAGGTTTGAAGTTTTTTCTTTTCATTGGAACCCTAATATCAGTTGGAGCATATCATGGCAAAAGCAACCTACAAAGACTCTGGTGTTGATCTGGAACTGTACCGTAACGCGATGGAACGTCTGCCGGGACTCATGGAACGGACGGAAACCCCGCGAGTCCGCCGTCTGCCTGGTGGTTTTGCCGGTATGTTCCAGCTGGACTTTGAAAAGGGTTCGCCCTTCCGCCGCAATTACGAGGACCCGGTCCTTATTTCCTGCACCGACGGCGTGGGGACGAAGCTGAAGATCGCCCAAGCCATGAACTCCCACTCGACGGTCGGGATCGACCTGGTCGCCATGAGCGTCAACGACGCCATCTGCTGCGGGGCCGAGCCGCTCTTCTTCCTGGATTACGTGGCGATGGGAAAGGATAATCCGCCGCTTCTGGAAAAAATCGTCAGCGGCATTTCCGATGGCTGCGTTCAGGCCAACAGCGCCCTGCTCGGCGGTGAAACTGCCATTATGCCTGACATGTACGGGCCTGACGATTACGATCTGGGCGGCTTCTGCGTCGGCGTGGCCTCGAAAAAGAATCTGATCGACGGCTCGAAGATCCAGCCGGGCGACGTGGTCATCGGCATCGCCTCGACCGGGCTGCACTCGAACGGCTTCTCACTCGTGCGCAAGGTGGTTTTCTCGTTGAGCGAGCTGAACGTTTTCGACACGATCCAGAATTCCGGCACGGAACTGGACGGGCAGCTCGTGGGCGAAGTCCTTCTCACGCCGACCCGCATTTACGTCAAGCCGGCGATGCAGATCCTGGAAAACTTCCGCGAGGCGGTTCATGGCGTGGCCCATATCACCGGCGGCGGCCTGCACGAAAATCTGGAACGGGTCGTTCCGGCCGGCTCGCGCGTGCTGATCGACCGCGGAAGCTGGACGGTCAAGCCTGTCTTCCGCTGGATCCAGAAACTCGGTGAGATCGAGGAAGACGAAATGTACCGCGTGTTCAACATGGGTCTGGGCCTTGTGATGGTCCTCGCGGCCGACCAGGTCGAAGCGATCCGCGCCTCGCTCGACGGCATGGGCCTCGAGAACTGGGTCATCGGCAAAGTCGTCGAAGGTCAAAAAGCCGTCGTGTGGAACGAGTGATTTTCAAATGATGAATGATGAATTGTGAATTATGAATTGATCATGATTCATAATTCATTTCTCTTCTACAGAAAGGCCTTAAAATGCCCAAAGAATTCCTTTATGGTTCCGATAAACGAGTATCCGGTTACGGCCTGATCCTCGCCTCATCCACGGCCACGCCCGAAGAGAAAAAATGGGTTTCCGACAACAGTGTCTATACACGGATCGGAAGCCGGGAGGAATCCCCTGTTTCCTGGGCTTTTTCGCTGGCAGGGAATAATGTCTTTCTTTCCCGAAGCTGTGCGAGCGTTGATTATTCCGGGCGTCCCAGCTTTCTGGCGAATCATCTGGAACTCAGTCAGGAGGAAACCCTCCTTTATGAAGACGGGCCGGTGTACGTTCTGAGCCGGTATCGTTTTACTCCGCAATCTTCTGATGAGGCTGGATTGGAACGGAATACCCGACAGTTTTTGAACCGTTATGACGGCTGCCGGGAAGAAAACTCACGCTGCGGCACGTGGCAAAGTATTCTTTACCCGTTTGAACTGGATGGCCGTTCCTTTGCTGGCGCGGCAGCGCTCCTCGTTTTACGGGGAAATCCGGTTTATCTTGTTTACAGCCAGAACCAAAGAGAAGATATTTTACCCCTTTTCCGGGAACTATGGTCTCTTTTGCCGGTCACCTGCCGCTGGAAATACACGTTTAACACGTATCTTTCCAACCCGGGAATGGTTTATTCCCTGAACGGGCTTTTGAAAGAGACAGACACGGCGGCTCAATTCTGTCAGTCAGGCAAAGTGTTTTATCTTGATTTGAGCACTGGAACACACAATTTTCCGGCAGAGATTTTTGAAATTTCCAACCTGTCAGGAATCGAACACTACCTGATGACCGGCAACGTGACCGAAGCGCAGACGAACTACGAGCAAACCCCTGATTTCCCGGTCCCGTGCGGTATTGTCTGGGAAGAACAAACGGGGCTTGTTCGTAAACTTCACGAAGATTTTCAAAAGGTCCAGAACGAACTTGCTGCGGAAACGTCAAGGATGAATTCTGAACTTTCAAGTCTGAAAGAAGCCAACAGCCGTTACAAAAGCAGCGCTGAGCGTATGAGAAACGAGCTGACTTCTCTGGAAACGAAACTCAAAGAGGAGAATGAAAAGCAGTCGAATCTGCAGCATGCCAATGACGCTTTAACCCGTCGCAATGTGGAGATAAAACAGGAGATCGAACAGGCGCAAAATCAGTTTCAGACACTCATCACAAAATTGAACGAAACCAGAAAAAGTTACGATGAGCTTACAGAACAATCTCAAACATTAACAACCCGGCTTGAACAGATCCGGCAGGAAATCCAAAGTGAGTCGGGTAAGCGAGAAGAATTGAAAGCTGATATTCTGAAGAATAACGCTTTAAAAACCCAGCTTCTGAGAGACGTCAATAACTTTACGAACCAAAACGCGGAACTTCAGGCAGAAAATACCCGTTTTCGGGAGGAACAGTCCGAACTGATAAGCGACCTTCAGTTCTTGCGGACTTACTCCCAGAAAAAGAAATTACTCAAAAACCTCGATTATATCCATCGAATCAGCGGAGAGGTTCTTGAGTACGTTCAAACGATCGACCAGGAGAAGAAACTGGAACTGGATTAATAGGACAAAGTCCATTTTTACGTGTCAGGATCGTGCAGCAAGCCTGATAACTCCAGGCAGTATAAGGTGTCCGGAATTGGGCTGAACAACATTAAAACGATAGCCAACCGAGTAAATGTTTCGACAGAATCTTGACAATATCCGCAAAGAGAAAAGCATAAATCGTTACAAAGACTGGGATTTCAGCAAGCCTCAAGTCCTTCAAATCGAGGTTCCCATTGCCAGCGGACATTTCCCTGTCTTCCATACGCAGACAACCGCTTTTCTGACGCAGGATTACTGGGAAAACCTGCCGCCGGAAGAACAGGCGAAATGGCGATCCGCTCCCTGGAAACGGGAAGATCGGACGCAGACGATTTTCTTCCGAACCTACTCCACATCGCTAGGCAACAACCACAGGTCCTGTCCGAATTCGTGGGAGGGGGATTACTTTATCGCAAATACACTCCTGGGGAGGGCTGATGCCGAGTTACCCCCCCAAAAACGGATTCCCCGACACGGAGAATGGTATATACGCAGTAAACCCGCCCCGATAACAAGATACTTTCTTAGCGGGAAAACCGGGAAAGTCCGTCCTTACTATTTTTCCGGCAAACGAAATGAATATGTATGGACTGTTGCTCCGGACGATGATGGAGAGCTTCGCGATTCAATCGGCTCCCTTGGTCCCGCGAATATCGCTCCGATTCTGCTTTACGATGATCGGATCGATAACGGCCATCGTATGCCGATAGAAGTCACGATCAACGATGCCATGAACGCGGGAGAAGAAATTTCCAATGCGGTATCCCGTATGAGGCCATATTGGCTGACCACCAATAATTGCCACTTTGGGACGATCTCGGCAAACGCATTAAACCCATTCTTCGTGCCCGGAAAATTCAGTTCCGGTGGACTGAAGGGGTATTCCATGAGTTCAAACTCCAACCCCTACTGGAGAAACATCTGGTCCAGGATTCCAGGGACCCGCTTGAACGTACCTTTTGTTGTGGATCAGCAGGACATCGAAGAACTGAAGAAGATCGCTGATTTCACCAGGACAAGGTTAAAGAAATTTGAAGAGCTGATGGCTTGGGCCGCCCGGAAACTGCGTAGGGCAAAACAGATATAAGATATACCAACAATCCAAACTCCAACAAATAAAAATGCGTATGAAGCTTAAACTTCTTTTTTTGTTTCTTTTCTCCTGCGGGACCTGTGTTGATGCCTTTACTCCGACGGAGTGGGAGGCAGTCGCGCCGGAAATCGTCGCGAAACCCGTTTTTTCGCAAGGGGAAACAGGGTTGAAAATCGAACTGACGACCGAAAATTCCGTCGGATCCTGGGGCGGTTTTGTGCCCGTCAAGGAAAAAACCGGGTGCAGGATCACCGCCGAAGCCGTCGTGGAAGGGCTTGAAAACGCCAACGCCGGGAACGACTGCATGATCCTCGCGTCGTGGTTCGAGCCGGGAAAAACCAATCCCCAACAGAGGGATTACGTCGAGTTCACCGACCGGGAAGATGGCGTGCGCGTGTTCGACCAGACGTTCCGTGTCCCGGACGGCTGCGACCGCCTGCGGCTGGAGCTGGTTTTCAAGTGGCGAAAAGCCGCCGCGACCTTCCGAAACGTCCAGGCCTCCGAAACGGTCCCCCCTGCTCCGCGGCTGGTTCGGATCGTCGCCGCCAACGCCTGGAACGACCCATCGGGGACGCTCGAAGGTAATCGCCGCGCGATGGAAGAAACGCTTCAGAATATTTTCCGGAACGTGGGGAAAACGGACCTGATCCTCTTTTCCGAGTGTTTCGTGGACGCGAACGTCAAGGCGTCGTACCCGGAAAAGTCCGAACCGGTTCCGGGAGGCCCGACGTTTGAGCTTCTGAGCCGTTACGCGCGGGAACATCAAACGTGGATCTGCGCCAATGTGCACGAGGTGACGCCCGAAAACGTCATCCACAATACGTCGTTCCTGATCGACCGCGAGGGCAAACTCGCCGGCGTGTACCGCAAGGTCCACCTTTCCACAAGCGAGGCCATGAAGGGCGTGATCCCCGGCGGCGAACTGCCCGTTTTCGAGACCGATTTCGGGAAGGTCGGGATCGTGATCTGCTGGGATAATTGGTTCTCCGAAACCGCCAAACTCCTGCGGCTCAAAGGGGCGGAGATCCTGCTTTTCCCGCTGGCCGGCGACGGCAAGGAAAGCCACTGGAGCAAGATCTGGTCGGCCCGAGCGATCGACTCGTCGGTCCCGCTCGTCGTTTCGACGCAGCAGTCGCACCTCCCGTCGGTCATCGTGGACCGGGACGGTGAATGGCTTGCCAAAACGACGGACCAAAACGGATTCGCGTTCAAGGAACTCGACCTGAACGAGCGCAAACGCAGCTTCTGGCTCTCGGTCGGCCCGTCGTTCGGCGACCCGTACCAGCTTTACAAAATGGAACGCCGGCCGGAGGTTTATGAGAAATGATTTGGCCAACCCCCAAACCGGTCCCGCTTCAAACCTTCATTTAAACACGGATTTTCACGGATTAAAAGGATTTACACGGATTTTTAAAGAAAAAAGGTTGAACTCTTTCCTGAAAAATCTTTTTAATCCATTTAATCCGTGGAAATCCGTGTTTAAATGGAATCCTGCGGCAAGCTGGACGTTCCCCCTGGGCCGGTCCCCTTTTCCCCGTTTTCCCGCCCGGAAACCTGGACCTGCTTTCTGCCGGGGGGACTGGACTTTTTCTCATTTTGTGGTACAATACTCGAATTCATAATTCATCATTCATAATTCATAATTAAATAGTGGGGTCTGCTATGGAAATGAAAGATTTGGTCGCCCTTTGCAAAAAACGCGGTTTTCTGTTTCAGTCGAGCGAAATTTACGGCGGGCTGAACGGGTTCTGGGATTACGGCCCGCTCGGCGTGGAACTGAAGCGGAACGTCAAAAACGCCTGGTGGGAAGACATGGTTTCGACCCACAACGAGCAGAAACTCGACGAAGGCGCGCCCTCAAAGTACGAAATGACCGGTCTGGACTGCACGATCATCATGCACCCGCAGGTCTGGAAATGCTCCGGCCACTACGACCTTTTCCATGATTTCATGGTCGATTGCACCGAGTCGAAACGCCGCTACCGCTACGACCAGCTCCGCGGCCGCTGGGTGGAAGCCAAAGGCCAGAAAGCCTTCATCCTTGGCGACCCCGCCGCCGACAATTGGGACGAAAGCATTCACGCCCGCGCCCAGAAATTCTTCGGCATTCGCGCCAAAGACGCCGACCAGATGAAATTCGGCGACGAGCTGATCTCGCTGGAAAAATTCGACGATTTTTCTCAGGTCCTCGCGCCGGAAGCAAAGCACCTCGGAACGCTCACCGCGCCGCGTGAGTTCAACCTGATGTTCAAGACGGTCGTCGGCGCACTGGGCGGGGAAGACGACGTGTCGTTCCTCCGTCCGGAAACCGCGCAAGGGATCTTCGTGAACTTCAAAAACGTGCTGGATTCCACCCGAATCCGCATCCCGTTCGGGATCGCCCAGCAGGGAAAGAGCTTCCGCAACGAGATCACGCCGCGCAACTTCACGTTCCGGTCCCGCGAGTTCGAGCAGATGGAGTGCGAGTTCTTCTGCGCTCCGAGCACGTCCCGCGCCTGGTACGAGTACTGGCGCAACCGCCGCTTCCAGTGGTACATCGACCTGGGTCTGGCCTCCGAAAAACTCCGCCTGCGCGAGCACGAAAAAGAAGAACTGGCGCACTACTCGGTCGGGACCGCCGACATTGAGTACCAGTTCCCGTTCCTGCCGGAAGGCGAGTTCGGCGAGCTGGAAGGGATCGCCCACCGCGGGGATTTCGACCTCCGCAGCCATTCCGAAGGAAAACTCATCAACAAAGACGGGAAACTCGAAGTCGAGCTTGGCCCGGACGGGAAACCGAAGTACCGCGGCTGCGGCAAAGACCTTTCCTACTTCGACGATCTGACGCACGAGCGTTACATTCCGCACGTGATCGAGCCGTCCTCGGGCGCCGACCGCGCGACGCTGGCGTTCCTCTGTGAGGCGTACGACGAAGACGAATGCCCGGACGAAAACGGCCAGATGTCGAAGCGGGTCGTGCTGCGTTTCCACCCGCGTCTTGCCCCGGTCAAAGCGGCGGTTTTCCCGCTCGTGAAGAAGGACGGCATGCCCGAGCTGGCCTCGGAGATCTATGGCGAGCTGAAGCAACATTTTGTGACGTTCTACGACGAAAAAGGGGCGATTGGCCGTCGTTACCGCCGTCAGGACGAGATCGGCACGCCGTATTGCATCACGGTCGATACGCAGACGCTTCAGGACGGAACCGTCACGCTGCGTGACCGCGATACGCTGGAGCAGAAGCGCATCCATAAAGATCAGCTGGTCGAGGAAATCACGAAGAAGATCAAGGGAAAGAAATGATTAATTCCTGATCCATTCCAGACCATTTAAAAATCAAAAAATTTTTGAAAGAGGGGGTCCCGGGGGAGGAACAATTTTCAAAATGTTCCTCCCTCCGCGGCCCTTAAACTCTTTACGGGCGAGACTTTTTTCTCCCGCAGGGTGAAAAAAGCGAGGGAGTTTAGCCGAGGGACCAGTCGAACACGGGTCACTTCTTTCCTACAAAATCCTGCAGAACATTTTATCCAGCTCGGTGCAGCTCCAGATCAGGACCGACGGGCGGCCGTGCGGGCAGTGGTCCGCCACGGGGCACTCCGCGTACTCGTCGAGCAGCTTGCGCATCTCCTCGTAAGAAAGCGGCTGGCCCGCCTTGCATGCCGCTTTGCACGCCACCGTGTGCAGCGTGTCGTCGATGAATTTCTCAAGCGTCAGCTCCCCGCCGCCGTCCTGGATCACCTTCAGGATCTCGTGAAGCAGCTCGTCCACACGCAGCCGGTCCTTCTTTTCAAACGTGAAAAGCATCGCCGGGACCGCGTGAACCAGGATCGTGTTTCCGCCGAACGACTCGAGCTGGATCCCCATTTCCTCGAGCTGCTCACGCCGCTCCAGCAGCTGCGCCGCCTCGGTGGGACGCAGATCGACCGGCTCCGGGACCACCAGCCGCTGGACCTCCACCGACATGGATTTCATCCGTTTTTTCAGACGCTCGTACAGAATTCTTTCGTGCATCGCGTGCTGGTCCACGACCATCAGCCCCTCGTCGCACTCCGTGACGATGTACCGGTCGTGGATCTGGATGATCTTCCGCGTCAGGTGCGACGCTTCCCGCTCCTGAGGCGAGACGATCATCGGCTCTGAATCACCGCCAAGGTCCAATTTCGGCTCGCGCTTCCCTCCTGATTCCGCCTGAAAAGCGGGCCGTCGCGCCCGAACGCCAAAACCATCCGACGGCGCAGAGGTCCGAGGCGCTGAAAACGTCCGCGTCTCGCCCAAACCCGGCTCCTGACCGAACGGCTTGAACGGCGGGACTGGCTCCGCCTTTTCACGGGCCGCATCCACTTCCCACGGGAGCGGCTGACGGCTGGGGCGCGGCACCGAAACCGGCTCCGGCTCAGAAGGCTCCGAAACCGGGGTTTCCGGCGCGTCCATGTTCCGGAACGTCTCGGTCAGCGGGACGAGCGGGTCGTTGGCCGCCTGAGCCGCCTGCACGAACGTCGCCATGTTCGTCGTGAGGAACTTCGTCCGCAGCACCGCAAGGAACTGGCCGTAAATATTGTTCGAGTCCTGAAAACGGACCTCCATTTTCGTCGGGTGGACGTTCACGTCAACCATCTCCGGCGGCATTTCGAGCTTGAGGAAGCAGATCGGGAAGCGGTTCTGAGTCAGAAGCCCCCGGTACGCCTCCAAAAGCGCGTGCTGGAGCGAGCGGTCCCGGATCGGGCGCCCGTTCAGAAACAGAAACTGCATTTTCGGATTGCTCCGACTGTAATTCGGCCGGGCCGCGTAGCCGTAAATTTTGATCCCGCCGTAGGCCTTTTCGACGTACAGCAGCGCGTCAGCCAGTTCTTTCCCCTCCACGTCGCAGATGCGCTGGAGCCAGTCGGAAGTCGCCGCCAGATCGTACACCACGCGCCCATTGTGCCGCAGCGTGAAATGGATCTGCGGGTTTGCGAGCGCCAAGCGGGTGAAAAACTCCGAGATGTAGCCGAATTCGGTCTGCACGGACTTCAGAAACTTCCGTCGAACCGGCGTGTTGAAGAAAAGATTTTTCACGTCGATCTGCGTTCCGGGCGGGCAGCCGCACGGGGTCGGGTCGTGGTACTCACCCCCCTCAACACGGAGTTCCATCCCGCAAATCTCGGCGCCTGACGGATTCGCGGACGCTTCACCGACCGTGGGTTTAACGCCCGGATTGACGCGGCTGCGGACCGTCATCTGCGCGATCTCCGCGATGCTGGCCATGGCTTCGCCGCGGAATCCCATCGACGAGACGTTGAAAAGGTCGTTTTCGCTGCGGAGCTTGCTCGTCGCGTGACTCGTGACGGCCAGGATCAGGTCGTCGGCGTCCATTCCGCATCCATTATCGACCACGCGGATCAGTTCACTGCCGCCCTTCTCGATCACCACATCGATTCGCGTCGCGCCAGCATCGATGGAATTTTCCATCAGCTCCTTCACGACACTTCCGGGACGTTCGATCACTTCGCCAGCGGCGATTTTGTTGATAAGATTGGGCGAGAGACGCTGAATTCTGGGCATAAGAACGAGAAAAGGAAAAAGGACTCAAAAAACGGGAAAACGCAGAGCGATCCAAACATCAAAAGGGTTTTAAAGCGGAAACGGTGAGGTTTCGCGAAAACCCCACCGTCTCCCGGCATCAAAATCACTCACTTTCGTGATGCTCGATCACCTTGTAGTACCGATCGTAATTGAACTTCGGACTATTGTCAAGGTCGTGGCACTGGATGCACAACACCTTCATCTTTTCCTTGTCCGATGCGTCGAGATGGAGCGCTTCCCGGTACTTTTCCTGGAGTTTTACGTTACTTCCAATCTCGGCCTGCATGTGCTTTTCGCCAGGTCCGTGGCAAGATTCACAGCCGACGTTGATCAGGTCAGGCGTCACGTCCACACCGAGAAAACCGCTCTTGAACGGCATCCGATGCTCAGCGTTCCAGCCTTCCACGTGGCACGCAATACATTCCGGGTCGAACGTCCGCGGCGGGTTGGATTTTTCCAGAGACTTCCAAGCGATCGAGTGGCGCGAGGTTTTCCAAACTTTGTAAGATTCCTCATGGCACGACTCGCATCGTTTGCTTCCGACGTACTCACCGTTCGATTTTTCAAACGGGTTCCTCAGCGGCTGAATTCCAAGCCCGTCCAATCCTTCGAGCCGAAGCTGGTCCTGATAAATACCCATCAAATCCAGAATTTTCTGCGATGACTGGTAACGGGAATCCATTGGAACTCTCTGGTAGAGAAGCGGCGTTTCGTCGTCATCATACAGACCAAGCACCAAAACATTCATACCCTTCTCACCAATGGTGATGAAATACTGGCCCGTTTCCGGAATAATTTCCGGTTCAGCCGGTGGAATCGGCGGGCCGTTTGGCGTGACAATGATATCGATGTCTGGAAACTCCTTCGCGAATTCTTTCGACTCCTCGATCGACGCATGGGACAAAAGAATGATGAACTGGCATTGGTTTTTCAGCATTGGAACCAGTTTCGCGAGCACCACTTTGGCTGAACGTACAACCACTTCGTCATTCTGCTTCTTGACCTGCTCACATTCCTCATCACCCAAAACGCCAATGATCCCGATCTTGATTCCGTTCCGGCTGACGATTTTCGCAGGAGGAAGCAATGTATTGTCAAACTCAAAAAGTCCAACATTCGCACTGGTAAACAGTTTTCCGGAAACACCCGGATTAGAGACTTCCGCCAAAATATCGGCACACGGAAAAGCCAGATCGATCGTTCCAAGCGTGATTGCGTCGTATCCCATCTCGCGCAGCATATTCACGGCGTTAAGGAATTTGATTTGGGCCTGTTTCGTAACACCGGGACTGATCCCGCCCACGTCAAGAATAAGAGGGTTCCACCCATCCTTTTTAAGTTGATCAAAAAACACGCACTGTCGCGATAGTCCACCGGTCATCCGATCCATCCCCGCACAACCGCAGGGTTCCAGGTAACCGTTTAAGCGCCCCGTGAAGGCAAGAGTAACTTTCGGCTGTTTCCAACCAACAAAAACTTCACCGTTTTCTTTGATCGGATCAAACTTTTGATCGGGGTCCGTACCATACCGTGAGGGACGTGCCAAAACCAGACCGTCAGGTCCGAGGGCTTTTACGTCCACGTTTTCTTCATCAGCCTGAGAATCTTCCGGAGCGGCAGCGTCTTCATTTCCGCTTTCCTCATCCGTATTCTGTACCTCAGTATTTTTCTCCTCAGACAAATCCTCGATTTCAGGAACCATATCCAGAGCCGAATCTGCCCCGGTTTCTTCAGAATCTTCCTCCAATGATGGAGCGTCTGCAGGTTCATCGAGTTTCAGGTCATCAAGGGTTGGAATCTCCTGCGGCAGTTCCTCATCGTCAAGCTGCGGTTTCATCGCGACTCTTTCCTGAAGGGGAATGACCGTTGGAGCAAAAGGACTTTGAACCTCCTCAACCACCGGAGCCGAATCGGTACCCGTTTTTTCCTCAGAAACTGTCCGCTGCCCATCTTTTGGCTGCGAGAAGAAAAAAACACCTGAAAGAACTCCAAGAGGAATCAAAGCCGCAAGGACTAAACAACAGTTAAGAAACAAAGTCTTTTTCATGGGATTTCCTTTTTTCCCGAATAATAAACCTGCACTCCTGGCAGGTGCCTGACATCTGACTGAAGAAGACACCATAAAATGACGGCTTCAACAAATTAAAAAGTTCAATAGGAAAAAGTTAAAAACCTCTTTAACTCATTCTGTATCGGATTCAAGATCGATTTTCTCAGGAACCGCAGATGATTCCGCTCCTTCCTGTGTTTCAGGCGAGAGCATCGGCATCATACCGCCCGGGATCCCAGGAATTTGAGAAGCATCAGGGAGTTTAAAATCAATATTGAATTGAAATTTTGGTGTTTCCGGAATGTTCGTTTCCCCTTCAACCGTCACCGTAAAAACTTTATTGGGCAAACCTGGCTTAATCGCGATCGTCACGATTTTCCCTGTTTCGGGCAAAGGAGTCACGTCACTGTAATCATAATGATACGCGTCCGTTTGCTCAAAACTGAAAAAATCCACGTACTGGGGATCCGTCACGTGAAGGTTTGAAAGCACCAGCGGTTGATTTTTGACCAGACTGTAAACCCGATTTACCGTTTTAAAAACGCTCATCGTCGGTACACCCGAGACTTCCAGTGTCTTTTCCGCAGGCCAAACAGCGGCGTGAACACTTCCGATGAGGGAAATTTCAATCTCCGGCTCCGAGGGAACATTCGTCTGGATCATGACCGAGGCGTCAAACTCTTCATCGTCTAACTGCGGCGTGCAGGAAATCGTCAGCATGATCGTTTCATTGGGCTCGATTTCCCGTTTGGGAAGTACACAGGTCACAGAATCGTCTTCAGGAACCGGCTCAGAAAGTTTCAAAACTCCCCGGCCTGTATTCGTGACAAAAAACTCATGGGTGACCGTTCCAATCTCACCATACAGAACCCCCAAATCGAACGATTTTTCATACTTCACCAGCGGGACATTGGTCAAAAGCTCAGGATTCATTTCATCCATATCCGCGTAATTCTGACTCCAATGAGCAAATTCACGCGTCCCAATAAGCCATCCCAATCCCGAGGCAAATACCACGGTTAAAAGGATGAATCCCGCATGGAGTCTGATTTTTCGCGACATTTGATTTCAACCTTTCACTCCAAATTCATCGATTCCACGACTTCGTGCAAAACTTCGATGAATTCACTCCGCGTTGTCTCATTCAGTTCTTTTCCGCGTTTATTCAGATTTTCATTCACTTTACAAATGGTTTCCTGCATGACTTCATGGGTTTGTTCACTTCCCCCTACCAAAGCAAAATTCGGGCCTCTTGTCAGGCGAGTCTGACCATCCTTACAATCGAATCCAACTCCAAGGATCGAAGTGATTTTTTCTTCATTTTCATCATTCATAAATCACCCCTGTAAAAAGAATTCTTCCCATCAGCCTCCTCTTCGGGTCTGATTGAGCATTGCTTTAATTGCGTCACCAGCGGCGTTACGCGTGGATTCCTGCATTCGTTTTTCCTTGGCCATTGCGTCTTCTTCGACTTCTTCTTTTTCTTCCGATGCGATCGCCTGTTCCCTGTTTCTACGCATTTGGGAAGCCAGCTGATCTTCTTCGTCCGGTTCATCTTCGCCAAAAATCGCGAAAATATCAAGCTCGGAATCGTCGCCCTTGGCTCCTGCCGCCTTGCTCTTTTTCTTTTGGATCTGCTTCTTTTCGACGATTCGCGCGGCTGCTTCCGTCACGGACTGCACCTTGGAAAGTTTTTGACCGCTGACTCCCACAGTAAGCTGTATCTCGAAAATCATACCTCCAACCTGAAGTTTGTCGCCATTTCGAAGCTTCATCGGCGTTGTGATGGTCACACCATTAAGGATGGTTTTCTCATTCGGGTCGAGGGGTTTCACCGCAGCGAAGCCTTCTTTTCTGAAAATCGCGCAATGATGCCGTCCAACTCCCGGCCCCCCTGGCCGAAGCTGACACTTGGGAGATTTCCCGATTTCAAAAATCTCGCGTTTGATCTCAATGACCTGACCTTCGTGCGAACCATTCGCGACCACGAGTTTGACTTCCATCATGATAACATTCTCCCACAGAAAAAAACAATAATTCTTTTATGTATCATAACGCAAAAACACCTAAATGTCAACACCTTCCAGTGTTTTGGAACGAAAAAAAGTCAAAAAAACTCAAAACCTCCGGTCAAAACCACATTCAGATGAAAATCGCCGCCAGGCTGGCAGTTATAAACGCAGCCAAAGTACCACTAAGCAGCGAACGCAAGGCAAGCTGGGCAATATCCCGGCGTTTCTCGGGGACGAGAGAACCGATTCCGCCGACCATGATCGCCAAGGAACCGAAATTTGCGAAGCCGCAGAGTGCGTAGGTGAGAATTACCCGGGAACGAGCGTCCAGAAGTCCAAGGTTTTCCGGGTTGGAAAGGTCCATGTACGCGATGAACTCGTTCAGAACCGTTTTCTCGCCGAGTAACTGACCGGCAAAGCCGCACTCGGACCACGGAACTCCCAAAAGCCACGCGAATGGCGAAAATATCCAGGCGAAGATCCGCTGGAGAGTCAGAGGCCCACCCGCTATATCGCCTAACAGGGCAAAGCAAAGGTTCAAAAACGTTATGAGGGCCGTCAGCGCGATCATGCACGCGATGACGTTCAGGGAAAGTTTCATTCCTTCCGACGCTCCCCGGCAAGCCGCGTCCAGAATATTCACGTCGGGGCTTTCCAGTTTCAGAATCCCGTCTTCCTCCCCAGCTTCAGAAAGCTCGAACGTGCTTTTTTCCGTCTCGGGGATCATAATCTTCGCGAAAAGGACGGACGAAAAAACCGAAAGGAGTGACGCGATGATCAGGTGCCCCGGTTGCATTCCGACACTTTTGATCAAGGATGCGTACAGAACCATGACTCCCCCCGCGATCGTTGCCATTCCGCAGGTCATCATGCAGAAAATCTCCGAGCGGGTGAATTTCGCCAGGTACGGACGGACGGCAAAGGGGGCTTCCACCATTCCGAGGAAAATATTGGCCGTGGCGATAAACGCCTCCGCGCCACTAATCCCCAGGCTCCGTGAGACGCACCACGCCATCATCCAGATGATCCGCTGAAGGATCCCGAGGTGGTACAAAATCGCCGTCAGCGCTCCGATGAAAATGATCGACGAGGCAATCGTAACGGCAACACAAAGGAGATTTCCGGAGATCATTTCCTTGCAAACAACGGCCGCCGCGCCGGAATTAGCCGCCTCAATGAGCATCGATATTCCGGAACTTCCAAATTCCTGAAAGCGAATCCCCGGAGTGGTTTTAAGGAAGAAAAAAGCCAGGAGGAACAGAATCCCTAGCCCTATCCCAATCGGTTTCCAGCGAATCGCGCGGCGATTTTCCGAGATAAACCACGAAATGAAGATGAAGACGAAAATCCCAAGAATCGGAGGAACTACGTGCATAAAAGACCCTCGCCTTTTCAAATGAGTTAAGAGTTTGAAGTGAGGAGTTAGGAGTTAGGAGTTGACGCTTCGCGTAACGTCGCCTTCAGAAAGACTTCATCCGATAAAAAGCCGAAGGCTTTCCAACTCCTAACTCCTCACTCCTAACTCCTAACTTTTACTTCAGTGCAGCGCAAACCGCGTCACCAAATTCCGACGTGCTGGACGTCCCGCCAATGTCCGGCGTGCGGACTTTTCCACCCGCCAGAACCGCGCACATGGCATCCATCACGGCATCCGCCAGAGCATGTTCCCCAAGCTGGTCCAACATCATATTGACCGCCCAAAGCGCTCCCATCGGGTTCGCGATCCCACGGCCCGCAATGTCCGGCGCGGAACCATGGATCGGCTCGAACATACTCGGGTGTTCACCAGTCGGGTTGATGTTTCCGGACGGCGAAATGCCAATGCTTCCGAGCATCGCGGAACCCAGGTCCGTCAAAATGTCGCCGAACAGGTTGCTCGCCACGACCACTTCCAGATCTTCCGGGTGCATGATGAATTTCCCGGTCAGCGCGTCGATGTGCATCTTGCTCGACTGGATCTGGGGGTAGTCCTTCTTCACCTGCTCCTGAACTTCATCCCAGAAGACCATCGAGTACTTCAGAGCGTTCGATTTCGTCGCGCTCAGGACCTTGGTCTTCCCGTGCTTCACTGCATATTCGTAGGCGTAACGCATAATGCGCTCGGTCCCCAGCTGCGTGAAGATGGAGTTCTGAATGACTTTCTTGCCCTTCACCGGGTCTTCCGTGATGCAGCCTTCCGAGCAGTACTCGCCTTCGGAATTTTCACGCACGACGACGAAGTCGATCTTGTCGTTTTTCAACGGAGAAACCAGCCCCGGCAGAAGTTTGATCGGACGCATATTCACGTACTGATCGAAACCACGGCGAATCGGGAAAAGAAGATTCTGCGCAGAAACCACGTCCGAAACGCCCGGAAAACCAACGGCGCCAAGCAGGATCGCATCGCAGTCGTCAAGGATCTTCAGCCCGTCTTCCGGCATCATAACACCATGGTGGAGGTAATACTCACAGCTCCACGGCAGGTGCTCGAACTCGAATTTCACGTCCGCCATGGCTCCGAGTTTTTCGAGAACCTTACGGCCTTCCGCCACGACTTCAATTCCAACACCATCACCAGGAATCAGATCAATTTTGTACGTCTTCATTCTATATTCCTCTGGAGCTTGCTCCATGTAAGTATGAGTTTAAAACAAAAAACAGAATGGTAACATTTTACTCCATCCTGTTTTTTTGTCAAGGGGCACTGATTGACGAAACAGAAAAACAACGCAGATAAGCTTTTCAGTCGTCAAATTTCGGTTTATCATCGCGTTTGGCCGGCATTCCGATCACGGCAATCCCCAGGAAAATACAAAGCACGAAACTTATGTACGGGAAAACCCACGGTGAGGCTTTTGCCTCTTGTTCCTCGCCAGCTTTCGCTGCCAAAAGAGGAAGCGGCGAGGTTGCGTAAAAAATAAACGCGGAAATCGCCAGACCTTTGATTAATGAAAAAACGCGTTTCATTGGAACACCCTTTCGTTCATTCAGTCTTCACGGGTAATTTCCAGAATTTTCAGGCGGAGAAGTCCCCTCGGAACCTGAATCTCTGCGATCTCTCCAACTTTTTTGCCAAGCAACCCTTTCGCAAGCGGACTGGAAACCAAAATTCGTCCATTGATCGAATCTTCTTCACCGGCTCCGACGAGGGTATAAGTTTCTTCATAATTGTCTTCCGTATCGAAAACACGTACGGTACAACCGAAACAAACTTCATCACTTGGAAGCGTCGATCCATCAACGATGGTCGCCATGCTCAATTTGTATTTCAAGTCATTGATTTTGGCCTGAAGGAGCCCCTGAGACTCGCGAGCACCATGGTACTCCGCATTTTCACTCAAGTCGCCTTCCGCGCGAGCCGTAGCGATTCGCTCAAGAATGGCCGGCATTTCAACAAATTCCATGTGCTCGACCTGAGCGCGAAGTTTGTCATAGCCCTTTTGCGTCATAAAAATGTCTGCTGACATGATTTCTCCAATATCTGCTACCGTTCAAACAAAAAAGCAAGACAATCCCCACAAATGGGAATTGCCTTCGAATGTCCTATATGATTGCACATTTTGTCGATTTCGTCAAGGCCCCTCTGCCACTTTTTGGGGAAAATATTGGAAAATTTTGAATCTTTTTACCTAAAAAACCGTCCCGGGGCTGGAAATTTTCCTGAAAATCGGATATACTAAAAAAAATGATACAACTTGCCTTCAGTAATTTTGAAAAATGTTAGCAAAATTAAAAACCCTCACACTCTGTGGAATTGACGCTCTTCCGGTAGATGTTGAAATTGACATCGCTCAAGGCGGTTCAAGTGTTACACTCGTCGGTCTCCCCTCCCAGGTCGTCAAGGAAAGCGTTCAGCGCGTCATGCGTGCTCTCGAGAATTCCGGTTACGCCCAGCCCGGGAATTCGGTCCTGATCAATCTCGCGCCTGCCGAAATGCACAAGCAGGCCGCATCCTTCGACCTTCCCATTGCCGTGGGCCTGCTGGCGGGCATGGGCCAGCTTCCGTTCGACCGGCTGGAAGAATACGTCATGGTCGGCGAACTCGCCCTCGATGGTCAGGTCCGACCCGTAAAAGGCGCCCTTTCCATGGCTTTGGCTTGTGAGAAACTCATGGCCGAAAATCCGAATATTCGCGGATTGATTCTTCCGGCGGAAAACGCCGCTGAGGCCGCAGTCGTGGAATCTGTAGAAATTCTTCCCGTTTCGTCTTTGACCCAGCTCATCTCCTTCGTTTTAGGGGATTTGGATCTGGACGCAGCCCCATCGAATCTTGAACAGATTTACGCCAATCTGTCGCATTACGACCTGGATTTCGCGGACGTTCGCGGCCAGGAAATGGCCAAGCGCGCCATGATGATCGCCGCGGCGGGTGCCCACAATATGCTGATGATCGGCCCTCCCGGTTCGGGTAAAACGATGCTGGCGAAGCGGCTCCCGACGATCCTGCCGGACCTTTTACCGTCGGAATCCCTCGAAACGACGCGAATTTACAGCTCGTTGGGCAAGATTTCCTCGAAAACGCCGCTGATCGTCACGCGGCCATTCCGGTCGCCGCACCACACGATCAGCGATTCTGGCATGGTCGGGGGCGGAAGCATCCCGCAGCCGGGGGAAATCTCTTTGGCGCATAACGGTGTGCTTTTTCTGGATGAACTGCCGGAATTCAACCGCCGGACGCTGGAAGTCCTTCGTCAGCCACTGGAGGACCACGAGGTCACGATCTCACGCGCCCAGGCAACCGCCACCTTCCCGAGTGATTTCATGCTCGTGGCCGCGATGAACCCGTGCCCGTGCGGTTTCCGGGGCGATTTGCGCCGCCAGTGCAACTGCACGCCAATTCAGGTGGATCGTTACATGTCGAAAATCAGTGGTCCCCTGCTCGACCGAATCGATATTCAGGTGGAAGTCCCCGCCGTCCCCTTTGAGGAGCTTTCGGTCGGAAGCAAGCAAACAGGAACGTCCAGTGCCCAGATGCGGGAAGAAGTTCTGCGGGCGCGTAAAATTCAGGCCCGACGTTTCAATTACGAGATCGGGGGCGGCTTCCGTGACTCGCTTCGCCCAGGGACCCGCCGGGTCTATTATAATGCGCAGATGACGACGCGGCAGATCCGCGAATTCTGCCAGCTCGACCAGGAAAGCATCATCCAGATGAAAGTCGCGATGAACCAGTTCGGCCTTTCCGCCCGCGCCCACGACAAAGTGCTCCGCATCGCCCGGACGATCGCCGACCTGGACGGCTCCGAGAGAATTCTCCCGGACCACCTCGGCGAGGCGATCAACTACCGGATCCTGGACCGGAATTTGTGGACGTGATCCACTTGCGGGGACGACGCTCACAAGCGTCATCCCCTTCTTTCTATTTCGCCTTAAACGGAATCTCGTGCAGTTTCGCGAATCTTTCCGCCTCGGACCCTTCCGGGGCGCAGATCGTCAGATTTGGGCAGTCCGCGATCGCTCGCCATCCACCAATTTCCTTTACGCTTCCAGGAATCTCGGCCAACGTCAAGGCTTCACAGCCGTCAAACGTGAAATTTTCGATTTTTGTCACGCCTTCAGGAATCACGACGGATTTTAAGGAATGGCATTTATAGAATGCCCCGCCGCCAAGTTTTGTCACTCCCTCGGGAATGACGATGGACGTTAAGGAATCGCAGCCACTGAACACCGAATCTTCCAATTTCGTCACGCTTTCCGGAATTTCGACCGACGTTAAAGACACGCAATGCAGGAAAATCCCGCTTTCCAAAACAGCCAAACCTTGGGGAAGTGCAACGGACTTTAAAGACACGCAGCTCGCAAACGCCCAGGGGCCGATTTCGGTCACGCTATCGGGAATCTCGATGGACGTCAAAAACTCGCAGCCATTGAACGCGTTTTCTCCAATCACTTTTATGCCTTCGGGAATCTGGTATTTTTTCGCAGAGTTCAGACAGGCGACCACTTTCTTCCCGTCTTTTGTCAGAAGGGCAGGACCATCGGCCCTGAAATAAGGGTTGGCAGAAGAAATATTCCATTTTTCCAGGGCCGGGCAGCCGACAAATGCCCCTTCGATTTTCTTTACGCTGTCAGGAATGACCACCGAGGTTAAGGAATCGCAGCCCTGGAACGCATGTTCTTCAATCGCGGTCACACCTTCAGGAATTTCGATGGAGGTTAAAGCATGGCAGAAAGCAAACGCACATTCTCCGATCTTCTTTACGCTTGGAGAAATCCTGACGGACTTTAAGGACGAGCAGCTTCCGAACACATCTTCACCAATCTCCGTTACACCTTCAGGAATTTCGATGAAGTTCAGGGAGTTACACTCATGGAACGCACTCTTTTTAATGACTTTTACCCCTTTGGGGATGGTGACGGACTGTAATTTGCACCTCTCAAAAGCCTGCTCTCCGATCTCCGTCACGCCTTCGGGGATCGTAATGGACGTTAAAGACTCGCAATCCTCGAAGGTGCCGAATCGGATGACTGTTACGCCTTTGGGAATCACGAAAGTTTTTAATGAACTGCATACCGCAAACGCGCTCTCACCAATCTCCGTCACACTTTCGGGAATCTTGACCGACGTCAAAGATCCACAGAGCAGGAACGCGCTGGCTCCGATTTTTTTCACCCCTTCGGGAATGGTAACGGATTTTAAGGCTTTGCAACCTTCAAAAATATTCTTTTCAACCTCCGTCACGCCTATGGGAATCACAAAGGTTTCTAAAGAACTGCAGCCAGCGAACGCCCTCTTGCCAATTTTCGTCACTCCTTCGGGAATGGTGACGGACATTAAAGATTCGCAGCCCTCAAACGCACTCGCTCCGATTTTTTCCACCCCTTCGGGAATGGTGACGGACGTTAAAGATTCGCAGCCCTCAAACGCGCTCGCTCCGATTTTTTCCACCCCTTCGGGAATGGTGACGGATTTTAAAGCTTTGCAATCTTTAAAAACGTTCTTTTCAATCACAGTCACCCCCTTGGGAATGACGACTGAGGTTAATGACTCGCAATACATGAATGCTTCGGCTTTGATCTTCGTCACGCTTTCGGGAATAACAATCGATTTCAGGGAGTCGCAGGCGATGAACGCACTGTTTCCGATCACCTTCACGCCTTCGGGAATGATGACGGACGTTAAAGATTCGCAGCCCTGGAACGCATCGTCAGAAATTTCCGTTGTGCCGTCGGGGATCACGACATCGGTTTCGTCGCCGATGAAATTGGTGATTTTCGTCCCTTCCCACTCAAAAGAATCCCGGCTGGTCGGGTTTGAGATTGAAATTGACGGGAACAGGAGGAACAGAAAGCTGAACAGGGAAATTAAAAAACGAAACATTGGATGCGCCTTTACTTCTTCGGTTTCACATACTCCACGACGACGCGGAAACCCGCCTCACCGCCGCGGGACGAGCCGCGTTCTGCCGCTCGGCATTTGGGCGCCGGGGAGGTAAAATCGCCGCCTCGAACCACTTTTTTATTGCTGAAGTACGGCCCCGTCGGGTTTTCCTCGGGCGATTTCGCGTAGTAGTCCACGTCGTACCCGTCCCGGCACCATTCGGCGGCGTTCCCGTGGAAATCGTACAGGTACCACGCGTTATGCCGGCGTTTTTTGACGGGATGAAGTCTTCCGCGGGAGTTTTTCTCGTACCACCCCATCTGGTCCAGATCACCGCCGCAGAACGGGCGTTCCGAACCGGCTCGGCAGGCGTATTCCCACTGCGCCTCGGTCGGAAGCTGAACCCGGTACTGGATCTTTCGGCCGAGCTTTTCGCAGAATTCCATCGCCTGTCCCCACGTCACGTCCGCGACGGGGAGAAGCTTTTCCTTCTCTTCCGGCGGCTCCGTTTCCATGACGACCGCCCACATTTCGCGGGTGACTTCCGTCTCAAGAATCCAAAAACCGGTGAGTTTCACGCGATGGACCTCCTCGTCGGGTTCCCGGCCCTGCTCCTTTTCGGGAGAACCCATCCGAAATTTTCCACCCGGGCACCAGCGCATCACAAAATCGACGCCGTCCACGGTCAAAACCCGTTTTTGTCCATACATTTCGCCATGGCGGACGGGTTTCTGTACGTAATCACCGTCCCGGGAGAAACCGTTTCGGAAGAAGTGGTACACCCCTGTCAGACTGCCGCACCAGCTCCAAAGGGCGAGAAAAGAAAGAAATAACAATAAAAGAATCGACCAACCGAGAACCGCGTCACGCTGGCGTTTCCAGAAGTACGAAAGTTCCGCCTCAAATCGTTTCAGCAGGGAAGGTTTCTCTGGGGCGGGATCGGTATGGAACTGAACGTTAGGCATAAAATCCTTCGCGGTTTTCCCGGTCAGCGGGGAATGAACTATTTGCCTTCAAAAAGCTCTTTACCGACCTGAGCCGTGTCCGTATTGTCGATGATCTTTCCGTCAAAACCCCACATTTTTCCGAAGGTTTCGTCGGTACACTTCACGCGCTGCTCAAACTTCTCGGCACCCGGACCTTTCACGAAGAACGGAACCGGCGCGTTCGTGTGGCTCTTTTTGAAGAAATTGCATTCCGGGATCTGGCCCTTTCCTTTGCCGATCGGGGCCTGGAACATCGTTTCCGGTTTGTCAGCCAGCGGGCCAAAGAGGGCGCCCGTTTCGTGGTCGGCGGTCAGGATGATCGTCGTTTCTTCCCACGAGGAGTTCTTTTCGACCCAGTCACAAATCGCCTGCACGGCGTCGAAGAACTCGCACATTTCCTCGATCGTACGCGGAGCGTTCCCGGTCAGCCAGTCCACCGAGCCGGACTCGACCATGAGGTAAAACCCTTTTTCGTTCTGGTTGAGCGTATTCAGACCGGCGAGGCAGCACTCGGTGAGCGTCGGGACGTTTTCGTTGCGCGCTCTATCGTGGGAGCGGCTCGACTGGAACGTTCCCGCCACCTGCGGAAGACCCATGAGTTTTTTCGGAGCGGGCACTTCACCCGAGGCGATCTTCTGGAAATCTTCGCGCTTTTCAATGAAGGTCCAGCCGTAGTAATTCGGCTCGGTGGTGATCAGCCCCCAGGCGTGTTCCGACGGACCGTACGGATTGAACTGCGGCTCTTCGCGGCGTTCGCCGTTTTTGTCGTACCACGGGTGCGCGGCGCCAATGACCACGGAAAGAACGTCCTTTTTCACCATTTCGCGCCAGAGGTCTTTCCCCTCGCCCCGGCTCATGTTGTGACCGGCCACGGCCGCAGGAGTCGCGTGGGAAGGCATCACGTTAGTGATCGAACCAGCCGCAAAGCCGCGGGCGACCGCAAAATCAGCGACGGTTTCGAGCTGCTTGCCGTTTTCATCGAAATTGATCCGGCCGTTCTTGGTTTTGACTCCGGCATTCAGAGCCGTCGCGGAGGCCGCGGAGTCGGTCGGGTTTTCCATGTGCTTCTCAAACGTGAGCCAGTGCGTGTCCGGACTGTAGGAGCCGTCCTCGCTGTAATTCACGATTTTCTCGGTGCCGGCGTCCGTCGTTTTGGTGTCCTGAACGACGCCGCTTTTGCTGTAGGTCGTGCAGCCAAATTCCTTCCAGCCGTCGGCGTGTTTCATATACGGAAGGCCACGGTCTTCGCCGGTGTAGAACTGGGAGCCGATGCGGTACGCGCCTTCACCGCCGCCGTCCACGATCATCAAAATGTAATTCGTCTTCGCGGAGGCAGAAACCGTTAAAGTCAGAACAAGAATAAGTCCGAGCGCCAGGCGGGTAAAGTTTTGGAGCAAAACTCTCATGAATGGATCCTTTCTTTGGTGGGAAAATGTAAAAACTCCTTGCAGGGGTAGAATACAAGGGGGACATAATTTTTCTTAATTTTAGCACGACCGGCCAAAAAGTCAAGGGTTAAAAACAAAAAAGTCAAAAAACTTTCTTTCCCTCCTTGATATTTTGCCAGGCTCCTTTATATTAAACTGTAGAAAACCACATTTCTTTTGAGGAGATATGATGAACGTTCCAACGAAGTATTCCTACAAGGTCAACGATCACCTGTACGCCTCGGAATACCCAATCAACAAAGAAGACGTCGGTTCCAGCGGGAAGCTGGCCGCGATGGTCCGGTTCGGGATCACGGACTTCATCGACCTGACCGAGCCGGGGGAGCTGAATCCTTACGAGCAGTTTCTTCCGGACGGCGTACGGTACTGGCGGTTTCCGATTCGCGACAATCACCCGCCGAAAAGTGCAGAAGAGATGGACCAGATCGTCGCCCAAATCAGTGAGCTGGTCGCACAGGGCCGCACGATCAACGTCCACTGCTGGGGCGGTATCGGCCGCACCGGAATGGTCATCTGCGCGTGGCTCGGCAAGTCGCAGGGACTGGACTTCGACGAAGCCTTTGCGCTCCAGCAGCGACTATGGCGGACCAACCCGAAATCGACGTTTACGCCGTATAATATCGAGGAGGCTCAGAAGGACTTTCTGCGGAAATACCTGAAGGATCCGGAATGAGCGACCTCCCAACCCATCGGGTCATTCTTTCGGCGCGCGGATGCGGAGGCTGGGCTTTTCCATCATCACCGTCGTGTTCGGCTCGATGGACTGTGTGACCCAAACGCTCGAACCGATCACTGCGTTTTCACCGATGACGGTCTGACCGCCCAAAACAGTCGCGTTGGCGTAGATCACCACGTGGTCGCGAATGGTCGGGTGACGTTTTTGACCACGCACGAGCTGGCCCGTCTCGTCCGTTGGGAAGCTCAGCGCGCCAAGCGTCACGCCCTGGTAAAGCTTGACCCACTGGCCGATCTCACAGGTTTCGCCAATGACCACACCGGTCCCGTGGTCGATGAAGAAGTGAGAGCCAATCGTCGCCCCGGGGTGAATGTCGATTCCCGTCTGGCTGTGCGCCCACTCGGTCATCATACGCGGGATAAGCGGAACCCCCAACACACACAGTTCGTGTGCGATTCGATACACGGAAATCGCCCTCAGGCCAGGATAGCAGAAAATTGCCTCGGCAAACGATTTGCAGGCGGGGTCACCTGCATAAGCGGCCTGAACATCGGTTTCGAGGATTCCTCGCAGCTCGGGCAAACGGCACAGGAACGCCAAGGCTTTCTCCTGGCCCTTTTTTTCAACTTCCGCCCGAAGGGAGACATTGCAATTTCCATCACAATCGGAAGATCCACAGGAAGTGGAATGGCAAAGGGCCAGAGTGATCTGCGTCGCCAGTTTATCATATACGCGATCCAGAATCTCACCCATGAAGTAATTAATGCTTCCAATGTGCAGGTTATTGCGCCGGCCAAATCCCGGATACATGACTTCCAGCAAATCGTTCAGAATATCCACAACCACACTGTGGCTCGGCAACGGGCACGGACCCAAATGCTGAATCAATTTGAATGTCGAGCAGGTTTCAGTCAGCCGCCACGTGATCTCCGGAAGATTTTCCGTTTTCTCTTGAATCGAAGTAATGAAACTCATCGTTTACCTAAAATCGGGTTCGAAGTTACAATTTTCCTGTCCGGGTCCATTGCTTGCGTTTTGGACTTGAGTCTTTTATTTTATCCTTATTCAATCATCTGTCAAGTAGTTCAACGTAAAAAAAACAAGAAACCCGGTTTGTCATTTTCTCTAATTTGAAAATATTTTACCCATTTTGGGTAAATTTTCCCATTTTTAGAAATATTTACTTGACAAAACTTTTATTTGTGGTAGAATATAATATAGAGAGTAATTCTGTTTTTATTTTGATTTTTTAATTATTATGTTAGTTTTGTCGCGTAAAACTGGTGAACGTATCCTGATCGGCGATAATATTGCCGTGACGGTAGTACGTATTTCTCAAGGGATTGTACGCATTGGTATCGAGGCTCCACGCGATATGTCTGTCGTTCGCGAGGAAGTCGTTATTCACGATACGGAAGCCCCGGCTGATAATTCCTGCAACAGAGTGGAAATTAACATTCCTGAAAAAATTTCTCCGCAAAATCCGGTCACGTTCTAACGCTGCTTTTTTTCCTGATTCGTCTGCTGACGGAACATCATATTAAAAGGTTCTTCTGGCTTATCCAAATATCCATTGGCCTTAAATACTTCGTCTAACTGCGCGATTTTGTCCGTATCCAGCACATCTTCCTTGCTGGCTGCCTCATCAATGCAGCGCCCCCAGTGAATCCGGGAACCATTCTTCGTCACAATACAAAACTGGTTTTCAAAATACCAGTCATCTTCGTTGTTTTTGTTATTTTCTACGCAAATATAGTCCAGGCCAAATTTGTTCCAGCGGTCACCCAGCATATTCACAATTTTCACGGCGTCCCGAATCTGCTCGTCATAGACCCAGAGTGCCCCTGGTTTTGAACTGATCGGGGGTTGACATCCTGGAAAAGCCGTCACATCAAGGGGTTCCTCCGATTCATAAAAAGCGCTGGGTGCTTCACCGCAAAATGTTGGGAAATTTGCCACGTCCTCTATCGGGACCGGGAAATTATCCGGGTCGGTCGGCAAAATGTGGCAATCTGAAGAAAGCGGAATGTAATGGAGACGTACCTTCGAATCATTGGGATCCGTATCCTCGGGTGAATCGTCCGAAACTGAAACCAGCATAGCGGGCCGACGGTATGTCACTTCGATCTCAAGAAAAGCAGGATAGAATTTCCGAATCCTCTCAACCTTTTGAATCCAGTACACTTCCTTGAGAGCATTTTGCACATACTCGATCTGTTTCTCACTGTAAATCGAAAGAGCGCTCGGGTTCAAAAGGAGCGTATTGTAAATCGTCTCAGGAATATTCTCATGGATCCATGAGGGAACTTCAGAAGAAATCGTTCCGTCTTCCAAACGATGAACGAGACGAATTTTCTGAACCGTGATCTGACTCATTTTTTGTCCGTTCCCAATGGGGCCTTTTTCATAAAAATGCCAGCCAAAGGACCCCCAGAAAATCAGGGTAAGAACCATAAGAAAGGCCAGAATTACCAGACAGGTTACAAAACGCCCCCGCCCGGGAACCAGCTCACCAAGGAAATGGCCCGCGATTTCGCTGTAACTCATTTCCTCGTCCGAATCCCATTTTTCGGATTGTTTCTGGATCGTATTTTCCTGCTCTATAATCATCTTTTCAGGCATGAAAAGTGAATTGGCTTTTCCCATTAGAGAAGTTCAAAGTCCCACAATTCACATTCACCAAAAAGTTTACCAGATTTCCAGTTCCAGCGCAAGTTTTACGCCCGTGTGTTCGTGTACCTGTTCCTGAATGAGCCGGATGAGCCGGAGAATATCGTTAGGTGTACACTCGGGCTGAGCGATGATATAGTTCGCATGACGGTCACAAACCATTGCGCCGCCGACGCGCGTGTTTGACATTCCGACACGTTCGATCAGCTCACTGGCACTTTCGCCCGACTCCGTAACATTACGGAAAATGCGTCCAGCTCCCTGATGTCCTAACGGCTGCGAGGCTTTGCGTACGATCCAGCACTTCTGCATTCTTTGAGAAAGTTCAACTGGATTTTCCTCATGAAGTTCAAGTTCAGCCCCCAGAATAATCGAGTCAGAAAGACTGCTCTGGCGATAGGCGAAAACCACTTCCGAAGCATCCACCTGAGTAACCGTCCCATCTGGGGCCGCAATAGTGGCCGTTTTCAGAAACTGGCCGATATCTGTACTGTTCGTTCCAATGTTTCCATGAAGAGCGGCGCCAACCGTGCCGGGGATCCCAATAAGATCTTCCAGACCACCGAGACCATTCCGGACAGCAGTTGTGACCAATCGGCTCAGCGGCACGTTACTGCTGACTTTAACCGTAGTTCCGTTCACTTCGAGCGTTTGTGGCAGGCCCTCACTGAGATTGATCACCAATCCCTTCACGCCTTCGTTCCTGACCAGCACATTCGACCCCGCACCAAGAATCCGGAAAGGAATATTCTCCTGGGCGCAACATTTCAAAAGCCGCTGAAACGTCTCCCAAGACTGTGGCTCCGCATAATACTCGGCATTCCCGCCCACCTGAAACCACGTATGCATCGCAAGCGGTTCCTGCGTTTGAATCAAATCCGAAAATTCTGTCAGCAAAGTCGAACTCATGTGCGCACTCCGAATGAAAAAGCCCTCTAAACACTTTTATTTTACCGCATTTTCTTCATTCTGTCAAGAGGCGCGAAGAAAATTTTTGTCTTTCAAAAAAACTCAGAACGAAAGCGTGAAAACTTGCCCGTCCGCACGTCGTCCCAAGTAGAGGAACGTCTCTTGATCAATGCTGTACGAAATTCTCTGAACCGAGCCATCGCATAGGACCGTCCCGAACGACCCCGCGTGGACACTTCCGAAAAGACCTCCTGAATTGAACTGAGAACGATCCTGGCGCGGTAGTGAGGCGGTATTGCGAAGGGAATCGTCGTCGGCGCCCTGGACTTGTGTCAGGTCATCACCTGTAGCGCCTCCCGTTTCGTAATGTTCCGGCTGGACGTACTTTTCACCAACCAGCATCGTGTTACTCGTCCCATCCCGAATTTCCCCAATCTGGACATTGCTTTTCGAGAAAATTACCCCTTTGTTGTTTGTGTTAGGCTGAATATTTTTCCCGCCAGAATTCGTATTCGGGCTGGACTGGCTCATCCCGCTTGGGAAGGAATTTCCATCGGCTGAATTGCCGGCATAGTCGTTTTTCCCGACCTCCGAGGTACTTGCCATGTTACAGAGCTTCACGCCCTTGTACGGGTACAATTTATTCGTTCGGCGTGATGGGCAAAGGAAAACGTTAATGGGGCTCTGCGCACGGGTGGAGGCGTTATTTTCCTGTGTCGCGTTGATCTCTTCTACCCCATCCTGCCCCAAGGCCCAAAGAGCCTGCTGTTCCATGTAAGGGAGGAGCGAGTACGCCCACCCGCCCGGCTGTGTCAGACCGAACGCCATATCCGGGTCACCGGTCCAAAAAGCCGTCCACCCGCCAGTTGGCAGTGACTTGGTCGTCGATTCGTGGTTCAGCGAAGCAAGCCCCATTTGCTTCAGATTGTTCCCGCACTGCATCTGACGAGCGGCCTCACGAGCCTGCTGGACCGCCGGAAGAAGCAGGCCAACGAGCATCCCAATGATCGCGATGACAACCAATAATTCAACGAGTGTAAAGGCTTGACGGCGCATTTTTTCCCCTTTTCTCAGGAGTCCCCAAAAACAATTAACCCCAATTTATACGTTCTTTTAGTTTGCCTGGAAACTTGCCCTTTTTTTGATTCCTGCTCCCAGCAAGGCCAGCACTCCCGAAAGGAAGAGAAGCCATGCCGTGGGTTCAGGCACTTCCGAAGAAAACAGCCCAGTTGCCATCACGTCTGCAGGAGTATAACCGCTGAAATCGAACAAAAGCAACTGCTCTGTAAGCGAGGCGGGGAAGACACTCAGCATCAAAGAGGTCGGTGAGGTCATTCGGGCCTCGTAGCCTGAAGTCTCGTTGAGCCACTGCGAGAACGCGTCAGCGTCAGATTGACTCTCCAGACCGGAAACTGTCATTTCGATTTGATACGGATTGGTACTCGGCGCGACTTCAGCGTAGCCGGCGTTCGTGGCGTCAAATGTGATCGAATCATTCACGTGATACAGACCAGAAACAATATTTTTCGATGTATCGAGCGTTACGGCAGTTCCGTTGAGCACGAACAGAGGAGTGTTGGTGGTAATCGACTCGTTCCCGCTCAGCTCCGCAAGGGAAACAAAAGAAGCATCTTTCATTTCCGAGGGGAAAATCCCGACTGCGGAATCCAGAAGCACGTTGATCTTGCCCGTATATGTGTTGCCTTGGGTGACGTTAAACGTCCCGTAACTATCGGGAATGACATGCACGTTAATGTCTGATCGGTAATTGATCGTTCCATCGACAGAAGTCCCGCCGCCCAAATTCTGGGTCGTGTAGTTTCCGCCGTAAATATTGATCTCGCCGCGGCCGTAATGGGTAGTACTGCCTTGCACGTAGGTATTCAGGAATGTATCGCCCGCCTCAACGTTTCCGCCGTACAAATTGTACGTGCTGATCTGGGAATCATCGAAGCCGCTTTTCGTGCCCAAGTTGATTTGGGTCGCGGTGACCGTACCGGCATACTGATTGAAGTGATTGTTATTTCCGCCGCTGCAGTCATACGTCGAAATGAACATGTTGGCGAAATCCCACTTTCCGGAGTCGTGTTTGTTGATCACGTTGTTCGCGCTGCACATCGTGAGCTGAACGGCATCGGTCGCACCGTTCGAGGTCTGAAAAGTCACCGCCGCGTTTTCGCCGAATGTGATCGTATTTCCGCCGCGCATCCAGAAGCCGTTGAAGCTGAAACCGCCATAGGGTTCCCGTCTGGATATGAAGTTTCCATTGATCACGATTTGCGTATTGGTAATGTCGAACCCGGTTGCGATCGCCGAGGCGCCTTCAGGGATGATGTACGTATTCCCATCCTGCGCTTCGTGCATCAGGCCGAAACTGTTCTTGTTGAAGCTCGGCGTGTTTCCAGACCAGTTTTCTTTCGTCGAGACGTACTCGTCCGCGCCCTGCCCGGTCCAGGTGATCTCCGCCGCCTGAAGGGAAACGCCCGCCAGCAGAAGCAGCGCCGAAATTGAAATCAAACTCTTAAATATTGTATTCATGGCAAAATCTCCACATTTTAAACTAAACTCACTCTTTTATTATATTCAGGGAGATTTTCCCGTCAAGGAATATTTCAGAAAAAGGACAAATATTTCAGAAAAAAGTTAAAAATTTTTAACTCTTCCAAATCAAGGCTTCGTTCCGACGTACAGCGTCGCGATCCCGAACGTCAGAGGCCAGAAACGAACATCTGAAAGACCCGCAGATTCCATCATCCCGGCCAGTTCCTTCCCCTGCGGGAACGCCGCGACGCTCTGCGGGAGGTAATTGTACGCGTCGAACTGGTTTTTGGCCGTCCACTGCCCGATCTTCGGCAAAATGTGGCGGAAGTAGAAAAGGTAAAGCCAGCGAAACGGCGGGAACGTCGGGGTCGAAAACTCCAGGATCGCCACCTGGCCGCCCGGAGCACAGACGCGCGTCATTTCGGAAAGGCCCTTTTCCCAGTTTTCCACGTTCCGAAGCCCAAACGCCACCGAGACGATCCGGAATGAGTCCGCCGGGTACGGGATCGCCGTCGCGTCCGCCTCCACCAGCTCGATCTGCTCGGGCGTGATCCCCATTTTATCGAGTTTTTTCCGGCCAAATTCCAGCATCTCGGGCGTAAAATCCCCGCCCACGACAGGAATTTTGTACCTTTTCCAGAACGCGATCGCCAAGTCACCCGTGCCCGTGCAAATGTCGAGGATTTTCCCGTCCAAATCCCGATTTGGACGCACTTTCCGCACGACGTACCACCTCCAAAAACGGTCCACGCCGCCCGAAAGGAAGTGGTTCAGAAAATCGTATCGTGGGGCGATCTGCCCAAACATTTTCTTGACGCGTGTGCCGGAATGATCAACCATCGTTTTTAATCAGGAATGCGTAATGCGAAATTGGACGGGGAGTTAGGGAATCGAAATTTAAGGTCCTGGTACGCCTTCGAAAATCGCGTAGTGAGCGCTTTCGCCTGTGGAATCCACATCAGACTGAGACGCAATGACCGATGCGAGTCCCAGAGCGAGCAAAACCACACAAACCGTCAGAAACCAGTTCCGCCAGTCAGTCGGAAGGCCCAAAATCGTCATCATGAGCATCATCACGACGAGACAAAGAGCCGAACAAAGGATCAGGCAAATCAAACTCCCGAGTCGTTTTTTGACGTTAAGACGGAATTTCTGAACGGCCATTTTGTAGTTTTCTTCCTGAACGCTTTGACTGTCAAACACGACCGGCAGACTCGGAAGATACTGTTCCTGAACCATCGGTGAGGCCAAATTTCGCCGAAGAAGAAACCCCTGCAGTTGCAGGGCCCGATCCATAAGTGAGCGGATACTTTCCGGGTTGTAATTCATTTCCGGGGGTGGATCGAAAAGCTGGACCGAAAGCTGGTCCAACTTCGCAAACAGATGGATCAAAGGTTTAAGTTCCGGAATCTCCAGGCCAGTCCCTGATGTCGGTTTCATCACGATCGCCCCGCCAAGCAGACGGTCCGCGGCAGCTAAAAGAGCGGGATTTTCCAAATCAGTCCCCTCGACCGGATCAGACAATTCACCGGGAAGGAACTCAAGCGCCTGCTTTTCTTCACGAAATTCTGGGGTGTTCAACCTGTTCGCAAAGGAACGTAAAAAAGCCAGCTGGGAGGCTTCAAGCTCCAAATCTTTCGGCGGCAATCGATAAATCAGTTCGTGCTGGATCACCCGTGGCGGTGAGACAGCCTCGTCGATCAGAAGTACCGAAAACATTCCAGAAGCATTTTCAGGAAGAGAAATTGAAACGTTTCGCCATTTTTCACGTGCCAAAGTAGGACGACACGCCAAAAGTTTGCCTTTCTGCCAAATTCCCACGAAAACCGGATGAAACGGTTCATCAGAAGTTAAAACCGAAAAGGAAAGCTCCGGATTATCGAGGATCCGGTGAGGAATCACCAGCGAAAGTCTGCTTTGCGGCCCTAATTCACTTTCCGGCGCAGCAATCGAATCAAGCGGCCGATCCTCAAACAAAAAAGAATCTTCCGAAACATCCTCCGTCCCGGATTCGTCTTCCTGAAGAGTCCGCACTTTCAGGAAGGCAGTAAAATCCGCTTTTTTTTTGCCTTCCTCGGCATGAATCTTCAATTTCACCCTCTCGGGCATCCGCATGTCGGGGACGTCGAGCTGAAAACGCCCCTCCCGATTCGTTACATCTGAAAGAAACCAGAACGGAACATCGTCCTGCGTCAGAAATGAAGCTTCGACCCGAACGTTCGGCAGCGCACCCCCGTAGGGCCGGCGGACTTCAACATAAAACGGGCCAGGATTGGATTTTGAATCTTCACTGGCTCTTCCTGGTTCCTGGAAGAAAATCTCCTGAGGGCCAAAAAGCTGGAGCCGGAGGTAATTGTTCGAGATTCTGGAATATTCCTCCTGAAACACGTACCACGCGGCAAGCGAAAGAACAAGAAGCAGAAGAGCCGTAAACCCGATGAGAAGCTGAACTTTCACCTTCCACGACCGTTTTACCCACCAATGCAGGGAAACAAAACGCCTCATTCCCCGGCGGAGCTGCACAGCAGGCCGGGAATTCCAGAAACGTCTCAGTCTTTCGAAAAATGGAACGGGTTTCATTGTATGGCTTTTCTGAAGGTTTTATGCAAAACGATATTTGTATTATTATACCGTACTTTCGACTTCTTTCAAGAGGGTTTCCCACAAACTTTTTCAGGTTTTTTTCAGTTTTTTCTTCCTGAAACTCTTGTATTTTGGGCAAAATTTGATAAAATGCTCTTTCAGTGATTGTTATACTTGTCTGTATTCCTCTGCTTCAGCGTCGAAACTAAATTCCAGGGAACCGGTAAAATACGCTCATGGACGATCAGCTTTTCCTTTTTGAAACTCCTCAAGACCCTCCCAACCCGTGGGACGATGATGCCGCCGGCGAGGAAATTCCCGCCGTGAGCGTCGTTTTCGCTGAGGGGATCGACAAAACGCTCGATTACGCGATCCCGCCCGCCTGGGTCTGCAAAGTTCAGAAGGGGATGCGTCTTCAGGTCCCGCTTGGAAAGTCCAATCGGCCGTGCGAAGCGTTTTGCGTTGATGTACACTCGGTTCAGAAATCTCGGGTAAAACTCAAATTTTTCCTGAAGATACTGGACGAAAAACCGCTCATTTCTCCCACGATGCTCGAATTGACGCGCTGGATCAGCGAGTTTTATTTATGCTCCTGGGGAACAGTCCTCCAGTGCATTCTTCCCGCCGGTGTTCGGGATCAGGCCGGTACCCGAGTGGCCGTTTTACTCTCAGTTTCTGCGCAGGGACGGAAAGCGTTCGACCTTCTGCAAAAAGAGCAGGAAGAGGAAAAGAAGCCAATTTCTTACGCGGCATTTGAAACCAAAGCCAAAGCTCAAGCCCGTCGGGCGCAGCAGAAAACCGAAATTCCCAAGGAACTCAGACTTACACCGACCCAGGAGAAAATCATCCGCACGCTTCTGCTTTGGGGAAAACCGCTCACGCAGGACGAACTTGCCCGCCGTGCGAACGTGTCATTCGGACCAATTAAACTACTGCGGGACCGGGGGCTGATCCAATCCCAGCAGTCGCGTATCCGTACAGGAGCCGGAGATTATGGTCCGGAAAGACAGCACAAGCAGGATGATCTGGCTCTGAACCCAGATCAGGCGGCAGCGATGGAACAAATACGCTCAGCACTTCACGCCCGGACGGTTCCCAAACCGATCCTTCTGCACGGTGTAACGGGAAGCGGCAAAACAGAAGTTTACATTCAAACGATCCGGGAAGTGGTTCGGTCCGGCCGTCAGGCGATCGTTCTGGTCCCAGAAATCTCGCTTACCCCTCAGACCGTTCAGCGGTTCCGAAGTCGTTTCCAGAACATCGCGGTTCTGCACTCACATCTGACCGACGCGCAGCGCCACGACGAGTGGGAGCGGATACTTCACGGCGACGTGGAAGTGATCATCGGTGCGCGGAGTGCCGTTTTTGCCCCAACGCCGCGCCTTGGGTTGATCGTCATCGACGAGGAGCACGAAACGAGTTTCAAGCAGGACTCCATGGCTCCGCGGTACCACGCCCGGGAAGTGGCGATCCAGAGGGGAAAGATGGAAAACGCGCTGGTTCTGCTCGGCTCGGCTACGCCCGCGCTGGAGACGTACTGGCACGCCCGGCGAGGCGATTATCAACTTCTGACTCTGGCGAACCGTGTGAAAAACCGTATCCTCCCCACCGTTTCGCCCGTGGATCTGCGTATTCGCGACACGCTCTCGAACGGAGCGATCGGGCGCAAGCTGCACATCGCCATGCACGAGTGCCTCCGCGAAAAGCACCAGATGATCCTCCTGCTGAACCGGCGTGGTTTCTCGACGCACATCCAATGCCCTTCCTGCGGGGCGGTTCTCTCCTGCCCTCACTGCGAGATTTCGCTGACGCACCACAAAGTGACGGACGAGGTCGTGTGCCACTACTGCGACTACCACGCTGCCCCGCCGCAGAATTGCCCGCAGTGCGGAAGCCCGTCGATCCGTTACTCGGGAATGGGAACGCAAAAACTCGAACAGGAAATTCAGACACGATTCCCGCAGGCGCGCGTCCTGCGGATGGACACGGACTCGATGCAGGCCCGCGGGGCGCACGAGAAGGCGTTCGCGCAGTTCCGGGCGGGTGAGATCGACATTTTGCTTGGGACACAAATGATCGCGAAAGGGCTGGATTTCCCGAACGTGACGCTCGTGGGCGTGATCAACGCCGACACGGCGCTCCATCTCCCCGATTTCCGCGCGGAGGAGCGGACGTTCCACCTCATCACGCAGGTCGCAGGGCGCACGGGGCGTGGCGATGCCGGCGGGACGGTCCTGGTGCAGTCGTACCAGCCCGAAAACCCGGCCATTCAGTTCGCGTGTCAGCACGATTACGTGGGGTTTGCCCGCTACGCGCTGCCACTGCGCCAGAAGCTGAAGTACCCACCCTACGGTGAGCTGGCCCGCCTCGTGATTCGCGGGACCAATGAGGAAGAAACGAAAAAGACCGCGGAAACGCTCGCGGCTCAAATCCGTCTTGCAGGCGCTGGAAATCCACCCTCGGCTTCAGCATTTCGGGTCCTCGGACCTGCACCGTGCCCGGTGGTCAAACTTCGGGACTTTTTCCGGTTTCACATTCAGGTCCATGCCGACTCCCGGTCGTTCCTGGCGGACACGCTGCGGAAAATCCAGAGCGAGGTCAAAATTCCCTCTGAGATTCAATGGATCATTGACATGGACCCGCTCGCGATGCTTTGAAAAAGCCGTTGCAGGGGGCCATTTCTCGCTCAAGGGACTCATGTAAGTCTTTTCGGCTATAAAATTCTCACTTTTTTCCTGAAAAATCGGCCCGAGGGGCTTTTCAAAAACGACTTTTTCGTTTATAATAGATAATAATTTGTTTTGTTTTTTCTCCCCCACCCCAAACCACGAGGAAAAAAACCATGCGTCACATAAATCGCCGCCAGTTTGTCCGTGTTTCACTTGCCACCGGAGCGCTCGCCTCACTGTTCCCCACTCCCGCAATTCAGGCCGGGACTGGAGCCAATGAAAAAGTCAACGTCGCCGGGATCGGCATCGGATGGCGTGGCGGTGACCACCTGAACTGCTTCAGCAAAATGGAAGGCGTGAATCTCTGCGCGTTCTCGGACGTGGATGAAAACATCCTCGCTGCAGCGACTGCCCGCGTACCGGGTTCCGTCGGTTACCGCGATATGCGTAAAATCTTCGACGATCCTTCCATCGACGCAGTGTATGTTTCCACGTGCAACCACTGGCACTGTCTGGCGAGCATCTGGGCGATGCAGGCCGGCAAACACGTTTATGTCGAAAAACCGCTCTCGCACAGCCAGTGGGAAGGTGACCAGGTCGTGAAAGCCTCGCGCAAATATAACGTCATCTGCCAGGTCGGCACGCAGCAGCGCAGTGACCCGATGCAGGCCGAAATCAAAAAATTCCTCCACGAGGAAAAAGCTCTCGGCGAAATCAAATCTCTCGCGGTCAACCGCTACGGTCGCCGCGCATCTATCGGCAAACGGGAAACACCGCTCCCGATCCCGCCGGAAGTGGACTACAATCTCTGGCTTGGCCCGGCGCAGGACAAACCCATCTTCCGCGACAAACTCCACTACGACTGGCACTGGGACTGGAACACCGGCTCCGGCGAGATGGGCAACTGGGGCGTACACGTGCTTGACGACGCGATCAATAACGTCCTGCTCGACAAAGTGGCGTACCCGAAGCGCATCCTTGGCGGCGGCGCGCGTGTCACATACAACGATGCGGGTGAAACACCGAACGTCCACTTCGTCTGGTTCGACACCGGCTCGATCCCGATGGTGATCGGTCTTTCCAACATCACGGAAGGTCCCGAATCCAAATCCGCCGGCAAACATACCGGCCCGGGAAGTGGTTACTGCGTGTACTGCGAAGGCGGTATGTACTGGGGTGAACGCGGGCGCGGAAAAGCCGTAACTTATGACGGGCAAGTGATCCGCGAGTTCAAAGGCGACTCGGGCGGCCAACACCAGAAAAACTTCATCGACGCAGTTCGCGCTCATGACCGTTCCATCCAGAACGCCGACGTGGAACTGCACAATCACGTCGTAGCGTGGTGCAACTTCTCGAACATCGCCTTCCAGGTCGGCAAACCGTACCGTCAGGAAAACGCGGACGTTCTGAACGGCCAGACCGACGGCCGCTGGGAAGAACTCCTCGCAAACATGGGCGACCTTCTGGCGAAAAACGATTTGACACTGGAGAACTCGCCGATCGTCCTGAGCGATGTACTGACGTACGACGAAACCGCCGGCAAATTCACCGGAGACGGCGCCGACGCCGCCAACGCCCTGCTGAAACGCGAATACCGCGAAGGTTTTGTGGTCCCGGAAATTTGAATTAATTCATAATTCATAATTCGTAATTCATAATTAAATTTCCTAACTCCTAATTGAAAGAAAGGTCGCTTGATGAAAAAATCCTTAGCGTTTTTCATGTCCTGTTTCGCCCTGCTCCTTTTGGTTGGCTGTGGACCTGCAAAACCCACACTGCACTTTTACACGTGGGAAGATTACATTGACCCGGCAGTCGTTTCTGACTTTGAGAAGCAGTATAACTGCCAAGTGATGATTGAAACGTTCGACAGTAACGAGGACATGATCGCGAAAATCCGTACGGGAAGCGTCGCTTATGATGTCATTATGCCGACGAATTACACCGTGGAATCGATGCGGGACGAGAATCTCATCCAAAAACTCGACCCGGCGAAAATCCCGAACGTCTTCCAGAATGTGGAGAAGGAGATGGCTGAGAAAAACGGAGACCCGAATTTCGAATATTCGGTTCCGTACTACGGCGGAGTGACTGGCCTTGGCTGCCTTGTAAGCGAGTGCGATCCGCTCCCGGACTCCTGGACGGTTTTTAATTGCGAGAATCAGAAATACGTGAAGCGTATTTCCTTGTTGGACGATATGCGTGAAACGATTGGCATTGCGCTCCTCACTCTGGGTTACGACATCAACTCTACCGATGACAAGCAGCTCGAAGAAGCTAAGCAGCTTGTAATTTCCTGGAAGAAAAACATCGCGAAGTTTGGTGTTGACGATCTGAAGCAGGACCTTAACTCCGGCGCGAATTTCATTATTCACGGTTACGGCGGCGACATCATGCAGATGACTGCTGAGGACAACAACATCCGCTTCGTTATTCCAAAGGAAGGTGCGATCATTAACATCGACAACTTCGTCATTCCGAGCAACGCCCAAAATGTTGAACTGGCGCACTCTTTCATTAATTTTATGTGCGACAAAACCAACGCTGCCCGTAATATGGATTTCACGAAATACAACGTATGTGTAGATGATGCCGAAGAAGGTGTTTCCGAAGAGACGCGGGCAATTCCTGGATTCCTTCTCTCTGACGAAGTAAAAGCCAACCTTCACACGATCAAAAACCTCAAAGAGGAAGATGGCAAAAAATTCACCAAAATCTGGGATGAAATTAAAGCGAAAAATTGATTTTTAGTGTAGTTCACCGCGAGAAGGGATCAAGAGGATTCCTTTCTCACGGGGTTTGAAAAAGACGGAAAGGAGGTACGTATGATTACCGGTTACGTTTTTGAAAACGGAAAGCTTGTGGAAGCTGATGACCAGGAAGCCAACACCTCCCCCGTACTTATATGTACCGAGCCTGACCAAATCGAAAAAAAGTTTATTCAAACCAAGTTCGACTTGGGAATCCACACCTTGCAGTCAATTCTGGACGAAAATGAGTTGCCGCGAATCGAGAACCGCGACAACAAAATCGTCGTGATCTGCAAACACCCCATGCATATTGGAATCATTGACCGTGATATTGATTCCCGTGTGATGTCACTTGGTGCGGTCATTTATGAGGATCGGCTTCTCTTTATTTTCAACGAGAAAATCTCCTTCAAAGATTTCCTCTTTGCCCCCATGCGGGTCGAGGATATTCGAGACGTCCTGATTAATGTTCTGCACCGGACGACACTGCATTTCCACGAACATCTGCGTTGCATGAGCCTTGCGATGGAACAACTGGAAGAAGAGGTCATTGAGACGGCCTCCTCGGACCAGCTTATGATGCTTTTCAGTCTCGGAAAGAGTATGACCTATTACGCAAGCGCTCTGAACGGAAACAACGCGTTGATCGAGCGAATCTACAATAACACGCAGAAACTCGGGTTTAACGATATTCAAAAAGAAACCCTGGATGACATTCGGCTGGACTCCGCCCAGTGCTGTCAGGAGGCGCAGATCACCACAACGATTATGACGAAAATGACCGATGCCCGCATTTCTCTCATGGGTAATAACGTCAGTAACTTGATGAAGCGCCTGACCATCATTTCGATCATTATGATGCCGATGAACCTGATTGCGGGAATCGGCGGAATGTCGGAATTTACAGTCTTCAACGAGGAATACTTTAAAATGCCGATGGCGGTTTCCTACCCGATCCTCTTTCTGTTTTTGGGAATCGTGGGATTTTTAACGTATAAGTGCTTGCAAAAAATGGATCTTCTCTAAGGAAATGTGGGGCTGCGGGGCCGATTTTATTCAAACCGAACTTCGTACCACAGCGTTTTGAATTCTTTGGAAATCTCTATCGCCGCGTGCGTTTCATCCACGCGCTTCACCTCAACCTCTTGCGCAGGTTGGGCGTTTGCATCGAGGGCGAAACATTTTACCGCCGCGTCTTTCGGAACCTCAAGCGTGATCCTGGCCGAAATCCCCTCACAAAGAACCGGCCCCGTCCCGTGCTTCTTGCAGAATGAGATCTGCTTGTTGATCAAACCCGGGTACTCGGCGACGGTCACACCCTGGATCGTGTCGGGGTGGTACTCGCCCAACTCGCAGTTTTGATTCTTCTGCAAGCCCGTTGCGGCCAGCAACAGATGGTTCGGCTCAAGCTCCGTCAGTGAAACCGTTGCCCAGTTCAACAGCGTCGGGCCAAATTCGAGTTTTACTTTCAACCCATTACGGAACTCAATGACCCTGTTCTGAATGAAGCCGGTGAAGACCTTGGTCTTTGGCGTATCAACGAGGAAGACCCCCTGATCGGGCGTTTCCGCGTTCCACTGAAGCACGCCGTCCTTCGCGCTGACTACGCTTTTAACCTGTTCCTCCTCAGAAGGCTCATCCGTTTGGGAGGCAGGAACCGTTCCTAAATGGATCCCAACCCGTTTTTCAAGCGGGGCCATGGGACTGAAACCCGCCGGGTTCACATCAAAGTTCCAGCGGTACGACTTTTCAGCAATGAACTCCCGTTCCTGCTCCGGCGTCAGCGGGTACTCGAGTGTTTCTTCGGCCGGCATCAGGTCCCCGCGAACGAAAAGGTTCCGGCACGCGGCCGTATGGACCAGCTTCACCGAATTCGCTTTCAGGTCGAAAAAGCCCGGCGCCGCCGTTTCGTTGAAATCGGTCGAGTGCGACCACGCGAAATTGAAGATCCCGCTCCAATTCTGGAAAGCGGCCATGGCCGCAATCATCGGGCAGCCTTCCGCCCCGTAGAGATTCGGGTACGGGTGATTGTACTCGCTCACCGTGTACGGCTTCCCCAAAACGCGCTGGCTCGCCATGAGGTTCAGGTTTCCATCCTTTTTGCCCAGCGAATTGGCCAGCGCCGTGTTCACAACGAACCAGTTCTTCTGGTCCCAGCGAACTCCGGGAAAACGTGGGTGATTCCAGTACGAGTGAATGTCGCAGTAATCGAGCTGGGCTTGCGCCGAACGCGCGCCGTATTGCAACTGAGTGCCCGTCACCGGAGCTTTGGCGTGCAGATCCTCCACGATGAACCGGCGCATTTCCGCCCAGTAGTTCGTCTCAAGATCGACCAGAAAACGCTGAAAATCCTGACGTGCCGCCTCGGTATTGCGCTCCGTCTCACGGTTGCGGTAAATGATTCGGACCGACCCGTCCTCCAGACGCTCGGACGGCTTGATCCCGATTTCTCCACCCGATTTCAGTGAAATGTTCCGGAATTCATAAACCCCCACCGGCATCCTCGCGAAACCAAACCGTGCCGCCTCGTCACTCGCGGAGGGAAGGAAACGGAACTCAAAATCCTGCCACTCGGAAGTGAGCGTGAACTCCTTCCGGAAGCCCAGATTGAGCCAGGGGGCATGGCTCTGCATGACACTGGAGGAAAGAATGGCCGGGGGATCACCCGCCGAGGGACTCACCCGCCGCGCCTGAAAGCTGATGGTGTACGGGATCCCTTCCTTCACCTCGAACGTTCGGACGTTATACTGCGGCTGCCACGCGACCGTGCCGAGTTTTTCGACCGTCAGGCGGTGGGTTTCGTCCTGAACTTCGACCGACGCCTTCGCGCCGCTACCGATTTCCAGCACCCATTTCAGGTCCGGGCCGATCAGATTTTCGCTGATCGGGAAGGTTTCGCAGGACCAAGCCGCCCGGAGTTTTTCGGTCGTGCCATACTTTTTCACGAGCCACTCGTTCCAGAGTTTTTGAAGCGGAAACTCATAATCGGTTCCGAGAGAATCCATGGCCCCGCCACTGTACTGGGTCAGAATGGAGTTTTCGTTATTAATTTCGATCATAGCAACGCACGGGTCCTCGGTGTACGCCATTTTCGTGTACGGGTTCACGTGGGTCAGAAGGTCGTGCGCGTACTTTTTTTGAAGCTCGATCATCCGCGGCTCGTAATTATCCACGCCTTTATCGTACCGGGTCCCCTGATCTTCCGGAAGGAACCCCTGCGCCGGTCCAAACTGACGCGAGACGTGGAGGTTAATATTGACGTAAATGCCGTTCAGTTTGAGCTGGTAAATGAACCAGTCGAGCCGGTCGAGCATTTCCGGGTCGATCGTCGTGAGGTCCTTCGGGTAGTTTTTTCCCCAGATTTCGCGCCGGTCCATGTGGTGCAGGCGCACTGCGTTGAACCCAAAACTCGCGATCCGCTGCGCGTAGCGGGCGGCTTCGGCCTTTTCGGGAAAATTCATCGTGAAGCACGTATTCAGGCCCCAGAAGCGGATCTCCTTTCCGTTCCCGGCGGTAATGAACCGGTCGCCGTCGGTCACGACCTGACCGTCCGCCCCGGCCGGAGCCGAAACTTCAGGAGCAACGCCGCGCGTCGGGTAAAACGGGAAAAGCCCCAAATCTTCCTCGTTAGCCAAAAGACTGGAAGCCGAAAAAAAAGCCGCGAGCAAAAACAGGAAACACTTCATCTGAAAACTCCTCATTTAATTGGTCCACGAAATCCTTAACGGATGATTTTCTTGTACTTGCTGCGCCGGTTTTCGAAACGGCCCGGGTCCTGGGTTTTGAGCATTTCTTCGTACTCGGAGAAATTGCCCTCGAACCAGCGGACCTTTCCGTTCCCCTCGTAAACGAGCGTGTGCGTGCAAATGCGGTCGAGGAAGAAACGGTCGTGGCTGATCACCACCACGCAGCCGCTAAAATCCAGGATCGCCTGCTCCAACACGCGCATCGTGTTCACGTCCAGGTCGTTCGTCGGTTCGTCGAGCAGGATCACGTTTCCGCCGCGGCGCAGGAGTTTCGCCAAATGCACGCGGTTTCGCTCTCCGCCCGAGCACTGGCCAACCAGTTTCGACTGCTGCGTCCCGCGGAAATTGAACCGGGAAACGTACGCCCGACTGTTCATCTTCGTTTTTCCCAGCTCGATCACATCTTTCCCGTCCGTGATCTCGTCGAAGATCGTGTTCTGGTCGTTCAGTGCGTCGCGATGCTGGTCCACGTACGCCAGCTGCACCGTGTCACCGATGGTGATTGAGCCTGCATCCGGTTTTTCCTCCCCGACGATCATGCGGAAAAGCGTTGTTTTGCCGGTCCCGTTCGGGCCAATGACTCCGATCACGGCGCCGCGCGGGACGTTAAACGAAACGTCATCGAGCAGTTTGATCTCGTTCCCGCCGATGGTGAAACCTTTGGAAACGCCGTCAAGCTGAATGACCTTTTCCCCGAGGCGCGGGCCGGGGGCGATTTGGATGATCGCGTCGCTTTTATCGTCGATCGTCTCCTGGCTGGCGAGCTGCTCGTACGACTTGATTCGCGCCTCGTTCTTCTGTTTTCGGCCTTTATGCGCCATCTGGATCCATTCCAGTTCGCGCTGGAGGGTCTTTTGCCGCTGGGTCTCCTTTTTCTCGATGATCCGCAGAAGCTCGGCCTTTTGCGCGAGCCAGCTCGAATAGTTCCCCTCAAACGGAATCCCCCGCGTGTTTTCCAGTTCCAGGATCCATTTCGTCACATTATCGAGGAAGTACCGGTCGTGCGTCACGATGATCACCGTGCCGGGGTAGTCGCGCAGCGTCCCTTCAAGCCACTGGATCGTTTCGGCGTCCAGGTGGTTCGTCGGCTCGTCGAGAAGCAGAAGGTCCGGCTTTTCCAGAAGTGCCATGCAAAGCGCGACGCGGCGGCGTTCACCACCCGAGAGTTTCCGAACAATCGCGTCGTCCGGCGGAAGCACCAGCGCGTCGGCGGCCAGGTCGATCTGGTGGTCGAGGTTCCAGCCGTCCACCGCGTCGATCTCTTCCTGCAGCGCACCCATTTCCTCCATCAGTTTGTCGAAATTCGCCTCCTGATCCGGGTCGCCCATCAGGACGGAAATCTCGTTGAAACGGTCGATTTTGTCCGTGATCGGCTTCACAGCGGTCATGAGGTTCTCGCGGACCGTCGCATCCAGTTCCAGCTCGGGTTCCTGCGCGACGTACCGGACCCGCATCCCTTTCGCCAGCTTGGTCTCGCCCTCGAAATCTTTATCGATCCCGGCCATGATCTTCAGAAGGGTCGATTTTCCGGCGCCGTTCTCGCCTACGATCCCGATTTTCGCGCCGTAGTAAAACATCAGGCTGATGTTCTGAAGCACGACCTTTTCACCGTAGCGTTTTCCAACGCGATTCATCTCAAAAATGTAGTGTGGAGGCATTTTTTCAATTATGAATTAAGAATGAAGAATTATGAATTACAGGCGACGCTGAAAG
>SAMEA3663299__coassemble_28_pt1 | contig 119804 bp, 79 predicted proteins | sample SAMEA3663299__metabat2_low_PE_003 | metagenome-assembled genome bin SAMEA3663299 (sample SAMEA3663299) | pig gut metagenome | biome: pig gut; feature: pig-associated habitat; material: faeces | place: China | collected 2013 | reverse complement strand
CACCAGTTATTAACTTAACCGGCGGGACGCCGGCCCTCCGGATCTTTATGGAGTGCGGTGATACAGTCGCGCAAGCGACATTCACCGCTTTCACTTGCGGCAATACAGAAGCCGAAGGCTTCATTTGCCGCTGAAGCGCGCGGGGCTTTCCCCACTAGAAAAACCTTTTTCGTGGGAATATTTTCGGCCGCTAAGTGAAGGCGGCCGGGCCGGCCGCGGACGGCGAGCCGCCGTCCTTCCGAATTAACGACGCTGGAAGCGTCGTCCCCGTAACTTGACCGGCGGGACGCCGGCCCTCCGAATCTTTTAAAAAACTGTGAAATTTTCAAAAATTTCGCAGTTTTTTTCTTGACAAACCTCCAAATCGGTCTATAATCTTTTATGATAAAGTTTTTTCCTGCTTTGGTTTTTGGTTTGGAGGTTTTATGAACTCCCGCAACTTGGCCGTTTTTGCACGTTTTCATCGATATACGTTGAGCAAACTTTTGCTCGTTTTGTCCCTTTGCGCGAATGGCGTGTACGCCGGCGTTACGTACTCCCCGGCGCTTTCCGGCTCGGCCCTCGATGGGGACACCGTGGCGACGGTCACGGATACCGCCGCGATCGGAACCAAACTGACCGGTACGGGAAAACTGACCGTCCAGGGGACCGGCACGCTGACCGTCGATAAATGGCAGCAATTCACGGGCGGGCTGGTCATTGATAACGGCGCGACCGTGGCCTTCAACGCGGCTAAAGAATCGGGCGATGCGGGCGCGATCATCAAAACGTCCATCACCATAAACCAGGGCGGGACGCTGAAAGTTCAGGCAAATTCCACGATGTCGTACGGCCCGGACACGCCGGTGGTGAACATCGACGGCGGGTCGATCCTTTCGGAACACACTGGCACGGGCACGTTCATCCTGAAGGAATGCAATTTTACCAACGGCGGGACGGTGACCGACACGCGTACCGGCCTGACGGGCTGGGGCGGCAATATCGCGCTTGACGGGCGTGTGAAGGTCGATGCCGGCGACGCGGTGATCTCCGGGGAAAGGATCGTGCTTTCCAGCCGTTACCAGGTGAATGCCGCGGTTCCGGTGTACACCCACCAGTTCCACGTCGCGGATGGCGCCACGCTGACGATCAACGGCGCTTTGCAGAACGTGGAGTCCAACACCTCCGGCGTTCCGACGGACGCGCGTTCGCTCCACAAAAGCGGAGCAGGAACGATGATCCTCAATCAGCCCTCGACCTACAGGGGGTTGACGAAGCTCGTCAGCGGGACCATCAGGCTCGGCGTCGATAACGCGATCCCGGTCACCTCGCCCGTCACGTTCGGCTACACCAGTGGAGAAACCTCCTATACGGGAAATATCGACCTGAACGGCCACAACCAGACGGTCGTGCCGGACAATTACATGAGTACAACCGCCACTACGATCCGTCCCATCGGTTCCATTTATAATGACACGAGCACGCTCTCCACGCTGATGCTGAACATTCCTTCCGAAAAAACCGTTGCGACCGATACGTTCAGCATCAAAGGGAACACCAAACTGGTCGTGGACGGCGGCGGGAAACTCGACGTCATCCAAGCCCAGACGTTCACGGGCGGGACCGTCATTAAAAACGGGAAAGTCCTCATTGCCGGCGCCGGTTCGGAAGTGCCTAACAGTCACAAAAACGGTGTTCTGCGCAACTTCATCACGATCGAGGAAAACGGCATCCTTGAGCTGAAGAGCGGCGGCGTGATGGGTTACGGCCGCAGCGGCGAAAACGGCATGCCGATCATCACGATCAACGGGGGACAGCTTATTAATAATTGCGACACGCACAACCTGCTCTACAATACCACGCTCTCCAACGACGCGCTCATCGAGGACACGAGAACCGGGAAAACCGGCTGGGGCGGAAACTTCGGTCTTGACGGAACCATCACGGTCACTTCGGGAACGGAAAACGTGATCCGCGGCGAGAAACTGATGCTTTCGTCCCGCTACACCCCGACGGTCGGAACGACGCCGATCAACGTGAGCGCCAACGCGGTCCTGACGATCGACGGAAACCTGATGAATCCGACCGCAACGATTTCCACGGACGCTCGCAATCTGACCAAATCGGGCGACGGCCTCCTCATCCTCTCGGGAACGGACAACACGTACAAAGGCGCGACGACCGTCTCGGCTGGCGAGCTGCGTCTCGACTCCGGAAACCTGACCGACCCGGTGGCTCTGGCGACCAACGGAATTACGGTTTCCAACGGGGCGAGTTTGACGCTTTCAAGTCCCCTTGAGCTGACGAATCCCAACGCCATCGTGAGCCTTCCTTCCGCGGATGCTCTGAACCTGGATTTCACGTTTGAGGAATTGCAGACGATTGGAACGATCCAGTTCCTCAGCGACGCGAGCAAAATCGAGATCGGAGGTTCACCCATCACGCTGGACCAGCTCAAAGCCACGATCCCTGCGGATCTTCAGGACTTTGTGATCCCGTCGATCGCGAATGGGATCACGATTTCTCTGGACACGAACAGCGTCCCGGAGCCGGCCTCGTGGCTGATGCTTTTGTTCGGCCTGCTCGGCTTGGGTGCTCTGAAACGGCGTAACAAATAAAAAACGCGAACCCGGCTCAATTCATAATTCATCATTCATAATTCATAATTAATTATGGTGCGTCGCGCTTTCACATTAGTCGAGCTTTTGGTCGTCATCGCCATCATTGGGATGCTGGTCGGCTTGCTGCTTCCGGCCGTTCAGCAGGCTCGTGAGGCCGCGAGGAAGATGCAGTGTTCCAATAACATGAAGAATATTGGCCTGGCCCTGATGAACCACGAAAGTCTTCAGGGGGCTTTTCCCGCGACGCGCTACGGGATTGACGCGGACATTCCGGCGGAATTGGGGACCAGCGTGAAGTGTGATCAGCGTTACGCCGGAAGCGGATTCCTTGCCGTGGCGCCGTACCTGGAACTGACGAGCGCCTACATCGCGATGAACGAAGGCAAAATCATGCCGTTCCAGGAAGACTCGAGTACGAGCGGCTGGAAAACCTCGCAAATGACCGCGGCGATCGCCATGAGGCCGTCCGTTTTCAAGTGCCCGTCCGAAATTTCTCAGGACCAGACCCAGTCCGACACGGGGCTCGGAAACAGCGCGGCGGTCGGGATCACCTGCGGGACGTGCAGCTACGCGCTGTGCTGCGGGACAAACGGGGTCTCGTACCTGAAAATCAAGGATTACACCTCGGTCAAGCACAAGAACAACGGCGCCTTCATTTACCGCATCAAACGCAAGGCGCAGGAATTCCGCGACGGCCTTTCCAACACTTTCTTCGCCGGTGAGGTTTACGACTCTGATCAGGACTGGTCCCGCTGCTGCTGGGGCTACACGCAGGTACTGCGCAGTGGGATGCGCGCGTGCGAAAACCCCCTGAATACGAAGCTCGGCCAGGGAATTTCCCATTCCGGCTCGCCCTCCAATACGACCTACAACGGCGCGTTTGGCTCGCTGCACGTTGGCGGCGGGAACTTTGTTTACGGGGATGGCCACGTGACGTTCATCACCAACGGGATCCAGCTCGAAACGTACAAAGCCCTCGCTACCCGCTCCGGTAATGAAGTCATTGAGGAATCGCTTTAAAACGCGAAGCCTGAACTTGGGAGTCTTTCTGGATTTCATTTTCCCCGAGGCGCGGCTCCACCCATCATCCAACCCCTCTTTAGAAAGGTTTCACCATGAAAAAATTCGTGATTTTTGCTTTGCTTTTGACTCTCTGTTCCTTCGTTCGGGCGGAGGAGCCAATTACAATCGACTGCAATTTCCCCGGCGGAAACATCCTGGTCGATTCCATCAAAGACGGCGTGGCGCGTGTAAGGCCGGACCTTCGCGATACGACGAGCGAGTGGTTCTACTACGCTTTCCGGGTCCGGAACGCGCAGGGGCAGAAGATCCGCTTCGACTTCCAGGGGCCAAACCGGGTCGGCTCACGTGGGCCGGCGGTGAGTACGGACGGCGGCAGGACGTGGTTCTACACGGTGAAGGAAGCGACGCACAGCGACCGGGAATTCACGTACCAGTTCGGCCCGGAAGAAAAGTCGGTCCTGTTCGCGCTCGCCCCCCTTTACACCCAGAAGAACTGGGAGGAATTTCGGGAAAAGATCAAGGACCACCCGGGCCTGAATTTCACGACGCTCTGCAAAAGCCGCAAGGGGCGTGACGTCGAGCTGCTGCGCATCGGCGAGGGGAATCCGGACGCCAGGTTCGCGCTGGTGCTGACCTGCCGGCACCACTGCTGCGAAATGACCGCGAGCTGGGCCGTGGAAGGGATGATCACCGAAATCCTTTCCGGTTCCGAGGCCGGAAACTGGATTCTGGCCAACGCGGAAATTTTCGTCGTGCCGTTCATCGACAAAGACGGCGTGGAGGATGGCGACCAGGGCAAGAACCGCGCCCCGCACGACCATAACCGCGACTACAACCACCGGCTGTACCCGGAGATCCGAAGTCTTGAAGACCAGATCCAGGAGAATTTCAGGGACAAAAAACTGGTCTTCTTCGATAATCACTGCCCGTGGATCCGTTCCGGGATGAACGAGTATTTTTACTCACCTATGGGGCCGAACGAGAAAATGACCGCCGCCTGTGACGAGTACTTCAAAATCTTCGAGAAGTACCAGAAATCCGGCCAGATCCCCTACAAGGTCGAGAACAATCTGCCGTTCGGCAAAGACTGGAACACCGAGAAGAACTACTTCAAGTACGAGAACGGGATTTTGACCACCGGCTCCAAAATGTGGGCGGGCAAGCTCCCGAATACCATCCTGGCCGGGACGATCGAACTGCCCTACTCCAACGCCTCGAACGTCGAGGTCACGCCGGACAATGCGCGGGAACTCGGCCGAAACATGGCCCGGGCGTTCGCGGAATTCATGCAGCGGCATGAGGAGGAAATTCCTTGAAAATATTTTTATTATTTATTCCCTTTTTACCACTGTGGTTTTGATCTGCCTGTTTTTTCATACGGTGGGACTTTATTATCAAATTGTAGTGGCAAATGACGTCATCGACGGTGCTTGTTCCATTGCGGAAATAGCCTGCGAAGATGATCCCAGGAACATACCTGAAAGCATAGAATATTTGAAAGAATTTATGGCTGGGGCCGCCTCTTTCGGGGCCAGCGCTCCAGCTATCGATACGACGGTTCGGGAATTCCTTGTCAAGAGGCTTTCCACGGAATACGAGGAGTATCAGGCGCGCAAAAAGGAAGAGTTTCTTCAAGAGGACGATTCCACGAGAATAAATTGATTTGAACGCTGCGGAAGTAACTGTCGCTCTGGCGATCGCGCCATATTTCATGAATTGCATCCTGAAAGAGTACGCGGACGAATTCATCCGCGGCGGTGTTGAGGGGCGTTGGACCACCTCGAAAAGCAGGCGCTCCCGCAGTCCATCGAGTGGATGAAAAAGCAGAAAGAACTGGCCGAATGTGCCACTTCTCCTCGACGGGAAACTGGAGCAAATGGGGCTCCTGGGGTCTTTTCCGCTGGGCCGATGAAAAGCCCGAGGATTTGCCGAAGTACCGCGCGTTCGAGAGAGCACTCAAAAGATGGGCGGCTAATCGGGACTGAACCCAGGTTCACGTCCAGCCCATTTCAACCCTCAATTTAAACACGGATTTCTTCGGATTAAAAGGATTTCCACAGATTATTTAAAAGGGATTTCCAAGTGTTTCTTTTGTGATCCTCAATCCAATAAAACGAAATCCTTTTAATCCAATAAATCCGTGAAAATCCGTGTTTAAATAAAAGGTGGACGTGAAACGGACCCGGTGTTTAAAATGGGAGGTTTTTGGTACTCTCTTTAATATTAATCAAATCCGCCTCATCCGCCTCATCCGCCTTATCCGCCTTATCCGCCTTATCCGCGGAGCCTGGTGCGGCTTCGCGCGTTCCCGGAAGGGTCAGGCGTTGCGTACTCGGGATTGAGGCGTTTTTCTTTTCTACTCCAGCGACTTGAGCGGGAAGCGTGTCACGCCGCAGTTGCGCAGTTTGTGGTTTCCCGTGTAAGAAACGTACACAAATCCGTCGTGTTCCAGAACGGTCGGGTAGTGTGAAGCGCCCTGCTCCGTCGAGCCGGTTCGGTCGCTCACCTTCCAGATGGTCGAAAAGGCCGTTTCTCCCGGTTTCGCCACGGCCATGACGAGCGTTCCGCGGCCCATGCCGATCCCTTCGGTCGTCGGGTTTCCGTCTGTGTCGGTCTTGTAATCGATCTTTCCGTCCGCGGTCCTCTTGAAGCCCGGCAAATTGTACACGATGTAGCGGTACCCGTTCGAGAACGTCCCGGCGGCGAACTTGGAATTGCTGGCGGCAAAGACGCGGTTTTCGATTTTGCGCCACGTCTCGCCGAAGTCCCGGCTTTCGTAGAAATTCGGGAACGGCGTGTTTTCACGCCGCGTGACGGCCAGCAGCTTCGGCCCGTTCGCGAGGACCGCCGTCTCGGCGAAAACGTTCACGTAATCTTCCGGGTCGAGCCGAACCATCCGCCACGGCTTTTCGATCTCTTTTCCCTGCGAAATGACCACGACCGGCGTCGTGCCGTTAATATTGTGCGATGGGGGCATCAGGCTCCCGGACATGCAATAGTTTCCGTTCTCCATGAGGATCGGCGGCTGCATCGAGAGGAACTTTTCCGCGATCGGGCCGAGAATTTCCCACGTTTTGGTTTCGGGCTTCCAGACCTGCAGGAGGCACTCGGTCGGTTTTTCCGCGCCGAATTCCTGATTGGTGAAGCAGTAGAGTTTAGCATCGAGCGTGAGGAATTGCAGCCCGACGTACATCCAACCGTCGTCGTTTCCGCGGTCCTGAACGGTTTCCAGGCCGGACCAGTGGAAGAAATCTTTTGAGCGGCGGGCGCGCTGAATGGTTTTGCCGGAAAGCTCGGTCCGGGGATTATTGTACCACCCGACGATCAACTCGCCGTCCAGCTGGCCGATGGAGGTTTCATGGAGAAAACCGTATTCCGGGTCGGTGTCGCAGTCCTGCACGATGACGTGCTGCGTGCCGTGCGGAAAGACGATCTCAGAGACCGTCGGGTACGGTACGCCATCCGCCCACGGTTTGAGGAAAGGCTCATTTTCGTCGGCTTTTACAGTACCGGCCGCAGCAAGGAACAAGGAACACAAAACCAAGAGAAAAAGGAAACGTTTCATGGGGATTCTCCAGGTCAGGAGGGAATGAAAGAGCAAGAGCCCGAATAAAAACCATTCTTTTATTATACACTGTGGACCAGGAAAGTCAATGACGTACAATCATTAAAAGTGGCAAATTTGTTAATTTCATCATTTTTTGCAAATTCTTTTTGTTTTCGCCACTCTTTTCGACCGATAAAAATGCCGGGATAATAGTAGAACTATGCATATATTGTATAGCCAAACCACGAAAGGACGCAAGGATGCGGAATTACGTAAGAGGATTTGCCGGGATCACCTGTCTGATGTTCATGCTCATGATGAGCCTGGTTTCTGTTTGTTCGGCCGACATTATCGCGACGAACGGGAAATACTATGTTTATGAATACGACTCGGGAGATCGGGCCGTTTTTTATCAGTCGGGCAGCGAACAGGATCCCTCGACGGACGAGGTTTTGCACAACAAGAACTCCTACGGGATGCTCAAGGACAAAGATGGCAAGGTCCTGATGTTTGAGGTTGAAATCACCCATGGCGGAAGCACCTACAAAATGCCCAGCCCGGTCTATGAAACCGGCAAGTTTGCCAATCAAAAAACGGATGGCGAAGGCTATTGGCTCGATCAGATCAGCAATTTTGTCATGGACGCGTCAACAAACCAGAGGCTGATCGATCCGAACGACCCGCTGGTCTTTTATTACTGCAATGAGCAGCCCTCCTCGAAGCTGGATGCGAATGGGAACCGGATCATATACGATATCCAGGGCAATGAAGTCGCAACGATCCCCGCTTCAGATCTTCAACCGTATGTTCCTACAGACCCGACCGATCTGCATTTCCATGACGCATACATGAAACCAGTCTGGAATGACCCGATCGATCCGACGGCCGATGGTCAACACAAGTCAGGGGTCATTAAACTGAATGGCGGGACCGATACCGCGGGCTGGAACGGTTCCTCCTTACATTATTATTTCGTGGATACTTCGGAACAGAGCGCATTCACTAAAAACCACCTTATAGCCGCCTCGACCATTGCCTCAACACAGGCTGCGGCGACCATCGCGGCGCAGGCTTTGAATATTCCTTTCCCGAACGGAACCGCAGCGGCGGTCGCAGCGGCATTAGCCGTTGGATCAACCGCCAACGCCCTGAACCTCATCACTCAGGCGGCAGGCGTCGATACATACACTGCCCATTATGTAGGAGCGATCAGTTACAACGGTGACTTCATCGTTACGGGCGGAGGTACTCTGGCGGGTACATATCAGAACCTGAATACCATGTCGCTCGACGCGAATGACTATACGATTTCCAAGCAGGTTTTCACGACGGACCTTCTCGAAGCGCAGGGAAATCTTACTGTGACCGAGAACGGGAATATTTTTGCCGTGAACAATATCAGCGTGAGCCAGAACCTCACCAACGCCGGCAAAATCGAAGGGGTCGATTCTTTCACGGTCACTGGAGACCTCACCAATACCGGCACCATATCGAACGTCAATCACCTGACTGCCGCTTCGGTGACCAACTCCAATTTTTTGACGGTGAACCAGATGAACCTCACCGGCGCGCTGACGAACTCCGGAACCACCAAGGTTTACGGCTCGATGACCTCCGCCTCGATTCAAAACACCGGATCGCTCATCACCACGGGCTCCGTGGAAACCGGTGAGTTCACCTCCAACGGGAGCGGTGATACCTGCGTCGTTTTCATCGGTGATAATCTGATCGCGGGCGCCGTCGAAAATAACAGTGGAATGACGGTCCACGGTCAAATGACGGCTACGAATTTGAGCAATACCGGCACGATGAATCTTTCGGACGTGACCTTGACGAGTAACCTGGTCAACAACGGCGTCATTTATTCCTCCGGTTACTTCAGATCGACCGAAGGAGCCATCAGCAACACGGGCTCCCTGATCACGATCAAAGGGATCGAGGCCTCGGGAGACCTGACCTCTACCGGGTCGGGTGATTCCTGCCTCATTTACACGCAGGGGATGGTCAAAGCCGCCAACATTCAGGTCAGTGGTGGAAAGTTTTATGCCGCCACGGGGGTGGAAACCGGCAATCTGAACATCGACGGCAGTGACGTCGTGTTCGTGGTGAACAGTAACGTGATGGCGACCGACATCACAAACGACGGTTCCGTTTTCATTAAAGGCGTGACGGAAGCCAACTCGATCACCACCACAAATTCCTGGGTCAGTCACGACTCGATCATCACAGCGGGAAACATTACGGCCTCCGGCACTTTCGCCGTTACGGGCGACATTACTGCGGGCGGCGAGTTCCAGAATAGCGGCACCGCGTCCGTCACGGGAACCCTTCAGGCCCTTTCCGCGAATAACTCCGGCACGTTTGAATCGCTCGGAAACGTGAAACTCACGAACGACCTGGAAAACACGGGAACCTTCACCACGCTGGGTACTCTGACGGCGGTGAACGTGAACGTTTCCGGCTCCGATGCCGCGCTCAACATCAAAGGGAACGTGGCCCTGACCGGTGACCTGAAGAACGAAGGAACGACGAACATTCTGAGCAATCTGACGGCCCAGAACGTCACGAACAGCGAAAACGCCAAAATGACGGTCGGCGGAAACGCGGAACTTTCCGGCAATCTGGAAGCCAACGGCGAAACCGTCATCGTGGGAAACGTGAAGGCCAACACTGCGAAAGTCGCTGAAACTGGCAAACTCGCGGTCGGAGGAAACGCGGAACTCACCGGCGACCTGGAAGCCAACGGCGAAACCGTCATTGATGGGAGCGTGAAGGCCAAAGACGCAAAAGTCGCTGAAACCGGGAAACTAGCCGTCGGCGGAAACGCGGAACTCACCGGCAATTTGGAAGCCAATGGTGAAACGGCCATCGTGGGGAATGTGAAGGCCAAAGACGCAAAAGTCGCTGAAACCGGGAAACTCGCGGTCGGCGGAAACGCCGAACTCACCGGCGATCTGAAAACCGACGGCGAAACGGCCATCGTGGGGAATGTGAAGGCCAACACAGCAAAAGTCGCTGAAACCGGCAAACTCGCGGTCGGCGGAAACGCGGAACTCACCGGCAATCTGGAAGCCAACGGTGAAACGGCCATCGGTGGAAACGTCAAGGCGAACTCTGCGAAAATCAGCGAAACCGGTAAACTCGCCGTTGGCGGAAATGCCGAACTTTCCAGCACCCTGGAAACCAGCGGTGAAGCCATCGTTTCCGGAAACGTGAAGGCCGGCCGCACGACGGTCAGTGAAAACGGGGCCTTGGCAGTCGGAGGAAACTCCGAAATGAACGGCCTGGAAAATGCCGGGGCCGTGACGCTCGTGGGAGACGCCAATATTACGGCCGATTTGCAGAACACCGGAACGTTCAACTTTGGGAGCCAGGTCACAGTCAAGGACGACCTGACGAACTCCGGCACGATGGAGGCCCTCACCGTCTCGGCCGGGATCAAGGCGAAAAGCAGTCTGGCGAACTCGGGGTCGATCCTCAACGCCCGCTTCATCGAAGTGGACCAGGACGTGACCAACGCCGAGGGAGCTCTGATCTACGGCAAAGGTTTCGCCTCGACGTTCATCGCGTTCGGAGCCGTTGAAAACCAGGGCGACATCAAAAACTTCGAATCGGTTGCGGTCGGCAGCCTGACCAACATCGGCCAGCTCGAAACGACTACGTTCCTTTCGGAAGGCCCGGTCACGAACTCCGGCACGATGCTCGGAACGGGTGAAGGCTCACTCTTCAAGTTCATGAGCAGTCTGGAAAATGCCGGGGAGATCGGCGGCGTTGAGAAATTCATCGTGAAAGAAGACCTGACCAACTCCGGGACCCTCGAAAGCACCGGCAAAGATTCCAAACTCTCCATCGGCGGGAACCTGAACAACGAGTCCACCATTTTCAACTTTGAAAGCGCGGACGTGACCGGCAAAGCCACCAACTCGGCCGACGGGACGATCATCGCTTCCGGGGCCGGCTCGAACTACACGTTCGGGGAACTCGAAAATGCCGGGACGGTTGGAGGCGTTGAAAAGCTGGCCGTGGATGAAAACCTGACCAACTCCGGGACCCTTGCGAGCACCGGTAAAAATTCCAGTCTTTCGGTTCGTAACGAGCTGAGAAACGAAGGGAATGGGCAGATCTCCAACTTTGAGAACGCGGACGTGACCGGCAAAGTCACCAACGAAGCGGATGCGACGATCACCGCTTCCGGCGCCGGCTCGAAATATGCGTTCGGGGAACTCGAAAATGCCGGGACGATCCAAAACCTTGAAGATCTTGAAGTGGCGGGAAAAGCCAACGTTTCCGGCTCCATCCTGGGGACCGGGACCACGACCGCCAGCCTGAAAACCGGTGAACTGACTGGTGACGGCGGGGCATTCAGCGGCACGGTCGCGGGCTTCGGGACCGTCACCAACGACTCGGACCTCACCAATGCCGGCCTGATCCAGGGAACCGGGGCCAACTCGGTTTTGAACCAGAACGGCAAGCTCACGAACCAGAGCGAACTTTCCAACTTCCAGACGGTGAACTTCAAAACGAAAACCTTATTTCGGGCACGGAGACCAACTCCACTCTGACCGCGAACGGGATCCAGAACTCGGCCGACGGCACGATCCAGGCGTTCAATTCCATCGCCTCAAACGGCGACGTCCAGAACGAAGGCCAGATCCTCGGGAACCCGGCCGGCACGCACTTCCAGGTGACCGGAGACATGACGAACGCGGAAAGCGGCCTGATCGCTGACGTGACCAAAACGACGGTCAGCGGGAGTTTCACCAACGCCGGTACGCTCACGGGCTTCAAGGACATCATCGTGGACGAGGACTTCACGAACGAATCGACCGGTACGATCAACGTCCAGGTTTACGATGGCAAAACGAGCAAAATCTCCGTCAATGGCGCAGCGACACTGAACGGTGGAACGATCAACTTCTACGGTGAACGCCTGGAAGTCGGCAAAGACTACGCGTTCCTGCTCGTGGAAGGGTCGGAAGCCGGCGCCCTGAATCACGATCCTACGTGGAGTGAGCCTCAGGAACAGACGCACGGTCTGACCGTGAACAGTCCGCTGACCATCACCGCCACGAATTCGCCCTACGGAGAAAACTCCTCGATCACCTCCCCGACCATTTCATCGGCGATCCCGAAACTCTTCCACGCGGAAGGTTTCTACAATCAGAACGAGTACTGGGTCTCCCTGCGCCGCGATTACACGTACGGCGATTTGGAAGGCGCATCAGAAGATCAGCAGGCGATCGGCAAGTACGTTGACCGAATTGCCTACTCCATCAACACGACGAACGACTCCTACGACGAAGGTGACCTCTTCAAAGTACTGGAAGCGCTGGACGATTCGCGCGAAGCGGGCGGCGATTCCCTCGGAAACCTCGACCAGCTTTCCGGAGCGATTTACTCGAATCAGGGGTTGCTCGGTATGCAGAACACGTGGTTTGCGCACCAGAATCTCGCCAACTTCATTCGTCCGCTCGATTGCGTGTACGATATGTATGACACTTCAGAAGAACGCGGAAAGAATCTGTGGGGCGGATTTGTTGGTAACACTGGAAAATTTGAATCCGATGGAAATGGTCAGGCGCATACCTACGACTCGGCTGGTGTGATCGTCGGTTATGACTACATCTACGAGTTCAATGTTCGTGCCGGAGCGTATTTCCAATACCAGAATGTCAGGGTTTCGGAAAAAGATATCCCTGCCAGCGCGAAAACGGACTATTATGACTTGGGTTTGTACGGTTTGTTCCACAACGAGTACGGCTACATTATGGCGAGCGGAAACATTTCGTATGGTAACTACCAGTCCTCACGTTATGTTGCCTTTGGAGGTGAACACGCCCAAATCGCCCGTCAGCATGAAGGTGAACGCGGCAGCTTCCAGCAGTCCATGCGCCTTGAAACCGCAGCGACTTTGAGCTTCGCTCAAGACCGGCTCCTTTTGCGTCCGTTCCTCGGTTTGACTTACATCCACATGGATTTGGATGATATGATCGAGTCCGGAGGGGACGAATATGTAACGGCCCTGCGTTCCTCGGGAGGTGACCTGAGCTCCTTGCGTCCTGAAATTGGCGCCCGTCTGAGTTGCTGCCACAGAACCGAAAGAGCGGTCTTCGGATTTAATTTCCGTGGTTCATGGGTCCACGAATTCTGCGACACGCAGACGACGATCGAAAACCGGTTCAGCAATCCGAACTACGCAGCGTCTGCCCTTCCTGGTCAGACAGCCTACAATAATCCGTCCGATAACGCGTTCAATGATGAGGCGGCGAGCTTCTTTGTTACGAGCACGAACCTTGGACGTGACTACGCATGGCTCGGGCTTGGTCTGACGGCAGACACTTCAAGCCATTGGACGTTCTTTGGAGGGTATGATGTCATGACAAATAACCGTGCCACGATCCATACCGGAAATCTGGGGCTTTCCTACAAATGGTAAGGAATATCTCCCTCGATTGGGAAGGGTGTGATTGATCCAAAAAAGATAAAGGCCGACATTTATGCCGGCCTTTACTTTACAAATAAACTCATTGAACGAACCAATCTGAAAGTTCGTTCTTAGTTTTTAAGTTTCTTTTCAATCAGTTTTTTGGTGCTGAAAATGACAATTTGGTTTTCGACGGTAGCCACCGCGACATAAAGCGGGAATCCTTCGACCTGGATCGGACTGAGAGCCAGGGCAGTAATGCGCTCCGGTGCCTCGAATTGAACCAGTTTTTTGGCTGTTTTCGCATCCCAAAGAACTGCCGTGTTCTCATACATATTAGTGAGAACATAACGTTCGTTTTGGCTGATTTCCGCGTCGATAATTTCATTTTCAGCCTGGAATATCTGGAGCTGTGCGCCGTTCAGGACGCTCCAGATAGTAGCGCGTTGGTCACGGCTCCCGGAAAGAAGAATATTCCCTGAACTTCCATATTGCAGGGACGTTATGGCGGAGTTATGACCTTCCAGTGAGTAGATCAATCGGTCCGTATTACTGTCCCAAAGCTTAACGGAGCAGTCCTCACTTCCTGAGGCATAAGAATTTCCATTCGGACTGAAGGCGACTGCGAGTACCGGCCCCTTATGAGGCTGTTTCAAATCAGAAGTTAGTGTGTCGCCGCCATCTTCTCCTTCCTCACCCGTTCGAATCAGAGAATGGTTTCCCGTATCCCAAAGCAAAAACCTGTTATCGAGGCTTCCGGTTAGGGCGTACCGGCCATCTGCACTCAACGCAACGTCCATAATCGCCTTGGTGTGTCCGGGAGGAAGTTCAAAGAGAAGTGTTTCTTCATCGCTCGAATCCTCTGAATCACCAAGTCTTTGCTGAATTGGTGGGTTCATTTCGGGATTCCAGAAAATCGCGCGAATGTCTTTGCTCCCGGTCAAAATTCTAAGTGCAGCGAGTGCTCTGTCACGGTCTTCCGTCGGTTCCCGGAGCAAAGAAACAGCCGCAACAGAGGTTACACCCTGCTTGTGACCTTCAAGTCGGCGGACAACATCTCCGGAAAATGCGTCTAAAACCAGGGATGTGCAATCCTCGGAAGCTGTTACAAGAAACAAACCATCCGGAGAGTAAACAAGGTCCTGCACGGCTTCTTCATGGCCGGAGCTGAACGTCTTGACAATCTCAGCTTTCGGTGTCAGAACATCTCGACCAACGGGACGCAAGGAAAAAATAATGCCATAAATCGCGGCGGTCAAAACGGCTCCACCGAAAATTATAATCATAAACACAAAAATAATTGTGTAGATGAGACGCCGGCGTCTCTCACGCCGAAGGGTTGATTTTGGTTTGGTGTCGCGTCCATTGACCCACCAGGTAACCTCTGCATCGTCTTTCTTGAATTCCGGAACTTTAAGTTTCGGCCGTTCTGTCTCTTGAGACATTTTTCACTCCAGGTTTTTATCAATATTAAAATGAATAATTTACTCACATGAATATAATATAGTATTTTTCCAGAAAAAATCAAGATGAAAAACCCTTTTTTGGGAAAAGAATTGAAAATTTTTTGAAAAATTAAAGATTTTGAGAGAGTGAAAAGAATTCAAGAGGCTTGTGGAGTTTGATCTTTTAGGGGCAAAGAGTGTGGAATCTCTCGAAAAGTTCCGCTCCCTGAGAATTACTTATTTCGTCATGTCGCAAATGACAGCGTTTTCTCGGGCGAAAATCTCACGAATGTGTTCGTGGCTTGTGAAAAATAAGATTTGTGTCTGCTCACCGGCAAATTTAGTCAAAACTCGTGCAGCGGAAGCGGCCCGTGTGCGGTCAAAATTCACCAGAACATCATCCAGAATGATCGGCAGGTTAATATTTCGCTTGCGGTACTCGTCGATCAAGGCCAGGCGAATGGCAAGATAAAGCAATTCACGTGTTCCCATTGAAAGCTGCTCGGTAGAGAAAACCGTTCCATCGGTACGCTGAACGAATAAAAGGTCTTCATCGACTGGCGTCCAAACACGATTGTACTTTCCTTCCGTCATTTCCTGAAGAAAAGCCGAGGCGCATTCCAGTGTTTTGGGTTGGCGTTTAAGCCGATACGTCCGCTGGATCGTCTCCACCAAACGCTCCGCCAGCGCGAAAATTCGCCACGAATTGATTGCATGCCCGATTTGGGCTTGGGTTTTCATCAGTTCATACTGGATCCGGGTCGGTGAATCATCAGAGATGATTTTTCCGAGAATCGTCTCACATTCCGCTGCCCGTTTTTGGGCTGACGTGAGCTGAAACTCATTTTCTTCGAGAGAGTTCAGGAGAACCTTACGTTTTTCCTCGATTTGCTCGGGTGAATTATTTTCGTACACTTCCCAAAGCATCGATTCTGTGCATGCGAACTGTACAACAGAATCAATTTCCTTCTGAAGTTCACGGCGTTTTTCACGAAGTTCTTTCAACTGGGTCAAACGCTTGAGTTTAAGTTTAAGGCTTTTTTCATCTTCGACTCCGGAATTCTCAAGGAACTGGGTACGAATCTGGGATTTTTTCCGGTATTCGGCTTTCAATTTTCTGAGTTCCTGACGATTGGTGCGGATTTTTTGTTCGAGACTTTTTTGTGCCTGTTCCCGCTCCCGCTCTTTCTGGATTCTCGTTTGCATTTCGGAAAAGATGCCAGGTGCGAAAGGAAAACGGGAGTCACCGCCCTGCATTTCCCTTCCAAAGTCGGGGCCAAATACAGGAAGCAGTTTCCGCAGACGATCTGTCAAGAGTTTCAGCTCGTTTTCGTAGAGCTTCAAGTCTTCCATGTCCCGACTTCTGCGTCGCCATAGCTCGCGGATTCGGTCGGACGCATCCATCAGGAGCCGGATGTTTGAAGCTTTCCAGTTTTCGGGAAGGTTCAGGGATTTCAAAATCTCGGTTCTGCGTTCTTTTGCCTGTACAAGTGCCCGTTTGAGATTACCCAGACGTACATTATGGAACCTTGCCTCGGATAGAAGCGCTGAACGTTGCGAAACGTTTATTCCCGTATTTTCCGCTTCTGTGATTTCTTTTTCAAGGAAAGCGGATTGTGAGGTAATTTTTTCGCTTTCATGATTGCAAAGGTCGAGAATTTCCGGGTCGGAAAGGCCGATTATTTCTTCTTCACGAGGCCCGAAACCGAGGCGGATTAATCGTGCGCGCTGTTGCAGTGCGGTACTCAGTTCGTCTTCCAGCCCGGCAAGTTTACGTTCTATTTTTTGCGAATAAACGACCCGGAATGCGGTGCTGGCCAAACAAAACGCGAACCCCAAAAACATTAAAAAGAGATTCCCCAGGACTCCGGTAGATCCGGAAGATGAGGACGTTAAAAATCCGGAGAGCCGGCACATCGCGAAAAGTGTCAAAGCGAGACCAAGCGTGAATGTTCCGCCCATCACGAAAAGTTCCCTCTTTGGTAAAATACGCTTCAGGAGCGTCTCTGCCCGTTCATTCTCCAGAGGTTCTAATTTTTTCAGTGTCGAGGTTAGCTGAGAGACTTGTATCTCCCTTCGGCGTACGTTAGCCAGGACCTCCCCCAGGAGAGCTGAAAGAGCGTTCACGTCAATCCGTGCAGAGGTCTTTTCCTTGACCAGACTGGTTTCGTTGGTGGTCTTTTTCTGCGTAGCGTCAGGGGTAAGAATTTCCTGAGGGATTTCATTCACGATGCTGAAATTCAGGGCTTTAAGGGCATTCCTTTGGGATGATACAGAGGGATCCTGAGCCTTGCCAGACGTTTCAGGACTTTTCAAGGCAGGGGACTCACCTCGAAGGAATACTTCAGGAAAACTTTCCATTCCTGAAAGCTGACGAATTTGTGGGAAACGTTCTACACGAGTACGGCAAGCCTCAAAATACCCGGCGATTTTTTGTGTATTTTCAGAGGCTTGATGAAGTAATTCCTCGCGTTTTTTTCTTTCAGACTCGATTTGATTACGAAGACGACGCATTTCTCGGTTGGGAGACCGAAGAGGCCGCAGGGTGCGAACATCGTAAGGAAATGCCTTTTCAGGGGTGGAAACTGAATCGAAATCCGGGAGCGAAAGACCAAGCCGACGGTAATCGATAGCCAGTTGTGCCTCTGAATCCAATTGTTGACGGTGCAGGTCTTCAAGACGGCCGCGCAGATTTTCGATCCACTCCTGACGCTGGATAAAAGATTCAATGGCCTGGACCGACGAGAGAAGTTCCGTGTTTAGTGCGACTTCGGAGTATTTCGTGTCCAGGGCTTTCAAAAGGGTTTGGAACTGCGAACGATTTTCTTTGATGGTTCGAACTTCCTGATGAATTCTCGAAAGCTTTTTAAGGTTTTCATGAAGTTGTTCGATTTCCCTGTCAGAGGTATCGATCAGATCAGGATTCTGTTCTCCAAATGCTACAATTTGCGAATCCAATTCCGCCCTCTGTTCCCAAACTCCCTGAACATCCCGGGCGATTTCCAGAATATGGATTTTGTGCTTTTGCTGCTGGATCTCGTCTTTCAGTTTCGTAATAGATCCGGAAATTGCCGACTTCTCCGAATTGATTTTCCCGTACTTTTTGTTTTGTGATTGAATATTTCTCTGCTGCTTCTTCAGAATTTGGCAGTAATTCAAAAGGGAAACGATCTCGTAGGGAGGAATTCTCTGGAGACCATTCGTTTCATTCAGAAATACAGGAGTCGAAAGGTCATCACACCATTGGAGGTCTTCTGTTTTCAGGGGTTCAGGAAAAGCATTTTCGCCCAATATTCTCTGTCGGTTTCGAATTAGTTCCGCCAAAATTCGTGCAGAGGAATAACGAGCAAGTCCCGTACTTAAATCATAAAGTCGTTTGGATGCTTCTGTCGAGTTCAGGACGGAAAGTTTTTGAAGCTCCTGAAGCCCCAGTGCAAAAATATTATTGTAAAGTGTTTCATCATTTTCGAGCGGATTTAGTCCGGTTACACTTCCAGATTCAACCTCATCGGTTAAATTGATAAGGCTACGCCACTGGTTTATATCCTGGCGTATCCCTCTTGAGTTGGTAATGATCAGACCGTCCTCAAGATTACGCGTTGTGTAGCGATTCCGGAAAGAATCTTGCGCGTAAAAAGGAATTTCGGCATTTTCCAGTTGGGAACGATTTTCTCTGGAACCCCGGTTCTGTGAAGAGTTTTCTGGCTCAATGTCTGGAAGTGCCGTTACGTGCCGCGCGACCGTAAGAAGGCCAAAGGGAGTTTTTGCCTGAATTTCACCGCCTGTTTGTTCGGGTTCATTCGGGAAAACGTAAACGAGCCTATCCTCGGAGAAACCGTAAAAAATCGTCCTCAGAAACTGCATCAAGGTCGTTTTCCCGGCTTCGTTTGGCCCGTAAAAAAGATTCACCCCAGTCCCAAGGTTCTTCAGCTTCAGGCCTTTCCACTTTCCGAATCGATCGACGTACAGAGACTCGATGATCATTTCTTCCGGCCTCCTTCCTGGGTTTCCGCGAAGGCTTGTGCTCCCAAAATCGAGGCGAGTTCCAGAGCGGCCGTTTCCTGCCGGGTATTAATCTGTCCCATGATTTCCAGACCGGCGGCAATCTGCGCGTCCGTAAGCGTTTCGTTCAGGTTGAGCGAGTGCGGGACAAAATTTTCCGGTACAGCAGTATTAGTACCCTCTTTGTTCGAGAGATTTTTGAGGTGAAATTGGCTCAAACGCAGGAAATCGCTGAGCATCGATTCACCCTGCCCCCACGAATAGGGAATCAACCCCTCACGATTCGGTGTGACGCATACCGTCCAGGGACGTGCGGGAAGATTCTTTCCAATGTCCCGGAGGGGTTTGAGCAGGGACGGCATTTGTTGATTTTCGACCTTCGTCTGGATCCCAAGCGATTCCATTGTTTCCTGAAAAAGCTGACGCAAAAATCGGGTTTGCTCACGTTTTTCACCGGTTAAACGCCAATAAACCAGCGTCCGGGAAGGGGTATGTCCCTCAGTTGGAACACTTGCGGGAAACTCTGTCTTCAAAGCTGAAACGAGCCAGTTTCGAAGCGACTCCCAAGTCTGAACATCGACAGGAATTTTACGTTCAAGAAAACGCCATGCTAGCGTTTCCGTCGGGAAAAACTGAAGGGAAGAGGGTAAATCACCGTCCAAATCCAGCTGAACGATGGAAACTCCGGCAGGTTGCAGTGGTTTATGGGCTTCCCAAATATCTGGCGATCGATGCTGTATGGGACCAGGAGTGTGCAGAATCGTAGGGAAGGTTTCGTCGGACAAAATATTTTTCGGAAAATCACGCTTCAGAGTCAGACGTTCCTGATTTTGAGTCAAAGCCACATAGGAAACCGTGGAAATGGGGGTTTCTGTCAGGTTTTGAGAAGCAAGGAATGTTTCTTTTCCTGACTTTTCTTTTGCCGATTTTTGATGATGGAATTCCGTGACACTCAGGAAAGTTTTTTCGTCCGGGCACAGCGCGATCGTTTGGGATGGGGGGAGTTTACCGTCTGAAAGTCGGGAAAAATCGTAACGGCTGAAATCCGGTTTAGAGGAGTTCCAGCTTGCGATGAAAATATTCTTCGGTGAATCGGCCAGACGAAACTTTTTGATGTGAGGTTCTTCGGACGGAAAGAGAAAAACGTTTTCTGGAAAGTGAAAATTGGGAAGCATCCATTCTTCGATCGGACGTTCGAGTCTCCAGTAAACCGAAATCCCACGTTCCTGCAGGCGTTTAAATTGATCAATGAGAAAAACCACTCCGCGTAATCCGGTCAGATCCGGCTGAAGAACGTCACCGGTGAGAAGCAGAAAATCCACATTTTGTTCCAGCGCGAGGTCGAAAACTCGTTCTGCGCTCTTCCAGGGGGCTGAGAGGCAATCCTCACTCACAGCTGTTGGAAGCTCTGGGAAGGCCCCACCAAAGAGCCAGCTTTCTGTTCGTTCCAAAAAAAGAGGCATAGGATCTCCTGCGTTCCGGGGCTGGTCGCTCTCGGAATCGGTCGCCGAAGTGGAAACTCCACGATTTCCCTCATAGGGTGTAGGCCAGCAGGTTACAGGGATGTGAAGCTGGAAATTCGATGCGTGCAGGAACTTTAAAATTTTCACGGGATACTCTGGGCTTAAAAAATTTCACTAATTCTCCTAAATTATACCACAAATTGCCAGGAATTGCCATATCACCCAAGGGTTAAAATCGATAGAATATTGAAAATTTTAGAAAAAATTTGTAAAAAAACAAGGGGTTCCTCTTTGGCGATTAGGGGAAATTAAAGAAACCACCCATTTCTCTCTTGCAAAGAAATAAAAATCTGTTATAATAAAAAGTGCGTTAGAAATCATTTAAATCTGTCATTTTACGAAAAAAAGGAACAAAATGGAAGCGACTCCGTTAGAGCTTCATCTTGATGAGGAATCCCTGCCACGGCTTCACGCGTGTGAGGAGGCGATCGAGTATCATTTTCACGATTTGACACTTCTGGCAGCGGCTTTGACGCATACCTCCGGAGCGGTCACGCGCCTGGTTTCTAACGAACGTCTGGAATTTCTCGGCGACGCTGTGCTTGGTTTCGTGATTGTGGACTATTTGTACCACACGTGTGAGCACCAAATGGAAGGGGAAATGACTCAGATGAAGTCCGCGATCGTGAGTCGGGCGTCTTGTACGCGTGTCAGCCGGGATTTGGGCATTGAAGAGTATCTTTTTCTGGGGAAAGGAATGGAGAAACGCCAGATTCCACCGTCCCTGTTGGCGAATATGCAGGAATCCATCATCGGCGCGATCTATCTGGATGGTGGGTTTGACTCAGCCAGAGATTATATTTTGAGAGTTTTTGAGGGTGAAATTCAGGACGCGATTCATGGTGAAGGACCGCTGAAAAACTTCAAAATGCTACTCCAGCAGTACGTTCAGAGGAATTTGCACAAAACTCCAACCTATGAGGTTTTGGAGCAAAAAGGACCTGACCATCGGAAATGCTTTAAATGCCGGGTTCGTGCGGGAAAAAAGACCTTCACTCCCGCGTGGGGGAAAAACAAGAAAGAAGCAGAGCAACACGCAGCGGAAAACGCTTTGTGCATTCTTCAGAACCAACCCGCTCCGTTTCCGGCTGACGAGTAAACACTGGAGCGACTGGCAACCCGGTTCAATACAGGATTATTTCGCGAAAAGGCCATATTTAACGATACACCAGATCGCTTTGCAGCCGTCACGCCAGCCGATTTTCTTGCCCTCGGCATAGGACCGCCCCTCGTAACTGATGGCGATTTCGTAAACCCTAAGTTTGGCGCGGGCGATGTACGTTGTTACCTCCGGCTCAAAACCGAACCGGTTCTGTTGCAGTTTCGGGAGGATCTCTTCCAGGCACTCACGTCGGAAGACCTTATAACACGTCTCCATGTCGGTCAGGCGCAAGTTCGTGAAGCAGTTCGAGAGAAACGTCAGGAATTTGTTCCCCATCGTGTGCCAGAAATACACAACGCGGTGCAGGTCACTCTGGATGTAACGGCTTCCATAGACGACGTCCGCTTTCCCTTCCAGGATCGGCTTGACGAGCTTCGGGTATTCGTTCGGGTCGTACTCGAGATCGGCATCCTGAATGATGACCACGTCTCCTTTGACTTCCGCAAAACCGGTACGCAGCGCGGCGCCTTTTCCCTGATTTTTTTCATGGAAAAAGACCCTGACGGAGTTCATCTCGTTCCCCTCGTAAGAGGCGCGGATCTCCTCGAGCGACTGGCGCGTATTATCCCTGCTGCAATCGTCGATCAGCAGGATCTCCTTCCGAATCGGTACGTTGGCGACCAGATCCACGATTTCGAAAATGGTTTTTTCTTCATTGTAAACCGGAATGACGACGCTTAAAAGAAAATCATCAGGAATTTCGAAGAGTCCCAATTCCTTCACCGTTGTTTCTCCGAGCAGCGCACAAATGGACTGATACCACCCGTGGGAAAAAATCGGATGAGAATTTAAGGCCTCATTCATAATAAACTCCGTGAACACATTGACTCAAATGAATAATCAGCAGTCTCTTTTTAATCGGTCAAATTTCCAAAATTCTTTAAATTTCCTACTTCAGTCTTTTCAAGTCCCCTTGAAAAAAATTTCCTGAATTTTATAATAATCATATATGATGGAAAGAATCAAGCCCCTTTTAAAGATTCGAAAATGTTCCTGAACTACCTGAAACTCCTCCGTTCCCGGCAATGGACGAAAAATATATTCATCCTTTTGCCTGTTTTATTCGGTGAAGTCTGGAAGACGATGCCGCCCGAGCGGATTTTGGTGCTAAGCGGCTCGGCTTTCGCGGCTTTTTGCATGTGGTCGAGTGCCGGTTATATTTTGAATGATATTTTCGACCGGCATGCCGATGCGACCCACCCGCGGAAAAAGAAGCGCCCTATCGCCTCGGGAAAGATTTCGATTGCCTCCGCGCTTGGATTCGCCCTTTTGCTGGTCTGCCTGGGCGGAGCGGCAGCGATCCATCTCCCGCGAATGGTTTCGCTCATCGGCGTCGCATACCTTTTGAACACGATGCTGTACTGCGTCTGGCTCAAAAAGCAGGTCCTGCTGGACGTTTTTTCGATTGCACTCGGTTTCGTTCTGCGAGTGTTGGCAGGATGCGCCGCGCTCTCGCTGGTTCCCTCCAACTGGATCCTGGTCTGCACGTTTACCCTTGCTATCTTCCTCGGGTTCGGCAAACGTCGGATGGAAGTCGCGTGCTTGACCAACGGCCAAGAGACGGATTTCCGCGCGGTTCTGGCGCAGTATTCCAGCGAGTACCTCAATTTCCTCCTGAGTGTTTCGGGGACGGTCAGCTTGATGGCGTACCTGCTTTACACTCTTTCGCCGGAAACATTCACCCACCACGAAACACAGAATTTGATTTACAGCGTGCCGTTCGTTTTTTACGGAGTGTTTCGTTACTCCCAAGACGCGATGAATGGTCTGTACGACGGCCCAGACGAGGTCCTTCTGCACGACCGACCGTTCCTGATTTGCGCATTTTTGTGGGTCCTTAGCGTTGCGTGGATCCTGGCGCGGTAGTATCTCCCAGAAAGTTCCCCGCGCATGGGTCGTCCCGATCCAGAAGGTCATGCACCGATGGGAGGCGTTCGTCGCGAATGTAGTACCGCGGCTCGTTCCTATCGACGCACTCCGGACCCGCCGCGAACGCCACGGTTTCCGAGCCGCGGAGGACTCCGACGTACGTCAAAATCGTGTTTCCGGCGCAGCGTTTGAATTCCATCAGAGGAGTCAACGCTCCGATCAGGAAAACGCAGATGATCAGGACGCGCCGCCAGCGTGGGGTTTCGGCCGCGTACCACGTCTGAAGGACCGCCAGCATGAGGAACGTGAAGCACGGGATCGCCGTCCGCATCGCGAAGTCCGCACCACCGCCAAGTTTGAAAAAAGACGTGACACCTAAGACCGCGAGGCAGATTCCTAGCTCGGCGCTCCATTTTCGGCCGACGCAAAGAAGCCAGACTCCGAATTCCGTCAGGAAGTAAACAGTAAAAAGCGTCCATTCGTGCGCCGTGGCCGGGAAAAAGAACTGCGAGTGGCCGCTCGAAAGGTTTCCGCTGTAAAAGTGCGCGATGATCAAAACCACCGGGATCGAGAGAAGATTCGCGGGGGTGCAGACGGTCCGAAGCGCCGCGGGAAGGCGGAATTCCGCGTCTTTCAGAAGACGCCAGACCATCACGGGGAAAAGTCCCAGTGCCGGAAATGGGGCCGAAAGGAAAAGGACCGCGTAAATCAACAAAACCCCGCGCCAGTCCCGAAGCGTGAGGAAAAGCATCGATAAAAGCACGAAGGCCAGCGAGAACACCGGCCAGTCCCGAAGCGTGAGGAAAAGCATCAGCGCGAGCAGGAACGGAACACTCTGGTTGAAGACCCAGAACAAAAGCCCGGTCATGGAACTGTTGAGCCACGGGTGGGTGAACCACTCCAAATGTGGAGCGTTCCGGGGACCGAAGCAGGCCGCGATCTTCCCCCAAACCGTGGCCATTTCAGGAGTCTCCACCACGGGGCGGTGGAAAATCAAATACGGGATGAAATCCAACCCGCTGAACCCGATGAAGAAAACCAGCGGCCAGAGGGAAAACCGGCCGAGCCGCTGCGAAAGCAGGACGTAAGTCGCGAAAACGGCCAGAAACGCCTGGACGAAGCTCACGAAGTACGCGGCGCTGACCGCGGTTTCCGGCACTGCGCCCGCCATCAGAACGGCTTTCCCCCCCAACGCTGGGAGCAGAAAAAAGCCGAAATAGTAAACCAGCGTGGTTCCGTCTTCCGGGAAAACGACCGGCCAGTCGTGAAGGGTCAGGTCGAACAGAACGGCGTTTCGGTAGTAGTGGTCGTAATTCTGGTACGCGTAGCCGCCGATTCCCGACGCAAAAACCCAACACGCCGTCAAAAGAGCCGCAAAAACGAGCGTCCGCCGGTTTTCCATGAACGGAATTTCAGGAAATTCAGCCTTTCGAAGCCACCACCACAAGCTCCCGCAGCAGAGCAGAACGACCGGAACACTGACCGCCAGCGGCAGCCAGCCCAGCGTGAAAATGAGGAACGGAAGCATCAGAAGCGCGATGCATGTGAGGTAAAATAGTCGGCTGAGGGTCTGGTTCATTGGAACTCCTGGGGTTTGCGTTTTTTGTATTCTACTCAATTCCCCCCTTTTTGTCAAGGCGGTTCAACATTTTACGGAGGACTTCACCTTGACAAAAATTTAAAATGGGAATATAATTGGTTTTTCTGTTTTGAATTCCTTCCCTTGGGGCCTTAAATCATGAAAATTTCCGAACGTTTGTTAGAGTACGCTCTTTTGCTGGTCCTTTTTCCTTTTTTCTGTTTTGCTTTGGGGAGCCTCGGCTTTCTCGTGAGGCTTGCGCTTACAAAATGGTACGCGGCGCTGGCACTCCTTCTGACGCTCGTCGTTTTGAAATTTCGATCCCAAACCTGGAAAGAATTCGGCATCAAAACGCTCATTTTCGTCCTGCTTCTGCTTGGTTTTATGACGATCGGGGCGTTACATACGGACGATTTGTGCGACTCCCGGATCTACCATAAGCCCGCGGCCATTCTGATGGCGGACGGCTGGAACCCCGTTTGGGAGCCGGACGTTACGAAGTTTTACGAACGAAATGGGATCGACCCCCAAAGTCTCAAAACCTCCCACCTGCAATATTTCCCGAAAGGGCAGTGGATCGTTTGCGCAATTTTGTATCTCGCGACCGGGAACGTGGACGCCGGGGACTACGTGGATTACGCTTTCATGTTCGCGCTGGTGATTTTGACCTACTGCGCACTGCGGGAATGGCTCGGAACGGGCAAATGGCTCGCGATCCTGGCCTCCGTGACAATTTCTCTGAACCCGATCGCGATCATGAGCCTTACCAACGCCCACATCGATGGACTGCTGGGAGAATCCCTGCTGATGTTCCTCCTTGCAAGTGCTTGTTTTCTGAAGAACGGCCAGAAACGGTGGATCCCCTGGATCCTCATCCCGGCAATTTACGGCTGCTCGCTGAAGCATACAGGACCGGTCTATTTGGGCGTGGCGGGATTCATTTTGACCATTCCGCTTCTCTGGCGGGCAATTCGGAAGCAAACGGGCACTCCAGAAACCCCGGTCGGGATGAAGGAGTGGTTGAAGCTCATGATCCCGATCCCGTTTGCGGTCCTGATCCTTTGCGCCAATCCGTTTGTTACGAATACGGTGAATCATACGAGTCCGTTCTATCCGCTGCATTCGTTTGACCGGGTCAATCATCCAGTCGAAAGCATTCTAAAGGATTACTACGCTGAAAAAGATTTCCAGGAAGCGGGTTGGTTGCGCAGGATGATTTATTCTTACCTCATTGCTCAGCCGTCCGAATTATTAGAGGTCAAAATTTCGCCTCCCCGAATTAAGGAATACGGAAAAATCAGCTACTGGGACAGTTTCATCGAGTTGAACGCATTGGGCTGGATTTTTGGTCTGGAACTCCTGCTTTCGGCTTTCCTTTTAATTTTTGTTTCGAGAAAAACTTCTGCGTTTTGGGTCCTTTTGGCGCTTGCCGCGACGGTTTTGATCCAGCCGCACTCTTGGTGGGCGCGATTCGTGCCGCAGTTTTGGGCTTTCCCGGCATTGGCGTTTTTGGTGGTCCTTTCCGACTGGGAAGGAATTCGTCCATTGGAAACGCGGCTGAAATGGACGGTCGCTCTGCTTCTCGGGGCTTTATGTATGCAGGGGGTTTTAACTTTTTCCTACACCAATCTGAAAATGCTTGCGTTCATTCAGTTGGAACAGCGTATGGAAAAGGTGATGGAAACGCCGCAGACCCTGGTTTCGGCCGTTTGCGCAATGGACGAGAATCGCCCCGGAGAGATGCAGCTTTTCCCGACGTTTAATTTTTACCTTTCCCGTAAATTTCAGGACGCGCATTTTACGAATATTTCCGTTTTTCAAAATCACCACGGCTGGCAGGCGCTTCCCGGTAAGCCGTTGGTTTACTTCAATGGAATTCTTTTATGCCGTCCTGACGGCCCTATTGGAGATTACGATTTTAACGAAATCGAGCTCGATAAAAAGGACGTTTCCATCGGGAAAATCCCCTCATCAATCCTCTGGCGGTTAAACCAGCGGTTTCAGCAGTTTCTTGAATCCTGAGTTCATTGTATGTTTTCAAAGTTAAGGAACAGAATGAAATATTGCCTGTGCGTCGGCTTGTACCTCCTTTTTTTCGCGGGGTGGTTTTTTGCCATTGACCGGGGGAATCCCGAATATTTGAGAGATTTTCACGCTGCGGTAAATCCGGACGCGCAGACCTACGTCCAGCTCGGCGAGAACATCTGGCGGGAGGGCGTGTACTCGCGGAACCCGAACCCACCGTTTCGGCCCGATTTCAAGTGGACGCCGGTCTTTCCCGTTCTGGCCGGAACCGCGTCGTGCTGCGGAGGAGTTGGGGCCATTTTGACCCTGAATGTCGTTTTGACGCTCGCCTCGGCGGGGCTGCTCGCCCGGTTGGTCTGGTTTTACACGCAGTCGTACTGGTCTGCGTTTCTCGTTTTCCTCTGCCTTCTGCTCGACCCGCTCGTTTGGTCTCTGAACCTCCAGGCTATGTCGGACGTTACGTTCCTGTTTTTCCTGAGTCTCGGCGCTTTCTGGACGTTTCCGGCCCTTTTCCCGACCGAGTCGTCCTGTGAGCCGAAAAAGCCGAAACTTTCCGCGTTTGCCGGGGGCCTGGCCTTTGCTCTGGCGATCCTGACGCGACCGACGGGGCTTTACGTGCCGGTCGTACTGCTGCTGGCCGTGCTGGGCGGGTGGCTCTTCCGGCAAAAACCTCGCTGGGGTGCCGTGGGGGTGATGCTCGTCGGGGCCGCGCTCCCCGTGGCGGGTTGGATGGCGAGAAATGCGGCGGTTTTCGGGAAGTTCGCCCTCTCCGGGAACCAGAACATCGTGATGGTCTATTACACCGGCGGCGGCGCGTGGCAGATGGCCGAAGGGGGGACACTCGACGAGGCCCAGAAGCGGATCGAGGAGGAATTTCACCTTCCGCCGTGCGTCGTGTGCCATAATCCGGAGGCGTTCGGCGCGGACCCGGCCGAAATCGATTCTCGGCTGGCGGCGGCGAAGTGGAAGGTTCTGCTGCGCTACCCGAAAGCCCTTGCTCTTTCGTCGGGGATCGGAGTGGTCAAGTCGCTGGCGGCGCACGAAACGCGGACGCTTGAGGAAATCACGCACTGCTCGGGGCTTGGGGTGGTTTTCGTTTGGTCGCTGGTTTTTCAAGGGACCGTGCTTCTGCTCGCTGCGGCTTTCGTGCTTTTCAGGGTTCCGACGTTTTGGCGTTTCGCGAGGCAAAATCCCGCGTTCACGCTTGCGGTCCTCGGCGTGGCGGTGTATTTCCTCCTCACGATGATGCTTTCGGGGATGGACTGCTGCGCACGCTACCGCCTCCCGCTCATGCCGATTGTTTTCGTGCTGGCCGCGGGAGGATTGATGAAATTAATGAAAATGGAAAGGCCTGGCCTCCATTCGTCCCAAGATTCCTTTTGACCCCATTTCCGAAACTGCTATGACAAAAAAATACGTAATGGCCCTGGATGCCGGCACGACATCGAACCGGGCGATCATTTTTGACGAAAAATCTCAAATCGTGGCCCTTTCCCAAAGGGAATTCACTCAAATCTTTCCCGAGCCGGGGTGGGTGGAACACGATGCGGAGGAAATCTGGGCGGGGATTTGCGCCGTCATGCGTGATGCGTTGAAACAAAGCGGTCTTTCCGCTTCCGACCTTTCCGCCATCGGGATCACCAACCAACGCGAAACGACGGTCCTCTGGAACCGAACGACCGGGCGACCGGTGTACCACGCCATCGTGTGGCAGTCGCGCCAAACCACACCGATTTCCGAGTCCCTGAAAAAACGCGGCCTTTCCGACGAGTTCCGCCGTAAGACGGGTCTTCCGATCGATGCGTACTTTTCCGGGACGAAAATCGCCTGGATCCTGGAGCATGTGCCCGGGACCCGGGAGCTGGCCGAGGCGGGCGACCTGCTTTTCGGGACGATCGATTCGTGGCTCATCTGGAAACTCACCGGCGGAAAAGTCCACGTGACGGACTACTCGAACGCTTCGCGGACGCTGATTTTTAATATTCACGAGCTGAAATGGGACGCGGAACTGCTCGGGCATTTGAACATTCCCGCGTCGATCCTCCCGGAAGTGCGCCCCTCATCGTGCGTTTACGGCGAGACGGACCCCGCGATCCTCGGCACTCCCGTCCCGGTTTCCGGCGCGGCGGGCGACCAGCAGGCGGCCCTTTTCGGCCAGAACTGCTTCGAGCCGGGAATGGCCAAGAACACGTACGGGACCGGCTGCTTCCTCCTGATGAACACGGGCGAGAAAATCGTGGAGTCCCACCACGGCCTCGCCACGACGATCGCGTGGGGCCTCTGCGGGGACGATTCTTGCGGGGACGACGCTTCCAGCGTCGATTCAAAAACCAGCCTCTGCGGGGACGACGCTTCCAGCGTCGTTAAAAAAGTCAAAGTAGAGTACGCTCTTGAAGGTTCCGTTTTCGTGGCGGGTTCCGCCGTTCAGTGGCTTCGCGATTCCCTGCGGGCGATCGATTCGGCACCCGAGTCGGAGTGGGCCGCGAAGAAGGTCGAGGACTCGGGCGGAGTTTATTTCGTCCCGGCGTTTACGGGCCTTGGCGCTCCGTATTGGGACGAAAGCGCGCGGGGAATGATCATCGGCCTGACCCGAGGAACGACCAAAGAGCACCTGGTCCGCGCGACTCTGGAATCGCTCGCCTATCAGACGAAGGACGTTTTAGGCGCGATCGAAGCGGATTCTGGAATTCATCTGGCGGCTCTGAACGTGGACGGCGGCGCGGCGGCGAACAATTTGCTCATGCAGTTTCAGGCCGACGTTCTGGGCGTTCCGGTGGACCGTTCCGCCACGCTCGAAACCACGGCTCTGGGCGCAGCGTACCTCGCGGGGCTGGCGGTTGGAGTCTGGAAAAACCGGGACGAACTGCGTCACGTCCGCAAGTCCGACGCGCTCTTCACGCCCAAAATGGATCCCGACCGGGCGTCTGCCCTTTACCGTGGCTGGTGCCGTGCCGTGAAACACGCGATGAACTGGATCGAGGATTAATTCATAAAAAATTGGAGAAAATCATGAAGAAAACCGCTTTCACTTTTGTAATTCTTTGCGCTTTGCTTGCCCTTCAGGTCAAAGCGCAGGAGCCGCCTCAGGAAGTTCCTTCCATGAAGGCCCATTTTCAGGGAAAATTCGAAATCGGCGCGGCCGTGAATCCCTTTCAGCTTCGCGGCGAGACGGGCCAGTTCATCGCCCGGCACTACAGCGCACTGACGGCCGAAAACTGCATGAAGCCGGAAGCCCTCTGGCGGCCCGACGGAACGTTCCACTTCGAGCAGGCGGACACGCTCGTGCGTTTCGCGAGGGAAAACGGGATGAAGCTGCGCGGCCATACGCTCGTCTGGCACTCGCAAACTCCCCGGGCATTTTTCCAGGACGAGGCCGGGAATCCTCTCGAAAAAGAAGCTCTATACGCGCGGATGGAAGAGTACATGACGGCCGTGATGAACCATTTCGGTGACGACGTCTGGTGCTGGGACGTGGTGAACGAAGCGCTCGCCGACTGGGGCGACGACATGTACCGGAAGAAAAGCCCCTGGTACGAGATTTGTGGCGAGGATTTTATCGCCCAGGCGTTCCGTACCGCCAGGAAAATCGCGCCCAACGCCCTGCTTATTTACAATGATTACGGTCTGATCAACCCTGAAAAACGCGAAAAGGCCGTGAAGATGCTCAAATGGCTGAAAGAACAGAACGTTCCGATCGACGGCGTGGGAATGCAAGGACACTGGAATATGTACACATTCCACCCGGAAGAACTGCAGAAGTCGATCGACGCTTTCACCGAGTTGGGGCTTCAAGTTCAGATCACTGAGATGGATCTTTCTGTTTACCCGCCTCGATTTGACCGGAGCAAACCGGCCGAAAAGCTGGAATACACGCAGGAGATCAGCGACCTGCAGGCCGAAAAGTACGCGCAGATCTTCGAGGTTTTGAACCGGAACGCCGACAAAATCTCGTGCGTCACGTTTTGGGGCATTTCGGACCGGTTCACCTGGCTGAACGGTTACCCCCAGCGCGGACGCACGGACCACCCGCTCCTTTTCGACCGGGACGGGAACCCGAAGCCCGCGTTTTATCGGGTTTTGGGCGAGTGATTCGAAGATCCGGAAGGCCGGCGTCCTCGCCGGTCAAGTTAAAAGAGGTCATTCTTTCAAACACTCGATCTCCTGCCGCGCGAACGCGTCCCGTTTATCGAGGAAGTACTGGAACTCCTTCTTTTCCTCCGGAGTCCACGTGTTCGACTGGGCGTGCGTGCCGCAGTACGGGACGTTCAGGTCGATCCAGCACGCGACCGCGTGTTTTTCCTCGTCAGAAACCTGCACGCCGTAGTGGCTCGGCTCCAGGAATTTCATCAGCGGGCTTTTACTTGAGCCGTAGAAGTACGGTGGGATCATCTCGGAACGTGCCCGGGCGTTGAGCCAGTTCAGGTACGGGTTTCCGGCATCCTCGCCCCAGCAGGTCAGAGCGCAGTATGACTGGGCGAAGAGTTTTTTGTAGTCGTAGCCGTAAGTCTGGCGAACTTTCCCCTTGGGGTCGAGCAGTTCGCTCGTGAGGCTGAGCTTCGACCGCCGCAACGGATCCGGATCGTTCACGTTTCCGCGGTGGCACGTGACGCAGTGCCGGTCCCAGATCGGCTGCACGTCGTCCATATAGTTGAAACCGTCAGCGCGGGCGTTCGGGTCGAGTGAGTACGAAGCGTTCACCCCCAGGTAATTCTCCACCGAGTCCAGGCCGTTCTGGGTCTGGAGCCGGACCATCAGCGGATGGTCTTTTCCGAACGGGCCGCGCGGCATCTGGATCGGCTTGCGCATCGCGATCGTAGCCTTGCGCTGGTCGGTCGTCAGCGCGTCGTTTTTGTTCTCGTGGCAGCCGAGGCACGCGAGCCGTTCGCCCCCCTGGAGCGTGGACCAGCTGCGCATCGTCTGCACGATGTACCCGCGTTCGTCGAGGAGCTGGAAGAAGACCGGCTGACGCACCGGGACGAAGAAGCAGGCGCTTCCGTCTTCCTCCACGTCCACTTCACCGAGCACGTGTTTAACGTCCCAACTTCCGTTCAGGAGCGAAATGGCGGTCTGGCTCGGCCCCTGGCCCGCTTCGCCCGCATTATTCCCCTGGCCCATTTTTGCGTGACGGTACGCCATTGCACAGACGCGCAGACGCTTCACCGTCCCTTGCGGAACGCCCTTCAGGCCCGGGCCGATGTAAACGTTCTGAATGTAGTACGTCCCGAAATTCTGTGTGTAGTCGCAGTTTTTCGCGATCGCCGGAGCACGGAACGCCGGCGTGACGGGCGTAAGGTTCAGGCACGGGTTTTTCCAGTCAAATGCGAGCAATTCCCGCTCGCCGTCCGCCGTCATGAAGTACGCGCCGAATGGGACGCTGTACGGCCCTTTGAGCCTCAGCCAGCCTTCCGGGTGGAAACTGCACAGGTAGTGCGTCTCGTCGAACGCGTATGGCGAGTGGTACTGCGGGCCGGACTGGCCGAAAAAGTCCCATTCCCAGTGCGTGAACAGACTGCCGGGCTTCCAGACGTACGACTCCTGCCGGCCCGCGCAGGGTTTCATCGGTGCGGAGAACTGCGGCGGAAATTCCAGCGGCGACGCGCCCGCCACGTACTCGATTCCCACGCCGTGCTGAGACCCCTTCGTGCGGTCGATCAGCGCCAGCTTCCCGCGATTGTGCGTATGGTGGCCCGAAATGACCGCCAGCACTTTCGACGTTCCCGGTACACCGCACGGCTGGATCATGTTGCACGGGTACACGCTCCCGCCGCCGTAGTATTCCATCTGTGACGTTCCGTCCGGGTTCATCGTCATGAGCAGGTGCGGGAAGTAGGCGTTCCGGTCGTTATACTCCCACCGGCAGAACACGATCTTGCCATCCGGAAGGACCTTGGGCGAGTCGGTCTTGAGCTGGTCGAACGTCAGCCGTACGATGTGCGAGCCGTCCGGATCGCAGGAATAAAGGTCCCAGTTCTGCCGCGGCCAGCAATCGTTGATCTGCACGCACCGCGTCGCGGCGAAAATGATTTTCCCCTCCGGCGTGAAAACCGGGTAGCGGTGGCCATTCGGGTAAACCGTTCCATTCGCTTTGAGCGGAAAAGTGATCTGGCGGATCACTGGTCGATTTGCGGGGACGACGCTTCCAGCGTCGTTTTCAGAATTTTTCCCTGCACCATTTCCAACGGCTTTTTCTGACGACGCTGGAAGCGTCGTCCCCGCATTTTCGAGGTCCATCGTGTAAATGTACAGATTGTCGTCGGTAAAGTTTTTCCTCATCGCGAAGACCACGGTTTTTCCATCGTCCGAAACGCTTGCGTCGCAAATCATCCCTTCCGGCTGCTCGAGCAGGACCTCGTGCGTGAGCGAAAGATCTTCATTGATCGTGATCCGGCAGAGCTGCGCGCCGTTCGAGTGGATCGGTTTCAGGTCCCAGAACTGCTCGTCCGTGACGTCGAAATCCACCTCGTCCTCGCTGTGCTCGTTCCCGCCGAGGAAGTGCTTGGTGTAAATGAACTGGGTCGATCTTTCGCGCAGCCAGGCCAGACGAACGAGCCGGCGCGCGGCGCAGACCTCAAAGTAAAGCGCCTTCCAGCGTGGATCCGCCCCGGGGACTTTTTCGGAGATCAGCGTCCGGAGAGTTTCCTGAAACCGGGCCAAATCGGAAGCCGCGCCCGTTTCTCTGAGGGCTTTTTCTACCATCGCCCGCTCAACGTCTGCGTTTTCCTTCGAGACGAAAACGTCCGAAACGTCCAGCCCGTGGTCCTGGTAAAGCCAGTCGCGTTCCATGCGCCACTTGGGAAACGCGACGTCCGGCGGATTGTTGCCCGTGCAGTCCTCGGGGATCGAGTCAAAGGCCCGGACCTCAGCGATTCGGGTCTCCCAGCGGCTCCCGTCGCCGTAGAACGGGTACGGCGTCTTCGCCAGGATCCCCTTCCAGATCCCGCCGGACCACCAATATTTGTAGTCCTTCCCGTACGCGTCGTTCACCTGAACCTTCAGAAACCGGGCCGGCGTCGTTTCCCATTTCACGAAAGAACTCAGGCCGGAAAAGAGGCTGGGGAGCGCGTAATTCTCGACGATCGGGCGGAGGTCCGTCTCACCGTGCGCATCGCCGCAGGCGTAAACCGAGACGTTTTCCGGAAGGGCGAGGATCCAATTATTGGCCGAAACGAAACGCAGGCCGCACACGTCGCGGGTTTCGCCCAGATCGAGCACGAACGAGCAAGTCACCGGCGCAGAACCTTTCGGCGGGACGGTCGAGTCCTTCGTCCCCGTCCGCGTATCGTCGAGCAGATCGGCGTAAGTTGCGAGATTTCCGTCTGCCATTTTTTCGATGGACGTTTCCTCGGACGCGCACTCGCAGGGCGTCCAGATCGAGGCCGGCTGGAACTCGGCAGCGGAAAGTGAAAACGAAAAGCTCAAAAGACAAAAAGCAAAAAAGAGACTATGTTTAAGCATGGGATTCACCAATCTTACATCCTGACTGAATAAATCATCTAAAAAGGAACTGGATGAAAAAGTCTGCTCGACGGCCGGGATGACGCGCATCACTTTGGGCTCCACCGGGCACGCGAACTGGCACGCCCCGCAGCCGATGCACAAATCGTCGTCGAATTTCGGGATCATTTTTCCTTTGAACTCAATGAGTGAAATCGCCTTGACCGGGCACGCCTTTTCGCACTCGCCGCAGGGATCCTCGCCCGTGAACGCCCGGCAGCGTAGCGGGTCGTAGCCGCCGTTCCCCAAACGGAGCGACTGCTTCGCTTTCAGGTCAATATTCTGAATGGCCCCAGTCGGGCAGATATTCATGCACTCGCAGCAGTCCACGAGGCATTTTCCGTGGTCGTAGTTCAGGAACGGCTGGAGTGTCCCCAAAACGCCGTGCTCGCCCATGGAAAGCTCGATCGCGTGCCCCTTGCAGACGCCGGCACACAGGCCGCAGCCAACGCAGCGCGTGCGGAATTTCTCGTACGACCACGCTCCCGGCGGGAGAACTTTGCGCTCCACATCTGCCTTGAGTTCGTCCGGTTTTCGGCCCGCGGCGATTTTCTTCTCCAAACGCTTCGCGATGGGAAAAGTCACGAGGGAACCGAGAGCAATCAGGACGCGGCGCCTCATCCGGGCGGGCTGCTTCGCCTGGAGTTTCTTTTTACGCGAAATGGGAAGAAGCGTCAGGGCGTTCGTTTTGCAGGCGCCGAGGCAGTCCATGCACCCCACGCAGTCGGCAGCGTCGATCATTCCGGTTTTCGAGTCGATGCACCCGGCCTTACAGACTTTTTCACAAAGACCGCAGTGGACGCAGTTCGAGCGGACGCGGACCCGGAAAAGCGAGACGCGCGAGAAGATCGAGAGGATCGCGCCGACCGGGCAGAGGGAATTGCAGTACACGCGCCCCTTCCAGCGGACCAGGATCAAAAGGAGGATGAAGAAGCCCCACGCCGCCGCGAACGCGCCAGTCTCTGGCCGCCACAAATGATTCAGCATCATGACGAAATTCGAGGACGGCAGAAGCCACGTCGCGGGAAAAAGCGTCCCTGAAAACGCCAAAACGCAGACCAGGATCAGGACCGGGTAGCGCAGAAACTTCAGGGTGCGCGAGTAGCGGAATTTCTTCTTCAGGCGCACGTTCAGGAGGTCCTGCAAAATCCCGAGCGGGCAGAAAACGGAACAGTAAAGCCGGCCGAAAATCAGAGTCAGTACGAAAAAAGTCAGAATGCACGTCAAAATCCCAAACGAAAACGACGAAATGAGACGCACCAGGCTCGGGCCGAGCTGGAGGTGAAGCAGTTTCATCGTGGGCTCCCACCCGAAGCAGGCGGCGACGAAGCCGCAGAAGAACAAAGCGGCGGCAAAAATCCGTAAAAAACGCAGATATTTCATGGGGGATTCCGTAAGCGTGACTTGAGGCGGGACTTTATTCAGAGATTTTACCCCTTCTACCCGTGAAAGTCAAGCAGGGGACGGGGGGAAAATCCCGCTTTTTTCAGAAAATCACGGAATCAAGACTCCGGGCCCAGCATTTCCTGCTGCTGGACCTTCACGTTTTTCGGGACTTCGGCGTACGAAACCACCACGGGCTGGGGCGTGATCCCGGCCGTCAGTTCACGAACCGCCGGACGAACTGCTGGTGAAACGAGAAGCACGGGCGCGACGCCGAGCATTTCCATCTTCTGGCACTGGCGCGTCAGTAAATTAACCCATTTCCCCTGCTCTGCCGGCGTGGGAAAAAGCGTCACGGAATCGTCTGAAATCTCCGACGAAGCAGCGATCTTGGCCTCAAAATCCGGCGAAAGCGTCAGCGCTCGCAAAAGGCCGTCCGCGTCCAGATTCCGGGACGTAATGAGCCTCCCCAAAGCCGCTCGGACCGCCTCGGTCAGAAGGACCGGATTCTTCGTGCGCTGCGCCGCCCGGCCAAGCGTTTCAAGGATCCGTCCCAACGACCGGATCGGGACCCGCTCAGCAAGAAGACGCTGAAGTACTCGCTGGATTTCCTGAACGCTGAGCGTTTCCGGCACGACGTCGCGCACTGCCGCCGGCGAGGTTTTCGCCAGCTCGTCGAGCAGATTCTGCACGTCATCGTGCGTCAGGAGTTCCGGCGCGAATTGGGTCGCGAGTTCCGCCAAATGCCTCGTCAAAACCTCACCCGGCGTCCAGACCTCGTAGCCGTCCGCCTCGGCGTCATCTTTCAGGTCCGGCGAGATCCAGACCGCCGCGCGTTTTTGGATCGGCTCGGTGGTTTTCAGCCCTTCCAGCTCACCGCCAGCGTAAGGCCCTTCAACCGCCAGAAGCGAGTCGAGCCGAAGCACCTGCTCGGCCGCCACGGAGCCGTGGACCCGGATCCGGTAAGCGTTTCCGTCCAGATCCTCCCCGCCCGTCACCCGGACCGCCGGCATGAGGAAGCCAAATTCCTGAGCCAGTTTTCGCCGCACGTTTTGGATTTCGTCCAGAAGATTGGGCTGCGCGGAAGAAATTTCTGGCCCCTTTCCATTTAACGACGCTGGAAGCGTCGTCCCCGTATTCGTCGTTCCCGTATTCGTCGTTCCCGAATCAAGCCACGGGATCAAATCACCCCCCAATTCGAGCTGGATCGCTTCGGTCTGGATCGCCTCGGCGAGCTGAACCTCGGCGGCTTTTTTGGACTGCTCTTTGGCCGCGGCCTTGGCAGCAAGTTCGTCCTGAGCGGCCTGCAGGTCCGCCGCTTTTTTCTCATCGTTCCAAAGCATAAACGCCAGAATTTCGCACCCAACGGCGAGGATCAGAAGCGGAAGTTTGGGAAGCGGCGTAAGGGCCAGCATCGCGAGCATCCCGCCCGTCACCATGAGGGCCGCGGGACGTGAGAAAAGCTGGCGCTGAACGTCCTGAGCGAGTTTTTTCTCCCGATTGCTTCTCGTGACGAGCAAAGCCGCCCCGATCGCAACGAGGAACGCCGGGAGCTGACTGACCAGACCGTCGCCGATGGTCAGGCGTGTGTAGATCTCGGCCGTTTCCGCGACCGTATGACCGCCGGAGGTCAGACCGATCGCCATTCCGGCCAGAATATTAATGAACGTGATGGCGAGCCCGACGACGGCGTCCCCGCGGACGAATTTGCTCGCGCCGTCCATCGCGCCGTAAAAATCGACTTCATCGCCGAGGGCCAGGCGCCGCTCTTTGGCTTCTTCCTGAGTGATCGCGCCGGATTGAAGTTCCGCGTCAATGGCCATTTGCTTCCCGGGGAGACCGTCCAGAGTGAAACGCGCACTCACCTCGCTGATTCGGCCCGCGCCTTTCGTGATCACGACGAATTGAATGATCAGAATGATCAGAAACAGAATGATCCCCACGACGAGATTTCCGGCCGTGACGAAATCACTGAACGCCTGAATGATGCGCCCGGCGGCTTCCGTTCCGTCGGTCTCCGCCCGCGAAAGGATCAGCCGGGTCGAGGCGATATTCAGCCCCAGACGAAACATCACGACCGCCAGAAGGACCGTGGGAAATGAACTGAAATCGAGCGGCTTGCGAATAAAAACCGTCGTGAGAAGGATCAGCACGGAAAGTGTCAGGTTGAACGCGAGCAGAAAGTCCATGACCGGTGCGGGCATTGGGATCAAAATGATTCCAATCGCCGCAATGAGCGCGCCCGGCAGAAGCAGACTTTTCCACCACGCCAAACTTTTTTCGCCTTCTGCGGTCTGAACGGCACTTCCTTGGGCCATTACTTTCTCCAACTTTTCAATTTCTGAGTGAAACGGAACGTTTTTGACATTTTAACAAATTGTTCCTTTGAAGTCCAGACCAATCTGGAAAAATTTCACTCAGAAATGAAAAAATCGTTTCATGTCAGTCGTTTTTCTGGAAACTCGCGACCTGCTCCGGCGTCAAGGCCCAGGAATAGACTTTCGCCCAGGAAATCTCGCCCGGGACGTACAGCCGGGTCTTTCCTTCGTGCGTCACGTCGCCGCCGATGCAGAACGCATGCGCCGGCTTGGTCTTCGTGTAGCGTACTCTTCCTTTCTGTGGTTTGGAACCGGCCAGCTCGCCGTTCACGTACAAATTCATGTTCACGCCGTCGTACGTTCCGAAAAGAGTGATCTCTCCGCCAGCAGCGACATCGTACGGGACCTCTACGCGTTCGTATTTTCCGGCGAAAAACACGATGAAGAGGAGCGTTTTCTTTTGCGGCGCATACTCAAACCCCAGCCCGCCGCTTTCCGTGTTTCCGAAAATGCAGACGGTTTCCTTGCGGTCCTCGGGCAAATTCAGACGGAATTTCGTGCCGATCGTCACTTCCGCGCGCAGGGCCTGGTAGTTTCCGCCCTTGACCGGCACGTGGAACGCGTCCTCTTTTCCGTCGAGTTTGACTGAAGCGTCCAGGAACTGCGGGTTTCCAAACGTTTTCACCTCCGAGGTGTACCGCGGGTCGGCCGGGTCGTTTTTCGCGCCGTCCTTCGAGAAACTCACGTCGAGGAAGTCCGCTTTCGGCTTCATACCCGTCCGGTCGATCGAGGCTGGCGCGGGTTTCGTCTCAAATTCAACTTCGAGGAAGTTCGCAGTCGTTTTGCAGAAGGCGTTTTGGGCGAAAACTTTGGCGCGGTATTTCGTCCCGCTGCGCAGGCAGCCGACCTTCCCTTTACAAATCGGCGCGGGATTTTTCATGAAGAAGTCCGACCAGATGAATTCCGTGCAGTCGGGGACCCACTGGTTTTCTTTCTCGAGTAAACGTTCCAGATCGACCCGGTAACACGTGAGGCACTCCGCGTCCCCGGCCTGGGTGAACTCAAGCACCGCGCCGTTTTCGGTCGTTTCCAGAACTTCCGCCTTTTTCTCCGCCGGCCAGAACGGTTCTTTTGCCAGATCGAGCCGCTTGTTCGTGTACACGTACTTTTCAATATTGGACGGATCGACGATCAAATATTCGCGATCGTGGAACGAGTCGCTGATCACGTCGTAAAGCCGGATCCGGATCGTAAAGTCGCGATGCACCTCGAAAATGAGGAACGTGCCAGCCTGATGCGGCTGAAGCATTTCATGGTGGTAGTCGTTCACCTCATCGTAGTAGTACAGGCCATAGTAGCTCAACGACCCGGTCCCGATCGCATTGAAATTCCCCTGCCACATCACGCGCGGGTCGATCGACGGGGCGTGCGAATGCCCGGAAATGTGAACGACCTGCGGGTACTGCTCGATCGTCTCTTTCAAATCGTGAACGCCCGCCGGGAACGCTCCGGGAAGGTTCCAGCTCCCCCAGACCGTCGAATGGACGTGGTAGTGCTGAACGACGAAAACCGGACGTTTGGGATCGTCCGCGCACGCAGCCGCCAGTTCCTTTTTGAACCAGTCCAGCGCGTACACATAGTCATTTTCAGCGCACGTTCCACGTTCAGGTGAGATCGTGATGAAGTGGAAGCCGTTGATCACCTGATGATTATTCGCAGGCGTTTCAAAAGTCTTTTCCCACAGTTCGCGGTTTCCACCGTAATACTCGTGATTTCCCATGCAGAGCACGCGCTTCGTTTCCGGCTTCAGATTTTCATCCATCGACTGACGGAATGGGCCTATCTCCGAGATGAGGCCGTGGTTGGAGAAGTCTCCCGCGACCGCCAGCGCATCGAAACGATTGTACGGCTGGGACGCGCTGTAGGCGTTCATGAATTGCATCATTTTGGCAAAACGAACCCGCTGTGCGGATTTTTCGTTATGCGACTGGTCGAAATGTACGTCGCTGCAGGCGGCAAAACGCAGAACTACGTCGGCATTTTTGTCCTGAGCGAAAAGGACGGAAGGAATGCAAAGAGCCAGAGCGGAAGAACCAAGAAATTGACGGCGGGAAATATTCACGGGAACATCCTTTCTTAATCAGAAAATGAAATCATCGATGAAATAATTATAAGGAAAATTATGGGAGAAACAGAACGAATGCCTCAGGGGTTGAGGACCTGGTTTCATTTCTCCCTTTTTTTCTATTCAGCAAGGACAGGACTGGCTTCCTGATTCGTTCCGATTTCCAGTCCTTCCATGGCTTCCACCAATGGATGATTTTCAGACTGGTTTTCATTCCGTTGGTTCCAGGCCTGCAGAACGTCCTCAGGCAAAACAGCCATCATTGCGGCTGCGGTGACCACACGACGGGCAAAATCTGTGGCCTCTTTATCATTCAGGCCGAGAGATTTCGCTTGTACTATAACTTGAGCGTAGTGCATCATAGTGGAATCCTTTCCGTTAAATTTCAAATTCAAATTACAAATTATGAACTGAAAGCTGCAAATCATCCACGCCGGAGGAAACTTTTCAACTCATAATCCATTCAATTATTATACGTTCCAAATCATTAAAAAAGAAGGGGGGGAGGGGAAATTTTTCCAAAAAAACGGGAAAAACCCCTTGCAAGTTCAGGGGGAATCGTGTAAAATGAATAAAATTTTTCAACCCTTTAATTTAGGAGGTTTTCATGAAAAAACTACTGCCCACCCTTATTTGCCTATTTTCTTTATTTTTCAGTGCTTTCGCTTTGGCACAGAACGATTCCCTTCCTCTGAACCAGCGTCATGCCAAGCCCTCGCCCAAATGGGTCACGGAAGGGGTCATGTACCAGATCAACCCGCGCGCCTTCACGCCGGAAGGAACGCTCAAAGCCGCCGAGAAGAAACTCCCGGATCTGGCCGATCTTGGCGTCACGATCGTTTATCTTTGCCCGGTTTTCGTGGCGGACGACGACATGAACCGTGATTTCTGGAGCCCACGCCAGAAAGCCTCGAAAATGGAAAGCCCCCTGAACCCCTACCGGATGAAGGACTTTTACCATGTCGATCCGGAATACGGAACGGACGCGGACCTGAAGGATTACGTCGCTACGGCGCATAAACTCGGCATGAAGGTCATGCTCGACATGGTGTTCTTCCATTGTGGCCCGACGGCGGTTTTGATCGACAAAAACCCCAATTTTGTGAATCGCGACAAAGACGGGAAAATCATCACGGGGGCGTGGAAGTACCCGACCCTGAATTACAAGTGCCCGGAACTGCGTGAGTACCTGCACCAGAACATGGAAATGTGGGTCCGCGACTACGGCGTTGATGGTTTCCGCATGGACGTCGGGGACTTGATCCCGCTTGATTTCTGGGAAGACGCTCGCGTACGGCTCGAAAAGATCAATCCGGAGGTGGGAATGCTCTCCGAAGGAAAGCGCATGGCCGACCAGCTCAAAGCGTTTGATCTCGATTACGGTTTCACGCAGACGGTTACACTGCGTAAAATCATGGACCATGGGCTTTCCGCCAAGGAATTCAGCAAGTTAAAACTTTTGTTCAAGAGCAATCGTCCGATCGGCGGCGACCGTGTGATCCATTACGTCGAAAATCACGACCTGAGCAACGACGACTACGAAAACCGCAGCGAAAAACGCTGGGGCGAAAAAGGAATGAACGCGATGCTGGCCCTCATTTTCACGATGGACGGCACGCCGATGCTTTACTGCGGTCAGGAGGTTTGCGACAAAAACCGCCATTCGATCTTCGGCTCCAAATTCGGCTGCAAAGTCGATTGGGCCAACGGCTCCACCGACGAAGGGAAACGCCGTCAGGAACTCATCCGCACACTGGCGAAAATGCGTAAAGACCGCCCGGAAATGACCGCCGGCGAAATCGTCTGGCTCGAAAACTCGAGCGACGCCGACGTGATCACGTTCCTGCGCAAGCTGGGTGACCGTCAGACGCTCGTCGTGATCAACGTGCGGAATAAAGCGGTCCCGGTCGATGTGACGCTTCCCGACGGGAACAAGAAGCACTTCGACCTGACGGAGTACCAGTTCGTGATCGAATGACCAATAAGATTTTCCCGCTCAGCCCAACCACCTTTGAACGAGGCCCTCAGATGAAAAATATTTTACTCACCAACGACGATGGGATCTTCAGCCCCGGTCTGGCGGCGCTTTACCGTGAATTGACCCGGCTGGGGAAAGTCTGGGTGGTGGCTCCCGCGGCTGAACAGAGCGGCGTGGCGCAGTCCGTCACGTTTCGGATCCCGCTGCTCGTCAAAGACGTTTTCGTCGGCGGCGAGCGCTGGGGCTGGGGCGTGGAAGGGACTCCGACCGACTGCGTGAAAGTCGGCGTGAACGTGGTCTGCCCCGAAAAACCCGACCTGGTCGTCAGCGGGATCAACTGGGGCCAGAACTGCGGGACGAATATTTTGTACTCCGGCACGCTCGGGGCCGCGTTTGAGGGCGGGCTTTACCACATTCCCTCGTTTGCGGTCTCGATCCAGGACGATAAAGCCCCCAATTTCGACCGGGCGGCCGCGCTGGCCGTGGGGATCATCGAGCAGATCTTCGCCAAAATTCAGGAGGAACCGGCGGCTTCCGACCCGTGCGGGAACCCGGATGCGCGGATCTTCAACATTAATATTTCCCGCGAGGCGGTGAAGCAGGAAAAGCCTGAAATCGTCATCGCCCCGATGGACACGACGCCGTACGCGACGGGAATGGCCGCCTGCTCGGACACTTTCGGGCGGATGTACTACTGGCTCACGCCGAATCCCCGCGATCATCGCCCCGACTGCCCGACCGACATGAACGAGTTGGGCGCCGGGAAAATCGTCGTCACGCCGCTCCGCCTTGACGTGACGTACACCGAGTACATGAGCACACTGCGCGGCTGGGATCTGCAAGCGCGTGAGGCATCGTCCCCCAAGCAGACCGACGATTTTCCGAACGTCCCGGCCTTCAGCATGAGGACCACCAAGAAGTACGACCCGGAACGGGAAGCGTGACGGAGTTTTCAGTTCCAGGATTTCAATTTCCCCTCCCCTCCTCAGGACCTTCCAAAATGAATCGACGTGATTTTCTTCAAAACGCCGTCACGCTCAGCGCCGCGGCTTCTGCGAACGTGGTTCGTTCCGAGGACGCTCCCCCGGTCGAGCCGAAACCGCCGCAGGTCTTCCGGCGTCCGTTTAAAGGCGGACTTTCCCTTCCTTCGCTGGGCTACGGGATCTTCCGAATGCCAACCGACGAGAAAAGCTCGCAGGAACTGGTCGATATTGCGATGGCGTCCGGCGTGAATTACTTCGACACGGCATACACGTACCTCGGCGGCCACGCGGAGGAACTCTGCGCCCGAACGCTCGCCAAATACCCTCGTGAGTCGTATTTCTTCGTGACGAAAATGCCGCCGTTCATGGCCAAAGACCCGGACGGTCTGGTCCGGATATTCGACGACCAGCTCAAGAAAAGCAACGTGGAGTACTTCGACTTTTACCTCCTGCACAATCTGCAGATCAATTCCTGGGCGGACGCAAAACGCCTCGGAATGATTGATTTTCTCCAAAAGAAAAAGGAGGAGGGCAAGATCAGGAACCTCGGCTTTTCCTTCCACGACGTACCGGCCATTCTTGAGGAAATCGCCGATTTTCACGCTTGGGATTTTGCGATGATCCAACTGAATTACTTCGACTGGATCCCTTACCACTGCAACGAACAGTACGAAATTCTGCGCAAACGGAACATTCCGATCATGGTCATGGAGCCGCTTCGGGGCGGGCTTTTGGCGGACCTCGGCGAAAAAGGGAACGAAGTCTTCAAAAAGGCCGATCCGAACGCGAGCGTCGCGTCCTGGGCGTTTCGTTTCGTCGCGTCACTTCCGGGAGTCGTGACGGTTTTGAGCGGAATGGCCTGCAAGGAGCACCTGCTCGAGAATATTCAGACCTTTTCGGATTTTCACCCCCTCACGGACGCGGACCGCGAGACGATCCGGCTGGCGCTGGAAGCCTACGGCGCGTCCGGAACGATCCCCTGCACCGACTGCAAGTACTGCATTCCGTGCCCGCTGGAGATCAATATCCCATCGGTCTTTGCGCTGTACAATTACTTCAAAAGGACCGAAAACGTACGCCAGCGCACGCCCGGGACCCGCCAGGCGGAGCAGGAGGCACTCCAGCAGGCGGCCCTTTGCGTTTCGTGCAAGCAGTGCCTCCCGAAATGCCCGCAGAAAATCAATATTCCCGCGATGCACCGAAAAGTGGTCGAGGAAGGAATGAAACGGAGCGTTTAGCCCCGTTTCCACATCGATATTACTCGCCGCTGCGTGGGTTGCGCAGGTAGTAGAGCCGACCGTCCTCCGCGCCGATCACCAGGTCGGGCACGCCGTCGGCGTTGAAATCCACCGGGGTCGGGCTGGTCGAGTGATTGCTCAGGCGCGCGCCGTCCATCGGGCCGAGGTTTTTGAAGTAGTACTTCCCGTTTTCGGCCTTGATTTGCCGCAGGAAATCGGCGTTTTTACCGTTCACCACCACGTCCATTTTCCCGTCACCGTCCCAGTCCACGACGCAGATTTTTCTCCGCCCGCTTCCGCCGGCCCGGTTCGAGTTCAGGCGCATCGGGTCGCCGTTCTCCCAGTAGAAGATCCGCTGCGGGGCTTTGAGTTTCAGATTTCCGTCCGCGTCACGGAACCGCTCGAAGAACGCGAAGTACCCCTCCTGATCGAGCATGCAGAGGTCCATCAGGCCGTCGGCGTTCCAGTCCACCATGACCGGCGTGGTGCGCCACTGCGTCAGGAGTTTCTTCCCTTCCGGTTCCATCCAGCCCCATGCCAGACGCGGCTGCGGGCCGTTCCACTCGACTTCAACGTCCTGCGGCGCGGCAAATTCCGGGGCGGTTTTCGTCCCGATGTTCTTGAACCAGGCGGGTTTCCCCCAGATGTGGCTCCACATAATATCGAGCAGACCGTCGCCGTCCCAGTCCGCCACGGTGAGCGTCGTGTAGCCCCATTTTTCCTCGATCGGCCCCTGGATCGAGCCGTTCGGACGCGCGTTAATGTGGGCCGTTTTTCCGCCTGCCTTCATGTAAACCGGCTTGGCCCATTTCGGGAATTCCTCGCCCGGTTTTGAGAGGTTTTCGAAGAACATGATGTAGCCGGCGGAGGTCCCGCAGACCAGATCAAGCGCCCCGTCGCCGTTCAGGTCCGCGCACGACGGGGTCACCAGCGCGCCCGCCTTCAGCTCGTACGCTTCCTGCTGGAAGTAAAGCGGGGCCTTGAAAAGCGGAACGTTCACTTCTTTCACCTTCTGGTTCACGCCGTCGGGAAGCGCCTTTTTGTAGAACTTTCCCGTGTTTTCGAGCAGTGCGACGCGGCCGTCCTCGTCCCCGCACAAAATGTCGGTCTTCCCGTCTTTCGTCCAGTCGAACAAAACCGGCGTCATCATCGCCAGATCCATGCGCAGGATCTCGCCGTTCTCATCCTCGAGCAGGACCCCGGGCGCGTATTCCGGCTTCTGGCGGGTCCCGACGTTTTCGAAGTACGTGAATTTGTCGCGGAACTCGCCGCAGAGCAGATCCAGATCGCCGTCGCCGTCCAGATCCTCGAAACTCGGCGAGGGCCAGCCGTAAGTGAGGGCCGTGTTCCCGTTCACGTCGGCCAGAAGGACGGGCGTTTCGTATTTCGGCTCCTCATTCGTCCCGGAATTGCGGACGATGTACACGGCGCCGAGCGTCGGCTGATTCTTCCAGACGCCGTTTTCGTCCCAGGCGTCGTCCCAGCCGTAGGGTTTCCAATCGTCGATCCCGATCGCGAGGTCCAGAACGCCGTCGCCGTCAAAATCGACGTACTTCCACATATTGCCGCGGACGCCGTTCGGGTGGACGTTTCGCGGAAGCGGAAGCGGCACCGGAGCTTTCAGGCCCGTCTTTCCGAAATCGGGGTACTCGGCGTTCATGCAAAGGACCCGGGTCTTCCCATCGACGAAACTCGCCTGGACGTTGATGCTCCCCTGGCTCAGCTTCTCCCCCGCCTTGAAAACCGGCATGAACGGGTTCGGGATCGGCTCGCTTTCTGCCGGACGGACGCCCAGACCGGTTTTTCCTTCCGGGATCCCGGGATTCATGAACCGGAACGTTCCGTTGTACGGGCCGCACTCGCACGAAAGGACGAGGTCCACGTTCCCGTCGCCGTCGCAGTCCATCGGAACGGGCCAGACCCAAAGACCGACCGCCAGATCATCGATCAGGCCCGGATTGTTGTAGAGCATCCGGATCGAGCGGGTCTCGAGCGGTTTCGGCGGGTTCCACTGGATCGGCGAGTCGGCGAAAAGGAGCTGAGTCCCGGTCCAGCCGTTCTGGGGGATCGAGACGTTTTCGCCCTTTTTCAGGGTGCGCGAGTAGGCTTTCATCGACGTTTTTCCGCCGTCGGTGTAGTAGTAGGCGTTTTCGCTGCGCAAGACCCACGGAAGGGGGAGTTCGAAGTGGTTCCCGGAAGCCAGGACGGCAAAAACCGTGACGTCGGTTTTGGCGGTCACTTCGACGGATCCGGCCTCACCGCCGCCGAATTTGGTGAAGTAAACGCCCTGGAGTTCCTTCGGAACGTTTTGCCAGACGTACGCCCGGTTCGAATACGCCAGCTCGCCGTTCCCGAGGACGCCCTTTTCGCAGTTTTGGCCGCGGATCAGGAGGAGGTCGTTTTCGTAGGTGAAATCACCCGCCCGCGCAGCGGCGCAAAGGAGGCTGAACGTCAAAAAAAGGAGGAAGGATGGGAGGAGCTTTCGCATTTGGATGGTTCCTTGAATAAAATTTCGGATGGGGAACTAAGATTCGGAGGGCCGAAAGATCCGGAGGGCCGGCGTCCTCGCCGGTCAAGTTAATAAATTGGAAAGTGAAAAAGGCATAAAAGTATTAACTTGACCGGCGGGACGCCGGCCCTCCGAATCACCGTCACTTGGTCAGCGGCGGCAGAATTTTCCTTGCGGCAGAGGGTTCCAGATTGTAGATCGTGAAGCCTTTTCCGCCGAGTTTCTTTGCGGCCTTCACCTGCTCCAGCGTTCCGTCGGCAGTCAGTTTGTACTCGCCGATCCCGAAGTAAAGCGGGAAATCCGGGAGGACGAGCGCCTGCTGACTCCGCGTCATGTTTTCAAACGTTTCGTTCTTCTGCGTGTAGTTCATCGGGCAGAGAAAGTCCACGAAGCCCTCGTTCGCCCATTTCACCCAGTCCTGGCCGTACACTTCCTTGCAGTGCGGGTACGTGTTGAAGACTGCCGCGGAAATCTTCACGTTCGGGTGGCGGACTTTCATCTCGTCGTGGACGGTCTTCACGATGTGCGTGATCAGGCCCGCGCGCCAGGCGGAATATTCGGCCCAGAGTTTTCCGTCCTGCATCACGTCCTTCGGCCAGTTTTCGACTTTGCGCCCGAGGGACTTTTCAAAACGCTCGCGGCAGCCGTCGCAGAAGCAGCCATTCACCCCGTCGTACCGGATGTAATCGAAATGCACGCCGTCGATCGGGTATTTGTCGGCCATTTCGAGCATCGTGTTCACTTCCAGAGCGATATTATCGGGGTCGGACGGGCAGAGCCATTCGACCACTTCCCCTTTCGGGCCTCTTTGAAACCGGCAGGATTTCACGATTTTGGCATGATTCTCGGGCAAGATGTGCCAGTTCCCACGGAAGCAGACGCGCCAGATGTGCACCTGGATCCCCTGGGCGTGGCACGCTTCGAGGCACTGGGCGAGCTGATCGCCGTACTTTCTGTAGTTTTCGCTCACCGGAGCGTACTGGCTCGGGAAAAGGGCCTCACCGACCCACAGCATATTCGGAACGACGGCGTTGAAACCGGCCGCTTTCAGTTCCCGCGCAGTTCGGGCCCAGTCGCCAGGGTACGCGCCCAGACCGTCGTGATTCCACCAGCCGCGGAACTCGAACGAGTCGGCGATTTTAAGGTCGAGCGAGGCTTTTTTCAGGTTTTCCGCGTGGGTTTTCTCGCAGAATTCAAAGCCGGCTTTTACGCCTTGGGTTTCGAAAATCGCCTTTGCCTTCTCTTTGGCCTGGGCCATTTCCGGGATTTGCTCACCCATGACGGTTTCCAGATACGTGAGTGACTGCGTTTCGATCATCTCGCGCAGCTGCTCAGAACCCGCCAGAGTTTCCATCAAAGCCCCCATTTCCAGGGGTTCCTCCCGCAGGTCGCCCTCGATGAAGAAGATCGGCTTCTGATTTTCGCGCGCCCATTTTTTGAGAAATTCCCGGGTTTCAGGTTTCAGGAATTTGGTGAAGTTCACGATGCAGGCCTGACGATTTTTCAGGACCTCAAGCCATTCGGCCTCCGTCGCATCGTGCGCCATCGCGACCCGTTCTGACCCGATGTTCATCTCGGCAAATGTTCTCTGAATGATCTCCGTATTATTGATCCCGAACCAGGACTCAATTCCGTTCGTGGTCTTTGCCGAGGCGAAAAGGATCGGCTCCGTAACGCATTTCAGCGAGTGGAACACGACCTCGGAATCAGCGACTCCGAGCCTCCAGAAGGAGATCCGGATCCCGTCGATCTGGTCCCAGTCGCCCGGTTCGTCCTCGGGCTTGAAATCGCCTTTGGTGAATTTGACCACGCCGTCCTTTCCGGGGGCCGAGATCCTGCACCCGAACCAGCCGTTTCCGCTGTGGAAGTAGAGCGAGACGTCCGAAAACGCCCCGGTGTTTGTGATGGAGGTTTCCAGCCGGAACAGGTTTTCACGGCTCAGATCGAGCTTGCAGGCCGCGTCGAGATTCAAACGAGCCAGTCCTTTCACGTCGGAGGCGGAAATGGTCGCGCGAAGCCCTTCCGGGATGTAGCTCATGGGAAGGCCCGAATCGCGGACCCACTGGAGACCGCCCGGCTGGAAGTCACTCAGAAGCCGCGTCTGGGCGAAAGCCGGAACACAGAAAACCAGAAGAAACAGGAGAGTTGAAAGCAGTTTTTTCATTGGATGGTCCTTGTGATTTAAAGGAGGTGTGGGTGATTTACTTTTAGTATTCTTTTTTCTTCATTATTCCCATTGCAGCCGTCACGCCAAACCCGGTCAGGAGGATGGCCAGTGTACCGCAGACGGTGATCAAAAGTTCATTGAGCGGGCAGCGGAACGGCTCGGGGATCAGCCCCACCTTCGGCATGGAAAGCGTCATCCAAGTGATTACCAAAATCCCGACGATCGCCCCGGTCAACGCCGCCGCCCTGGTCACTCCGCGAGACAAAAATCCAAGGAGGAAAATCCCCACCATGCCGCCGCTGAAGATCCCGGCCAGAAGCCAGTACGCGTCCAGGATTCCTTTCGCCCGGATCATGAGCAGCGCGCAGCCCATTCCCACGAGGCCCCAGGCGATGGAACCCACGTGAAGGACCAGCATTTGCTCGCGCTGGGAGGCGTTTTTCCGGAAAAACCGCGTGTAAAAGTCCGAAAGCGTCAGCGTCGCGCAGCCGTTCATGCTCGTCCCGATGGTACTCATGGCCGCCGCAAGGATCGCCGCGATCAAAAGGCCCGTCACCCCAACCGGGAGCTGGTGAACGATGAAGAACGGGAAGACGCCGTCCCCTTTCCCCGACGCAATGTCCGCCGCCAGCTGCGGGTCCGTGATCAGTTCCGGCCGGGCCGTGTAGAAGGCGAAAAGCGCCGTTCCGATGAAGAGGAAAAAGGCCGAGATCGGGAGGTAAAGGATCGCGCCGAGCCAGACCGATTTCTTGGCCTCAGCATCGGACCGGGCCGTGTGGTAGCGCTGGACGTAGTTCTGGTCGATACCGAAATTCTGGAGGTTGATCGCCATCCCGTACCAAAAAACGACCCAGAACGTGGAGTTTTGCAGGTCCGTCAGCGACCAGCTCCCCCAGCTGAATTTCTGGTTTTCGGCCGCAATCCGGAAAATCTGCCCCGGCCCCTCCGGCATGTTGCACAGAAGCAGGACGGCGCACGTGACGGCCCCCGCGATCAGGATCACGGACTGCACCGCGTCGGTCCAAATGACCCCGGCGATCCCTCCGATCATCGAGTACAGCGCGGTCAAGCCGCCCACCACGATGATGATCAGGCGAACGTCCCAGCCGAGCAGATGGTGAAGCGGAAGCGCGAGGAGGAAGAGGACCGACCCCATCCGCGCCACCTGCGTGAGCATGTAACAGAGCGAGGCGTAAACCCGCGCCCACGTTCCGAAGCGGTCCTCCAGATGCGAGTAGGCGGAAATCGCTCCGACCTCGCGGTAGAACGGCACGAACCACTTCACCGCGATCCAGGCGGCCAGGGGAGTCGTGATGCTCAGGGCGAAAACGTTCCAGTTGGAAACGAAAGCCTTGCCCGGGAGCGCCAGAAAGCTGATGCTACTGACGTACGTCCCGAAAATCGAAAGCCCGACCACGATCGACGGAATGTCACCGCCCGCCGAGGTGAACCCCTCCGGACTTCGGCTTTTGAAGTAGAACCAGCAGCCCAGCCCTACCGTGCCGAGCATGTAAACCAAAATCACGCAAATGTCAAGGAATGGGAGCGCCATCGTGATTCCCCGTCAGTCATTAATGCTTGAGTTCCTCCGTGATCTGCTCGATTTTCAGCCTTTCTTCCTCCTTCAGAGGATGGAACGGTTCGGCGGTTAGATCGGAGCAGAAACCCATGTAGTGCAGAGCGCACTTGATCCCACGACAAACGCCCATTCCACCGGACGCCACCGCGTAAATGTCGTTCACGCGGTCGATTTTGCGCTGAAATTCATCCATCAGCGGGACGTTTCCCTCCGCGACGGCTTTGCACATTCCGACGTAAAACTCGGGGAAAAGATTCGCGCCGCCGCTCACGCCGCCCGACCCGCCGAGGCTGAACGACGCCTGGAGCAGATGCTCCGGCCCGACGAGGATTGGGAAATCCTGTGCCGCTTGCCGCGCGATCTGGCACGAGCGCCAGAAGAAGTCCATGTTCCCTGAACTGTCCTTCATCCCGATGATTTCAGGCGTTTGGACGGCAAAACGGACGAAATCATAACTGAACCAGACTTTCGTCAGCTCCGGCATGTGGTACACGACGACCGGCAGCGGGACGCACTTCACCACGTGCGCGTAATAAAGTTTCAGGTCGTCGCCGCTGGGTGGGAAGTAGTACGGCGGCGCGACGACCAGCGCGTCGGCCCCCTGTTCCGCGGCAAAATTCGCCTGAGCGAGCGATTCTTCGAATACCGTGTCGGTGATCCCCACGAGCATCGGCACACGGCCACGAATGATTCTAGCGGCTTCGCGGACGACCTCACGCCTCAGAGCGTAATTCAGGCTTTGCGCCTCTCCGGTCGTTCCAAGGACGAAAATGGCCGAGACTCTCGCGGCGATCATCCGCTCCAGCACGTTTTCAAAGCCCTGAACATCAAGTCGATCGTTTGCCAAAAGCGGCGTAATTACAGGCGGAACGATGCCGCCGAGTTTCCAGTTTTTTACCATATTGAAATCTTGAAATGAAAAAACAATTTTCCAGTTTGAAAGCCTTATTATACACAAACACTCGTGGAATGTCAAGGATTTGACGTTTTTTTCGATAATTTTTTCTGTAAATTTCTGTGCTGGGGGGTTGAAATCAGGTGGATTTTAGGGTATGATGAGACAAAAGAGTTCCTTCCGAAATGCGAATTTCAGGAAGTCTTGATCATTTACTCCCGGAGAAACACAATGTCCCGCAAAATCACCATGTATTCCGCCCAGTGGGGCGATTTGGATTTCGAAGTTTTCGCCAAAAAAATGAGCGATTTCGGCTACGATGGGCTGGAACTCAAGTGCACGCTCGACCGTCCCAACGACCATTTCAATGTTCGGGCCGCGCTTGAGGATGATTCGTACTGCGAGCGCAAAAGAGCGCTGCTCGACGAACTGGATCTCGGCTGCTGGGCGCTTTCGGCCCACAGTTACGGCCAGCTGATCCTCGACGATCTGGACGAGCGTCACCGCAAAATGGTCCCGGAGTACATTTGGGGAGACGGCGACCCGGCCGGAGTCCGCGCCCGAGCCAGCGAAGAGATGAAACTGACCGCCCACGCCGCGAAGAAATTCGGCGTTTCCGTCGTGAACGGATTCACCGGCTCCTCCATCTGGAAGTACTTCTATTCCTTCCCGCCGGTCCCGCAGGCCTGGATCGACGACGGGTACAAAATGCTCGCCGAGTACTGGATCCCGATTCTGGATGAGTTCGAAAGATGTGGCGTCAAGTTCGCGCTGGAAGTCCACCCGACCGAGATCGCGTTTGACATTTGGAGCGCTCGCCGGGCACTCGTGGCACTGAATTTTCACCCGGCTTTCGGGTTCAACTTCGACCCGAGCCACTTGGTCTGGCAAGGGGTCAACCCGGTCAAATTCCTGCGGGCGTTCCCGGACCGGATCTTCCACGTGCACGTGAAGGACGTGCTGCGAAACGACGACGATGAGGCGGGGATCCTCGGCTCCCACCTGAATTTCGGCGACTGCCGCCGCGGCTGGGACTTCCGAAGCCCGGGGCATGGCGAGGTCGATTTCGAAGCGATTTTCCGCATGCTGAACGTTTTGAACTACCAGGGCCCCCTCTCGGTCGAGTGGGAAGACTGCGGCATGAACCGCGAATTTGGAGCTCAGGACGCGCTGCGCTTCGTCCGCGGGCTCGATTTCTCGGCCAGCGATTTCGCCTTCGATTCTTCCTTCCAGAGAAAATAAAATGCTGAATTTTTACGCCGGAACGCTCGCCAATCCAACCGAAGATCCGTCCATTCCCCCGAGTGAGGGAATTTACCGGTTCGAGATGGACCCGGAAACGGGTGCGCTGCGAAAATGCGGCCTGGCCGCGCGGGCCAATGGTCCATCCTGGGTCACGAAGCACCCCACGGCCCCGGGGATCTGGTACGCCGTCGCCTCCGGTGAGGCGGAAGCCGCTCAGGAGGACGTCGTGCTGGCTTTGCGTCAGGAAGCCGACGGAACGCTCTCCCGGATCGGCGTGTACCCGTCCGGCGGAATCGCGGCGTGCCACGCATCCCTTTCGCCCGACGGGAAATTTCTGTTCGTCTCCAACTACCGGAACGGAACGCTGGCGTTTTTTGAGGTTCAGTCCGACGGCTCGCTTGCCCCGCTGGAAACGGTCCAACTGAAAGGCCGGGGGCCGAATCCTGTGCGTCAGGCCAGCGCTCACGCCCACTTCGCGCAAACCGACCCGACCGGAAAATTCCTGCTGGTGTGCAATTTGGGCGCGGACCGGATTGAATTGTTTCGTTTTTTCGAGGCCGAAAAGCACTGGAAGCCGGCGTCGGAGTTTCCTTTCACGCAAAGCGCATCGGGAAGCGGTCCGAGACACTTCGTTTTCTCGCCGGACGGCCGCTGGGTTTACGTCATTAACGAGCTTTCCGCCACGCTGGACGCGTTCGTGTGGGATCCCGAAATCGGCTCGCTGACTCTCGTGACCTCGGCCCCGACGCTCCCACAGCGCTTCCGGGGCATTAATCGCGGCGCAGCCATCGACCTTTCCAAAGACGGGAAATTCCTGTACGTCACGAATCGCGGCGCGGATCTGATCATGGTCTTCCAGGTCGATCCCACCCCGGTGGACGGCTCACGCATGGAGGCCGGCGTGGTCCTCGCCCCCGTCCAGTTCATCCCCTCGGGCGGTAAATTGCCGCGTTACGCCGGGCTGGACCCGAGCGGGAAATTCTTCCTCGCCGCCAATAAAAAGTCGCACAACATCACGGTTTTTCGGGTGGATCTGACCGATGGGACGCTCACGAGGCTTTCCTCCGCGCCGATTGCGTGGTGCACGTGCGTTGAATTTTCAGACTGATTTAATCAAGAATGAGGCATTTTATGACCAACCATTTCATATTTACTCGGGTTTTCACCATGCTTTTGTTCCTTTGCGGCGTGATTGCGCCCGCTCTGGGCGACGAAAATGAGGCGGCGCCGAAAGACGAGCTTCCGATCGTGGACATTTCGGGGGACGCGTGGCGTCAGACCGTCATCGCAGAGGGCACGCCCGAGGTTTATCAGGGCCACCCGACCACCCTGCTCCTCAACGACGGCCAGACCCTCTTCTGCGTCTGGACCTTCCAGCACGGCGGCCCGTGCGGACCGATGGCCAAGTCCACCGATGGCGGCAAAACCTGGGTCCGTCAGGATGAAATCCTTCCGGAAGTTTACGCCAAAACCCACCGCAACTGCCCGACGCTCCAAAGGATCATTTCTCCGGACGGGAAGACCGAGCGGTTCTTCATCTTCAGCAGCAAAGGCGGAAAACTCGGCTCGATGGTGAGCGAGGACCAGGGGAAAACCTGGCGCGAGGTGGAACCGGCCAATCTTTCCTCCGGAATGCCGCCGACGGGGTTGATCCGCCTGAAGGACGGAACGACCGCCCTGTTCGGCCAGGTACGCAAGGACCCGAAAGTGAAAACCGACCGCGCCCAGGACGACCAGGCGATCTGGATGGCTGTCACGTCTGACGGTGGGTTCACGTGGAGCGAGCCGTGCGTCGTGGCTGCGGCCGACCAGAAAAACCTCTGCGAGCCGTTCGTTCTGCGCTCCGACGACGGAAACGAGCTTTGCCTGCTCATGCGCGAAAACCGCCACACCGACCGCAGCATGATGTGCTTCAGCCGGGACGAAGGCAAAACCTGGACCGAGCCGGTGAACACGTGCTGGGGTCTGACCGGCGACCGGCATGAAGGGATCCAGGCCCCTGACGGCCGGTGGGTGATCGCCTTCCGCGACCGGGCGCTCGGAAGTTCGACTTACGGTCAGTTCGTCGCTTGGGTGGGCACTTACGACGAGATCCGTCAGGGAAAACCCGGCCAATTCCGCATCCATCTGCTCCAGCACCACGGCGTAAAGGGAGGCTGGCCCAGCTGCGACACGGGCTACTCCGGCATGGAACTGCTCGCCGATGGAAACATTCTGGCCACGACCTATACGAGGCACTGGCCCGACGCGCGGAAACACTCCGTCGTCTGCACGCGATTCAAACTCGATGAGATCGATCCGGCGAAGAAATAACCGGGTAATAGATTGCGGGGACGATGCTTCCAGCGTCGTTAACAATCCCGTTAGGGATTGAATGTTAATAGCCGTGGGTTTCACCCACGGCTATTGATATTTAACCGCTAACGCGGTTATGACCGGCGAGAACGCCGGTCAAATTACAGAGACGACGCTGGAAGCGTCGTCCCCGCATGGCTTGTTCACCCGGCGCCCCATTTTGGAAGTTTCTGGAATGGGGCGAAATTCGGCACGCCGGCCGGTTTCACTTTCCGCGTGAAGATTTGACCTTCCGTCAGGATGAAGAGCGAGTGCATTTCCGGCCCGCCAAAGCATAGATCGTCGATGAACGCCTGACCGCCGCGCAGGGGGCTGGGAAGGATCAGGCGCGTCCGCCCGTTCCGGTCCAGCACCGAAACGCCTAGTTTCGTCGCAGCGTAGAGTTTCCCGTCGGCGTCAAACGCACATTTTCCCGAGCCTAAACCGTCCTCCGAGGCAGGAACGTGGAACCAGAAGATCCGCTGGCCCACGGTCGGTTTTCCATCGGCTTCCAGCCTGAACGACGTTCCGAAGTGCGAGCCGGACTCCATCACGTCGAGCCACTGGCCGTCCGGAAGGGCTCCGACTCCGACCGGTGCGGCGAGGTTTTCGGCCGCAATCTGGCGGGAAGCGTCCACCTTGAAAAACCAAAGTTTTCCGGTCGTGGCTTCCGTCGCGTAAAGGTTTCCGTTGGCCAGGACCGTCAGGCCGGAAACGTTCAGACCGTCCGAGAATTCCTGCCACGCGGCCCCATTTTTCAGGCAGAAAATTCCGAAACTCCCGCCCAGAAAAACCGTCCCGTCCGCCCCCGAAGCGCCGCAAAACGCTTCTGCCGACTTTGCTTCGGGCGGCAAGTCCGCGAGCTTCTCCGGCTGAGCGTTTTCCGTGAGCTTCCACAAAGCCGCCGTTTCCCGATCCACGCAGTAAACGGCATTTCCCGGAGCCGCGAAAATGGCCTCGGGTTTCCCGAGTGTCTCCGCCGTCCGGGCCCACTGCGAGTCTTCCGGAACGACCTGATTGAAAAATGGGCTGAAATTCGGATTCGGTTTGGCCGTCACGGGGGCCGGGTAGTCGCGCCAGAGCCAGCGCATCGCGTCGGGGAAAACCTGCGCTCCGTGCCTCCCGGAATGAGGACCGGTCCCCCAGACCCAGTTTACATCGTACCCGGCGAATTCGAGCGAGCGTTTCAGCGAAAGATTGCTCATCCACCAGTCCCCCACGTCTCCGAAGCACTGGTCGGAGTGCCCGTCCTGCATGAAGATCCGGATCGGTTTCGGCTCGGTTTTGCGCACCAGAACGTGATATTCCTCCGCGCCGCGCATGGCGACGTAAGTCCCCACGGCCGAGAAAACCCGCCGGAACTGGTCGGGCCTCTGCCACGCGAGCGAAAACGAGCCGACGCCGCCCGTGCTTCCGCCGCCGGCGCACCGGTCATTGGGGTCTTGGGAAAGTTTGATTTCCAGCCCTTTTTTCGTCTTTTGTTTCTCCACGGCCGGGAAAACTTCCTCGATGAGGAACCGGCAGAACGAATCGCTCACCCCGTCAAACTCGACGCTCCGGTTCCAGCGCGGGTCCTCCATTTCCGGATCGGCTCCCGGCACGAAACCGGGGGAAATTCCGATCGCGATCGTGACCGGCATTTCGTTTTTGTGGATCAAATTATTGAAAACGGTCGGGCAGTTGTACCCGAGGCCGTCCAACCCGACGTACACGCACGCGGGTTTCGAGCCGTCGTACTGATCCGGCACGTAAACCGAAATGGAGTTCACCGAGCCGGGAAAAATCTTTGAATCGCTGATCTGAAAGGAGAAAACCTCCCCTTGCGGCACGCCTTCCTGAAACAAAGAATCGGGTCCAAGCGGGTAGTCATCACTGCACGGACCGGAAGGAAGCGGGTCCTCCCAGCTTTTGATCTGGGCGTTCGTCGGTGAAACCATTGAAGTCAAAAGAAAGAAAAACAAAAAAAGGGGAAAAACGGTCCTTTTCATGGCAAAACCTCCTGAAATGGCGGGTCACTGCAAGGAATACAATATTACGTTCACGCCGATTTTGGCCGCGTCCTCGGGCGTGTAACCACGGCAGCCCGCCGACGGATGCTCCTCCAGCGCGCAGCTCAAATCGAGTGGGGAATAAACTACGGCCCAGCGTCCGTTGACGCGCAGACCCCAAAGCCGCAGCGGCTGAGGCGGGGCGTTTCGCTCCGGCCGGGTCTGGATCTTCGTGAGGTCAAACCCTCCGAGTTCCCGTGAGTAAAGCACGTCGCCAAGCGGGATCTCCTCCAGTTTCACCTCGGAACCGTCAAAAATCTCCTCGAGTTCTTTCCGGAACGCCGCGTCAAACGCCTCGGAGCCGCAAATCGAATTCACGAAAAGCAGGCCGCCGCGTTCGAGCCACAGGTGAAGCCGCTGACGTTCCGCCGGGGTGAAGCGGAACGCGTAACGCCCCTGCATGAACACGACCGGAAACTCAAAAAGCCGCGGCGATGTGAGCGTGATGGAATCGTCCAATACGCCAGACGTGATCCCGATTTCAGGCGCGGTGCGCATCAGGAGGTTCCGGAGCGCTTTCGGCGCGGCGTCGCAGCCTCCCCCGTGACGCAAATTCGCGACAGCGAGCTTTCCTCGGATGGAACCACCCTCCTTTTCCCCATCATTCAAAATTTCGTCTCCCATCAATTCGGTTGAAGAGGCGAAACTTTCTTCTTTTCCCTTCAGCTTGCGTTCCGTTACGTAGGCCAGAATATTCAGGCCCAAATCCAGCCCGGCCTTAATTTCCCTTTTGACTTTCATCGAGTGGATCGTTTCGGGACGCATTTCAGGCGCGAGTTCCCAGAGACACGAAAGGGAAGGAGTCGGTTTTTTCGGGTCTTTAGGCTGGCCGGGCATGAAAAGCATACACGTTCTGCACCCATAATCAAGGCAATAAACCGGACGTACATAATCCGAGGGAATAGCGACTTCCGCAGTCCAAATCGGATGTTCCGGCGGCATGGGATAAAAATGGTGTTCCTCTTCCGGGAAAATTTCCTTCAAAAGTGTCTTCATTCCAGCGTCAAAAGTTCCACCGGGACAGACACCTTCAGCGACGATGAAGCCACCGCGGTCGATGTAGTCGCGCAGTTTGCGGCCCAATTCCTGACGCTTCACCGTATCTTTCGGACAGGGTGAATCCTTCCCCGAGATGAAAAGGACCGGTGAGAGGAGCAGATCTTCCACGCTTGATTCATTCAAATCAACGCTTTGCGTTGTCATGTGCTTTTTCCATTGCTTTTCGACATAGCGGGCGAGGTGCGAAATGTCGTGTCGATGCCAATTCCAATCTTCCGATTCCGTCGTAAACTGCGCCTTGGTCATCATAACCGGGTAGCGGCCTTTCGAGAGAAAAAGAAGTGCCAGCGATGTGGCGATGGGTTGAATTCGCTCGCTTGCGGTCGTCCCCTCCCAGAAAACGAGAAGACGATCTTCTGTTGCGACGGTTTTCGCCATACGAAGCAAATGAGCGGTTCCTTCCCGGTACCAGTCGTGACCGCCGATGAATCGCTGCTCTGTCATGCGGCCCATACGTTCCAAACCATACAGGTAATACAGAAGCCAGTCCTTGTTACCGGGATTTCGCGCCACGCTGAAGTGGTTCGCCATCCAGCCGCAAGCCTGATTGAGCCGCTTGGTCAATTTGTTCGTTTGTCTCTGACACGGGATAAAAACATCATCTTCGATGGCCGCGTCGAGCATTTTCGATTTCTCAGCGGAAATCAGAAGAGAGACGATGCCCGCGCAGGTCATCGAGCCGGAGCCAAGCGGTGTGTGCTCCACATTGGGCGGGAGGTAATAATAGGACCAGGAGCCGTCCATGTTTTGAGTCTTTTCCCAGTAACCCGAAGCGCGCTGCCAAACCTCCGGCAGAATCGTAAGCCCAATCTGGTCCGCTTCGTAAAGCGCCAGAAGCGCGAACTGGGAATTCGAGGGGTCCCCGTCTCCGTACGGGTAACCCCACGCTCCCGGCTTTGAGCCTTGGGTTTTCTGGGTTTTCATGAGCCAGTGAACATTCCTGCGAATCAATCCCGCATCCTTTTGGGGGTCGGCCAGACAAAAGACCATTGTTTGCAGTGCGCAGACGTAGTTGCTTTCGATAGGGCCAGTCGTGGGGTCGATTTCCCGCAGAAAATTCAAAGCACGTACCATCGACGGATCGTCGGCCGGGACACCAGCATTCAGAAGCGCGAGCGTGCAGAGGGAGGAAATGCCGCCGATGTGAATGTCCTCCTCCTTCCATCCACCGGATTTACCTTGTGAGGATTTAAGAAACTCTATCCCGCCCGTGATTGCGTTCTGAACCATGGCCGGTGTGACGCCCATCACGCTTTCACGAGCGGCCTGCATCGCTTTCTCTTTGGCTTCAGCCCGAACTTTGGCGCGGTATTCTGCCTTTTTTTGAGCCGTACTTTTCTCGGCGGCCAATGCAGGTGAAAAGCCTGTAAAGCAAAAAACACCGAGCAAAAGAAGGAGCAGGATTTGACGGAGGAAAGCAGGCATATATCAAACATAGGTAAAAAAAGGAAAAAACAGAACATTTTGTCATTTTACTTTCCCTGTAGTTTTTTGTCAAGAGGAGGTCTTTTGAAAAGTGGCTGAAATCTACTCCAAAGTCAGAGAGATAGTGTCAGGATCAGAAAAAAGTACAATTACAATGTCCGGCCGGTTTTCCAAAATCTGTTTTTTCAGACTTTCGTGGTTATTTCGTGGATCCACTGCAATTAATTCATGACAGATGAGCGATAAATAGTCAAAAAAAGGAATCCCATAAGAATCTTTAATCAAAAATATCTTTTTCTCTGGTATTTGCAGGTTTTTCATGGTTTGAAGACCATATACACCGCTTAGCCCCCAGGTTTCCGTCCAGTTTCCTGTTTTGTGAATATTCAGTGTCGGGACGTCAAACTCCTGTTTCGTTTGAAACGTTGGTTCAAAAAGTTGGTAATGATCTGTCTGTGAAAAAAAACGCCCTGTTTGTTTTCTTTCAGAATTATTCCCCTGACCCACGTAAATCCCACAAAGCAAGGGGGCCTCCCGGCGCTTGTAATTATACGGATCCAAAAAGCTGGAATCGATTTCAAATCCATATTGACTTTTCAAAACGTTAGCGGTTTTCCGGAACGAGTAAAAAGCGTATTCGGGAAGCCAGTGATGGTCAGATTTGAAGAAAAGGTCGTAATGACGTTTGGGATCATCACGAAAAATTTCGCGGCAGTCTGTATAATTGATTTGATTTTGATGAAGGAATTCCAGAAAAGAGTCTATACTCTGATTGGCATAATCCCGTGCACCGTCTGGCAGTTCCGCTTCATCTGGATGAATTTCCCGTGGGGGCTGGACATACAAAAGAGGAATGTGTTGTTCACAGAGAAAGTCGTTCAGTTCCAGTATGTCCGATTCCGCCCGTTCCATTGAGGGAAAATCGGGAGTTTTCATGACCAAATATCCATTTTTCAACCGCCAGAACGCTCCGAAACTCCGTTTCCCCATGAGTTTCTGCGACAAACCACACAAGTCAATGAAAAAATTACTGTCTCGTACCAGTTCAGCATCCACCTGCTTGACAGCTTGATGAAAGCAGGCACAAAAGGTCCTGGGAGTGTGTTCTGAAGATTCTGACCAGAAATTCAAAAAGGTCCAGTAGTGCAGTTTCGGGTGACGCACTACCGGATAAAGAAACCAACACTGCGTCACGAAAACCAGAAGAACGGCGAGTACGGCAAGAAATCTTTTTGATTTTAGGGAAACCATACCATTATGCCCGTTTTCCGAATAAGAATTCCTTACCAGTGAAAACCGAGTCCCGGCTCACAGAGCGCGCCGGTTCGGATTTGGCCATTTGTGACCGCGAAAACGTCGGGGTAACTCGGGGCCAAAGCCGTGTTTGCCGCCGGGCAGTACTGACGGCCGTTTCCCTCGATCGCCTGAACGGCCGGAATGTGCGCCGCCAGCGACGCGCTGTGCAGGAACGACGCGCCGACACACGTAAGGTCCTGAACACATAGGAACATTTTGTACTTTTGCGCTGCGGCCCCCATCAGAAGAGCCTCATGTTCACCCTTACATGCTTTAAGGGCCACTCCGGAATAACCTCGTTCCCGACTCAGGAGCAAAGCCTCAAAATCGGTCAAAGATTCGTCAATCACGACCGGTCGAATCTTTGCGGCCTCAAACATTTCTATGATGGGTTCACGGTTCAGATCACGGTTTGTCGGCTGTTCGATGTACTGCAGACGTTCGATTGCGCGGTGAGAACGCTCCTGCACGAGGTGGAGCCAGTCGATGACGTACTGTTCACCGTAGCATTTTTCGTTAAAATCGGCGGAATAAACCCACGAACTGCACCCACGCCGGGCCTGAGCTTCTGCCGCGACTGTTTCGACTGCGGCCATACGAGTGACGTCAGCCTCGAGATTCTCACCATTAAGTTTTACTTTCAGATGCGTCAACCCATCGGCCTGGATCCACTCGGCAAGAGTTTCTGGAAAACCATCGTTGAGCCTCTGCGGAATATCGGCCTCTGTTAGCGGGTCAAGACCGCCGACCAGGTGATAGAGCGGAAGCCATTCTTTCGGTTTGGGAAGCGTGTACCGGTCGAGATACTCACCACGAAAATCATCGTTCAGGTAGTGAGCCAGATCGTAGTTCATAAACTCGGGACCTAAAAGTGCGCAGACATCGGCGCCGTGTACTTTCCCGTAAGCGTCGAAAATCGCTGCTTCCAGCGGGCTGGCGGCTACTAACTGGGCCAGTTTCGGAAACGCTTCGATTTCGTCGAGGCCTTTTTCCCGCATGACCGAATCTGCCGTGGGAGCATAAAAAACAGATATCCCCCGACAGAGATCCATGGGGTGCCCGATTTCCATGTACGAATTAGCCGCTTCCGTGATTTTGGTCCCGAAAGTGACCATACAGTCGAGCGTCTGGTCATTCGTCAGATTCGGGGAAATCCAGGCCCAGGCGTTTCCCATGGTCATGGAGCCGCAGCCGGTCCCGAGGCGCCCGTCACGGGTTTCCACCTCCGCCTTGACGTTCAGGACGGTGACGTCCGTCACGACGCGCCCGCCGAATTTCATCGGAGAACGGTAAGCGAAATGTTCTGTCCAAGAGGTGAGTGATTTCAGTTGAATGTCTGTATTTCTGCTCACTTATTCGCCCTTCATTTACTCAGCTCGGGTACTTGGGATAGACGATCATATCATAACTCATCCACTTGACCAGCATAAGAATCACACCGGCGAGGAGGATGAAGAACGAGAGCCAAATCATGACTTCATAGGGAGAGGTTTCGCCCAGTTTCCCGAAGAAGGATTTTGGCTTTTCAGCATCGTTATCATCGGAATCCTCGTCTTCTTCCCCTTCTTCGCCGCTGTATTCACTCTCCGGCGTTTCTTCCGAATCGGCACTCACACCGTCAGGAAGAACATCCATTGCATCCGTTTCATACTCAACGGGTTCTTCGGCGGTTTCCGCGTCATACTCGACCGGATTTCCATCCTCGTCAACATACTCGACAGTTTCTTCGGCGGGAGCTTCTTCTTCGTACTCGTACTCTACCGGGTTTCCATCCTCATCAACGTACTCAATGGCTTCTTCAGCCGGAACTTCCTCCTCGTACTCGTACTCTATCGGATTTCCATTTTCGTCAACGTATTCGATTTCTTCTTCGTAATTTTCGTTTTTTTCTTCTGCCATTGGAATCTCCATGAGATTGAGTATTCACAAAATACAATTTCCATTAAACTATTATACCAGAAAACCCACCAAATGCCAAGGGAAGGGGGTGAAATCCTGAAAAGTTTTGGAAATCCCACCGATTTTATTGACGGTTATGATAATTATAACATAAATACCAGTGAGTAGCAAGACGGATTTGCAATGTTTCAGGGAAATTTGTGAAAATTTCTTCACCGGGTCTTGAATAAAAACCAGAAAAGAGTAAAATAAAGTAATGTGTTTTCAGGAAAACACGGAGTTGTTTAAGCCCAATTATTACTGGAGTTGAAATCATGCAAGTACTCGTCACCGGTGGTGCCGGATATATTGGAAGTGTAACCGTTGAAAAGTTGATCGAGGCGGGTTACGACGTGGTCGTGTTCGATAATTTGTATCAGGGACATCGTGCCGCCGTGCATCCGAAAGCGACGTTTGTTCTGGGGGACCTCGCGAAGAAGGACGAGATCAAATCCGCGCTTGAGACCTACAAGCCTGCTGCGGTCCTGCATTTTGCCGCCTACTCGCTCGTGGGTGAGTCGGTTGAAAATCCCTTCAAATATATGGGTGACAACGTTTCCAATGCGGCCAATCTGCTTTCGGCCATGCTGGAAACAGGTGTGAACAAATTCATCCTTTCAAGTACCGCCAATCTCTTTGACGATCCGGAATCCATGCCGATCACCGAGAAAGAACGCATTGTGCCGGGTAGTCCGTACGGCGAATCCAAGGCGATGATCGAACGTTACCTCTACTGGCTGGACCGGATCAAAGGTTTCCGTTATGTTGCACTTCGTTACTTTAATGCGGCAGGCGCCAGTCTGGAACGCGGCGAGGACCACCACCCCGAATGCCATCTGATCCCGCTCGTTCTGCAGGTCGCTCAGGGCAAACGGGCCGACATCAAAATCTTCGGCGACGATTATGATACGCCCGATGGTACGTGTATCCGCGACTATATTCACATCGCGGACTTGGCGCAGGCGCACATTCTCGCGCTGGAGAAGCTCCTGAAAGGCGGCGCGAGCTGCAAGTATAATCTCGGAAACGGCCAGGGTTACTCGGTGAAGCAGGTCATTGAAACCGCCCGAGAAGTGACGGGGCATCCGATTCCCACGGAAGTGACCCCACGTCGTCCAGGTGACCCGGACGTTTTGATTGCCGGAAGTGAAACGATCCGCAAGGAACTCGGTTGGGTCCCGCAGTACCCGGACCTCCGCTCGATCATCCAGAGCGCCTGGAACTGGCACGTGAAACACCCGAACGGATACGAAGACTAAAAAATTAACGAATAATGAATAATGAACAACGAATAATGAGTTTTTCGTGATTTTTCATTATTCTTTATTCGTTATTCATTATTCATTTTACTATGGTAAGGACTCTGACTCGGCCGGCGATGATTTTCATCCCGTTCTTTCTCGGGTTATTATGCCCGTGGGCGCACGTATTGAATGAACCGCCGCTAAATTTTGTGCGCTGGTCGCTTTGCACGATGATCTTTCTTTCGTGCATTCAGCTCGATTTTCGGGACCTGAAGCCGCAGAAAGAGCACTGGTTCATTTTGGCCGTGAACCTTCTGATGGGAATTGTTCCTTACATCGTACTGAAGACCTTCTATCCGCAAAATCCCGATTATGCTCTGACGGCTTTTTTCGTTGGAATTACTCCAACGGCAACAGCCGCGCCGGTCGTCATTTCCTTTCTGCAAGGCCGACTCGGGTTTGCACTGACCGGGTTCACGATTACGAACTGTTTTATCTCGCTGGCCCTTGTTTTCCTGCTCCCGTGGGTGACTGGTACTTTCACACTGGATTTCATCTGGCACGTGGTGAGGACTTTATTGATCATCATCGCCTGCCCGTTTGCGCTGGCGATCCTCGTGCGGAACCTTTGGCCGGCGGTCCGTGGGATTCCCAAACGACTTAAAATGTTTTCATTTTCGCTATGGTCATTTACCCTTTTCGTTCTTGCCGCAACAGCCCGGCAGTATTTTATTGACCATCCTCATATTTCGGCCTTGAGTGTCGTTCTGGTCGCAGTGATTTCATTTTCGATTTGTGTCCTGAATTTTTTCATCGGGAGTTTCCTGTCGCGGCGTCGGTATTGCCGCGAGTGCAGTCAGTTGTTGGGACAGAAAAACACGACGTTTACGCTCTACCTTGCTTTAACGTATGCCAACCCGTTCGTGGCGCTGGGCCCGATTTTCTACATATTCTGGCACAACTGCTGGAACGCGTGGCAGATGTATCGATATGACGTTCACCGAATGAGAAGAACACGAAAAAGGCACTGAATCCGGTGGCATTTTTAAAATTGAGGTTCCGATGGATATTTTGAAACTTGCAGACGAGATCATCGCAGGCAGACGAATTAACCGCGGTGAAGAGATGGATTTTTTTATTACGGCCGACCTGAAAAATCTTTGTGACGGCGCGAACCGGATCCGAAAACATTTTTGCGGAAATAGGGTCGATCTTTGCAGCATCATCAACGCCAAAAGCGGGAAATGCTCCGAAAATTGCCGTTTCTGCGCGCAGTCGGCCCATAATTGCACGGGCATCAGCGAGTACCCGTTTTTAGCCCCCGAAACCATCCTGAACGAGTGCCGGCACAACGAGGAGCGCGGGGTCCACCGCTTTTCGATCGTCACCGCGGGCCGCACGCTCAGCGCCGACGATTTTGAAAAAACGGTCCAAGCGTTCACCCTGCTGAGCCGTGAGACGAAAATGCAACTCTGCGGGTCCCTCGGCCTGCTCACGGACGAACAGTTCCGCCGGCTTCGTGCGGCCGGGGTCAGCCGATTCCATTGCAACATCGAGACGTCACGCCGCAATTTCCCGAACATCTGCACGACCCACACGTACGACGACAAAATTGCCTGCCTGAAACGCGCCAAAGACGCCGGCTTTGAGCTTTGCTCCGGCGGGATCATCGGCATGGGCGAGACGTGGGAGGACCGGATAGATATGGCGGTAAGTCTAGCAGAAATCGGGGTGAGTTCCATCCCGATCAACACGTTAACACCGATCAAGGGCACACCGCTGGAAAATCTTCCGCGCCTGACCGAAGAGGAGGTTTTGCGCACGGTCGCGATTTTCCGGTTCATCGTCCCGGAAGCGGACATTCGGCTAGCGGCCGGCCGCAATTTCATGACGAACTGCGGGGAAGAAGCGTTTCTTTCCGGCGCGAACTCGACGATCACCGGCGACATGCTCACGACTACCGGAAACGACATTCAGGGGGATGTGCAAATGCTGAAAAACCTCGGCTTTGAGGTGGAAAAGAAGAAAGATTCATGAGCAAAAGTTTATTCGTCACCGGCACGGGCACGGAGGTGGGTAAAACCTACATCACCGCCCTGCTGCTGAAAAAACTCCACGAAAGCGGCTTCCGCTGCGCCTACTTCAAAGCGGCGATGAGCGGCAACGACCGCGCCCCGGACGGTACACTGATTCCTGGCGACGCACGGCACGTCCGGCAGGTTTCGGGCATTTCCCAGCCGCTGGAGACGATGTGCCCGTTTGTTTACGAAACGGCGGTCTCGCCGCATCTCGCGGCCCGGCTGGAGGGAAATCCGCTCGAGCTGGAAACCGTAAAAGCCAGCTTTGACCGCCTCACGACCCGGTACGATTACATCATTGCGGAGGGAAGCGGCGGGATCGTCTGCCCGCTGCGTTACGACGAGAAGAAGATTTTCCTCGAAGACGTGATCTCCGCGCTGAAAAAGCCGTGCCTGATCGTCGCCGACGCCGGGCTGGGGACGATCAACAGCGTGGTCCTGACCGTCGAATACATGAAAGCCCGCGGCCTGACCGTCAAAGGACTGATTTTCAACCACTTCCATCCGGGAGACGTCATGGAGGAGGATAATAAAATCATGTGCGAGGAACTGACAGGCGTGCCCGTACTGGCCTGCGTGGAGGAAAACGCCGCGGACCTGAACCTCGACGCCGCGTTTCTGGCAGCACTTTGTGAATAGGAGAAAAGAATGATTTGGTACCCATACGCCCAGATGAAAACACTGGAACCGCCCATCAAGATCCGCTCGGCTCAGGGCGTTCATCTTTACACCGAGGACGGTCTGGACCTGATCGACTCGATCTCGTCGTGGTGGTGCGTCATTCACGGCTACAACCACCCGGAGATCAACCAAGCCATCACGGAACAGCTCGGCAAATTCGCCCACGTGATGCTCGGCGGCCTGACGCATGAGCCCGTGCAAAAACTCTCCGAAAAACTGGCGGCGTGGCTTCCGGGGGACCTCGACTACTGCTTCTTCTCCGACTCGGGCAGCGTCGCGGTCGAAGTCGCCCTGAAAATGGCCCAGCAGTTCAATTTCAACCGCGGGTCGGACCGGAACGTCATCCTCGCGCTCGAACACGCCTACCACGGCGACACGTTCAAGGCGATGGAGGTCGGCGACGACGAGGACTACCACTTCGCCTTCGGAAACTCCAACGAGAAAAAGCTTGGCGTCGTTCACATTCCGACCGAAATTTCGGCCCTTGAGGACGCTTTCGAGCGGTACGGCCGGCAGTTGAGCTGCTTCATTGTCGAGCCGCTGCTCCAGGGCGCGGGCGGGATGCGAATGTACGACGTTTCGTTCCTCGAACGGGCCCGGACCCTTTGCGACGAAAACGACGTTCTGCTCATCTTTGACGAGGTGGCGACCGGCTTCGGAAGGACCGGAAACCGCTTCGTGGCCGACCTGGTCCTGCCCGATATTCTGGTGCTTGGAAAGGCGCTGACCGGCGGCTACATCGGCCACGCCGTCACGGTCGCAAATCAGCGGGTCTGGAAAGGTTTCTGGAGTGACGATCCAACGCATGCCCTCATGCACGGCCCGACGTTTATGGGGAACGCCCTCGCCTGCACCGCGGCCCTGAAGTCGATCGAGCTGTTCGAGAAGGGAAACTACCTCGAAAAGATCCGCCGGATCGAAGAGATCACGAAGCTCGAAATGAGCGGTTTCACCTCGCCGGAAATCAAAGAAGTGCGCATCATGGGGGGCTGCGTCTGCGTTGAGGTCCACGACTCCAAAACCCTCCAGGGCTTCCGCCGGTTCGCGATGGAACGGGGCGTGCTGAGCCGGCCGTTCCTGAAATACTTGTACGCGATGGTCCCGTACATCATCGAAGAACGGGAGCTTGTACAAGTGCTTGACACGATGAAAGCGTGGTTTCGCCGCTAACGCAAGGCTTCATCCGCCGCGGACTGAATATCATCCCAACCGATGCCGAATTTTTTGAGGTATTTGCGGAGCCGGTCGGAGTCGTTCGTCGTGGTCTTTTCCAGACGCGACGCGGAAAAGAGAATGCGCCCTGCTTCCGAGAAATTCTGGACGTGCCGGCAAACCCACAGAACGTCGGCGAGCTGGGAACGGTCGAAACGGTCCAGCACGTCCCAGCGCTCTTTTCCAAGGAGGTTCTGCGCGAACTCCTGCGCCCTGCTCTCGAGATTTTCCGGAAAACGAATCACCGGCGGCTGACCCGCCCAGCGGAGTTTCAGGCGAGTGACCTCTGCTGCGGCGATTTCCGGCGTGATCTTCCCTTCCGGCGACTCCCTCAAAGCCAATCCGGCCATGCGGGAGATGGACGCGCGCAGGTCCCGGAAATTTCCGGTCCAAACGGCTTCCGGAGACTCCGCGAAACGCAGATATTTTTGAAAGCCCGCTTCTGTAAAAATGGCAGTCTTTCCCGTTTTTTCAGACCAAAAATTCAGTTCCTGCTCGATCAACTCGGGCAAATCTTCCGGACGATGCGCCAACGCCGGGATGTGAAATGTCCAGGCACTCAGCGCGGCCTGAAAATCCGGCAGAAAAACCGGCTTTTCACCCGATGGATTTTCCGTCAGGGACGCCCAGACCTGAACGGAAGGATTTTCGTCCACAAAAGAAAGGACTTTGGCTTGCGCGGCAGGTGAAAGGCTTTCAATTCTTCGCAGAAAAAGGACTTTTTTCTTCTTTTGTTTCTCGGATGGTTTTTCAGAGAATTTTTCAAAGAACGGGTCCGCCGCGCAGTCGAATTCAAAGAAGAGGGACTTTTCCGCTCCCAATTTCCGGGCGAGCGTGCTCTTCCCTGCTCCGGGCGGCCCGATGAGCAAAATCGGGTCGAGCGTTTCCCGGGCCGCGAACTCCAAAAGCCGCAGCGTTTCGAGAAACTCGGGCTGGCGCGTCACGAAATCAGTTTTCATTCCAGACCTCACGGAACCAGGGGGTCGGACGAACCGAGCGCAGGAAATTCGGCGAGTGCCAGCCGTTCACGATTTCGTCGGGATTGGGCCGGCCGTGAAAGACCAGAACGCGCGTTTCCGCTCCCGGGTGCTTTGCTGGTTGGAAGTAGCCGAGCGGGAAAGTCGGAAGGCAGTGGCATTTGAAACTCTTGCACCAGTTTTCGTCCCAATATTCAAGCAAACCGTGTTCTTTCAGCCACCACGAAAGATAAGCCTGTTCATTCCGGTGCGAGGCATATACTTCCCGAGTATGGGTCAAATAGTAATCCAGAATCCCGGTAAACTGGCCGATCTCGAAGCGGAAAACGCTGGAATTGCCAATGTAGTTGTTCAGGTTCCAATCGTTGATGATACGAAACTTCCCCGGCACATCAAAAAAATCATCGAGAGGTCCCATTATGACCAGATCCAGGTCAAGAAACAGCGCGTTTCCTTTCAAATCTGCCAGTTCTTTTTGATAGACGGTCAGTTTTCTCCAGCCTCGTTCGGGGAGACTGGGATCCAGGTCCAGCGTTGGCAGAGGCTCAGTCCGTACAGAAGGCTCAATCCCCCGCGGATCATCCGTAAAACAAACGAGCTGATAATCGCGGTGCATATTGCGCCGGACCATGGCTGCCAGTCGGTTTACGTATTCCGGGCCGAACTTCGTGCCCCACTTCATGCAGATGATGTTTTCCATAAACTCATGAATTTTAAATTACGAATCGTGAATTACGAACCAGAGAACCAGTTCATAATTCACAATTCATAATTCATAATCAAAAAATCATCCCCAGACTTCCTTTTTCAGGCTCTCGATCAGTTCCATCGCCTGGGAGATCTCGGCTTTCTGGCGTTCCGGTTCGGCCGGGATTTCGCGCTCGATCGTGAGCGGGCCTTCGTAGCCGATCTCCTTCAGGGTTTCGAGGAAGGCTTTCGCGTTCACGTCGCCCGTCCCGAACGGAACCTCGCAGCCCCAGGTTTCGCCCGGTTGGTCGGACCATTTCGCGTCTTTGCAGTGGCAGCTGCGCACGTATTTCCCGAGTTTTTTCAGGGCCGGGATCGGTTCTCCGGAGCCGTACAGGATCATGTTGGCCGGATCGAAATTGATGAAAATATTATCGCGGCCAACGTCATGAAGGAACTGGAGCAGACCGTCGGCTTTTTCCTGACCGGTTTCCAGATGGAACGCCTGGCCCTGGGCTTTCAGGTAGTCGGCCAGCTCAGCCAGCGTCGCGACCAGGTCACGGTAGTCGTCCGAGTCGGTTTCGTGAGGGATGAACCCGATGTGGATCCCGATCCGGTCGCAGCCGAGGACTTTGGCGAAGTCGGCGATCTCGCGGATCTCCTGCTTGCGTTCGGCCCGAAGATCAGGCGGAACCAGACCGATCGTCTCGCGGGTTTTCTGGATGGTGGCGTAGCTTTCGCCTTTGAAATCGCAGAACACGACGGTGATTTTCACGCCGATCTCATTCAGTTTCTCGATGAACTTTTTCGCGTTTTCTTCCGTTCGCATTTCCTTGTGTGGGCAACAGAGCTGGACCGTGTGGATCCCCAGCTCCTTCACGACTTCCAGACGCACGCCAAGCCCTGCGCCAATGCTTGCGAAAACACCAATCGGGTACTTGTCCATGGTTGATTCCTTTGTAAAAATGGGGTTGAAATAATTATGAATTACGAATTTTGAATTATGAATTAGGGAAGGGGATGGTTTGATCTGGAAGTGGCCGTCCCCGGCAGCCGCTCCGAATATTTTAACATTTAATGCGTTTTTTGTCAATACAGGGGTCAAAGCGAAAGCAGGTACTCGATCAGATCCTTCTTTTCCTGTTCCGTGAGTTTCCCGAAATTCCCCTCTGTTTCTCCGTGGCGGCCGACCCAGAGGAGTTCCTCGAGCGTCGTGTACCGGCCGTCATGCAGGTACGGGGCCGTGCGGTACGTCTCGATGAGCGTCGGCGTGTCGAACATCCCGTCGAAATCCACATCATTCTGAGTCCCCACGTCGTGCATTTTCATGTCGGTGAAATACTCGCCGTGATGGCACGCGGAGCAACCGGTTTTCGGGCCGAAAAAGAGCCGCTTGCCTCGTTTGGCCGAGTCAGTCAGGGTCCCGTCCGGGTTCAGCGCGATGCCGGGGATCGGGCGCAGGGATTTCAAATATTCGTCCACGTCGCAGTATTCCGGCTCGGTCATCCGTTTGAAATGAATGTGCACGAAACCCGCCCGGGTCGCGGCTTCGCCGGTAGCACGCACGCCCGTGATCATGTTCGGCGGGGTCACGTGCGCGTACAGCATGCTCTTCGTGTTTTTCGGGTTTTCAACGCCATCGTTCAGAAGGTCCCAGTTGAACCCATCGACGCGGGCGTCCGGGTGGCACGTCACGCACGAATGCCAGTGGTCCAAAGCGCGTTCACCGTCGAAAAAGTCCTTCATCCCCCGGCGTTTCGCATCCAGCACAGGCGGTTTTTCGCCAAGGGGAAGAATTTCCGGCTGGGTTTCGGTGAGGCTCCGTGCCATTTGCCAGCGGATCCCGGTCTGGGAGACCTGAATTCTGCTCGGGTCGTTGATGCGGGGAAAAACGGCCAGATTTTCGCTGAAATAACCGGCCGTGACGGTCACTTTTTCGTTCATCGCCAGCGCGTGGATCCCCGAAAGCTCAGGCATTTTGACCCGTGTGATGGTCGGCGTGAAGGAGCCGACTCCGAAGAAGAAGACGTACTGCGGATTAATGTGGTTCATGTCGCGGTACATCCGCTCGACGAGTTCCTCCGTGCTAATGAAGCCGATCTCACGATTCCCGCCGATTGCAATGGCAAGTAGTTTTCCATCGGGAGAAACGCGAATACTCCACGGATTCGTAAGGCCCTCCTCGTAGGAGTCGATCAAATAGGTACACGTCCCGTTTCGCTCGCGGTCGTAAATCGTGAACCCGTTGCGGTTGGTCCAACCGCCGAACAGCTGGGTCGTGATCGTGCGGTGGTTCCCGTGTGTATGCACCATGAAGACATATTTCCCGTCAGGGGAAACCGTAATATCGCGTACATTGCAGCAGCCGTCCGGGAGCTGATGATTCTGAACCGTTTCGGAGTCGAGGTCCAAAATACTGAAACAGCAAGAGACGGTGGAGCCATTTGAAGGGATGAGCGGGAGGTGGTTTGCAATGTAAATCTCCTTTTCGTCGGGGGTGACGCACATTGCAACAGGCTCGCGGACGACCGTGAGACATTTCTTTACACCTTGTTCCCAATGAATTTCTGTTTTATCTTGATTTTGATTCAGATCGAAAAGAAGAACGTCGCCGTGAAACCGACGGCCAACACATAGCAGATTTCGCTTTTCAGCGCACACCACACCCCAAGGGGAGTGAATGCCCGTCCAACGCCTTGAGATGGTTCGACTCGGAAGGTCAATTTCCAGAACTTCACCATTCAAAGTGCCGCAAGTCACAAAGAGGCGATCTCCGCTGAGGCACATCCGGTTGGGGGTCTGTTCAAGCGGGAGTGAACCGACGACTTTTTTTTGACTGAGAGAGAAGAAATCAAGGCGTTTTGCATCAATTTCGAGAATGCACAATTCATCGTCAGAAACGAACGCCATTTGTTCAGGGCCGAGGTACTCGCCGGCAGCGCAGAAGATCGGGACGTGGGTGACGAAAAGAAGAATGAGAAAAAGGCGCAGACCCATACCGGCACGTGACCTGACACGGCATTCTATCCTTTTGCACTCTTGAATTCGTTTCGGATACATACCTGCTCCTTTTTTTCATGGCTGGCCTGACTTTCTGAAACTTCATTTTACCACATTCAGGCGAGGGAGAAAAGGGGGAGCGAAAAAAAATCTGTTCGGCACTTTTTTCTCCCCCCTTTACAACGCAAGGGAAAAAGTTATATTATAAAGTATGACCTTTGGTCAATTCATCATTCAAAATTCATGATTCATAATTAACTCAAAGGAGAGATCATGCTTACCCGCCGAAATTTTCTTGCTTCTTCTACCGCTGCTGGGGTTCTTTCTTTCGCAGGGCTGAATGCTCGGGCGCAGAACCCTACCCCACCCCAGATCGCTGGTTTTGACGAGACCAAAACGACTTTCGACGAGACGAAACCTTGGGAAAAGTACACGGACCGCAAAGTCCGTGTCGGTCTGGTCGGTTTCGGCGTCTGCCAGTTTTCCGTCCAGTTCAGCCTCCAAAACCACCCGAACGCAGAAGTCGTGGCGGTGAGCGACCTGGTCCCCGAGCGCTGCGACCAGCTCGCGAAAGCCGCCCGGTGCGCGAAGCAGTACCCGTCACTTGCTGAGCTTCTGAAAGACGATTCGGTCGAGGCGGTTTTCCTCGCGACCGATGCACCATCGCACGCCCAGCAGGCGATCCAGTGCCTCAAGGCCGGAAAGCACGTCGCGTCTGCCGTCCCTGCTTTTATGGGGAATCTGGACGACGCGTACGCACTTTACGAAGAGGTGAAAGCCCATCCCGATCTGGTCTATACGATGTTCGAAACGACGGCGTATCGGGATTCCTGCTACGCCATGCGCCAGTTGTACCGGGCGGGCGCGCTTGGGAAACTCCTCTACACCGAGGGCGAATATTACCACTACGGCGTTGGGTCGATCGGCTCCTGGAATGGCTGGCGGGATGGTCTTCCGCCGCAGTACTACCCCACCCACTCGAACGGCTTCTACGTCTGCGTGACGGGCGGTTCGTTCACCGAGGTCTGCTGCATGGGCGGCCCATCCATTCAGGAACGTTACCAGCCGGACCGGAACCGATACAAAAATCCGTTCGGGACGGAAAACGCGATCTTCCGCACGTCGGAAGGCGGCTCCGCGCGTATGATCGTGAGCTGGGATTCGCTCGGCAATTACGGCGAAATGGGCCGCTGCCGCGGTCAGCTCGGCGGCTACTACGACCGCTACGAGGGAACGCCCGAAGGGAAAGAAATCGCCCAGAACGTGAACATTCTGAAGCCTGCTCTCCCACCGGGCGTTGAGCCAGGAGGTCACGGTGGATCCCACGGCTATCTTGGAAACGATTTCATTGATGCCATTCTGCGTAAACGTTTGCCGTTGGTGGACATCACCATGGCTTTGAATCTTACGGTTCCGGGTTATGTTGCTCACCAGTCGGCACTTAAAGACGGCGAACTGATGAAGATCCCGCAGTTTGAGTCAATCGCGGGCCTGATGTAAGGCAAAGATTCCGTTTCAGATGGGGGCAGGAAACATCAGCTTTTCAGCCCTTTTTGCATTGACCCATTTTACGCAGTTTATTATCAGGCTAAAATAGAAAATTTCACAGAATTTTCATTTGAGAAAATATTGTAAAAATCGCGTAAATCTTTCGGGTTTTAGACTCTTTCCCTCTTTACAGAAACGGCAAAATCCTTATAATATATGTAGAAGAAATGGAGATTCTTCGCATTATAAATTGGAATAAAACAGGCCCGAGAGAACGGAATCGCCCATGAGTCTGAATCTTGCCCTTGATTTTCATATTGCCGCCGAGAAATACCGCGACCACACTGCTATCATTTATAACGGTTTGGAAATAACCTACGCGGAGCTTGCGAACTCTGTTCGCTACTGGACGGTTCTTCTTTCACGCCTCGGGATCTCCCAGGGCGATACTGTCTGCATGGTGATGCCGAACATCCCCGAATTTACGATTGCTTATTTTGCGATTCTTCATTTGGGTGCGGTAGTCGTTCCTTGCAATACTCTTCTGACGAGCTGCGAGCTGGCGTACCAGTTCTCGCACGCGGATTCGCGCTTTGTTTTGACTTGCACGAGTTGCATGGCCGCCTGTATTGAAGCGATGCGTCAGGTTGATTCCTGCACGGGCGTTATTGTTTTGGGTTCCAAAGAAGCGGGTTTGCGTAACCTTCCAGAAAATGATCGTCAGGATGGCATTTTTTGGGTCGAAGATGAAATCGCACTTTTAAAAGAGCGTTTTCCTTTTGCGATGGAAACGCTTACGGTGACTGCCCGACACGAGAACGCCGCCCATTGGCTCAGCACGACCGATGATGGTTCCTGCGACGATTTGTCGGCGTCACCCTGGCCAACAGGCGTACCTCAGGAAGACGCTCTTTATCAACCGATCGACTCTACGATTCCCATTGGTACCCGCCCGAACTCCAATGAATTCATGATGGGGGTTTTACCCGGAGTACTGGAAAATATTCCTTACGAAGAGACGTCATTTCCGGGCCCTTTGCGCACCAATGCCGATTTTGGCACCGCTTGGGAATCTGTGCCTTCAGCAGACGGCCAGCTTCTTACGACGTGGGGCCCGGCCCTGGCGCAGACCTCCCCGTCCGACCCGGCCATAATTTTGTACACGTCCGGCACGACCGGCTTTCCGAAGGGCGCGACTCTTACCCACTTTAACCTTTACTCCAACGCTCATTTTGTTCGCGAGTGCATGACCGGCTACCAGCCCGGAAAACGGACGCTCGCCATTTTGCCTTTTTTCCATTCATTCGGGCAGACGTTCACGCAAAATGCCGCTCTGTTTTCCGGCGCGACGGTCGTCATGGTTCCGCGCTTCGACCCGAAACGGGTCCTTCAGACCATCGTCGAGCAGAAGGTCAACGTGGTCGCAGGCGTTCCGACCATGCTGATCCATCTGGCACGGATGCAGGCGAAACTGGGTCTGGACGTGAGCTGCGTGGATCAGTTTATTTCGGGCGGCTCCTCGCTTTCACTCGCGGCCTACAATGACCTCCATGCGGCTTTTCCGGACAGCATGATCCTGGAAGGCTACGGTCTTTCCGAGACGAGTCCGCTAGCTACGGCCGTGATTCCCGCCATGGGGCCTCATCCCGGCTCGATCGGCAAAGAAATCGCTGGCGTTCAGGTCCGAATTATGCGTCCCGACCACACTTTCGCGAAACCGGGAGAAATCGGCGAAATCGTCATACGTGGGCATAACGTGATGAAAGGTTACCACAAAAACCAGCTCGCGACCGAAAAGGTTTTCGTGAATTCCTGGTTCCTTTCCGGCGATTTGGGTTATTGCGACGATGAAGGTTTCTTTTACCTCGTTGACCGTCTCAAAGACATCATCATCCGCGCCGGGATGAATATTTACCCTCGTGAAATTGAGGAAGTGCTTCAGGCGCACCCAGCCGTTCAAATGGCCTCGGTCGTAGGTATTCCGCACCCAATTCACGGTGAGGATGTCATTAGCTTCGTGACCATGAATGAAGGATTTGGCAACGTGGATGAGTTGATCCTGAGCAAGTACTGCCGTACCCGCTTGGCTGCATACAAATGCCCACAAAAGGTTTTGATTCTGGAGGAATTGCCGAAGGGACCTACGGGAAAAATCCTGAAACGAGTATTGCGTGAGCAATATCTGAAGAATCTGGAAAGCCAGAAAAATCCGAATGAGTGAGAAAAATTTGAAAATCTGGCAAATTAGTCTTGCGCCCGCGATGGATTTCCGGTATAATCCTTTACAAAATCAAGAAAGGAAATTACTATGCACGAATTTCGAAAATGGCTCGTTTTGTTCCTAATGGCTTCATTTCTGGCTCCGGGAATCAGCGGCTGTAAGGCTTTCCACGGCAAGAACAAGAACGATGAAATCGGGAACCGGGCGCAGGTCATTCGCAAGAAAGATTCAGACCCTTCCACTATGTCTGGTTTTGTTGGCGGTGAACGTCCGACTTTCTGAATGAGTGTGGAGAGGAATTTACGTCATGAACACTCAGGCCACCGCACATCTTGAAACTGCAAGCATCGATTTGGCCCGCGCAAAACGCTGCGGCTTTCCGGAAGTCGTGTATGCTGAAGGCAAAGCGACGGAAACTGTCATTGCGATTTTGGAGGAACAGCTCGCTGTAGGAATCGTGCCTTTTGCGACCCGTTTGCGGGCGGACCAGATGGAGCCTCTGAAAGCACGTTTCCCGGAAGGGCTCCTGAACCCCATGGCCCGGACGTTCCGTTTCCCGACGAAAAAGACCAGAGCCAAGCGTGGAAAAGTCGCCATCGTGACCGCCGGGACCAGTGATTTGCCTGTCGCGGAAGAGGCGAAAGAAACACTCCTCTGGATGGGTGTGGAACCCGTGATGATCCATGACGTTGGAGTCGCCGGACCGCATCGGCTTCAGGAACGCCTCGGCGATTTTGAAGGCTGCGTCGCCGCCATCGTCATCGCGGGGATGGAGGGCGCTCTGCCGAGCGTCGTGGGCGGTTACGTCGATTTTCCCGTGATCGCGGTCCCGACGAGCGTCGGCTATGGTGCGAATTTTGGTGGTCTTTCGGCCTTGCTTGGAATGCTGAACAGCTGCGCTTCCAACGTCGCGGTCGTGAATATCGACGCGGGATTTAAAGGCGGCTACCTCGCCGGGATGATCGCGGGCCGAAAATAAAAAAAAGAAACGTAAAATCTTTCTGGTATATAATTAATTAACTGAAAAGTTCCTTCCGACCTCTTTCCCGACTCTGACCAAAGAAAGAGGCCGTTCCTTCCTCCCCGTTTTCAGGACTTTGCTCATGAAAAAATGGTTCCTTCTCGCAGCGTTGCTCGTCGCTTCCCCCCTTTGGGCCGCGTTCCCGACCGACGACGCGGTGGCGCTCTGGCATTTTAACGACTTGAACGACGCGAACGGCACGAACAGCGTGCTGGAAATCGGCGGCGGGGACGGAAAAGTCCAGCTTGGGGTCGAGCTTTCCGAGTCTGAAACGGCGGAATCGAAACTCCGCGGCGGCGACGGCCGGGTGGCGAAGATCCAGCGCGGCGGTTTTCTGAATGCGAATCAGGGCGCAAATAGCGAGCTGAACGTTGGAAAGAATCGGCTCTCGATCTACCTCCGGCTCCGCCTGAACCTTTCGGAGGGTGCCAACGACTGCCCGATTTTCGCGAAGCGCGGCGCAAAATGCGCGTACAATATTTTTGCCTACCGTGACTTTTTCGGGGTGGAGGTCAACACGACGAGGAACCTGCAGATGCTCAGCGGCCGCGCGCCGTTTGCCGAAATGCGTGCCCCTGCGAACGCCCTGACCACTTGGCACGACATCGTGGTACGTGTGAACGAAGGGAAGCTGGAATTCTTCGTGGACGGCCGGTGCGTCGATGAAGATTTCATTCTTGGGGACCTATGGCAGAACGACGAGCCGGTCCTCATCGGAGCGCAAACGGGCGGCGGAAGTTCCCGGATCGACGCGCGGTTTGAGGGCGAGATCGATACGGCGGCGGTCTGGAACCGGACGCTCAGCGAGGCCGAGATACTTCAGCTTTCGGGTGGGCCTGAACGTGCGGATTCCCGGAGCCGCGTGGACCGCGGAAACGGGGAAAGCCCGCAGTACTGGACGCCGCCAAACGGGTACTTCGTCGGCGATACGTTCCCATTCAGCCACGATGGAGTTTTTCACGCCGGCTACCTGCTTGACAAACGGCACCACGGCTCCAAAAACGGCTTCGGCGCGCACCAGTGGATGCAGATCACGTCCCGCGACCTGGTCCATTGGGAGCACCAGCCGTTCATCGTCCCGATCGAGTACCAGCAGGAAGGCTCGATCTGTACCGGTTCCGTCTTCTTCCACGATGGCAAATATTACGCTTTTTATGGAAACCGCTGGTCGAACGGCTTCAGCGAAAACGTGACCGAAATTCCGCAGGAGGGCCTGCTTTCCTGCTCGGTGAGCGACGACGGGATCCACTTCACGAAGACGCTCAAGCCGCTCTTCCCGACGCCGGAAGGCTACGGCCACGGGACGCGCGACCCGGTCGTTTTCCAAAACCCGCTGACGAAAGAGTTTCACCTTTACGCCACGGACTCGTACCAGGGCCGCGGGTGCTGGCTCCACGCGAAGTCGAAAGACCTGAAAGACTGGGAAATTCTCGACCCGGTGTACACGGACCGCGCCGGTCAGCCCGAATGCCCGGACTGGTTCGAATGGGGCGGGACGTACTACGTGATCGCGGGGCACGGAAACGGTTTTTACCGCGTTTCTTCCAGCCCGGTCGGGCCGTGGGAGGTTCCGCAGTGGCAGAACATTTTGATGCCCGGCGCGACGAAAGTCCCCAAAACGGCGGCGTGGAAAGACGGCCGGCGCCTCATCACCGGCTGGGTCGGGCTGGGCGGCTGGGCCGGAACGCTCGTTTTTCATGAATTGATCCGGCACAAAGATGGGCGTTTGGGGGAGAAATTCGTCCCGGAAATGATCCCGGCCACAGAAAACCCGGTCGTGGCCGAAACGGACGTGAAAGACGCTCAGAAAACGTGGGCAGAACTTCCCGGAAACGCGAGAATTCAGGCAGAATTGACGTTTGACCAGGCCCGCTGCGACGCCCTGCCCAAGTGCAAATTTCTGCTCGCGAATGACCTGGAACTCGCGATTTCACCAGTCCAGCGGGCGGCTGCAATCGGCGGGATCCGTCTGGAGCAGATCGATTTCTCGAAAGGAACCGTAACGATCGACGTGATTTTCAAGGATGAAGTCCTTGATATTTGCGTGAACGGCGAGAAAACTGCCACTTTTCACGTCATGAAGGAAGAAGCTCGCACAATTTCTTTTATGAATGAATTCGGTTCGATGGAATTGAAATTGCTCACTATCAGCCCCTTGAAGTGAAAAACACCCACCCATCAAACATCAGGAAGTTATTCCCTTCGTCAGCGTCATGAACGCGGTTTCCAGGTTGATCTCGTCCTCGTGGAGGGCGAGGAAACGGATCCCCGCGGAAGCGAGAAGGGCCGGGATCTCCGAGTAGTCCTCCACCCCTTCTTTGAGCTGGACCGCAAAGTGCGTCGCGTCGGAAACCTCGGCTTTTTCCACGATTTCCAGACTTTCCACCAGACGCGCTGCATGCTCGGCCGGATTTTTTCGGAATTCTTCTTTCGGCTGATTCTCCGCCATGGTCAGGTGAAGGCGCCCCGCCCGACGCACCTGACGCAGAACCTCCTCCACGTTCGCGTTCACGAGGAGTTTTCCGCGCTCAATGATCCCGATTTTGTTGCAAACGTCCGCAAGCTCCGGCAAAATGTGGCTTGAAACCATGATGGTTTTTCCCATTTTGCTCAGTTCTTTCAGCAGTGTCCGGATCTCAATTCTGGCGCGTGGGTCCAGACCGCTGGCGGGTTCATCGAGCAGCAAAACCTGAGGGTCATGAAGCAGAACACGGGCCAGGCCGAGACGCTGGGTCATACCGCGCGAAAGACTCGTGACCAGCGCGTTTCGCTTGTAGCCCAGATCGACCAGGTCGAGCATTTCTTCGCAGCGCTTCCGGCGGGCTTCCCCCCGGATCCGGTACGCCGCCGCGAAAAATTCCAGGTACTCGATCACCTGCATATCCTCGTAAACACCGAAGAAGTCGGGCATATAGCCGATCACCCGCCGTAATTCGGCCGCGTGTGTATATATTGAGTAGCCGCAAACCGTCGCTTCGCCCCAGCTCGGCTCCAGGAGCGTCGTGAGGATCTTCATCGTGGTGGTTTTTCCCGCGCCGTTCGGGCCGATGAAGCCGAAAACGTCACGTTCGCCGAGTGAAATGTCCAGCGAATCAATGGCGTGAAGAGAGCCGTAAACTTTAGTCAGGTCGTGAGTTTGAATCATAATAAACGAAAAACAAAAATGAATGGTACAGGGGTTTTATTTCATCAATCGACATTAATATAGGCCCTGATTACATTGACCCGTTTGTCGCGTGGGTCTTTCAGTTCTTTGCCGGGAATCTGAAAACTTGTGAAAAGCGGAGCCGGAGAGGAATCGGTAAATCCCAGCAAGATTGCCGTACGCGAGTTCAGCAGTTCTGAAGCGTCGAGGTTTTTCAGGTACGAATCGTTCAAAGTCGTGTAGGAACGACCACCGGCTTTTTCGTAGAAAAGAAGCGTCCTCAAAATGTACCGCAAATCGTGCGAGTTGGGAACGTAGGGACGATTTACACGGCGGACACCTACACTGTTCTTGATGGAGTGGTCTTCAATATAATCCGCATCAACCAGAAGGATCGAGGTCGCGAAATAAGGCGTGGAATCGTCGATCGTAAACGTTTCGCCAGGCGCAAGTTTGCCGATTTCATACGCCCATCCTCCGTAAAAAACGATACAATGCTCCAGCGGAACGGAGAGCGGATTGCAGATCTCACCCTGCACACGGGAACGATTTACATCGTGGAAGGTCCCGAAAACGAACCTGGCGTCATGCCTGAGCCAAAACCTTTGACTTGCACAGAAACTTTTCGTCGAACGTGCGAAAAATGGGACTTTTTTCAACCCCCCATCGATTTCCGAGTAGCTGGAATCGGTTCCTTCCTTTAAACTGGAATCGGAGTTGGAACCTGAAACCGCAGTAAGGAGTTGAGAGTCCATCCCACCAAGATACGTGCCGGGAAGTCCGAACCAATGGACCTGAGAGGTTGGAGCGTTTTCATCCGAAAGTAAATCATTCTGAATCAGTTCCAAATTTAAATCGAGGTTTGAAACTACGGGTGACCATACGTTTCCCCAGAGTGATTGTCGCACGGCCCCTGTTTCCTGTACGTAATCTACGACTTGAACCTGATTCAGCCGTACATCACTGTCCGTTTGGGCCAATGCCCACAGGAAAAGCGCTCCGCCTGCCGAGGCCGCGAGGAAAAGCCCCCACGAGGCCGCTTCACCTCCGTGCGGGAGTTTTTTGCACAAGAACCAGCACCCCGGCCCGATGATTCCAAGATAAATCAGGAAAAAAAACGTCAAAAGCGCGAAGGAAACCGGTTTCACTCCTTCGAAATCGTCGAGAGCGCTGCGCAGCTGACCTGAAATGTCATCGTAACCGAGAGCCATCCCACGGATTTTTTTATCGTTGAAATCTTTTGATCGTTCTGTAAAACCCAGGAGGGAAGCCAACAGGTTACCTCGTCCTTCCCATTTCGCCAAAGCTGGATGATCCAGATCAAGAGCAAGCCAGTGAACAGTTCCGAGTTCCATATTTTGACGTAAAACCAGTGGAAGATCAAACTGTTTCGCCCGTACGTCGAGAGAATCAGGAAAGTCTGTAAACTTAGAAACTGGAATGCGATATTTTTCGGAAACCCCCAAGAGAGTGATCGGAATTGGCGACTGGGCGAATATCTCCAGGGCAGCAGTTTCCCGAACCGGGAGAACTTTTTCCAGTTTTCCCGGTTGAAATGCTTTCCACTGTGGGAGCTCCGCCCATTTCTGTGCGTTTTTACCGATACTCAGGACGGCAATTCCACCAAGCCGTACCCACGAATCTAAAACCGCGGTTTGCTCCTTTGACCAAGAGTTTAAAACGGATTCGTCGTCGGTAGTGACGACCAAAACGTCCACGAGTTCCCAAAGGGCAATGTTTTGTGGAAGCTCGGCGGCAGAAGCGAGACGTACCACTTTCGGTTTTCGGTCAGCCGGACAAGCCATTTGGGCTACACACGCTTCCAACCCCGCATCTGTCGGCCCTACGACAAGAAAAATGTCTCTCGTTTCGGTTAGTGCCCCTTCCACCAAACCTTCCGATTCGTGCACGAGTTTCATTTCCCCTTGGGTATCAGATTCCTCGAAGATTTTTAGCCTGTACTCTCCCCGGGAGTGGCCGAATCTGGCAGGAAGCTCAACTACAGCGGGAAGGGTGACCGAGAAAGAAAGATCGGAACGTACAGGAATTCCGTCCGAATCCGGGATTTCCAGCTCAATACGGCCTTGAAACGGCTCGGAATCACCGGGGGAAGGATTCAGATGAATACGAAATGGAATTTGACGCCCGGGTTTCCAGACTCCCACATCCAAAGATTTTCCAGACGAGGAACCATCCAATGCCGGAATCCCAACCGAAACGCCGACGTTCTGCCCGTCCAGCGCACCAAGTACGTGCTGTGCGGGAAGGAAGAAAAACGCCAAAAGGGCGAAAATGAAGGAAAAGCGGTGGAAAAAACGCATAAATGGCTCCCTGGAAAACACAAGAGTCGAAAATGAAATAAAAGGGGGCCTTATGGCTTCTCCGAGTCGGGACACTCGCAGACATATTTCCCGCAGCCTGGGCAGCCGTCGCCGTACTTCGCGCGAACCGCCTGGGTCAGATCGATCCCCTTCACATTTGCGATGGTCGTGAGCCAGGCAAGAACGTCGGCGAACTCCAGCGCCAATTCCTCTTTCGATCCTTCGCGTAAAGCCGAGGCTAATTCGCCGACTTCTTCCATAAGCCAGAGAAAAGTTGCCTCAGCACCGCGGGCTGCGTCTTTTTCGTAGTACATTTTCCTGATAAGTTCCTGAAAATCTTTGATCGAAATGAGTTTTTCACTGGTATCCACTGATTGAGTCATTTGTTTGTCTCCTTGAAATAAGGTAAAATCAATCTATTAATTATAAAAGAAAACCAAATTTTGTCAATTCTCTGCATTAAGGAAAACCCGGGATTTATGCCATTTTCACGATTTTTTCAAGAAACTGGCGATTTAATTGAAGAAAAATGGGAAATTTCTAACATTTGAAGGGATTTTTATGATTAAAACTTTTAAAACAGCCGAAACGATTAAAAAGACGAGTTTTTCATCCTGTAAATAGGTGTAAGAACCATGAAAAAGAATCAATCCTTAATCGCCCGGATTATTTATTTACTTTTGACCGCAGCCATTTTGTGTGGTTTTTGTGCTCTTTTCCTTGGAGTCGGCCACACTTTTAACTGTTTTTCGCCCAATGGATCCAGTCAGGAAAAAGAATCCCGGACCCCTCTGAATGCCGATCCTTTTTTGCAAACGGCTCAGTTTTCGGACGAAGAGGTTTCGCAAACCATTGCGCTTTACGAGTCGGGATTAACGGGAGTTTCAGCTCGTTTTGGAAATAGTGTACTTGTTCAGGATGCCTCGGCATCACTGGAGGATTCATTCGATTCTCAACAGTCCATTTTTTCAACCGCTCCAGTCATACTGGGAATGCAAGTCGGAGATCAAGGTGGTACTTCGGAATTGGTGCTTCCACCCAAAAGTCCCAATCCTCTTGAAGCTGATATTTGGAAAATTGAAACTTCGTGGGCTTCCCATACGCATCCTACGGGTGATCAGCTTCGGAAGGTCCTCTTTTTCCGCAAAAATGGAAATCAATGGGAAAAATCCGATGTTAAGACTTTTCTGGAGACGCAGGGAAGTACTCAGCCGGTGATTTTTTACGTTCACGGAAATCGAACGGAAATAAATACCGCGATGGTTCAAGGGATGATGGTACTGAGAAATTTCAGGAGCAGTGTTCCTGCCAGGCTCGTGGTTTGGAGTTGGGACGCTGAACGTATTTCAGCGCGGCCCCGTATTGAGTACTCGACCAAAGCAAATTATGCAGATTTTCAAGGTTTTTATATTGCGAACATCCTGGGTCAAATGAACGAAAATGCCCCAGTTTTGCTCGTGGGACACAGTTTCGGGACACGAGCGGTTTTAAGTGCCTTGCATCTGTTAGGGAAAGGTCGTGTCGGGAATCAGACACTCGAATCCGCTTTCCCTGTTGAACCGCAGGAAATTACGCTTGATTTGAAGAAGAAACTGGGAGCCCAGACAAAAGAAAAAGTGAAAAAACTTCCGAGGCTGAACGCCCTGCTCGTCGCCGCTGCGATTTCGTGCAGCGCAATGGTCCCTGGCGCAATTTATGACCATGCACTTGATACGGTTTCAGAAATGTACGTCACCCAGAATGGAGCGGACCCGGCCCTGAAATTTTACCCTCTGATGAATGGTCCACGTTTCCGGTTACCGGAAGCCATGGGTTACGTTGGCCCCGTTTTGAACAAAGTCCAAAAGGAAGAGAAGGAAAAAGTTCAAGTGATTCGACTGGAATACCCGACGCACCAATTCCTCGAGTACATTTCAATGCAGTGCGTACAGAACGGTTTGCAGTTTGATTGATCCCTGAAAGAAATAATTTGATGGGAGTAAATGGGAGTGACGGGCAAATGAAAGAAACGGGTTGAACCGTTCATCCATTCGCCCGTTTCTCCCTTTTTATGCCCTCTATAATTCATAATTCATCATTCATAATTCATAATTAGCGCTTTGCGTTTTCCATTTCCCACGCGGCCACGAGGTAAAAGATCCCGCTTGTTGCGACCCTATCCGGGTTCAGACGGAGAATGGCGCGGCGCAGCAATTCATGGCTCTGGGCCGGAAATTCCCGGGTCGGGCAAAGCAGCTGGGTCATGGCGGCCTCACCGGTCTGCCTCGGATTGTACCAGATCTTCCGGCACGGCGTGGCCCACGGGATCCCGCCCCCTTCGACGCGCCAGTCTTTGAAAAGGAATTCCATCTCAAGCCCCTTGGAATCATTTTCGGCCCACTGAAGCCGTTTTGCGGCCACGTCGAAAAGGATTTCCATCGTTTGCTCCATCTTCTGACGCAAAACCGGGTCAGTCTCCAGAAGCCGCAGTAGCTCGAGCGACGCCTGCGCCTGAAGCATGGCCCAGCCCGCCACGCTCTGAAGGGCCTCGGTGTTAAGCGACTGCTCAACGGCCGGCGCGATGTATTTCCGGTACTCGGTGTAGTACGTTTCCGACTTTTGTTTCAGCCCTGCGTTTGAACTCCTCCGGCAAACGTCCCACGCCGCGGCGTAGATCATCGGCAGACGCGCCGCCTCGTGCGGGTCCACGTCCCACATTCGGGCGATCCCGCGCGCGTTTGGCTTTCCGTTTAGGTTCAGAGAGTCGTAACGATTGGCCGGTGTGACGTTCCGGATCATTCGGTCGGCGATGAGACTCAGAACGGCGGCGATCTCCTCAAGCTCTTTTTCATCGCACAGTTCCGAGACCGAGTAGTGCCACAGACCGTGTACCGCGTGCGTGTACTGGTCGCGTGAAGTCCCCGGGTACACGGATTTCCCATCCGTCGGGCAGACGGCTCGGGCGACGAAACCCGGGTCGGAGTGGACGGTCGTGCAGAGCTTCACGCCGAGCAGGATCTCGTGAGCGCACCGCTTCATTTCGGCCTTTTCCGCTTGGGTTTCAGCCGTTTTCGCGCGAGCCAGGATCCCCTCCATCCACGTGCCGGCAAAAATCATTCCGTCTTCCATCCCCGTATCGTAGCCAAACTCGTTCGGAACGTTTTTCTGAATTTCTTCTGGCGTGGGAAGATGCTTCTGCCACTGCCCCGGCTCCCAGCTCGTCAGGTAGTCGTAGAAAGTGTGCGTCTGGGGCACGAAAAACCGCTCCCAGGAAACGTCCCAGAGCGCCCGTTCCACCGCTTCAGCTTGAACGTCCGCCTCATCCTCCGCAAAGAGAGAGACCGCGAGGAAATTTACAAGCAAAACGGTCAAGAAAAAAGGGAATTTTGTCTTCATTTGAGAGTAAAAGGAGGGAAAGGAGGAGTGAGAAGTGAAAATGAAAGGCGGTAATGGAGGCCGGAGGCCGGAATTACGCGCCTTTTCAAGGTTGAACTCATTCTGAAACCAACATTACGCGCCAGTGCAACTCCTAACTCCTCACTCCTCACTCCTAACTCCTAACTAATTTAGTGCGTCATATCGTGCGTTCCGTCCGGGCGCAGCTGGTCCACCGTCGTTTTGAAATCCGGTTTCACGATTTCTTCCATTTTTTCGTGTTTGGTCGCCTCAATGTCTTCTTCACTCGGCTCACCCACATAAACCAAGACCTTGGCCGGGCATTTCTCGATCACGGCCTGGACGTCGCCCGCCCCGTAGTGGTCGTAATCGATCGTGGGGAGGTTCGTTCCCATGTGGAACATTTCGGCATCCCTTCGCTGGCAGCCACCGCAGCCAAGGCAGCCGATCTGGCAGACGGCTTTAACGTCCGGCCCTTTTTCACGATTGGAACACGAGACGGCCAGAATTCGGGATTTTTTGAACGGAATGATCGAAATGATGTGGCGCGGGCAGACCGATTCGCAGGCGCGGCAGCCAACACAGTTATGATACTTTACGCTGGCAAGACCGTCTTCGACATGGATCGCGTCATGGGTACAGGCGCGTGAGCAGTCACCAAAACCAAGGCATCCGTAAGTACAGGCCTGGATCCCGGAAACCAGATTGGCTGCGGCACAGGTCGGTTCGCCCGTATAGTCCTGCACTCCGACACGTACAAAACGATTTGCGCTGCAATGAACCACTGCCTTGTAGGGAAACGTTTCGCCGGCATCGCAGCCCAAAATTTGAGCTATTTCCTGATTCGACTCTTTATTACATTGGGTACAGGCTCCGGGCGGAGCCTCGCCGCTGGCGAGTTTTGCCGCGTACTCACTACAACCAGCATACCCACAGGCGCCACAGTTTGCGCCGGGCAAAACATCTAAAAGCCGGGTAACCTTGGGATCGACTTCCACCCGAAACGCTACATTGGCCCAACCGAGGATCCAACCCAAAACACCGGCAAGAACCAGCATAATACCAACGGCTGTAAGAATCGAAATAACGGTAATGGACATGATTTCCCTTTTAAATAGTTAGGAGTGAGGAGTTAGGAGTGAGGAGTTAGGAGTGAGGAGTGAAATGGAAGGCGGTAATGGAGGCCGGAGGCCGGAATTACGCGTCTTTTCGAGGGTTGAAGTCTTTCTGTAAACCGCGTTACGCGAAGCGAAACTCTTCACTCCTAACTCCTAACTGAATTCAGATTTCCAGTTTCCACGGCGCTCTGTACTCGTAGCTCAGCAGCTCGTTGGCCGCGTCGCAATTCGTAAAGCGTTCATTTTCGGAATCCCATTCCAGACGCTGCTTGACGGCGTAGGAAATATTCGCGAGGTGGCACATTGCGGTGGAGCGATGCCCGATTTCCACATCGGCGGTCGGAAGTTCCCGGCTCCGAATGCAGTTCAGGAAGTTCAGCGCGTGCAGACGTTCCGTTTCCAGCAGCGGTGTGCCGGGGAATTCCAGAGCCTCTTTCATGCGCGGACCCGGTTCGGCGAACTGGCCTCCACGTTCCGGGTAAACCTTCACGCCACGATCCGAAATGTAGAGCGTGCCGTCCGTCCCGCGGAATTCCACCTCGCCGATCTGGCGGTAGTTGGCGTCCGTGGCGCACATCGGGTTCCCGCACGCCTCGCCCTGGGTGAACGTCATGAGCCGGCCGGACTTGAACTGGAACACGCAGAGCATCGTGTCCGGGATCGTCCGGTCGTCGTCCACTGCGAAGTTTCCGCCCATCGCGCAGACGCTTTCCGGCCATTCCTCGTGCAGAAGCATCCGCATGGCATCGAAGTAGTGCACGCCCCAGTTTCCCGCCTGCGACGAGTAGCCGAGCCACCAGCGGAATTTGTACGGCGCGATGTTTTCCTGGTACTCCTGCGCCGGGCGCGGCCCAACCCAAAGATCCCAGTCGAGATTTTCCGGCGGCGCGGACGGTTTGCAGCGGCCGATCCCGTTCGGCATCATGTTGCTCATGCGCCAGCTGCGGGAAAGAGTCACTTTGCCGATCATATCTTCGATGTGGCGGTTCATCATATCGACGTAATGCGGCGCACTGCGGCGGTGCGTTCCGACCTGAACGACCCGTTCGTACTTCCGGGCGGCCTGGACCATGACGCGGCCCTCGTGGATCGTCGTGCTCATCGGCTTCTCGACGTAAACGTCCTTTCCCGCTTTGCAGGCCTCGACGGTCTGAATGGCGTGCCAATGGTCGGGCGTGGCGAGAACCACCGCGTCAATATCGGAACGGCTCAGCAGGTCACGAAAATCTTTCACCGCCACGGGCTTTTTGCCGTGCGCGTCGTGAACTTTTTCGAGCGTCAGTGCGTCAATGTCGCACAGGCCGGCGACTTCCATTTCGGTCGGATTCGCCTCAAACGCGGTCAGCAGCTGGCCTCCGCGGTTGGCGATTCCGATGTGGCCCGTACGAATGCGGTCGTTCGCGCCGATTATCCGCGCATGGGAGGTTTCCGTCTGGAGGGCGGCCAACCCGAATCCGAGGGCGGAAGCGGCGGCCGATTTATGAAAATTACGGCGATTCATTGGGTTTTCTTTCTTGGTTTGGTGGGCAGGAAAAACTAACTGGAACCATTTTAACCTTTTTAAAATGATTTGTCAAGCGGGGTGGGAAAGAAAGTCGATGAAAAGTCTGGATTTTGTGCCCCTCAGACGATCAAAATTTCCCCCACTCAAAGGCTTTTGCATGAAAAACCTGATTTTCGCGCTGATTCTTGCGTTTTCATTCCTCTCGTTCGGCTTTGGAGAGGATTTTCATCTCATTCAGGCCCTCGCGCCCTTTACGCTCGGGACGAGGCTGGAAATCCCAGTCCCTCTGGAAGTTTTGAAGAAGGGAAAAACCGAGATCCACGTCTCCGTCACCAACGAATTTTGCGGCTGGACCGTCGTGAATCCGCGGAACGTTTACCTGACGAACGGCTCGCAGAAGATCCACCCGGAACCTTTCGGGAAAGCCGACGGCGGAAACTGCGGACGGATCGCGCCCGACGAGGAGATCACGCTCGGGTTTACGCTCCCGGACGGGTTTTTGAAAGACGCTGCGCCGGATTCGGTCAAGCTCGTTTTTGAGGCCGGGATTTTCAGCTGGGAAACGCCCCGCGGCGAGTTTGCGCTTGAGGCCTGGACGGGTGAAAAACTGCGCGTCCAGTCGGAAACGGACCCGTACGGGCGTATCGTCCGGCTGAAAATCTCGGGCGTTTTGAATATTCAAAAGGCGATTCTGGAGCTTCCCGACGGCGATCGGCTCGAGGTTTCCGGGGAGGTGGAGCCGCGTTTTCTGTTTCGTTTTCCTGTCCTGCAGAAGGGCGCGCGGGATTTCCCGGTCGGCGTGACGCTCGAAACGGCTGGCGGAGCCGTGCGCAAGGAAAAAGTCCGGATCCCCGTGCCGGAAATTCGGAACGGGGCGCCTTTGGCGGACGGAGAGATCCTGGTCGGCGTCTGCTTTTACTCATCGTTTCGTCCGGAGTTCATGGACGATTTTTTGAGAGAAAAGGGTGGAAATCTGGCGGTTTTCTGGCCCGGCGCGCCTGAAAAATCATCCGATCCGGACCTTTTCCAGAAGTACGTTGCGCGGCTGGCGGAGGCTGGCGTTTATTCCATGACGATCTACCAGAACGCGCCGCACGAAAAGGTCAAAAAGCTGAACGAAGCGGGAAAAAACCGGTACTTCCTGCAAAATAATATCGGGGAGTACGCCAGCTACATGTACCAGGGGATCGACTCGGCGCGCGCCTGCCGGGTCCCGCAGGGAAAGGACCTGATGGACTGCCGCGACTTCTTCGTGAACGAGTATATTCCCCGCGCGCTGGAAATGTACGCCCGGAATTACCCGTACTTTTTCTCGACGTCCGGGGCTTCGCTCGCCCATTACGAGCTGGAAGGCGGGATCCCGTTCATCTGCTCCGAGCTTTACGCGATCGGGGCGCAGAATCTCGCGTGGGCCAGTTCCGAAATGCGGGGGGCTGCGAGGCAGTGGAAGCCCGAGTTCTGGGGCGGCTGGCTGGCTCACGAGTGGCAGACGTGCGCCGTGCCGTACCAGTGCGAGCAGAAATTCCGGCTTTTGCGCGCGGGATTTCTGCAGCAGTACCTCATGGGCAGTTCGCTCATGATCCTGGAGTCCGGCTCCCAATCGACGCAGGCGGGCGAGTACACGGCCGAGTCCGGAAAGCGTAATTTCCCGTACGAGCACGAAATTCCGGCCCGGTACCGAGCGGAAGTGAAGCGGTTTTACGATTTTGTGCAGAAGTCCCCGAAACGGACCGGCTCGCCCAAAACGGCCATTGCGCTGGCGCTCGGAAACGGCGACGCGTACGTGGGGCTGAACCTTTCCTTCCCGGTTTGGGCGCAGCACGAAAATGCCGCGAAAGACCCGCGGTGGCGGTACGGCGACGCGCAGAAATCGTCCGCCCTGCTCCAGAATATTTTCTGCCCCCTGGCGGCCGACGTGCTGAAGCCGTACTCGAACCACTGGCTCGCGGGGAGCCCGTACGGCCAGGTGGACGTCGTGGGGATCGACGATCTGACCCGGCTGGAAGATTTGAGCCGGTACGAACTGATCGTTTATGGCGGCTGGAACTCGATGGATCCCCGCATTTTCAGGCTTTTGCAGCGGTACGTCGAAGCGGGCGGCGAGCTGGTTCTGGCGGTCCCTCATCTTTCGATCCGAACGGACTGCGAGGGAGTCAACTACGGCGTTTCGGACCTGATCCAGGGCGGTGACCTTTCGGGCCTGATGAACCTGAAAATCACCGGCCGAAAGGGGAATTTTGCGGAATTCCAGCCGATTCCGGGGGTGGTCCAGCCGGAAATCCTCGAGACGCAGGACGGCCAGCCGGTCTGGGTCAGCCAGAAGTCGGGCAAAGGGCGCGTCTCGCTTTTCCTCGGGTGGGAGTACCCCGGCCAGGAAAAACTTTCGCCCCTTTTTGAGGCCAAAGTGCGCGAGACGGCGAGCCGGTTCGTCGGTTCCGTGAGGGTCGAGACGGCGCCGGAAAATCAGGCCGCGATCTCGTGGGCGGTTTACGACGACTGCGTCTTCATCCTGAACCTGGACTCGGCGCGGGAAATTCCCTGCGTGCTTCACCTCGGCGAAAAGAAACAGGAAATCGTGATCCCGCCGACCGAAATGGTCCGCGTGGAGCGTTAATGCGTCCAGCTCAGGGTTTACTTCCAGCTCACTTCAACCCCCAGCCATTTCAGGAGCGCAGATTCGGCGGATGATTGCGGATTTAAGCAGATTTTTTAAATATCAAAAAGACTTCAAGCCCTTTTCAAAGAGGGAACACGGAGTGGTTCTGATCTCCATTTAAACACGGATTTCCACGGATTTAAGGGATTAAAAGGATTTTTAAAGAAAGACTTCCACTTTTTTCTTTATTTCTTTTAAAAATCCGTGGAAATCCTTTTCATCCGTGGAAATCCGTGTTTAAATAAAAGCCTGGAACTGAAACGGGCGTGGAGTTTAGAAAAGGCGCTTTCCGGAAAATTCTTTAAATCCAATCCGTTTCATCTGCATCCATCTGCTTAATCTGCGCTCCCTTTGCGGCTTCGGGCTTTCCTGAAGGGCTTGAGTCTCGCGTACACCGGGCTCTTTACTTCACCCGCGGCAAACCATCGACCCATTCCAGCTCGACGCGGGACAAAAACCAGGACTTCCCGTTTTCGTCATTTCCCTGGAAAAAGAGCCAGGTCCTGCCGGTCTCCGGGTCGATGAAGACGCCGGGGTGGCCAGACTCGCTGGAATTCCACTGACCTTCCGGGCCATTGGTGATGAACGGAACGTTCCAGACGCGCGTCCAGTGAATGCCGTCCTCGGACTGCGCCAGCCCGATGTGCTGCGGGTGATTATTGTACCCGCCCGCGTAGAACATGAAAAGCTTCCCGTCCCGCTCGCAGACGGACGCGGCCTCAATGCAGCGCGTCTCCCACGGCAGTTCCGGCTCCAGGATCGGCTGATCCCACTGCTCCCATTGGTCCGGGCCGAGATTTCTGCGGTCCGGCGCCACGGCGACCATCTGCTTCTGGATCCTCCCCTCCGGGCCCCGGGTGGCGGCGTAGAGGAAACATTTCCCCCGGAACTCGATGACGTCCGCGTCGATCGCCCGCCCGTTGTTCCAGTCCCCTTTCGGGACGAAAATCGGCCCGGGAAACCCGCTTTTGAAATTCAAACCATCTTCGGACGTCGCGTAGTAAATCTCGTTCGGCGTCCCTTTTTTCCACGACTGATAGAACAAATGGACCTTTCCGTCCCAGACTTTCGCGCAGGGGGCGCCCATTTCCATCTGCCCCTCCTCCACGAACGGCATGACCGCCCCAACGGCCGTCCAGTGGGTCAAATCGTCGCTCGCCGCGATGCCGATGAAGTAGTGGCTTTTCTTTTCGGGATCGTTCGGGAAAAACGAAAAATACATCAAGTACTTCCCCCTGAACCGGATGACGCTCGGGTCCTTGGCGAAGCATTTCCCCTGATTGTTGAGCAAAGCGAACTTCATCGCCGGGTTTTTCAGGCTGGGATGGTCCGGCGGCGTGATCGCGTCTCCGGGCTTATATTCCGCGAAAGAAGCCGGGGCAAAGAGGATCGAAACCGCCGTCAGAACGATGAAAAGAAATGGTCGCATGATTTTTCCTCCGGGATAAAAAACTGGAAGCCTGAAGTTCCAGGGCAAACTCCAGGCTCTCGAATACTCAAACTAAACCGAAAGGTTTATTTGCAGATCTTGATGTTACGATAGAAGACCGAGGTGTGACCGTGCAGTCCCTGGAAGCCGATGTAGCCTTCCAGATCGGCGTCGGCCAGAGCTTTGCCCTGGAATTTGCCTTCGATCTCGGTTCCGTTCGGGCTGATTTTCTTGTCCGTCCACTGTTTCGTGTCCATTTCGTTCACGAATTCACCGTTGAGCCAGACTTTAATGACGGAGCCTTTGCACTCGACTTCCATTTTGTTCCACTCTCCGGCGGGCTTGGAGACGTTCTTCGCGGGGGCCTGATAGCCGTAGAAGGCAGCGTTGTTGTGGTAGGTCGGGGTCTGGCCGGCATCCTCGAGGAGCTGGATCTCGATCGTGTTGGGGATCCAGTTGCCTTTGTCGGAGCACTTGATCAGGAAGCCCGCGTTGGCTTTCGGGGACATTTTGTACTCGAACGAGATTTTGCAGTCGCCGATTTTTTCCTGGGTCCAGATGGCGGCGTCGCGTTTGGCGGAAAGCACACCGTTCTCATCGAGGGACCAGACGGCCGGGTCGTAGTCGGCTTTTTCCAGTTTGTCACCGAAAAGGGCCTCGGCGGCATAGCAGGAAGCGCACAGCGCGAAGCAGGCGCACAGGGTCAGGACGATTTTTTTCATGATTTCTCCTTGAATAAAAAACAAAATGGAAAGATTGGGTGATTTTGAAAACACATTAAGGAATTGAATCTTTGAGTTCATTCAGTTCCTTTTTTAACTATTTTATCATAACGGAAAGAATCGTCAACCCACCGCCCCTCAAAAAATGAAAAAAATGATGAAATGTATTTTTTGTGAAGTTTGACAAAAATCATAAAAGGGAGTTTTTTTACTCAAATTTACAGGCCCTTCCATTGACAAAAGAAAATTTTGCTGTATAATACCGAAAAATTCCAAACGTATTTTCAATTAAAATTTCATGGAGATTAAAATGAAAAATAAATCAAAACGCCGTCAAATCACGACCACTTTGAGCGCTTCCGTCGCTGATCGCATCAAGAACCTGCCGGAACCGCTGAGCAAGTTCCTCGACCACGCGATCATGAACGAGCTGAGCCGTTCCGCCACCGCAACTGCGCGTCTGGCCGAAGCGTTTCACGAGTGCATCAAAGCGGCCGTGCTCGACGCTCTCGAAGAATGGGAAAGTGAAAAGAAATAAATCAACAGAAATCACGCGCAGGCGAATGAGTCCGGACGATGGATATAGATTACCTCCTTTTTTTGCAAAGAATACGTGAGTCGTACGGTGCGGCTTGGGTCGATTTTTTCCAGTTCGTAACGGACGTTTCGCATATTTATATGATGCCGATCCTCTGTTTTATATATTGGAGTTTCCGAAAAGAGGACGGCAAATATGCGTTTTGGACCGTGGGTCTGTGCGGCGTTTTGAACAGTCTGATCAAAATGATCGCCTGCGTTTACCGTCCGTGGATCCGGGATCCGGCCATCGTTCCCCCTCCGGAGGCCAAAGCCGGAGCGACCGGTTACTCCTTCCCGAGCGGCCACACCTCCAACGCCACCGCCTGGCTGGGAATGTTGGGGATCCGGCATTTCAGGCGAAAATCCATCTTTCTGGGGAGCTTCTTTTTGATCGCTCTGATCGCGTTTTCCCGGAACTTTCTGGGGGTCCATACGCCCCAGGACGTTTGCGTCGGTTTTCTGGTTGGTCTGTTCGGGATCGGGGTGACTTTTCTCCTGCTGGGCTGGGAAAAGAAAGCGCCAAACCGCGACCTGATCCTTCTGGCCGGGGCCATCGCGGCCGTGGCGGGGTTTTTGCTTTACATTTCGTTCAAGAGCTACCCGCTGGATTACGTGGAAGGAAAACTCCTCGTGGACCCGGCGGTCATGGCGCTCGATTCCTGGAAGAACTCCGGCATTCTGCTCGGGGTGGTTTTGGGCTGGATCCTGGAGAAACGTTTTCTGAATTTTGTGATCCCATCTTCGAGCCTCATCCGAATCGCGAGATTTTTTCCCGGGATCGTAATCGTTTTCCTCCTCAAAAATCAGTGGCGGCCCATATTGCTTGGAGCCATGGGAGATCAGTGGGGGAATTTGCTCACGTTTTTCCTGATGTTTTTCTGGGTGATGTTCCTCTACCCGCTGATTTTCACGGGAATTGAGAAATGTTTCAGAAAACCGGAAAAAGCCGATTAAATCCAACCGGATTGAGGTGATCCATGTGCTGGAAAAAATGGTGGTTCGAGTGGGACGACTCCCTGGAAAAGAAGCTCGAGATGTACGGTAATCCCAAAGAACCACGACGTTGGGATTCGGAGCAAAAACGAAGGCGCCTGGAGTACCTGAACAATCTGAAATCCTTCCGCCTCTGTCCGGGTTATCGCAGACCATCCTTCAAAAAAACCAATATTTATCAGTTTTTAGCATTTTTGATATGGATTGTCCTGTTCACCCAATCCGAAATATCATCTTATGAATCCGTTTTATACTTTGCAATCCTTTATATTTTATTAATTTTCCTGGGTTTTCTACCCTCGCCTCGGGAACTTTACTTTAAGATAAAAAACCTCTTTTGCAAAAGAGAGGGAAGTGAATAAATGACGAAAAAAACCACCGTATTCTTTTCGATTTTGGGTCTTCTTTTGATATATGGACTGCTGGAATACGGCCTCAATTATGCCATGTATCTGGATTTGAATTCCGGAAAGACCCGAACGGACATTCAGTTTTTTCGTCTCACCGTGTGTTCCGGGAGTCCACAGGAAACGCCTTTCAGCCAAATGCTCGCTCAAACCGGCCTGACCCGCAGCGAAGCGAACTGGGTACATGATGGAACGTTTCAGGTCTGGTCCGACGGCATCATCCGGCCCAGGGAACATAAAAATACCTGTCCGAGATACTCGGAAATTCACGGCTGTGCCACTTTCATTAATGCTTGCGCAGCGTGTTTGCAGGATTTTGACGGGAAAAAGAAAGAAGACGTTTTGTCCTGGGAATTAAATCGCCTGAAAAACTTTGAGAAGGAAAAGGAAAACTGGCCGAAGCCTTACGACTGCGAAACAGACGGACTGCGCAAAAATCTGGATCGTATTCTCCCAAACGACCCCAATCAAACGGAGATCCCTTTACCATGAGAGACGTTTTGGCTTTAGTACTGATTTTTATGGCATTTTTCCTGCTGCTGATGATCCTGCCGCTAAGTGGTGTCCCTTGCGGGCTTATTCTCCTTTCAGAGTTTAGCCTTCTGCTCATACCGGGTTCCATCGCGCTGGACTTCATCGAGAATCGTTCCGAATTTTCCAATTCCAGAGCGGATATTTTACGGCGAAATGTCGCCTTTTGGACCCTTTTTTGTTTTTTACTGGTTTTGATCGCAGTATTCAATACCGAGGTGCGCGAAATGAGGTTATACCGGCTGATCAACTTCGGCGACCTCGTTTTCTACATTTTTACAGGAAGTTGTATTCTGTCCTTTTGTTTTCAGGTTTACAAAGCGTTTCAGAAGCGGATACGCGCGGATTTTTTATTGGCTTTGGCTCATTTGCTCCTGCTGGGAGACGTTTTCATCGCCATTTTTGTGTTTACGGACCCGATTTGCGTCATTTGAAGATTTCGGGGCACAAACGGGGAATTACTCAAACGGAAACTGAATCATGAAATATAAAGACCCAATGAACACGCTTTCCGATTACCTGCGAACGATTGATTTGTCCCCTCTCGATGTGGTCATTTTGAACGAATTAAAAATGGGACTTGCAGGGTTTTCGCTCCTGCTTTTGGTCAAGAGATTCGAAAAAGACTTTCAGGACGAACGTTTTCGCAGTGAATTGTACCCCAACGTTGAGATCCCGAAGAAAGTCGAGGCCCCCCGGATCAAAGAATCCATTCTTTGCCTGGTCGAAAAGGGCTTTCTGATCGAGTTCACCCAGGAAAACTTGCAGTTTCTGAATTTCCTGTTTGCCTCAGACCAGTTGAAGCCTTTTCGGCCGAAGATTTCGGTCGGCGATATCGGAATTTCCTGGTTGGGCTTTGCTGCCGTCAGGCAGATCCGGAAGTTTCTGAAACCGAAATGCAGTTTTCCGGATTGCGAAACGCGAGTTTTGTCCGACGAAAATCACCTCTGCTATTTTTCGTCAGACCCGCAGCTTATTCGGGAAGAGTTAGAATATCTCGACTTGAAAGAAGAACCGGTCATCGAAGAATGCGGCCCGTGGGTTTGCAGCGGCTGGTGGGATATACGCCCGTCGGGGTTTCGGTGTGTTGTCCCGATCCCCGAGGAGTTAAAATCAAACCTCCCCACAGAGGGCTGAAAGGCCCAGGGGAAGGTTCTTCGTCTTTTGTCTTTCTGATTCAGGAACGTCCGGCTTTATTTCGTCTCGAAAGCGCCAGTGACCGGCTTGCCGCGCCAGCACTGAGGAGCGTCAAGACCCAGGACCCACGCGATCGTCGCGGCCGTGTCGTAGTTCACCACGACGTCCTCGATCTCGCCCTTCTTCACGCCCGCGCCGTACAGGATGAACGGCGTTTCCATGTGCGAAAGCAGATCTTTGCCGTGGCCCTTTTCCGTTCCGCCGTGGTCCGAAACGAAAATCACCAGCGTGTCTTTCATGCGGTCGTTTTCTTCCAGGTACGTGATGATCTTGCCAAGCCAGGCGTCCAGTTTGCGCACGATGGCGTAGTATTCATCCGAGCCCCAGCCCACGGAATGGCCAACGTGGTCCGGCTCAGAGTAATAGACGAACGTGAGGGTTGGATTGTGGCCGAGGAAATCGATCGTCGTGTTGGTGAGCGCGTCGTAATCGTGGTCGATCCATTGCTTGAACTTGATCTTCTCACCGTCCACGAATTTGTCGAACTCCTTCCAGGTGGAAGCCAGCGCGGTTTCCGCTTCAGGTTTCTGGGTGTGGATCAGGTAGAAAATGTCCGGGAAGAGATTCCGCTCGGTGACGACACGGGACGGGATCTCCGGCGTGACCGAGCCCCAGTTTCTGTAGCCATGAAGCTCCGAACCGGCCCCCATCACGATCGAGTGCCAGTTGATCGAGCTGACCGACGGCAAAACGCAGCGGGTTTTGAGGGTCCACGCCCCGTTTTCTTTCATTTTCTTGAGGGTCGGCACTTCGTCCCACTTCACGTAGTGGGCGCCGTAGCCGTCCCAGCCGACCACCAGCACGTGCTTCACGCCGACCGGGGAATCAATTTGGGGATCTGCCGCGTAAAGAGCCGCGGTCATGCATACAGCCAGGAGGCAGGTAAACAAACGAATCATTGCAATCTCCTTAAAAAACTCCTTGAAAAAACTCCTTGAAGGGAATTAAAAACGCTGAATTTATTTGCACATCATCTCGAGGATCTGGACCCGCGCACGATCGGCGGCTCCGCGGTCCGTCGGATCTTCCCACTGGATCGACGGGAACGGGTCCTGAACGGACCGGATCGCCGCTTTCAGTTCGGGCGAGTCGCCGAGCTTCTTCCGCGCCATCACGATGTACTCGTAATCCTGCGCGCCGGCCGCGATCGCTTTCATGTGTTTTCCGTCTGTAACGGTTGCAACTTTCGGGTCGATGAAAAGCGGTGAGTACGAATTCCGCCCGAGGAAATACTCGGACCAGGAACTGACTCCGCCGCCGTCACCCATCGCCCAGAAGAACGAGGCGGTCGCGCCGATGTCCGCCGCGTGCCACGCCTGCAGGAGCATGTAGCCGTACGGGTCGAGCAAACGCTGCGGGCCGGAGCAGGAGTAAAGGTTCAGCTCGCGCCCTTCTTTACCTTGGTTGGCGTAGAATTTCGCGAATTCCTCCGGCTGCAAAAGCCACGCGCGACGGTTCGGGCACAAAACGTCGCAGGCCGCAAAGAAGTCAAGCGGCGCTTGATCAAATTTCGTCCAGCACGGGTCCTCCCAGACCTTCACGCCCGGGCACGCCTCGTGGATCGCGGTGCTCCACTCGATGAACGACTCCGTGTTCTTCATCGTTTCGTTCGGCTCGTCGTGAAGCAGGAGGTTGATCTGGTCCGGCCGGATCCCGAGTTCAGCCCAATGCTTCGCCCAGGCTTCGAGCCAGCTGGTGATTGCCTGACGGAACTCCGGCGTTCCGGTTTTCGTGCCGAGGAACGTCGGCGTGGTTTCACCGCTGCTCCAGCCGCCCAAGGCCATGAAAATGAAGTACTCGCGGACCTCCGACGGTTTCCAGAACTGGACCCACTCGTCGAACTCTTTCGTGTCAATGGTGACGGAGCCGTCCGCGTTCCGCTTGCAGTCACGAAGCAAAACGCCGTTCGTCGCCCACGGCGCGTTGACGTGGTGAGCCTTCAGGCATCGAATAAAATCGTCGCGGTTCAGGGCGTTCACATTATATGAGGCGCGGCCGTTCGTGTAGTCCCAGCCGCCGGTCATGAGCGTCGTTTTCTCCGGGAAAACCAGCGGGTAAACCGTCAGCGCGACGGGAATCTCCGCACTGGAACCGGACGTAAAGCCGATTTTTCCCGGGAAGGTTTTCTTCTGCGCGAGGTTCAGGTCCTTCGTCCGGAACTCGACCCAGACTTGCTGGACCATGCCCGGCACCAGATCGAGCTTGTACGTTCCATCCGCGCCGGGTTTCACCTCCGGCAGAGCGCAGGCGACCGGCGTCATGACGCCAGTATCGGTCCAAACTGTCCGGTAAACGGTCCAGTCCGCGGCATCCTGAAGGCCCTGGATCCGGAACGAAACGCTCTGCTTTTCCTGCGTCGTGTTAAAGAGGCAGAACGCGCCGGAGCGGGTTTCCTTCTGCATCGCGGCCACGCTGATTTCAGCCTTCGGAAGGTTTTTCACCGACGTGAAGTTTTCCAGCCAGTCCCAAATTCCGCTTCCGGAAACGAGGATCGGGGCGTCATTCGGCCGTTCCGTTTTCCAAAGAGCGGCCTGGATCCGGTAAAACTCCGCGTGCTGCGGGTTCAGCGGAAGAATGGAGCACGCATCCAGAGACTCCGGCTCGGTTTTCCCGGAACGCCCGGCGTAAAGCGTTTCGAGACGCTTGAGGAGGTCCATTTTGGCGGCGTCGCTGATTTCTGACTCCTGGATCACGCTTTGCAGGCTCGCGTAGTCAAGCTGCCAACGGCGTTGGACGCAGAGGTGGAACTTGACCGCATGGAAGAATTCCTCGATGCTCTGCGTTTCGGGCGTCGTGACCGTGATCTCCGCCGGGTCTTTTTCACCCTTGAAAACTCGGATCTCGTCCGTAAACGCAAAGGAGCCGGCGGCCAGGATCAGGAACCGGACGAACCGGCCCTTGGTTTCGAGTTTCTTAGAACTGAGCGTCCAGAGCGTGTACTTTTTCGGCGGCTGGCCGTGAATTTCGAAGTCGTCGGTCATCAGCTCGCACGCTTCACGGAAGGTTTTTCCGTCGTCGCTGACCTGCACAAAAACGGCCTGGGGGAATTCCACGCCGGCTACCCCTGCCGCGGTGGTCATTTCAAACCGGCTGATCGACTCAACGGCTCCCAAATCGACCGTAATGGCGCCGTAAATGGCACTGACCCAGCCGACCGTTCCTTTTTGAGTCCAGAAGTAGTCGGTGGTCGTCTTGCCGTCGGTGAGCTGGATCGTATCTTCCGGGTCCGTACAGTGAGAATACGTTGGCCGCGGCTGCAGCGTGTACGGCTTGTTCAGCGCGAGATTCACCTCTTCGGCCTGAAGAGCGGAAACACAAAAGAACGAAAGGATCAAAAAAACTTCGAAGAATTTGGATCGAAACATGGGTGGGCCTTTCAGGTGGGGAAAAAGAAAAATTTTGAGGGGGGGGAATACGGAGGGACGGCGCTTTCTGCGCCGTTTTTTGGAATGCGGCAATACAGAAGCCGAAGGCTTCCTTTGCCGCTTTCACTTAGCGACCTGAAAACGTGGCGGTGAAAAGGAGTTTTCTCGTGGGAAACGTCCAGCGTGCTTCAGCGGCAAACGCCTCTTCGAGGCGATATTGCCTCAAGGGAAAGCGATGAAGGTCGCTTGCGCGACTGTATCACCGCACTCCAAAAAAACCTTACATATACTGCCAGCCAACGACCGGAATGTAAACTTTGTACTCGCCTTTCTCGTTCGGCAGGGTCGGCGGAAGGGCGTCGAAATCCATCTTTTCCGGCTTGGGAAGCACGTCGTTCAGCATGTCGTCCCAAGTCACTTCCTTTCCGGTGTACGCGGCCAGACGTCCCATCAGAGCCGTACCGGTCGAGTTCGCCATATAGTAACCGTTATTCACATAGGTCTCGCCGCCCGAACGGATCGCATCGAGCAGGACTTTGTGCTCGATCTGGGTCCCGCGGAATTCACGGCGCTCACGGTCACGCCAGGCGTTCTCGCCGAAGATTTCCAGACGGCCGGCACAGTTCGCGATTTGCGCCTGACCTTTGGTTCCGTAGAGGTACGTGGAAGCGTCTCCCCACGTCCCGGCGATCTGGCGGGAGTTAGCCTGAAGGAACTGTCCGCTTTCAAACTCGTAGGAGACGGCCATCGAGTCGTACATATCGCCTGTGTCGGCTTCGCGGCGGGCGAGGCGTCCTCCCATTCCGATCGCGGATTTCGGAGTCGGGTCACCCATGCACCAGAGTGCGACGTCGATCTGATGGATCGTCACGTCGTTGATGTACTCGCTGGCCATCCAGCAGAAGTTGACCCAGTTGGTCATCTGGTAGCTCATTTCCGTGTCGGTTTCCCGGCGGGGTCTGGCCCAGAGGCCGCCGCCCATGCGGTTCGCCTTGGCAGCGATGATGTCGCCGATGGCGCCGTTTTTGATTTTCTCAACGAATTCCACCGTACCGGGCCAGTAACGGTTGCAGAGGCCGGAAACGATGTTCAGGCCCTTCTGTTTCGCGAGCTCGGTCGCTTCCAGCACCATTTTGATTCCGGCGCCGTCCACCGCCACGGGCTTCTCGGCGAAGACGTGCTTCCCGGCCTTGATCGCTTCCAGGAGCATCTGCGGGCGGAAGAACTGCGGCGTGGCCAAAATCACGGAATCCACGTCGCTTTCGAGGACTTTTTTGTAACCATCAAAACCCGAGTACATCGTTTCTGGCGTTACGGCGATACGGTCGCCCACATTTTCCTTGAGATTCTCCATCGCAGCTGCGACTTTTTCCGGGAAAAGGTCACACGAGCACGTGAGTTTGATGTTCGGGTCGATGCTCATCGCGTCCGCGACGGCGCCGCAGCCACGGCCTCCGCAGCCGATCTGACCGATTTTCAGTACGGAGGTTTCTCCGGCGTAAACCTGATTTTTCGCAGCAAAAGTAGCGATCGCAGCGGCCATGCCTGTGGTTTTGAGGAAGTTGCGTCGATTGGTAGCCATTGGTTGGTCCTTTCTTTGGTTAAAGGTGGGGAGGGAAAAATTATGAATTATGAATTTTGAATTATGAATTAAAAGGGAATCATCGAATCAGTTCCGCTTCGGGCTGGTTACGGCCGCCTTCGCTCAGGTCGGTGATCCCGATCAGCTCGTAGCGCATCGGGTGGGTTGGGTCCGTTGGGCGAAGCATGACGTTTTCAAGCGTCAGGCCGTCCACGTATTCCGCGTGCCAGATCCCGTCCGCGAAAACATGGAGGTCCACGTCCGAGAACCGGATGTTCTTCAAATGCGCGGTCGGTTTGCCAAGCATCTGCACAAAATCCACCTCGGGCCGGTTGAGCCAGATGCACGACTCGTCTCGGCGGTTCGGATCCATCTCCGAAACTTGCCGAAGCGTTCCGCTCACGTTGGTGATCGCAATGTCGCGGATCTCCGCCTCCTCCGTCATTTTGTAGTACATGTGGACGAAAATCTCGCAGTCAAGCGTAATATTATTAATGCGCACGTTCCGAATATCGACCCCGCGGGAACCTTCACGCCAGCTCGAAACGAAGTTGAACGCCGTGCGGGCGGTCTCGATCACGATGTTCGAAATGGCAATATTCTCCGCGACACCATCGCCCACGCCGAACCGGAAGCAGTTGCAGGGGGTCGAAAGGACGCAGTTCGTCACCGTGATGTTCCGGCACGGACGCGGATTCTTCAGGCGCTTCGAGTCGGCGCGGAACGTGATGCAGTCATCGGCGGAATCAATCTGGCAGTCGCTCACGGTCACGTACTCGCAGCAATCCAGGTCGATCCCGTCGCCGTTATGCGTGTGCGGGTGGCGGGAATTATGGATCCGGACGCCGCGAATGAAAACGTGCGTGCAGCCGTGGTAAAATGACGTCCAGTAGGAACTGTTCGTCAGCTCAATGTCCTGCACACGGACGTTCTCGCACTCGACGAAATAGACCATCTGCGAGACGCGCCACGGGATTTTGTCCTGCGCCGGGTACGGCACACCGTTCGGGTCGATCGTGAATTTCGAGCCGTTCCCATCGACGCAGCCCGGGCCGCGGAGAGTCACGTTTTTCTGCTCGATGCACAAAATCAGGTGCGCACCGTAGGAGGATTCGTTCGGATTTCCGCAGTTTTGCGGACAGATGTCCACCGCGTTGTAGTCCTCTTTATCGGGGCTTCCCAGGAGCGTCGCGCCCTGCATCAGGTAAAAGTCCACGTTGTTTTTGAGGAAAATCGAGCCGGTCAGGTACGTACCCGGCGGGACTACGACCGTTCCGCCGCCGCTGGCCGTGCAGGCGTCTATCGCCTTCTGGAGTGCCGCGGTGTCCTTCGTCACGCCGTCGCCCGCCGCGCCGAACGCCCGAACGTTAAATTCCGTCGGGGTCTGAGCCGGGACCTGAACCGGATCTTCCGCGGCCAAAACTAGCGACGTGAAACAGACGGCCGCAAGGAGGAGCGCAAAACAAAGGAGTTTGAAAGTTTTCATGAGTTGGACCCTTTATGGATTAATCACGCCAGTTTCCGGAAAATGTCTTTCAGCGCGAAGTACGCCTCGTCGAAAAGGGGCTTGAATTTTGCGTCGTAAACGGCCGTTTTTTCCAGATCCGGCGAGAAACTTTCCTCCGGCTGGAGGAATCGGTCGATGACCTGGAAGTTTTCAAAGAGGCCGACCCCCACGCCGCCGGTAATGGCCGCGCCCATGGAAGTCGCTTCTTCCAGAAAGTTCGGCTTCACGATGGTCTTTCCGAAAACGTCCGCGAAGATTTGGAGCCACAGATCAGTGCGCGCGCCGCCGCCAATGGCGATCAGCTCCTGAATATCGACCCGCTTCGTGAAGACTTTCAGAACCAGATCGAGGTTCATCGCGACCCCTTCCATGACCGCGCGGATCATATCGCCCCGATTGTGGTCGAGGGTCAGGCCGACGAAACTCCCGCGGGCGAAAGCGTCCCACCGGGGGCTGCGCTCGCCGATCAGGTACGGCAAAAACAGCAGTCCACGAGCGCCGGGCGGAGAAACTGCCGCTTCTTTTTGCATGGCCGGGTACACTCCGTCTTCCTTCCCGTAAAGGGTTTTGACCGCCCACGAAAGCGCGCCGCCGCCCGTCTGGATCGTTCCGGTCGGCATGATTTTTCCCGGCACGATGTGCGCGAAGTTGAACGTGGTCATTCCCTCGTCGTAGATCGGCTCGTCTGTCGTGATGGAGATCCAGGAAGAAGTCCCAAGCACGCAGTTGGCGACTCCCTCCCGGACGCAGCCGGTCCCGACGGCGGCGCAGGCTCCGTCACCTCCGCCCAGAATCACGGGCGTGCCTTCCAAAAGCCCCGTCGCGCGGGCGGCTTCCGGCGTAATTTTACCCGCCAGGTCAATCGAGGAGTGAAGCTCGGGGAGCTTCCGAATGTCCAGCTCCGCGATGTCCATGAGTTCCTGCGACCACTCGAGCGTGTTCAGGTCCATCATGCACGTGCTCGACGCGTCCGAGTATTCCGTGAGAAAATTCCCGGTCAGGCGGTACAGAATGAAGTCCTTCGCGTTGAGCATCCGGAACGTTTTCGCGTAAACGTCCGGGTGGTTCCGTTTCATCCAGAGGAGCTTGAACAAACTGTACGCCGGACTGATCCGGTGGCCGGTGATCCGGTAAAAATCGGTCTCGGCGATGCGCTCGCGGATGAATTTTTCCTCCTCGCTGGAGCGCATGTCGGCCCAGATGATCGAGTTGGCCAACGGCCGGCATTTTTCGTCCACGCACAGGCAGCCGAGCATCTGACCGCTGAACGAAACCGCCGCAATGTCCGCGGGATCGACGTTTTCCAGTAGCTTCCGGGTCGAGTCGCAGACGGCCCGCCACCAGTCCTCGGCCCTCTGTTCGGCCCAGTTCCCATTGGAAAGCAAAAGTTCATATTCCATCGTGACCGAAGCCACGAGTTTACCCTCCTCCGAGTAAAGCGTCGCTTTATTGCCGGAGGTTCCAAGATCGTGCGCAAGTATGTACTTCATAAGCGAATGAATAATGAAAAACGAATAACGAATAATGAGGAATTTACGGGGACGACGCTTCCAGCGTCGTTTAAATTAGGAATGAGGAATGAGAAATTGAAAAAGCCTTCGGCTTTTACGGGTCAAGGTTTTTCTGAAACGAACATTACGCGCCAGCGTAATTCCTCATTCCTAACTCCTCATTCCTCATTGAAGACGATTACATCATCCCTCCCATTCCCCCCATTCCTATACCTTGTACCATACCCATCCCCATACCGCCCATACCGCCGGGAGTATCCTCGAAACGAGTGGCCTTCCTTCCTTTCTGTTCCAGACGGAGGTCAGCCTCTTTTCCGCCATACGAGCGAAGGATGAGCTTAATGGAATTATTTCCGGAATGCGCGAAATTCATCACGGTACCCCCCCAGCTGGCTTTAGCATTCACCGGAACACCAGCTTTCAGGAGTCGTTCAACGAGGGAAACATTCTCACCCCAGACGGCCGCGAAAAGAAGCGTATGCCCAAAGGAATCCATCTGCTTCAGATCGGAATCAAACTTGACGATTTTGTCGAAAACCTCCTCTTTCCCGCTCATGGCCGCGGCGAAAAGGATGCTCTGGCCGCTGAAATTCACCCGCTTCGGGTCAAGTTTCTTCTCGAGCAGGAAGTCCACGATCGCCGGGTTGCCCGATTCTGCGGCGAGGAAGAGCGCGTCGCGGTCGTTATCCGTCACCACGTTCAGATCCGCCCCATGATCGACGAAGTATTTGACCATTTCCACGTCATCCATGACGGCGAGCAGAAGCGGGGTCCAACCAAAATCGGTTCTGGCTTCCAGGGGAGCGCCCTGCTCGACGAGAAAATGAACGATTTCTTCTTCCTTGGCCGCGACAGCCGCGTGAAGGGGCTGACCACCGTCATAAACCGTTTCGAGTGATGCGCCGTATTTTACCAAAAGTTTTACCCATTCGATTTTTCCTTGCCTGATCGCTTCATGGATCAGTGACCATTCACAAAACTCTGAATCCTTGGACATTTGGACGGTTTTCGCGCCGGACTTGAGCAAAAGCTCCGCGATTTCAAGCGTTTCCGGGTCGGAATCGAGCAGGTCTCCAATGATCGGCGAGTCTTCAAAATGCGCGTTCACATCAAGTTTCTGATCGATGAGGTACTGCGTGAGCGAGAGATTCCCCGCCTGAACGGAACAGTCCAAAAGAGTTTGGGAATCGTGGCTTTCTTTAAGACTAAAATCTTTGGAGACGAGGTATTTCACTATTTCGAGGACGGCTTCCTCATCGATTTTTCGCGCTTTGCCCTCCGAGGTGATCTCGATCGAACAGGCCAACCAGAGAAGGCTCTCGGAATCCGAATCGTCCGATTTCAGTTCAACCCCTTCCTCCTCAAAATACTTAAAGATTTTGAGTTGACCAGCCTCCAGCGCGGCTTCGAGAGCCTCCCGGCCGTCTGTGTCAAGAATATCCGGGTTGGCTTCGACAAAACGCTGAACCGCCTCCAGATTTCCTTGCCGGATGTAACGGAAAAGACGGGAATCCGAGGCACGGTAGAATGACCCAACCCCCGCGAAAACCGGAGTGATGAGCAGAAGGAAAGCCAAAAGAGCGAAATGAGGTTTCATTGGTTTGCCTTTCTGAAAGGGGTTAAATGAATACGGGGACGACGCTTCCAGTATCGTTTAAATCAGGAATGAGGAATGAACGCTCCGGGTAATGCAGGCGCAAGAAAGATTTCCTCAGTGTTTTTCATTTAGTATAACAAATCCTCAAGAAAATAAAAGCCCCCGGAAAAATTTTTCACGAAATTTTTTTCAGGAACTTGACTTTTACCGGAAACGTGCTATACTGAATTTTAAATTTCCAACTCCTAATTCCTAACTCCTAACTCCTAACTAGAAAAAATGCTTACAAAACCCGCAGAAGAATTAACTCTTGAAGAAATCGCCTCCATGATCGACTGCTCGGCGGTCCAGGCCCAATCGACTCTGGAAGACGCGCGTCAGACGATCGCTTACGCTGACCGTTTCAGTACCTCGGGGATTTTCCTCCTCGGGGGGAATTACGAGATCGTCATGCCGGAAGCGCTTGGGATGAACGCCCGGCGTGAAGCTGAAGGCAAACGTCAGATCAAAATCGGTGGAACGGTCGGTTTCCCCGACGGCGCACACCGCACGTGCGTCAAGGTTTACGAAGTCGAGCGCATGATCGAACTCGGCTGCAACGAACTGGACTGCGTGATGCAGGTCGGTCTGGCCATTTCCGGCGAGTGGAAGCGCGTCGAGGAGGACCTCAAGGCGATCCGCAAAGCCTCCGAAGGGATCGTCCTGAAAACGATCCTCGAGACGCCGTACCTGACGCCGGAGCAAATCACCATGGCCGCCAAAATCGCCTGCGGAGTCGGTTCCGACTGGATCAAAACGTCCACCGGCTGGCCCTCCTCGAAGAAAACGACCGTGGAGGACGTCCGCATCATGAAGGCCGCGGTCGGCGACCAGTGCGGGATCAAGGCCGCCGGCGGGATCCGCTCGCTGGAAACCCTCAAGGCGATGTACACCGAGGGCGCACGCCTGTTCGGGATGAGCTGGAGTTCCGTCGCCGCGATGCTGGAGGGCTGATCCTCATGAAGAAAACCTTTTTCGTTTTCGTTTTGAGTTTCTTGAGCTTAGTCCTCACCACGGTCGGCGTGTCGGCGCAAATGCTGGACCGTTCGGACTCCCGGGTCCAGACCACGTTCAGCCCCGGAGCCAACTGGAACGTTTTGGGAACCGTTCGGCCGAAATCTGCGCCCGAAATCACGGCCGGGCAGAACTGGACGCTCGGCTGCGAGACGCTCGACCGGGACTACATTTTCTGGGAAACGTACAAAGAGTACGTCGCACCGCTGGGGATCCGCCGGATCCGCCTTCAGGCCGGCTGGGCCAAAACCGAGAAGGAAAAGGGCGTTTACGATTTCGCCTGGCTTGACGAGGTGATCAATGACGCGATCGCCCGCGGGCTGGAAATCTGGCTTGAGACCGACTACGGGAATCCGATCTACCCCGGCGGCGGGGATTGGGACCTCGGCGCCGGTTTCCCAGTCTCGGAGGAAGGTCTTGCCGCGTGGGATCGCTGGGTGGAAGCGCTCGCGACCCGTTACAAAGGGAAGGTCCGCGACTTTGCGATGTGGAACGAGCCGGACATTTCGGGGAAATATACGGCCGGGAAGAAAAAAACACCCGAAGAGATCGCCATGTTCAACATTCGGACGGCCGAGACGATCCTGCGCGTGATCCCGGACGCCCGGATCGGGGCGCTCTCGCTGGCGACGAATAATCCGGCGTTTGTCAAAGCGTGCCTCGACGTCTTCGAGCGTGAGGGGAAAATGAAGCTCTTCACGTGGCTCATCTACCACGGCTACGCGGCGAATCCGGACACTTCGTACAAAAACGTGATGGAGCTTCAGAAAATCGTGGATTCTTACCCGCACAAGCTGAAACTCTGGCAGGGAGAAAACGGCTGCCCGTCCGAAATGGCGCACCGGTTTGCGCTTTCCAACCACCCGTGGAGCGAACTGACTCAGGCAAAATGGGACTCCCGCCGCATGTTGGGCGATTTGGGCCACGACGTCATTTCGTCGGTTTTCACGATCTGCGATTTCGACCACACTGGCCGCGAGATCAACCGGAAAGGCCTTTTGAAGATCAACGACAAAAAATCGCTCGCCAAGGTGAAAATGGCGTACTACACGGTTCAGAATATTGCGTCGCTTTTCGACCTTTCGCTCGAGCGCCAGAAAGAGTACGCAGCGAGCGTGCCGGATGAAAACGTGACGTGGTACGCATTTCGCGATGCCACGAAAAAGCAGGACCTGCTCGTTTTCTGGGACGGGACGCAGATCCCCTCCGAGTCAAATGAGGCGCGGGCCGTGACCTGGACGCTGGAAAACGCGCAGATTGCCGACCCGGTCCTGGTGGACGTTTTGACCGGCCGCATTTACGAGATCCCGGCGGAAAATATTCAGCGTGACGGCGAAAAACTCACGCTCACCGAAATCCCGGTTTACGACGCTCCGCTCGTGATCACGGACCGGGCGCGAGTCCTTCCGTGACGAATGAATAATGAATAACGAATAACGAATAATGAGGAGAAAGACCTCAATATTTTTGTCCATTATTCGTTATTCATTATTCATTATTCGTTTTATTTTCATCAACCTTCCTTTTCCGACTGCAAAATGCCCACTCCTTCCCGACCGAACGCCATTCAGATCCGCGGCGCTCGGGTACACAATCTGAAGAATATTGACCTGGACGTTCCGCTGAATCAAATCGTCGCGGTGGCGGGGGTTTCCGGCTCTGGAAAATCCTCGCTGGCGCTGGGCGTTTTGTACGCGGAAGGGTCGCGGCGGTACCTGGAAGCCCTCTCGACCTACACCCGGCGGCGAATGACCCAGGCGGCCAAGGCCCAGGTCGATGAAGTTCTTTACGTTCCCGCCGCGCTGGCGCTCCATCAGAGGCCCGGGATCCCGGGGATCCGCAGTACTTTCGGAACCGGAACGGAACTTCTGAACAGTTTGCGGCTGATGTTTTCCCGCCTCGCTTCTCACCGCTGCCCCAACGGCCACTACGCGGAGCCGAGCCTGAACGTCGCGGCCGGTCTGGAAATCGAGTGCCCGGTCTGCGGCACGAAATTCATGGCTCCCGGCGCCGAGGAACTCGCGTTCAACAGTCAGGGGGCGTGCCGGAAATGCGACGGGATCGGAACGGTCCGCACGGTGGACGAATCGACACTGGTCCCGGACGAGTCGCTGACGATCGACGAAGGGGCGGTCGCGCCCTGGAACTCGCTCATGTGGTCGCTCATGACGGACGTTTGCCGGGCGATGGGCGTCCGGACGGACGTTCCATTTCGGGAACTGACGCCGAAAGAGCGGGAAATCGTTTTTCACGGTCCGCCCGAGAAAAAGCACATTTTCTACCACGCCAAGAATTCACCCTCCGCCGGGGAACTGGATTTCACGTACTTTAACGCGACGTACACGGTGGAAAACGCACTGGCGAAGGTGAAGGACGAGTCGGGCATGAAGCGCGTCGAGAAATTCCTCAAGCAGGACATTTGCCCCGACTGCGGCGGCACGAGGCTCAGCGAGGCGGCACGCGCACCCAGGCTGCGCGGCATTTCCCTCGCCGAGGTGTGTACGAAAACGCTTTCCGAACTGATCCGCTGGGTCGATGGCGTGCCGAAATCACTCCCGAAGGAAATGCGGCCAATGGCGCTGAGCATTTGTGAGTCGTTCCAGGGCGCGGCCCGTCGACTGATGGATCTGGGGCTGGAATATTTGACGCTCGACCGCGCTTCCGCCACGCTTTCGACCGGCGAACGCCAGCGGATGCAGCTCGCCCGCGCCGTCCGAAACCGCACGACCGGCGTGCTGTACGTGCTGGACGAGCCGTCGATCGGGCTTCATCCGGCGAATATCGTCGGCCTGACCGGCGTGATGAAGGACCTCGTCGCGGACGGGAACTCAGTCGTGCTGGTCGATCATGACGTGCAGATCCTGAAGGCGGCCGACTGGCTCATCGAAATGGGCCCCGGTGCGGGAACGTCCGGCGGCCAGGTCGCGGCGGAAGGGACAGTCGCTCAGATCGCCAAAAATCCCAAATCGCTGATCGGGCCGTTCCTCGCAGGAAAGCAAAAGATCCTGGTCCGGGAAAGGGCCGAGAAAAGCGAGATTTTCGACCTTGGCACGATCCGCCTTTCCACCGCTGCCATTCACACGGTGAAGCCGCTCGACGCGGAAATTCCGAAAGGTCGGCTCACCGTCGTGACGGGCGTGTCCGGCTCGGGCAAAACGACGCTCATTCTGGAAAGCCTGATCCCGGGGCTTCAGGCGGCGCTTGCGGGCCGGAAACTTCCGGACCACGTGCTTTCCGTCGCCCCCGCAGGAATTCGTCAGGTGAAGCTGATCGACGCCTCGCCGATTGGGATCAATATTCGTTCGACCATCGCGACGTACGCCAACGTGCACGACGAACTGCGGAAGATTTTCGCCAAAACGCCCGACGCGAAAAAGGCCGGAATGAAATCCGGGGAATTTTCGTACAATACGGGAAAACTTCGCTGCGCGACTTGCGACGGAACCGGCTCGATCAGTCTGGACGTTCAGTTCCTTCCGGACGTCGAGATCCCCTGCCCCGACTGCGGCGGCTCGCGGTACTCCCGGGCCGCGTACGGCGTCCGGTACGAGTCCAAAACGGGCCTCAAATTCTCGCTCCCGGAGCTGATGGAAATGGACGTGAACCACGCGCTGGATGCGTGCGCTGACATGAAAATCGTTCACCAGAGGCTGAAGGTTTTGCACGATTTGGGACTCGGCTACCTGGCGCTGGGCGAGCAAACGCCCGGTCTTTCCGGCGGTGAGGCGCAGAGGCTCAAACTGGCGAGCGAAATGGGCCGCGCGCAGTCCGATTCCATTTTCGTTTTCGATGAGCCGACGATCGGGCTGCACCCGCTGGACGTCCAAACGCTCATTGGAGTTTTTCAGACGCTCATCGCGCACGGCGCTACGGTGGTCGTGATCGAGCACGATCTGGACGTGATCCAAAACGCGGACTGGATCATTGACCTCGGCCCCGGCGGCGGCACGGCGGGCGGAACGATCTGCGCCGTCGGCACGCCCGAAGAAATCGCCCGGAACCCTCGAAGTATTACAGGAAAATTTTTAAAAATCAGGAATTAATTTCAACCATGGCGAAAATAGTTTCACGCGAAATCCTTTGGCCTTTCATCCTTTTGACCACTCTGTTCGCCTGGTGGGGCCTGGCGAATAACATGACGGACACTCTGCTCCCGGCGTTCAAGCGGATCATGAGCTTCAACGACGGAACGACCGCGTGGATCCAGGTCGTTTGCTACGCGCTGGGTTACGGCTGCTGCGCGATCCCCGGCGCGATCTTCATGAAACGCTTCACGTACAAGGCCGGCGTTTTGCTCGGCCTCGGAATGTTCGTCTTCGGGACGCTCGCGTTCTTCCCGGCCAAATTCGCGTACCACTCCCCCGGACTGTGCTACATGATCTACCTCGCGGCGATCCTCGTGACTTTCGGCGGCCTGGCGATCCTCGAAACGGCGTGCAACGGCTACGTCTGCGCCATGGGCGACCCGGAAACGGCCGTCCGCCGGTTGAATCTCGCGCAGTCGTTCAACCCGTTCGGCTCGCTCGTCGGGATCGTTTTGAGCCAGGTTTTCATTCTTTCCCAGCTCAGTCCCCTGACCGCGGCGGAGCGGAGCAAACTCCCCGCGGAGGAACTGGCGTCCATTCAATCCTCGGAGCTTTCGGCGGTTTCGGCGACGTACGCGCTGATCGGCCTGATCCTGCTGGCGACGTGGCTCGCGATTTTCTTCACCCGAATGCCGAACATCCGGGAGACCGAGACGAAAATCGACTTTTTCGGGACGTGGAAGCGCCTCTTCCGCAAACCGGCGTACGTGCTTTCGGTGATCGCGCTCTTTTTCGTGGTGGGATCGCACATCAGCTGCTGGTCGTACACGGTCCGGTACTGTATGGTGGCGCTGAATCTCGACCAGATCGCGCAGACGGCGCCCGAAACGCTCCGGAACATCGAGCCGATCAGCAGTAAATTCTACGATTTCTGCGAGCTGGTCGGCCTGACCGGATTCATTCCCAAGACCGCGGAACAGTGCGGCGCGACGTTCTACATTTTCTCCCAGATTCTGTTCATCAGCGGCCGTTTCTGCTGCACCGGGCTGATGAGCCGGATCCGTCCGTCGAGCATTTTAGCCCTTTTCGCGGTCTGCGCCTTCATCTGCACGGGAATCGTCGTGGCGAGTCCAAATCTGCTCGGCGTTTATGCGCTCTGCTGCGCTTCCGGATTTATGTCGCTGATGTTCCCGACCGTCTTCAGCTACGGCACGCGAAACCTCGGTTCCGACGCGAAAATGGCCGGCGCCGGAATGGTCACGATGCTCTGCGGCGGCGCGATCCTGACGCAGATCCAGGGGATCATTTCCGACTCGACCGGTTCGATCGCCTACGCCTACGCCGTCCCGCTCTTAGCGTTCTTCATGGTGGCGCTTTACGCCATTTTCGTCTGCCGGAGGATGGACGGAAACAGGGTGGAGTGTTGAGAGTTGAGAGTTGAGTTTGGAGTTTGAGTGTGGCGGGGCGTTTGCAGAAATGCGAGATGAAAACGCCCCGGCCTTTTGAAAATATTTTCCCACCTTTTTTGACCGGATCTTCAAGAAAATGAAAAGAAAAAACCTTCCCGTTCTTGTTCTGCTGGTTTTGCAGATGGTTTTCGTCTCGGCCCTCTTTGGGGAGGCGAATTTCCGAGTCTTTGAAAAAGAGTTTCCGACCTACCCGTTTGGGGACCCGGACCCGGTTCCGACGATGAGCCGGTTTTACCCGTACTTCCGGTTCGACGGCTACGCGATCCAGAAAGAAATGAAAAAGTGGAGGGTCGTGGAGCTTTCCAACGATTACATTTCCATGGAGATTTTGCCCGAAATCGGCGGGAAGATCTGGTCCGTGACCGAGAAATCAACCGGGAAATCGATCATTTACGCCAATCCAGTCGTGAAGTTCCGCGAGGTCGGAATGCGCGGCCCCTGGACCAGCGGCGGGATCGAGGTAAACGTGGGGATCATCGGCCACGCCGCTTCCTGCTCGTCCCCGGTCGATTGGAGCGTCCGCAAAAATCCCGACGGAAGCGTCAGCTGCTTCATCGGCGCGCTGGAACTCATCACCCGGGCGAACTGGGAGGTGGAAATCAATCTTCCGGCCGATTCCGCCATTTTCGCCATGAAGTTTTACTGGCACAACGCGTCGGGGCAGACGGAGCCGTACTACACTTGGACCAACGTGGGCGTGCGTACGGACGGCGGGATGCAGGTCGTGAATCCCGGAACCTACCGAATCGGTCACGCTGGCGAACTTGACCCGTGGCCTATGGATCCGAAGCGTGAAAAAGACCTTTCCGTTTACGACCAGAACGATTTCGGCTCCTACAAATCGTACCACATTCTCGGGCGGCTCGCGGAGTTTTACGGCGTGTACCACCGCGACGAGGATTTCGGCGTCGCGTCGATCATTCCGATGGAAGGGAAACGCGGGCGGAAGGTCTGGATCTGGGGCCTCTCGCGCCAGGGCATGATTTGGGAGGACCTTCTGACCGACCCGCCGGCAAAGCAGTACGTCGAGATCCAGGCCGGGCGTCTGTTCAACCAGTGCAGCGGCGACAGTTCATACACGCCGTTCAAAAACCGGGAGTTTGCCCCATTCGCGACCGAACAGTGGGTCGAGTACTGGATGCCGGTCATGAAGATCGGCGGGTACTGCGCCGCCAGCGTCTATGGAGCGCTGAACGTCACGCAAAAAAAAGACGAGAAACAGGTGGTTCTTCAGTTTTGCCCGTCCCGGAATTTTGAGGCGGCCCTGAAGATCTACGACGGCGAAACGCTCCTCTGGGAGTCCGAAACGCCCGTGAAATTCCGGACGCTCGAACCGTTCCGACTCGAAAAAACGTTGGAGCAAAACCCCGAAAGATTGCGCGTCGTTCTGGGGGAAAACCTCCTCGCTTGGCCGGGGGACGTGGAAAAAAAAGAATGGGTCCACATGAATTGGGGGGATCATTGTTGGTCGGGCTACATGGATTTTGCGTTGAATCGTCCGCTTGAGTCCAAGATCGACCAGAAAAAAATCGAAAGCCCATCGGCCGACTATTTGATGGGGCGCGAGTTTATGCGTGACCACGAGTACGCCAAATCGGATAAAAAGTTCATGGAATGCCTCAAAAAAGACCCACTTTACGTCCCGGCATACGTCGGACTGGCGGAAAATTCAAACCGGCGCGGTGACTGGGATATCGCCGAGGACTTGGCGCGTCAGGCGCTCAGAATCGACACTTACGACGCAGCGGCGAACTATCAGCTCGGTCTGGCGTACCTTCATCTTGGAAACCTTACGAACGCGAAAGAAGCGTTTTCGGTCTGCGTCATTTCCGACTCCTGCCGCTCGGCTGGGTTCACCGGTTTGGCCAAGGCCCGGCTCAAAGCTGGCGAGTGGGTCCGCGCCGACGAAGCCGCGCAGCAGGCGCTGATCTACAACGCGCTGAACGCCGACGCGATCTGCGCCCGTTCCGCCGCTTTGCGTCACGCGAAGCCGGAAAACACCGCCGAATCCGGGAAGGACCTGAAAGACCTGAATTTCCTGAAAGATTTCAGCGCGGCGCACCCGCTTCTGGCCCTTCCGCTCGCGGAGCTTTTCCTCCACGGTGAGCTGGAAGAGTCGGCTTTTCTCGCCTCCGTTCAGAGTGAACTCCCGCACGAAACGTTCCTCGAACTGGCGGCGTGGTACAAGACGGTCGGTCTGACGATGGACGCGATGCGGATCATCGAAACGGCCCTGAAACGCCCCGATGTGCGCAGGACGGAGCTTTTGTACTGGCTGGCGTTTTTGAAAGATGACCCAAAAACTCTGGCTCAGGCGGAGAACGAGTCGCTGGACTTTTGCTTCCCGTTCCGGCCGGAGGCGCTTGAGGTTTTCAGGTGGGCGTCGCGGAATAATGAAAAGGCTTGGAAAAAACGCTACCTGTTGGCGGTTCTGTTTGCGGCGCTGGAAAAACCGGAGCTAGCGTCGCAACTCTTGCGAGAGTGCGGCGAGACACCGGATTACGCGCCCTTTTACGCTTTCCGGGCAGAGCTTGCGAAGTCACAGTCTGAGCCGAGAGAAAACGTAAAAAAGGACCTGGAACGTGCGTTCCGTCTGGAGCCAGAAACCCCGCGTTACGCCACGAAATACGCTGCATGGCTCGCGGAAAACGGTTGGGAAAAGGACCTGGACGCGCTGACGGCCGAGTACATTCAGAAGTTTCCGACCAATACGAATCTGGTCCTTCTGCGCGCCCGCGCCCTGATGATGAACAAGCGGGACCTGGAGGCGTACGAATTTCTGAAAGAAGCGGTCTTTCTCCCGGCGGAGGGGAGTTTGCTCGCCCGGAATCTCTGGCGCCGTGCGACGCTGAATCTGGCGGTTCAGGCGTTCGAGGCCGGAAAACTCGCGGAGGCTCTGGAATGGTCCAAATGCGCTCGTCTCTGGCCGGAAAATCTCGGCTCAGGGAAACCTTACGCCGACCTTTGCGACGAGCGGCTGGAGGACTGGATCGCGTATCTGTGCACGAAAAAGCCCGAATTTCTCAAGCGGATCGCCGCGCCGATGGATCCCGATCAGGAAAAAGTCTGGTCGAAAAAACCGGTTTCCGCCCTGCTTTCGGCCTTGGCTCTTCGCGAGCTTGGCGAGAATGAAAACACTCAGAAACTCATGGATTCCCTGACCGGTCCTGATTTTGAGGCCCAGCGGAAGTTTTATGAGGAAAAAAACGCCGCGAATTTCAAAGCCGCCGATTTGCGCCAGCTCTTCAAGTGGCTGATGGATTAGAAAAAGGCCGACCCGTTCAAACATTCACCCCCCTGGAGATTCCATGCGTTTAAATTCACTGATTTTTTTTCGCTTTTTTAATTGCGTTTCCGGTCCTTCTTTCCGCAGAGACCACCCTTTCCGTGGACGGTGAGCCGCACGCGGTCATCGTGCTTTCCGACTCTCCGACTCCGGTCGAGCAGACGGCGGCGAAGGAACTCAAAGAGCACCTGGACCTGATGACCGGCGGCTCGTTTTCGATCGTTTCCCTTTCCGAACTGGATGAAACCGCCGCGAAATCGCAGGCCAAAACGAAAATCTACGTCGGCGATTCCCCCCGGGTCCGCGAGCTTCTTCCTGACTTCGACCCGGAAAAACTAGGCTACGACGGGATCCGCAGCAAAACGCTCGGCGACTCCCTCATTCTGGCGGGCCACCCGAAACGCGGCACGCTGTACGCGGTTTACTCTCTGCTTGAGGACCAGCTCGGCGTTCACTGGTGGAGTGACTCGGAACGGACCGTCCCGCACCGCGCGTCGATCGTTCTGCCTCCGCTCGACGTGACGTACGCTCCGAAGCTGAAACTTCGCGAGGCGCACTACCGCGTTGGTTTTGACGGCATTTTCCAGGCCCGGCTCCACCAGAACGTTTCGTCCAAAACGCACTCGAACGGAAACCGCTCCGTCATTCCGCCCGACTACGGCGGGAGTGACCACCTGCTCTACTTCAAAGCCCGGAACTCGGCATTCCACTCGTTTTACGTCATTCTGCCCCCCTCGAAGTACTTCAAGGACCACCCGGAGTGGTACAGTGAGATCAACGGCAAGAGGACATGCGAACACGCCCAGCTTTGCCTGACAAACGAGGAAATGTTCCGCGAGTACGTGAAAAACACGCTGGAGCTCCTCGCTCAGGAGCCGGGCGCGAAGTACGTCTCCGTCACGCAAAACGATTGGGGCGGAAATTGCCAGTGCGCCAAATGCCGGGCCGTGGACGAAGAAAACGGAAGCCCCTCCGGCACCATGATCCACTTCTGTAATCGCGTCGCGGACGAAATTCAAAAGGTTTACCCCGACGTTTACGTCGATACTTTGGCGTACCAATACACGCAGGCCGCGCCGAAAAAAGTGCGGCCGAATTCCAACGTCGTGATCCGTCTTTGCAGCATGGGCGCCGGCTACCTGTACCCGATGGAGACCCGAAAGGACCCGGCCAATGAACCCTTTCTGAAAGCCGTGGACGAGTGGTCCGCCATCACGGACAAACTGATCATCTGGCAGTACACCACCTGCTTTTCGTCCTACATGACGCCTCACCCGAACTTCCGCGGCCTGATCCCCGACTTGCGTTTCTTCATCGAAAAAGGGGCTTTCGGCTACTTCGCACAAGGGGACGCATTCTGCGTGGCGGGCGATTTCGTGCGTCTGCGTAACTGGCTCCTTTCCCGTTTGATGTGGAACCCGGACCTCGACGAACGCGAGCAGTACGACCTCTTCATGCGAGGCTACTACGGCGACAATGCGGGCCTGATCCTCCAGGAATATTTGAAGCTGATCCACGACCGCGCGCAGGCGTCCGGGATCCATCTCCACTGCTACGAGAAAGACGTTTTGAGGTGGATGGACCTGGAAACCTTCAACCGGGCGATGGAGCTGATGGACCAGGCCACCGCCGCGGCCGAGCGTCAGGAAAAGGCCGACCCGGTCAAGTACGCCGGCACGGTGGCACGCGTCCGCCGGGACCGCATCCCGATGGACCTGACGGCCCTCCTTTACTACTACCGCCTGAAAACCGACGCGGACCGGACGGGCCAGCCCTTCAACGGCCCCGAAGATCCCGAGGCTGCACTCGAACGTCTGGTGAAGTACCTGCACGAGCTGAACGTCGAGCGTTGCACCGAATTCGGCGACGTCTGTCTTTTGGACCCGTACTGTGAATTCCTCCGTTCGAATTTGAAAAAGAGCAAAGAGGCGTACGAAAAGTGCAAGGCCCCAGCAAAAACCGACCCGTTTGTGGACGCGATCCCGGTCGAAAGCCGTTACGACGCGCAGGAAAACGACATGACCTTGCGTGAACCCGGCAAATGGACCGACCTGTTCGACGATCCGGCGGCCTCGAATGGCTTGGCCGGAAAACTCCTTCCGAATCACACGGTCTGGGCGATTCATCTCCCGATCCCGAAGGCGATTTACGCACTGAAACCGGTCCAAAATTCAACCGAAACGGTCGACGCGGAGCCCCGCTTTCACATCTACGCATGGCTCCGTTGCGACGCCTCCGCGCTTGACTCCCCTGCTCCGGCTTTCCAGGTCGGAGTATTCGACCCGGCCCCGTGGAAACCGGTCTTCCAGCGAGCGATCCCCACGAACCAGGCATCGGGACCGGGCTACACGCGCCTTGACCTCGGAAACCACGTCCTTCCCCCGACGGCTTATTTCTGGGTCGCGCCGTTGAACAAGCCCGACCAGATCCGTGGAATTTACCTGGATCGGGTCGTCTTTGTTCGTGAATGAACATGGATTGGGGAGGAAAATGAAAAAAACTCTCAAAAACCCCTCCCTCCCCCTTTACAAAACGGGAAAGTGTGCTATACTATTCATCATCTTGAGTGAAAATTACCACCCAAGCCCAAACCGAATCAACCATCATTCG